>Ga0209761_1000084_pt1 | contig 46578 bp, 53 predicted proteins | sample GraSoi013_1_40cm_4_FD_185818 | JGI IMG/M metagenome (GOLD analysis project Ga0209761, IMG submission 185818) | Grasslands soil microbial communities from the Angelo Coastal Reserve, California, USA - Sample 09_25_2013_1_40cm (SPAdes) (version 2) | ecosystem: Environmental > Terrestrial > Soil >... | reverse complement strand
CCGCCGCGACCCGACGGAGGCCATTCGAACCAAGGATGGCCATGTACGCCGCGGCCGCGACCGCGAGGAGCGATTCGTTCGTGCAAATGTTCGACATCGCCTTCTCTCGGCGAATGTGTTGTTCGCGTGTCTGGAGGGTCATGCAGAATGCGCGATGGCCTTTCGTGTCTCGCGTCAAGCCGATCACACGTCCGGGCATTTTCCGGATGTGTTGTTGCCGGCACGCGAAGATTCCCAAGAGAGGCCCGCCGAAGTTCATCTGCGTGCCGAGCGGCTGTCCTTCTCCGACGACGATGTCCGCTCCGAAGTCCCCCGGAGGACGGACGACCGCCTGGGCGATTGGATTCACCCCGACGACGAGCACCGCGTTCGTCATGGCTCGAATTTCCTCGAGCTGTTCTTCGAATCGGCCGAAGAAGTTCGGATTCTCGATGTACACGCCACAGACGTCGGGAGAAAGAGAGCCCTTCAGCTTCGCGAGATCGAGCATCCCGCTCTCCGGGTCGTAGTCCACTTCGCGGACCTCGAGGCCCGCCCCGAGCACGTAGTTCGCGAGCACCGCCCGTCGGTTGTGCCGCAAGGCACGCGGGATGAGGAAGATCCGGCCCCCATGGATTCGGTGAGCCATCCGGGCCGCTTCGCCGAGGGCCGTCGAGCCGTCGTACATCGACGTATTCGCCGCGTCCATCCCGGTGAGCTCGCAGATGAGGCTCTGATACTCCCAGAGCGCTTGCAGGAGGCCCTGACTGATTTCCGGCTGGTACGGGGTGTACGACGTGTAGAACTCGGAGCGGGAGACGACGGCCCGCACGCTCGCGGGTACGAAGTGATCGTACAAGCCTCCCCCGAGGAACGTGGGCATGTCGACCGCGGTCCGGTTCGCCGCGAGCATCGAAGTCACACGCGCGACGACGCGGTCCTCCGGCAATCCGTCCGGGATGTCGAGCTTCGGAATCCGCACGGCCGCGGGAATGTCCCCGAAGAGGTCGTCGACGCTCCGCAGGCCCATCTCCCGGAGCATCTCGTCCTCGTCCGAGGGCATGCGGTTGCCGTTGAAAGGAAGGCGGCACTTAAGGGTTTCTCGAGCCTGTCTGGTGTCGAGTCAACGAGAATGGCGGGCGATCCGCCCCGGAACCTTGTAGCCGGGTGCGTTTCCGGGTCGATAAATCCCTCACTTCCCGCTCAAACTGACAGTCGGAGCCTTGGTTTTGTGGCCGTCGTCCGCCGCGAAACAGGTTTGTGACACGTGGGGGCGGAAGGGCTTTGTCTCGAGAGACGAATCAACGCCCGGGCATGGTCCGGCAGAGCCACAGCTTACCGTCGCTCGTAGGGAGGCGCGTTGAGGTGACAATCTTCGTGCCCACCAATCTGGGTCCGACCGGGCCTATCTACTCCTACGGAAGAATCCGTCGCGTTCTCATGATAGTAGCAAGAGAACGGCGTTACTCCAAGGCTATCGTGGAACTCGACGAGCCCCTCCGATGGTCTGCAAAGGAATCTCGATTGATTTCGGCCGTATCGCAGAGCTATATCGATGGGCTACCCAAGCTTGCGTCGCTCGGGAGAGTTCCCGTTGTGTTTGCAACAGAGGCCGCATGGATACTCGAATGCGGGGAGGACGACCCAAGGCTACTTCCTGAGAATGACGAGGCATACTTAGGTTTCGGAGGTATTCATCTCAATCCGTAGCCCGCCGGAATAGCCTTTCTCGCTTCGGCCGCTGTCGGCTCCAAGAGTGGGTAAAGTGCCCGCCCGCGAGGGTGGGCATTGGTGGAAAACGAGGGCATCGACGACATAATCCGAACAGGCGGGGGTGTACGGTGCGACCGTTCACTTTCACGGCGTCCTTTGAGGGTTTTGAAGGGTGCAGTTCGTCATGTCGCCGACGACCCATAGGTTCGGAAGTCCGAGACCAGCCGGAGGTCGGAACCCGCTTCTACGATCGCCGCCGCGGCGAATCCGATTGAGTTCTTGTGGGCCTCCGAAGGACGTTCGCCTTTCAGTGCGGCCGTCACCAGAGAGAACAGCGTACCGTGGCCCACCACCGCAACCGTGCTGCCGTCATGCGAGGACGCGATGCCCTCGAGGCAACGCCTACCGCGTCCTGCCGCTTGAGCGAGGGATTCCTTGCTCGGCGGGACATACTCGAGGTCCGCCCAAGCTCGCTTCTCCAGTGCGGCATACTCGGCTTGCGGTATTCCGGATTCATCGGCGGACCATTCCTTCAGGCACGGTCGTTTCGAGATCGATAGTTGAAAGGCATCGGCGAGGAGGATGGCGCTCTCGATGCTTCGGCGCAAGGGGCTTGCGAGGACCGCGGAGGGGCGGCGAACGGGCCATGCGTGAGCCAGGCCTCGGATTTGTTCCCCTCCGCGTAGGGAGAGCGGGGCACGATCGAAGTTCGACGTGTACGCAGGCCTGACGATCTCGCCGTGTCGCACAAGGACGAGCGTCGCGCTCAGGGGAAAGAGCCTCCGGACACGACACCGATCACGCGGATGCGCTCTCCGTCTTCCAAGAACTCATCCACCGGAATCGGACCTTCCCCGCGGATTAAGATGTGTGCGTCCGGAGCGAGTCGGAGGGCCCGCAACAGATCAAGACCTTTCGCCGAGGGACCCAGTTCGACGGACTCTTCCCTCCGACCCGGAAGAATTTCCGCGGTCACATGCATTGGGCCATCGAGAACGATTCGGGACTTAAGCGTTCTCTCGGAAGAGCTGTCTCCGGAACTCTTATCCGAGTCTTCGGTCTCAGGATGAATCGCTGCCCAGGTCGCCTAGTCCGGTAGGGCGCCGGTCTCGAAAACCGGTGGGTTACCCCTCGCAGGTTCAAATCCTGCCCTGGGCGTTCCGCCCATCGATTCGGTGCTACTTCCCTCATCTCGGTCGTCCGGTCGGGCTTTATTCGACCGCGCACCTTTGGATTTCGAGACATGGAGGGCTGTGTAGCATGGCGCCACGTTGGGGAGTCGCGCTCGCCGTCGCCTCGATCATGCTCGCGTTTGCAGGCAACAGCGTCATCACGCGGTACCTTGTCGTCAGCGGTCTCGCCTCACCCGTCCTGCTGACGATCGTTCGCTTCATTAGCGGTCTCGCGACACTCCTTCTCCTGCGAGCGTTGTTCCCTTCATCGTTCCCCGGCACATTTCGGGCCCGGCGTGATGTGGTCGGGGGAATTTTCCTTGGCGCGTATGCGTTCTCGATCTCCCTCGGCTACCAGTTCATATCGGCGGCCGCTGGCACCTTGGTCTTCTATGCTTTCGTCATCCTGACGATGGCCCTGTTTGGCTATCTGCGCGATGGGGAATCCCCCACGCTCCGGTCCGGCGCCGGTCAGGTGCTGGCCCTTGGCGGCGTCGGCATCATCACGTTCGGAGGGATTCGAGAGGTCGCGCTCCCAGGCGTCGTGCTGATGGCCGCGACCGGATCGTCGTGGGGCCTCTACTCGGTTCATGGACGCTCCTCGGAAGACGCCAGGTCGTACACGTTTCATACGTTCCTCGTCGTCGGAGCGTTTTGCGTTTCCCTGATCCCGGTTTTCGAGTTCGGCGCACCCGGCGGCTTATCCATCCAGACGACGCCGAACGGCCTCGGTCTCGCCCTCTTCATGGGAACGATCAGCACCGCGCTCAGTTACGTCCTCTGGCACTTGATGTTGCGTCGGATCAAGGCCTCCCAGGGAGGGATCGTCCAGCTCATCGTGCCTGTACTCGCCTCCGGCATGGGAATCGTCCTGCTCGGCGAGCATCTCACCCTCGCGCTGGCCCTCGGCGGCGCATGCGTGCTTACCGGAATCTTCTTGAATCGCGTGAATCCCGGATCAGGGTGACAACGAGGAGGGAGCAATGTTCTGGTTGGGCGGGAGAAGTTCTCCGGGTTGTCCGTCGTTTTATCTTCCCGCCCAGGAGATTTTCTTATCGATGTCGACGCCTCTTGATCCGATGGGAAGGCCCTGTGCCCTTGCGGCGACGCGCGCGCCGACGGGCAGCTCGAGTCATTCGGACTTCCTTGCGCGCCATCGCGGCTGGGAGGCGTCATCTCTATTTGAATCATCTCATCGTTGCTCAGGATCGTCACAACAAACCGGGTTCGTCGCGCCACGACTATTTTGCAGCCGCAACCTTATTTGTCTCGGCCTCGATGACGGGGCGAGGCCGGTGACCCTCCGCATTTCTCGGCTGCGTTTTTTCCTATTGCATCATGGCGAATCCGCACTTTGCATCTAGCTGGTGACATTCATGGCCGATCGCCTGCAAGCTGCACCTGTCGCGGGTCGCATTCGGAATGGGGCGCGTGCATGGGCCGAAAGTCTGTCTCCGCTACGGATCCGTAGCGTGCGAATCTACCTCTCGGGACAGGTCATTTCCCTCATCGGAATCTGGATGCAGCAGACGGCTCAGTCGTGGGTCGTCTGGGAGCTGAGCCACTCCGGCACAGCGCTGGGCATCGCCGCGATGCTCGCATTCTTGCCGACGTTTTTCCTCGGGCCGTGGATGGGCGTCTTTGCTGACCGCTGGGACCGACGGAAAGTGCTCATCGCAACCCAGTCCTTCGCGATGATCCTCGCGTTCGTGTTCGCGATCCTCGTCCAGACCCGGGTCATCGCATTGTGGCACGTGTTCGTCCTCGCGACTCTCCTCGGGATCGTGAGCGCCCTCGACTTCCCGTCGACCCAGGCGTTCATCGGGGACATCGCGGGCATGTCACGCGTCCGCGAGGCGATCATCCTGAACACGTCGATCTTCCAGGTGAGCCGGATGATCGGGCCGGCCCTCGCCGGCTGGGGGATCGGCTATCTCGGCGTCGCCTCCGCCTTCTGGATCAACGGCGTCACGTTCCTCGCGGTCATCGCGAGCCTCCTGATGATCCGCGGGAATCAGCTCCGAAGGATATCGACGGGACGCCCGCTCCAGGAGTTCCGCGAAGGCCTCGCGTTCCTCCGCAAGGAGACGAGGGCGCGAGACCTGCTCGCGTTCAGCGTCATGGTCACGTTCTTCGGCATCTCGAGCATCATCATCTTGCCCGCGGTCGTATCGCTCGTCCTCGGAGGCGGCGCGGACATGCTCGGATTTCTCCTCGCGTCCTCGGGGGCGGGTGCGCTGGTCGGAGCCCTCTTCCTTACGCCGCTCGCCCAACGGGCTCGGCGAACGGGGAGCATGCTGGCGGCCAACGTCGTCTGGAGCGGCGTGTGGCTCGTCATATTCTCCTTCTCCCGGACGTTCGTCTATGCCGCCATCGCGATCTTCTTCGTCTCGCTGACCATCCCGGTGGTGCTGACGACGGCGAATGGCCTACTCCAAATCCTCGCCCCGCCAGACATGCGCGGAAGGGTGCTGAGCATCTTCCTGATGATCAGTTTCGGCGCGCAGCCGATGGCCGCCCTCCTCATCGGAGTCGCCGCGGACGCCTTCACGCCGATGGGGGCCGTCCTATTGAACGGGGCCTTGATGGTCGCTGCCGCCGGCGCCCTGGTCGGCCTCCGATCCGGACTCCTTTCCTGGGAGGCGCGACAGACCTTGACCGGCGCCGCGGCGGGGCCGCCATCGCGATAGGCGCTTCACGTTGCCCATCAGCGTGGACATCACGGACGCCTCCACGGAGTCCGGCGCCCGCGGGACATGGCTGCGCGTTCGCCAAACTTTCCAAAGCAAGAACCCGAGGCCTGCGACGACGAGAGGGCTTGCGAGGACGATTAAGTCCAAGCCCAGCGGCAAGCCGAACAAACCCGATGACTCGACGGCGATCGTCTCGGATACCGAATAGGATTGATTCGCCGAATCGTTGACGGAGAGCCGAATCACGTACCGGCCTCTCGTCGTCCACGCGTGCGAGACCGCGCACCCGGTTGCGCCGGACGCATCCCCGAAGTCCCACGTGCAGTTGTACGGACCGATTCCGCCGGTCGGATGGGCGATGATCTGGGCGGTCTCCCCCACGATTGCCGGGGTTGGGCCCACGCGGAAGCTCGCGATGAGGGCCATGATGACGTCGACGGATTGCGCGCTCGAACCGTGATGGCCGCTGGAATCGGTGACGCTCAACAGGACGCGGTACGAGCCGGTCGCGTTCCACGCATGGGATGCCGAACAGCCGGTTGCCGACGTGTTATCTCCGAAGTCCCATGAACAGGTGTACCCGCCGGACCCACCGCCCCCGGTCGCGATGAAGGACACCGTTTCGTTTACCGCCGCAAGGGACGTCGTCATGCGGAACGTCACATTGAGGGGCCCGCCCGGCGGGCCCAGGTTGGGTTGCACATCGACCGTGCGCGTATCCGAGGTCCGGTTTCCGCCGGAATCGGACAGGACCACAACCACGACGTAATGCCCGACGGATGCCCAGGCGTGAGACGTCGAACAGGCCGTCGAGTTGCCCCCGTCGCTGAAGTCCCACGTGCAGGTGTAACCGCCTGCTCCGCCTTGACCGGTCCCGGAGAGGGAGACGGACTCGTTGACCCGGGGAAGGGACGTCGACATCGACATCGTCACGCTCAGCGGCTGCGGCGGAGGGCCGCTCACCGAGGAGACCGCGATCGGCGACAGGGCGACCATCCGGCTCGCCCCCAACGAATCGGTCGCGCGAACGAACGGCGCATAGTTGCCGGGATTTGGATACCTGTGGGAGACCGCGGGGCCAACACCGGCCTGGCCGTCCCCGAAGTCCCAGGAATAGGAGAAGGGGTCGCCGCCTCCGCCCGTCGCCGTTGCGCTGAATTCGAACGCCGTATCCGTACTCCCCGATGCGGGCGCTCCGGAAGCCGTGACCTGGATGTTGGAGATGGTGACCGACACCGAGCCCGATGCCGTTCCGCCGTTCGCGTCGGTGACGACGACGCTGGCCTGATACGATCCGGGTTGCGCGAACGCGTGTGCGACCTGGACGCCCGAGCCCGTGGCTCCGTCTCCGAGGGACCACGCATAATCGGTGAACCCTCCCGGGCCGCCGGTGGCCTGCGCGGAGAACGTGAGGGATGTGCCCGGCGCGGCGGCCGAGGGATTTGCGTTCGCGGCGACAGACGGAGATGGGCTCACGTCGACAGAGGTCGAAGCGGCGGCTGTCCCCGAGGCAGAATCGGTTGCCGTGCAGGTCACGGTCATCGCTCCCGCCGATTGGTACACATGGCTCACGGCCGCGCCGCTCCCGGTGTTTCCGTCGCCAAAAGTCCACCCGTACGAATACGGCGCAGCTCCGCCCGTGGCGGAGCACGTGAACGAAACCGACTGGCCGACGTCGGCGGCCTGCCGCGGCGCGCTGACCGACGCCCCGAGCGGGGCGGGGGGTGCCGAGACGCTCACGGTCTTCGTCGGTGCAACCTTGGCGCCTCCCAGGGAATCGGTCGCGGTGACCGCGGGCGAATAGCTGCCCCCGGCGGTGTACGAGTGGGTGACGGGAGAACCGGTCCCCGTTGTCCCGTCTCCGAACGTCCACGAGAACGAATACGGGGAGCCGCTGCCTCCGCTCGCCGATGCCGTGAACGTGAAGACCGTGGTCGCGTCGCCGTTCGTCGGTGATACATCCGCGGTGACGCCGATTGCGGAGATCGTCAACGACGTGAAGGAGGAGGCCGTTCCCCCGTTTCCATCCGTCAAGATGACCGTCGCCTGATACGACCCGGCCCCAGCATACGCGTGCGTGGCCGGTGCACCGGAACCGGACGAGCCGTCGCCGAACGTCCATTCAAACGAGAACGAACCATCGCCGCCCGAGGGAGATGCGCTGAACGTGAGCACCGTTCCCGGAGCCGCGAGATCGTGATCGACCGACGCGGCCACGGAGGGAAGCGGGCTGATGACGACGCTCTTCGACGCCGTCGCGATTCCCAGGAGGAGGTCGGTGACGGTGCACGTCGCGTCGTAGGTTCCGGGCGACCGGAACGAGTGGGTGACCGTCGGACCCGTCCCGATGGCCCCGTCGCTGAGGGTCCACGCATAGACGTACGGCGGAGTGCCGCCGGACGCGCTGCACGCGAACGTGATGCTCTGGTCGACATCTGCCGCGGAACGGTCCGCGCTCACATGGGCACTCACTGCGTCGGCCGGTGCGACCCCGGGGCTCGCCGAAGCCGTTCGGACGACCGGGGGCCCCCGTGCGAGCGCTGGCCCGACCCCGAGTCCCGCCCACGTGGGCACGAGGGCGAGGACGAGCAGCAGCACGAGTGCCACAACGCTCCCGGCCCGCGCAAGGGCTGCCATCGGCACGATCCCTAATCCGTCCAACCTCCACGAGAGGTATTAGTACGCAACCCACCCGTTGAAACCGATTGTGTTCATTCGTAATCATGACGGCCTAGTCCCCGCGTCGATTTCGGCGGCGGCTGCGAGGCCTGCGGGAGATGACAGAAACCTAATGGCCGCGACGCCGCATGCCGAGCCATGGCCGCCCCGTTTGGCAAGCTCCTCTACCTCTACGTCGGCACCTCGGACTTCGATCGCGACGTGACGTACTACACGAACGTCCTCGGTGCGAAGGTGTTGTGGAATCATCACGCATTCGGCGCCAAAGTCGCTGCGCTTCGATTGTGCGAAGGGCCACAGTATCTACTGGCCGACCACCGGCCCGCGCCGTCGTGCCTGCCGCTGTTTGAAGTGAAAGACCTGAAGGCGAAAGCCAAGGAGCTCCGATCCCAAGGATGGAAATCCGAAGGTTATTCATTCGAGGTTCCTCCCGGCCCGTGCCTGCTCTTCAAGGACCCGAGCGGGAACCAGCTCGCCCTCTTGCAGAATGTGCGCCCGAATGTAATGAGCGAAGGCTTTGAGGACTAGGACGGTTCTCAGGCTCTCGCCCTGAGGTGAGTGGATGCGGATGTTCGAGCACCCAAACGCGGCTCTCGTCGAGCGCTTGTACGCGGCGTTCGATGCGAAGGATGTCACCTCGCTCAGCAAGCTGATCGCGGAGGACGCGGTGTGGCACGTCCCCGGAACCAGCCCGGTCTCCGGGGACCATCGAGGCCAGGCGGCGATCTTCGCGTACTTTCAGAAACTCGCGGAGCTGACCGACGGGACGTTCCACGCGGAGCTCATCGACGTCCTCGCGAGCGACATGCATGCGGCCGCGTTGGCCGCCGCGAAAGGGACCCGGGGGGATCGCGTCTTCGAGCAAACCTACCTTCTCTTCCTACGAATCGAAAACGACCGGATCGTCGAGGCGCGGTTGTTCAATGAGGACGAGGAAGCGTTCCAGGCGTTCTGGTCCTAGGGATGCCATTCTTCGGGGGAGCTTCGATCGACACGTCTTTCGTCGCCGGCCCTGACCTGTGACCGGCCCCGTCGGAACCCGCTCAACAAACCCCGCGGATGTCTTGTCGGTTTCCATGATTGCAGACTTGCAGAACGCGTACATCAACGCGGTGGAACGGGTGGGAGCGAGCACGGTCAACGTGAGCACGGCGGGGGCGGCGTACGGTCCTCCGTTCGGGAGACCATGGCCGCGTCGGGGCTTCGGTTCCGGAGTCCTCCTCGACGCCCAGGGCCACGTCCTCACGACGCATCACGTGATTGACGGAGCGGCCAAGGTGATCGTGACCTTTGCCGACGGTCGCGTCCTCAGCGGGGCGGTGGTCGGCGGAGACGACGAGACGGACATTGCGATCATCAAGGTCGACGGGAAAGATTTCCACGCGGCGGAGTTCGCGGACTCCGACCAGCTCAAGGTCGGCCAGCCCGTGCTGGCGATCGGGAATCCGCTCGGCCTTCCGGGCGGTCCGACGGTCACCTCCGGCGTGATCAGTTCGTTGCGGCGCAACCTGTCGTTCGGTCCGGGGGACGGCCTTCCCGTCATCCAGACGGATGCCGCGGTGAATCCGGGGAACAGCGGAGGTCCCCTGGTTGACTTGCAGGGACGGGTCGTGGCAATCAACACGGCGACGATTCCGTTCGCGGAAGGCATCGGGTTCGCGATTCCGATCAACGCGGCGCTCGGCGTCGCGCGCCAAATCCTCGAACACGGACACGTCCAGAGGCCCTGGCTCGGCGTCGCCGGCTACGATGTCGATCGCCGGGTCGCGGCGTACTACGGCATCACGAGCCGGCAAGGCGTGTTCCTCGCCGAGGTCTCTTCCGGATCTCCGGCGGAGGCCGCGGGTCTCCAGGTCGGCGATGTCCTCACGTCGCTCGGGGGCCGCGCCCTCAGCGGAGTCGCGGACCTCGTGGACGGACTCCGAGAGCGCGCGATCGGTGACACGATCGACATCCAGGCGGAACGTCGAGGCCAAGCGCTGCGCGTGAAAGCGAAGCTGGCGAGCCGGCCGTTCTGAGCGCAAACCTTCAAAACCGGTTCCACGATGAGCGGACCATGCGCCCGCTCCACCCGGAGATCTGCCCGCGGTGCGGCAAGCCGACGTGGAACTGGTACTACCTTTCGACCCGGATCTGGATCGAATGCGAGCATTGCGGTTTCAAGGACAGCGTGAGCAACACGCCGGTCAGTGGCGCGAACACGGACAGCTCGACGCGGAAAGTGCCGTCCTCACGGGCGTGAGTCGTCACCCGAGCGACGTCGAGCAACCATGAAATAGCGTCACGGCCGTGCCCCTGCGAAGCGATGGCGAGCGCGTTCCAGATCATGGGGGCCGAGTGGCTCGTCTTCGCTCTCGGAATCTGCCTGATCGGCATCGTCGCCCTCGTCTTCGGCGCGCTGTGGATGTACCGCGACGCGCAAACCCGGCGCATGGACGCGACCGTTTGGGTCGTTCTCTTGGTCGTCGCCACGCTGCTTGCGGGAATCATCGGGTTCGTCATCGTCCTCGTGATTTATCTGGTCGTTCGTGAGAGCCATCCGATTGGCGGCGGCATGCCGATGGTCTACGGACCGTACGGTCCGCCCCCCGCGACGGTGATGCCGGCCGCATGTCCGGTGTGCGGACGCCCGATGACGTGGTATCCGCAGTACCAACGTTGGTATTGTCCGTCGTGCGGCGCGTATCGTTGAAATCGTCTCAGAGTCGGCGGAACGCAGCCGTCAGGGTTCGAACGGTGTGCGGCCGCCAGTAGAGGACGTCGAATAGGGCCGGATCGCCGTCCATCCTCAGGAATTGCTTGCGGATCATCGCGGTGCCGTACCAGTAGCAGAACGCGTACGAGGCCCAGGTGCGGTTGCGCGCATACCGGACGTCCCGCACCGCCTGCTTCCAGTCGACGAGGCCCGAGTGCATCGCGTACCGGAGGAGTTCGCGCCGCGGCTCGTCCCGGTGGACCATGAACGCGAGGTTCACCTCGGTCCCCCAGCGCAGCCGGTTCAGGGCGAGCGTCATGCGGTCTTCCGGCGTGTGGTCCCAGCCGAGGAACCACATGGCATTCTCCCCGATGCCCTCCTCGACGGGCCCCATCGGGCACGCCGCGAGGGAGACCGCGGCCTCCCGCGGGAAATCGCCGTGCAGGTACTCCCACTCCCGCGTCGCCTGGTGCACGTGATGGCCCGGGTACGCCTCGTGGGCGGCCATGTCGCGGAGGGCGGGCCACGTCCACCGCAAGTCGACGTTCAGCTTCACGGTGCTCTGGTAGTCGCGCGTGTACTCGCAGATGCCGGAGATCGACCGTCCGTGCGTCGCGACGAGACGGACCCGCTCCGTCTTCGGGAGTTTGAAGAGCTTTCGTCCATCGCGCCGGGCGAGTCCCAGATATCGCTCCATGGTCGGCAGGACGGCGTCCGGCGTGACCCGGTGTTCCCGCTCCCAAGTCTCGACCGCTGATCGAAGTCCGTCCTCCCGCCCCACGTGCAGGATGCGTCGGACCTCGCGGCGTAAGGAATCCAGCTCCGCTTCCGCGGCCGGCCGCGGTGGGAGATCGTAGAAGTCGCGCACCTGTCGCGGCAACGGAGCAGCCGGACCGCGAACCTGCCGAATTAGGGCGCGGAGGGTCGGCAGGTGATCCTCGAGCCAGTCCCGTCGAAAGCCGCGCGGCTCTTTGCGAGTGAGGCGCCTCAGGCGCTCCAAGGCTTCCTCGATTTCCGCCCATGTCGCTAAGGGCGCCAGCCGAACCGGATCGAGGTTCCATGGAGTGAGGCGCGTGCCGTCCCGCGCCCTCGATCGACGATCGAGCGCGGAAGCGAGGCGGAGGAACGCCCGGGCTGCATCATCCTCCACAGGCCGACGCGGCGGCACCTCGTCGGAAACGGGCCCCAGGGTCAAAACAGTTTCGAGAAATCTACTGGAGCGGCCAGGTGTACGTGACGTAAAGGACGAGCGCCGATAGGCCCACGCAGAGGGCGACGACGATCCACGGCGCCACTTTGAGGGCTTTCTCGTCCTCTTGGTCGAAGTACCGGATGAGGCCCGCCGCCGAATGGAAACCCGAGTCGCGGTCCCGTGCCATTGCGCGTCCCGATTCTCGAAGGAATCTCGGTCTTAAAACGTTTTCGAGCCCAGCGTTGGAGCTTTGACGCCGTCCGAAGAGGATTAATACGGCGCTGCCGGATTCGGGCCCGTCCCCGGTGGTGGCGCTCTCACGGTCGAGCCTGGCGTCGTCTACATCGGGAAGAAACCGACGATGAATTACGTGCTCGCGGTCGTCACGTATTTCAACGGAGGCTCCCGGGAGGTCGTCGTCAAGGCCCGCGGACGTTCGATCTCGCGCGCGGTCGATGTCGCCGAGATCGTCCGCGGGCGCTTCATCCCCGATGCCGAGGTGCGAGATGTCCGCATTGCGACGGAGAAGGTCACCGCGGAGGACGGCCGCGCGACGAACGTGAGCGCCATCGAGATTGTGTTGTCGAAGTGATCCGCGAATCCGCGGAAAGACATTTATTGGTTCGGCGTCTAGCCGGCCCGCATGGCGGCGGTCGATGTGCTCCTCCTCTTGGCCTTCGCCTCATTCTTGGCCGGCCTCGCCGGATCCTATCTGGGAATCGGCGGCGGGATCTTCCTGATTCCCTTCATGACGTTGGCGCTCGGCATCGACATCAAGGTCGCCATCGCCACGAGCCTGATCGGCGTCATCGCGACCTCGTCCGGTGCGGCCTCCGTGTACGTGCGGGACCATCTGACGAACCTGCGACTCGCCATGTTCCTCGAGGTCGCGACCACCCTGGGCGCGATCGGAGGGGCGGTCGCGGGAATCCTGGTCCCGAACGTCTATCTCTTTCTGACCTTCGGCGTCGTCGTGCTGTATGCGGCCGCGTCGATGGTGCGCGTCGCCGAGACCGCGAAGGACCGCGCCTATCGAGGCGGGGAGGAGGAACGGCCTCTCGTGAAGCGTCTGAACCTGAGCAGCGTCTACTTCGACCAGGAAGACCAAGGCGTGTACCGGTACCGAGTCGAACGCCCCGGCGCCGGGTTCGGTGCGAGTGCGGCCGCCGGCGTGTTCTCGGGCTTGCTCGGTGTCGGCGGCGGATTCATCAAAGTGCCCGCGATGAACATCTTGATGCGCGTGCCGATGAAAGCCGCGGTCGCGACGAGCAACTTCATGATCGGGGTCACGGCGGCCGCGAGCGCGTTCATCTACTATTCCCAAGGCCTGGTCAATCCGCAGCTCGCCGCGATGGTGATCGTCGGCGCGTTCACGGGGACGAATCTGGGCACCCGACTGCTCGTTCGATCGAAGGCCGCGAACGTTCGGTTCCTCTTCTCGATCTTTCTCGCGGGACTCGGCATCGCGATGGCCGCGCGCGCACTCGGACTCTTCGGAGGGGTCCTGTGATCACGGCTCGAGCGGGCTTGCGTCTCGTCCAACACCGCATCGCGGCGCTGCGCCGCGCCGTGTTGACCGAGGTCGAGGATATCAACCGCCTGATCTACCACATCCTGCGGGGCGGGGTCATCGTTTCAGTCGCGTTCCTCCTCTTCGGGTTCATCTTGGCGGGCGTGACGGGCCATCCGCTCCCGGACAAATCGATTCCTCCTCGTCTCCTGGGAGCGGAGCTCCTTCGCTTCACCCCCGCGGGCTATCTGAACCTCGGCGTCCTCGTGTTGATCTTCACTCCCGTGGCCCGCGTCCTCCTGAGCCTGCTCTCGTTCCTGGAGGAGCGAGACCGTGCGTACGTCCTGATGACGGGAATCGTCCTCACGAACCTGCTGATCAGCGTCGTGCTGCTCGCGTGAACCTTTAAGCCCTCCCTCCCTTCGGGAACCGTGGACGAGATCCTCGCCGCGGCCCGCTCGGTCGACTGGCGCGCGCTCGGAGATCGGACCCTCTGCGATTCATGCCTCGGTCGTCTCTTCGGGAGGCTTGGCCATGGCCTTACGAACGAGGAGCGGGGCCGCGCGGTCCGGGAGATTGCCGTGGATTCGGAGGGACCGTGCTGGGTCTGCGGCGGCCTCACCGGTCGGTACGACGACCTCGCGGCGCTCGTTGCCCGAAAGCTCGAGCCGTGGGAGTTCGAGACCTTTCGGGTCGGATCGAAGATCGATTTCGAGATGGCCGCGCGGGAGGAATCTCTGTGGGCCGAGCTCGCTCTGACGGGCCCGGAGGCGCTGAAGGCCGAGGTCAACCGCGAGGTCGGAAAACGGGTATCGGATCTTGTCGGGAAGGAAGCGGCCCTGGATCGCCCGGACGTCGTCGCGGTCCTCGACACCTCGTTCGACCATGTCGATCTCCAGGTGAATCCGCTCTACCTCCGAGGCCGATATCGCAAGCTGTCCCGCGGCGTTCCGCAGACCCGCTGGCCATGCCGGCGCTGCCGCGGCAAAGGGTGTGACCGTTGCGGTGGCACGGGCAAGATGTATCCGACGAGCGTCGAGGAGGTGGTCGCGGCGGAGATCATGCGGGAATCGGGCGGCACCGGCCACGCGTTGCACGGGATGGGCCGCGAGGACGTGGACGCGCGGATGCTCGGTCGCGGGCGACCGTTCATCGTGGAGATCAAAGAGCCCCGCAAGCGTGGGATCGACTTGGAGGCGGCCGTGCGGCGGATCAACGCATCCGGGATCGTCGAGGTCGATCGGCTCGTGCCTGCGACCGGGGTGGATGTCGTTGCGCTGAAGGAAGACCGCGCCGCGAAGACCTACCGCGTCCTCCTGCGGATGGCCCCTCCCGTGGACGAAGCAAAGCTTAAAGGGACGCTCCCGGTTTTGGTCGGCGAGCCGATCGCCCAGCGCACGCCTGGGCGGGTCGTTCACCGGCGCGCGGATACCACACGGGCTCGACGGTTGCTCTCGGCCGAGGTCGTCGGCATGGAGGGAGACCGGGCAGAACTCCGGGTGACCGCGGAAGCGGGGACCTACATCAAGGAGTGGGTCCACGGAGACGGCGGCCGGACGCGGCCGTCCCTAGCGGAACGACTCGGCGCGGCGTGCGAGGTGCTCGAGCTCGACGTGCTCGACGTCCACGACGGCGGGTGAGGAGATGGTCAAGGCCTCGAAAGGGATCATGGAGAAGACGCGGCAGAAGTTCCGCCGCAGCCCCCGCCAGCGCGGGCTGTCCCCGATCACGAGGTCGCTGCAGTCATTCAAGGTGGGCGAGCGCGTGACGATCGTCATCGATTCGAGCGTCCAGAAGGGGTGGCCTCACCACCGGTTCCACGGCATGACCGGCACCGTCGTGGAGCGACGCGGCGCCGCCTTCGTGGTCGATGTTCGTTTTGGCGGCCGAATCAAGAAGGCCGTCGTCCGGCCCGAGCACCTGAGGCGGGCGTAGGAGGGGGACCATGGAGGAGTCGTACGTGTCTCTCACCGAGCTGAAGGTCATCCTGGAGAAGGAGAAGGCCGTCCGGGGCGAGTTGAACCCGGAACAGCAGTATTCGCTCTCCCACGCCGCGCTGTTCGCCCGCGTCCCTGCGGAGAAAGTCCCCGCGATCGTGAAGGAGCTCATGGAGATCCCGCTGATGTCGCCCTTCAACGCGGTGAAGATCGTCGACCTCATGCCGACGCACCTCGACGACGTCCGCGCGATCTTCGCGAAGGAGCGCTTCAGCCTGTCGAAAGAGGATGCGGACAAAGTCCTCGAGATTGTGGGGAAGTACCGCTGACGAGGCGACGCGCATGGAAGATTACGCCCGCATCCTCGATTTCTTACCGCAAGGTCACCCCGACCAGTCGAAGTTCCACCGCGAGCCGCTCGCTTACGCCCTCGGAATCGACGAGTTCAAACTCTTCGAGCTTGTGCCGAAAGAGGGCGTGACCCTGTCCGTCGGGCAGCGCGTGTACATCGGCAAGGAGGTCGACATGCGCATGGAGGTCCTCCATGTGAAACGCCGCGTCGGATACGAGGAACTCACGACCGCCGCGCAGAAGGAGCTGCCGTTCGTCATTCAGGAGACGGTGAAGGAGAAGGAAGCGAAGTTCGTCGACTTCTTCAACCGCGCCCAGGCGATCACGACGCGGTTCCATATGCTCGAGCTCTTGCCCGGCCTCGGCAAGAAGACGATGTGGGCGATCCTGGAGGAGCGCAAGAAGGGTCCGTTCAAATCGTTCCAGGATCTTGATCAGCGCGTCCCGAGCGTCCACCACCCCGAGAAGCTCATCGCGAAGCGCATCGAGATGGAGATCTCCGACCCGACCCAGAAATACCGCTTGTTCGTCGCACGCTAGGCGGCCGACTTCACGAGTTCTGATTCGATTTCTCGGCAATCGTGCGAGGAGAGGCCGAGTTTCTTTCGCAACGCTTCAAGTAGTTCGCGCACATCCTCGGTCACGGGGCCGTCCTCCAGGGCTTGCGCGGCGACCGCGCGATAGATTCCGGCGCGGTTCTCGATTACTTCCTCGAGCACCTCGTTCTCGATGCGTTCCTGCTCCTCCCGCGAAATCCCGAGGTTCTCCCGGAGCTGCTCCACTAGGAGGCGCTCGGTCGCCGTGACCCGGCCGTCCTTCCAAGCGGTCATCACGGCCCGCGTGTAGTCCTCGAGGCGCTTCACCCGCTCGTCCATCGCGCGTTTGCGGCGATCATCGATCCCCTCGAGGTATTCGAGGTCCAGCTCGTCGACGTTCATCGCCTCTCGCACGATGTCGGAAAGGGTCAAGTGGACGGACGTGGCGCGGTCGATCTCCTCGAGGCTCATCTCCTTCGTCACACCGGCCACCTTCACGGGCACCCGCACTTTCGACAGCCGCTCCTTGATCCCCATCGCGCGCTCCCACCCCCGCGGGGCGAGGTAGTATGCCAGCATGCGTTGCTTTTCGCCTTCGATGTGCGCCTTCGTCTCGGTAAGGAAGCCGTCGCGCACCATTTCATCGAGGTACCTCGACAGGTGTTTCCTCTGGATCCCCGCCGCGAACGCGATCGCCTTCTGCGTGAGCGCCTGCGGCAACACGTACCGCTCTTCCATGTTCCTGAAGTCGGAAAAGTAGAGGAGGATCCGGTCTTCCGTCGTCATGGCGAGAGGAGAATTCTCCTTCACGGTTCGGGGACTCCCGGCAATACGGATAATCCTTCGTGTGGCCGCTTCACCCATCCCGTCGCCACGTTCATAAGGCCTCTTTCGGTCCGTGAGACGGCGATGCTCTCCCTCCCGGTCCAGCCCGCGCCGGCTCAGTTCGCGGCGATCTTCGACGCGGACACGCAAGCGGCGATCGCGAGCGGGTTGTGCATCCAGTGCCGCGGGGCGAAGCTCCTCTGCGGCAAAGCGCGTTGCCCGATCCTCGTCCGGTGGGACTTCATGATGAAAACGGCCCCGATGATCGACCGAGTCGAGATGGACGGATCGTCTCCGCCGGGCGTCTTCGTCGGCCGATTCGGGTATCCAAAGGTCTACGTCGGTCCGCTCGTGCCGCCGGTCCACGGCGACACGCAGATCCTCGATGCCCCGGAAGCCTGGATCGGCCATTCGATGGAGGACATCGTTCACTTCCGGTCGCAGCTCGTCCGAGGGATGCATCGCGTCCACGTGCAGGACGTGGAGGGCGGAGGCCGAATCGTGGAGCAGACCCGCGAGCTGGCTCTGGGTACGTCGCCCGCAGACGTCGAAGTCGGATTCTCCCGAAAGCCGCACGGTCGCGTCGTCCTCGACGATAATGTCCAGCCGTTCGGGCCCTCGGCTCCATTGCGCCGTCTCGACGTCGGCACGCTGAAGGTCGACCCAAATCTCGATCGGGCCTTTTCGGACACGGATCTGCGGGCGAAGGAGGCGGTCATCGATCTGTACGGCCGCGGCACCCCGGTCTCAAAGATTCAGCGGGCCTTCAGCGTGGGCGCGTTCGGGATCGAGAAAAACCGCCGGTTCGTCCCTACCCGTTGGTCCATCACCGCCGTCGACGACACGATTGGGAAGCAGCTCCGCGATCGCGTCCACGCGTTCCCTCTCATCAACGAGATCCGCGTGTACGAGGCGATCGGTTTTGACGACCGCTTTCTCGTGGTGATGATCCCGCGACCCTGGCGCTACGAGTTGATCGAAGCGTGGTATCCGAACACCCTGTGGAATCCGTTGGGCCGCGATATCGTCATGTTCGGAGATCACGAGGGGTTCGACGGTCGCACGACGTACGCGAGCATCGGCGGCTGCTATTACGCGGCGCGCCTGGCGGTGGGCGAGGCGCTGAACCGAGAGCGGCGGCAGGCCGCGACGGTCATCCTTCGGGAGACCCATCCGGGATACATCATGCCGGTCGGCGTATGGAACGTGCGCGAACATGTCCGAGAGGCGCTCCGCCGCCCACCGCAGTGCTTCCCGTCCATGGCCGCGACCTTGGCGTACCTGCAGACGCGCCTCGACATCCCGATGCCGCGCTACCTGCACACGAGCGAGGTCCTCCGGTATGTGTTGCACCAGCGCACGTTCGACGATGTCGATCTCTTGAGGGGCGGGAGCGTTCCCGCCGCTCCGACGTAGGATTGATGGCCCGTTTCGACTTCCTTGGACTGTGTCCTCTCGGAACGAATTCCCGAAGCGCCCGGTCCCCGCGGTCGGCGCAGTCGTGTTCCGGGATGGAGCCTTCCTGCTGGTGAAGCGTGGCGCCAAGCCGAACAAAGGCCGGTGGAGTCTGCCGGGCGGAGCGTTGGAGATCGGCGAGACGGTCGAGGCCGCCGCGGTCCGCGAGACCCTCGAGGAGACCCGGGTCGACGTGCGGTCGGTCCGCGTCTTCGATGTTCGGGACTTCATCCAACTCGAGGGCACGAAGGTTCGCTGGCACTACGTACTCATCGATATCCTCTGTGAATACATCGGAGGGGATCCGTTCCCGGGCACGGACGCGGAGAACGCGCGTTTCGTCCCGCTGCGCGAGTTGGGAGAGTACGATGTTGCCCCGACGGCTCTCGAGGTCCTCCAGGCGGCGTCCGCCGGCAGGATTGCAACCGGCGAAACCCCCGATCCCTGAATGGGCGCGAAGCTCGCGACCGAACATCATCGATATCTTTATCGCCGCTCGGAATGCTTTCGAGCCGTGGCCGTCCCGAGCCCGGCTCCAACCGGACCGCCCATTCCGTACTGGCCGAGCGTCGTCGTGAAGCCCGACACGGTGCGCGGCATCCAGACATACTACGTCACCCTGATCCTGGACATCATCTTCGGCGTCTTCGCACTGATCGTGGGGCTCTCCTCGATCCTCATTGTGACCTCGAGTTCGGCGAGTGCGATTGCGGCGGCGGCGATTACCGGGTCGGCGGTGTGCGGCCTCGTCATCGTCTTTGTCATTAACTTCATCGTCAGCCTGATGGCCGTGATTCGGATGCACCACGGCGCGGACGAATACGGGCCGCAGCACGCCGCGAACGCGAGGCGCGGAGTGTTGTTCAAGTGGATCGGTACGACGCTGTCGACGCTCGCCGCGATCCTGGTCGTGTACCTCGTCCTCGCGGGGAGTTCGGGCTTCTTGTTCGGTGGCCCGGCCCCATCGATTCTGTTCGTGCCGCTCCTCGTCACGGTCTTCTGGACGGCCGGGGTGACCTCGAAGGGCCAGATGTATCGGTACATGCTTCGGTCCCTCCAGCCTCCCGAAACCCGGCGGTGGTCGGACATCGCGAGCATCTTGATTCCCGTGCTCGGCGTCATCGGAATCGCGGTCGTCGGCTCTGTGACGGCTCGGATCCTTGAGCTCTTGTCGAATCCTTCCTCTGCGACGGACCCCGGGGAGTCTTCGCGACTGTTCTCGTTCTTGGTCGGCGGAGTCTTCCTCCCGCCCGGTTTCGCGCTCGTCGGCTATGTCGTGTTCTTCTGGATTGTCGGAAAGACGAAAGAACGAGTGTCGGCCGGCCTCGCTCACCTCTACGCGGCCGTCCCGGCGCCCTCCGCATGGGGATATCCGATGCCCCCACCGGGAGCGGCGCCACTTGCCGTGGCCCCGCCTCCTACGACGCCGCCTCCACCGCCTTCTCCTGATGCGACGGGGCTTCCGGCGGCCAAGACCACCGCGTGCCCGCGGTGCGGCTTCCCGAGTCCATCAACGGCGGCGTTCTGCGCGAACTGTGGCGCGACGCTCTCCTCGTGAGGGCGAACAGTCGGATATGCCGGGGGGGATCCTACGACAACGATCTCGCAGCTCCGGATGTACACGATTAAAGAAGACAAGATGGACGAATGGCTGGATGGGTGGACTCGCAGCGTCCTTCCCCTCCGAAGGAAATTCGGCTTCCGGGTCGAAGGGGCCTGGATTATCCGAGACGAGAATCGATTCATCTGGGTCCTCTCATACGACGGACCGGACGGGTTCGAAGCGAGGGATGCCGCCTACTACGATTCCCCGGACCGGAAATCGATGAAACCGGATCCGGCGCCTCTGATCGAAAAGGCCGAGAGCTGGTTCGTGACCGCGGCGATCGAGCCGCCTCGCCAGAACTGACCGGCCTATTGGTAGCCGACCACTTTCGTCAAGAAGTCGACGAGATCGGTCGTCTGCACAACGGAGCCGCAATATTGGCAGTTTCTCAACGTCGCGAGAGTCGTCTCGCCCGTGATGCGGATGTGCCCTCCGCATGCAGGACACGTGTAATCGGTTGCGATTCCCGCCTTCCGCACTTGGTCGACGAGATCATTCACGTTTACGTGGACTTGAGTCACGATCTGTCGCCGAGCGTTCCTCCGTACCTCGCCCGCTTCCTTCCACATCCCGAGCTCCTGGTAGATGCCGGCCGCGGACTCGTGGTCTTCGGCCTCGATGAGGTTTCGAACCTGCGCTAACTTTTGGGTCCGGCGGAAGTCTTCGGCCATCGCGACCGCCCGTCCCGCGGTTCCCGGATGAAGGCGAATCCCGCCCAGAACGTAATCTTGACCCAACACAACGGGCGAATGTCCTCGCGAGATGAAGGTCCAAGCCCAGCGGCCGAAGCACTCCCACGAGCAAATGGTATGATAGGGCGAAACGGTCGGCGTACGCGGCAACGTGGATTCCGGGGGTCGCATGGGTCCGGTCAGATGGGCAGTGGCGTAACCCGCGACCATCTGGCAGTTCTCGCACAAGTCGGCTCCGCATACCATGCAACGAGTTCGGCTCAGACGCCAACGGCGGAAGCCACAGCGTTCGCATCGTCCCAATCGGTTCGCGTCTCCGGACTCTACCAGCTCCGTTTGGGAGGATTGAAAGCTTTCGGTGGAATCCCCAGCGGCCGGGCGGCCACTGGACTTAGCATCAGGACCAGGTGATTCGAACGCCTAGAATTCAGACGAGTCGTCCTGGAACTCTTCTGGTGGAGTGTAGCGTCGGGGGCGGCTAACGGGGCGCGGTTTTGCCGAGGCCTGTGAGACGTTGGACGCCTGACGATCCGTCCCCGGGTTCTTACGATGGGATGTGTGCCGTCGGCTCCGGCTGGAACGACGCGACACGGCGAACGCGATCACGAGCAAACCGAGGGCCAGCCCTGGGCCCAGGATCGCGGGAAACCACTCGGCCGGCAGGGAAGGCAACGACGGCGGTGGGGCGGCCGGCTCCGATGGACCGGGGGTGCCCGTCCCGAATTCAGGGGCCCACCCGACCCTCGGTGCTCCTCCGCCGACGCCTTGCGCCCCGCTCGACGCGGAAACGGAGAGCCACTGCGCCTCGTCCCAGTTGTCGACCACGTTCAGTGCGCCGAAGAGCCGGTCCATGTCTCGCGCCCACGGGACGCCCTTGGTTGCCGCGTTGATCGAGAAACCCCACGCCGTGCTGAATTCGTCCTCGACGCGGCCTTGCGGGCCGAACTCCGTTTCAATCGCGTAGACCGACCACGCCGTGTCGTCCACGGCGTACGCGCCGTAATCCTGGAAGGCGCGCGCGAGGATTTTCGCGGGCTCCGTCTCGAGTCCGAGGGTATCGATGTTCACGGACGCGGGGATCGCCAGGAGCGAACCCATGCGGAGGGCCGAGGTCGCGCCTCCGTAGCACGTTGAGGCGCAGCTGTCCGCCTGACTCGCCGGCCATCGGTAGCCGTGTGAGGTCGAATCGTAATAGTAGTTGTTGAGCCCGAACAGGTTCACCTTCATCACGTGTCGAATGACGCCACCGGGGACGAGTTCCCCGAGGCGGATCGTGCCACCGATGCTCGAGAGCTTCGAGCCCCCATGGCCACCGTCCACTCCGGTCTCATAGAGATCGTTGGACACGGACCACCACATCGTGGCGGAACCGTCGGCCGTGCATCGGGCGAACGGCTGTCCCTGGATCAGGGTGTGGCCGTCCGGCATCAGGATCGCCGTCGCATAGTTCGGCGTCGTGCCATCCGGGTTGTTGGGTCCCGCGCCCTGGACGACGAAGTTTCCGGGGATCGGCGCGTTGAACAAGACGTTCCCTTGCGGGGTGCACCGGGTTCCGCCCGACCATCCGTCCGAGTTGTAATAGACCGCGGTCATCGTCGCGTTCGGCGTGAGGATGATGACGTCCGGGTCGGTGGTCATCCCGCGTTGCGTGGCCTGTTGGATGCTCGCGGGTACGTATACGGCGGAGGCACCGATCGGGAGGTTCCAGATGCTATCCCGCGAAAAGGGCCAAAGCAGGGGGTCGCGGCTGCCTGGCGGTCCTCCCCCGGGCGGCGGTGGGTTCGCTGTCACGGAAACCGAAATCGACGTCGTGTGAACGAGGGACCCGCTGGTGCCCGTCACGGTGACGGAGTACGAGCCGGCTGTGCTCGCCGTCAGGGTGCACGTCGAGGTTTGGGTGCCACTGATCGTCGAAGGCGAGCAGCCCCCCGTCACTCCGGCCGGAGAGGAGGCGGTCGTTAGCGCAACGCTCCCAGTGAAACCGCCGGTCGACTGCAGGCTAATCGTCGACGTGGCGGATTGACTGGGGACGAAGGAGATGCTTGCCGGGTTCGCGGCAATCGAGAAGTCCGGGACCGGTGGACCGCCCACGCCGAAGAACTCCAAGGGCGAAGGGGCGTTCACGTCCCCCTGACCGAGACTGCCACCGCCCCAGACGTCCTCCAGGAGCTTCGCGAGTGAATAGTGACTGTACGAGGCCGTCGACTTGTACGCGAGCTTCGTCGCCGGACCGCTGAAGGCCATGTAGATGTACGGAGGACTCGTGTACGCCTCGTCGAACATGAGGATGAGCGCGGCCTTCTTGGTACCCATGGCCGTGAGCAAGCCGGGCACCCAGCTCTGGATCCACGCGTCCCCCGACGCCACGGAGTTGTCGTGCATGTTGTGGCCGTCGTTCGGCGTGAACCAGATGAAGTTCGTGCCGGCATTGAGCGCCGCGACGACGTCCGCCGGGCCGCCCGAGTGCAGGTTCGCACATCGCGCGGGATTGCCGGTGATCGTCGTGTACGACAGGAACGGGAAGTGATCCTCGCCACGGTCCGGGTTGATGGAACAACCGGAGCCGCTCCCTTCCGCGATCGCGTTCCACGTGTGGCCCGAGGTCTCGATCAGGTCCACCAACGTCGGGTGGTTCAGGTTCGGATGGTTCCCGTCGCCGCCCACGCCGAACGTGCTCGCGCCGAGGAGGGCGATGTAGTTCGGCTGGGAGGGATTCGTGATGCTCGACCAACCCTGAGAGAACGAATACTGGTCCGCAAGTTGCGTCATGTACGGGGCCGGGCCGTAGACCTCGTTCAGGTTCTTGTTCTCCATGAGGACGACGACGAGTTGATCGAAGTTGTTCGTTGCGGAGGGCGAGATGATGACGTTGCCGCCCTGGTCAACCGGCCGGTTCGCGGGCGCATTCGAGGCAAGGACCGTGAGGCTCAGAAGCATGAGGAGGGCGGAGGCCGTAAGGGCCGCAAACACGCGCCTCGGGGGAGCCATTCCGTATTTTCCCGGAGGCCTGCAACATCAGGAGTCACGGTCATGTTAGTATTCTCCAGACCGGCATGTTCCGATAATCGGTACGGATAACACGAATCCTGGAATCGAAGATGCCGATTCGAATCGGGACCAGGACGATGCGCTCGACGGTGATCACACCGATGCAGCTGTTTCAGGGCCTTCGCCGACGCGAATTTCGTATTAGGAAGATGACGCCGAGAGCGACCAGCGCGCTGGCCGAGAGCACCTGGCTGAACAGACCTCCGCCGACCGGTTCAAGATTCCCTGTCGGGGGTTGGGGTTGGGGTCGGGTCCGCACTTCAATCGTCCACCCAAAACTGACCTCGGCCGATCCATCCGAGACGAGAACCCGAATGACATGGCTCCCGACGTTCGAGCCAACGAACTCGTACGATGACGAACCACCGACAGACCGCCCGTCGACGAACCATGAATAGGTCAGGAGATCGCCATCGAGGTCCGAAGCGACAACGACGAGGGTCTGGGCTTCACCCAGCCCCATGACGAAGCTCGCCTGCGGACTCGCGAAGACGATTGTCGGGGCTCGGTTTCCGATCTTGATCCACCCCGCAACGTTGTCAACCGCACCGAGATCGTCCGTCACGACGAGACGGACGGTGAATGACCCGTTGTCCGCGTACTCATGGGTGACCGAAATTCCCGTGGCCGTCTGTCCATCGCCAAAGTCCCAGGCATAGGAAACGATCGTCCCATCCGAATCGATCGACCCGGACGCGTCGAAGTGGATGGGCACACCCCGGGGCGCCGTGTTCAAGCTCGTCGCGAACGCGGCCATCGGAGGAACGTCCACCGTAAGTTCCGAGCTCGCGGTGGCGGGGGTGTGGCTATTATCGACGACCGTCAGGACGACCAAGAATCGTCCCGAATGAACGTAGGCATGTCGCACGAGAACGCCATTGGTGGTGAACCCGTCTCCGAAATCCCACGCGTACGAGACGATTGTCCCGTCGGGATCCGTCGAGGATTCCGCGTCAAATGCCACAATCTCCCATGGAGCCACCAGGGATCGCGTCGTCGTGAAGCGTGCCTGAGGCGGCTGATTCGGCGGCGGTCGATCCGCGCAGGTGACTCGCGGGTTCACCCAATCGGCATGGTCGTCCGCCGTCGAGTCAACGGCCACGATTTGTAGGCGCAGGCTCTGGACGCCGGCGATGCTCACATTGACGTTTTCGGTGGCCGTCTCCCCGGTCATCACACCCCCCTCGTACAGCTTCTGACCGTCGCCCCAGACCTGGAAGAGGACGCTCCCGAGGGTGCCGACCTCGTCATCGATCCCGACCTCGGCGGTGAACGTCTGACACACCCCGTTCGGTCGAACCTCGATGGCCGACGGCGCGTGGGCGCCGAAGCCCCGGAGGTAGGGGACCCCGTTGAGCGTGAGAGTATGCCCATCCTCCGCCCCTCCCCCGCCGTTACTCGAATTTCGTTCGACCGGGCCTTGCTCGTTCGCCATGTACGTCCACGGCTGGGCGCTGAGAAACCCGTCCGTGGCTGGTGAATCCGTACCGACGACCCGAAGCAGCGCTATCCCATGTGGGGACACGCTGACGCTGTAGTCGTTCGCGAATGAACCCCGGTCTGCGCGGGCCCACAGATCGCGGACCGTCGCATTCCCGGGGGCGAGGTGAATCGCGTCCCAACTCACCGTGATCATCGCCGCGGCACCGCCTCGGTTCAGGAGCCCCACCGCCCGGGCGCCGCTTCCGGCGAGGGGCTTGTACCAGACTTGCAGGCCGTTGCCGAGATCCGCCGCCAGGTTCGCTTGGAAGCCGAAGGCGTCCTGGTCGACGGCGATCACTTCGGGGTTCGTGAGAATCGTCCGGGTCGCGTCGGTCATGCCGCGCACGTCGTTGCCCGCAATGAGGGGAGCGGACATGAGAGCCCACAAGCCGAAATGCGTCCGGTACTCGACATCCGTCATGCCCCCGTTGCCGACCTCGAGCATGTCCGGGTCGTTGAAGGTCCCCGGCGCGGTAGCGGCCGCGTGTGCGAAGTTGCGGTCGAAGATGTCGATCATCCCCTCCTTCCACGGCGGCTGGCCCGGCGGCGACGTCCAATCGTCGCTGATGTCCGGGGACATACGCCACTGGCGCGCCGTCACGGGTCCCCAGGCCCACGGCTCGTCCGTAGGGTTGTTGTCGCTTGCGCTCAGGACGATCGGTCGGCCAGAGGCGATGATCGCGTCCCGCCAGCGCGCGTAGATGTCTTTCATGACCAAGCCGTTCGCATTGCAACGATCGGCCTTGATGTAATCCACGCCCCAGGAGGCGAACCGCGCGACGTCCAGGTATTCGTGGTCCAGGCTGCCCGCCGTCCCTCCGGTGCACGTGGCCGTGCCGATCGATGCGTAGATTCCGTACCTGAGGCCCCGACCGTGAATGTAGTCGCCGGTGGCCTTCATCCCACTCGGGAATTTCACCGGGTCGTTGGTGAGATTGCCGGAGCTATCGCGGGAGACCGCGGACCAGCAATCATCGAGGGTCAACGTGTCGTAACCCGCCGCGAGGAGCCCGCCGTTCACCATTGCATCGGCGGTCTCGCGGACAAGCGTCTCGGTCAGACCGCCACACCCGAACGAGTTCCAACTGTTCCAGCCCATCGTCGGCGCGGCCACCGTCATCCCGACGGAGGCTTTCCCGACGCCTAGTGAGCTGAGTTCGGTGGTTCCGACGTGGGCTGTCATCGCGGTCATCGCGACCGAGGAGAAACCGGTGTGGGTCGAAGCCGATCCGATCGACAGGCGATCGATGCTCGGTGCAACGGATGTCGGGACCGCCGAGGAGGCCGCTGTGAGCCCGAGGAGGATGAGAGTGAGGCCTACCGGAAGGGCGGAACGCCATGGGGGGCCACTCGATCCCGTTTGCGTCCGTGGTCCAAGACGCTCATGTGTAATCAAGCCTAGCACTTGACTATCACGACGTCAACGGGACCCGCCGCTACTTGACCTCGGCGCTGGACAGCCGACACTGAGAAGCGACCTGCTTCAAGCGCCCCCGAATCTCTCGGCGGCTCGCGCGCGGGCGCGCGCCGCTTCCGCCTCGCGATCTCGCGGCCCTGCGTCCGTCACCAGCGTATCCAACAGATTCCGAGCAGCCGCGGCCATCTCGGTCACCGCCCGATCGAACGCTTCCTGGTTGGCGCGCGACGGCTTAGTGAAGCCGGAGAGTTTCCTCACGAATTGGAGCGAGGCGTTGCGGATCTCCTCGTCCGTCGCGGGAGGATCGAAGTTGAACAGTGTTTTGATGTTCCGACACATGGCATTCTCTCCCGGATTTGCACGAAGAATACGGAGATGGGAAGGGCGTACTTAATCACGTCGGACTCGCACTCAATCGGACGGGGTCAAGGCCAGCCGTAAGTTTGTTATCCTCACGCTCGATGCCAACGACTCCTCGGAGACCGACCGGGCGACAGGAGGACCATGAGAACGAACCGATCCATGCCTTCGGCGACGGTCATTCCCGTGCTTGTGTACCGGGATGTGGCCGAGGCCGTCGAGTGGTTATGCGGTGCCTTCGGATTTACGGAGCGGCTGCGAATCGGGATCCACCGCTCGCAACTCACCATCGAGGATGGGTCGATCGTCGTGGTCGCGCGGGCCCGTGGATCTGGGGTAGGCTCAAAGAAGACTGTCGGAGTCCTCCGTTCGCGCGAAGGCGAGACGAGCCACTCCGTGATGGTGCGTGTGCCGAATGTCGATCGCCATTTCGAACGGGCCGAAAAGCACGGCGCCAAGATCCTGCAACCCCCAGCGGACTATCCGTTCGGGGAGCGTCAATACACGGCCGAGGACCTCGGCGGTCACACATGGACGTTTTCCCAATCCATCGCCGATGTCGCTCCGGAGGAGTGGGGCGGTACCGTTGTCACCGCGCGCAGATAGCTCCGGGCCGCACCGGCCCAATCCGTTTCGGGCCGAGTCGAATTTCCGGGGTTTGCTGTCACCGCGACGTCCTTCGCGTTCCTAGGCGGGATTCGAGGACCTTCGCGAGGCGATCGAGTGAGCTGTTCATGCCCATCGTTGACCTCTCCGTCCAGAGCTCGTCGTGCATCGCATCCTCGGTCACGACCATTCGGACTCCGCGGCCCACGGGAAGGATCTCGACCACAGCTGCGACTTCGTAGGATGCGACCCCATGGATGAAGTCGACCAGCGTCGTATATGCGAGCCGCCGCGGCCTCGTGACCTCCGTGTACGTCCCATGGGCCACGCTCGTGAGCGGGAGTCCCGCGGCCTTCATCCCCTCGATCAGGTCCGAGCGGGTCGCGGTCATGGCATACTCGAATTCGCCTCCTGGGCGGAGGTCGAGCCTGTGGACCGTCGTGGTGAATCCTTCCGGGCCCCACCAGGATTCGAGGCCCTCCTTCGTCGTCCAGAGTTCCCAGACTTCCTTCGCGGACACCTGGAAGGTCCGCTCCAACCGAATCTTCGGTCTCGAAGCGCTCGCGGAGGTCGGGCCCTTCGCCTTCGTCGGCATGTCTCTCACTTCCGTTGCGCGTAGGCCTTCGTGAGGATTTTGATATCGATTTTCGACATCTTCAGCAAGGCTTCCATGACTCTCGCCGAGTTTCCGGATTTTGGATCGCTCATCATCTCCCCCAAGACGGAGGGGACGATTTGCCACGATACCCCGAACTTGTCCTTGAGCCACCCGCAGGGCTGCTTCTCCCCGCCTTCGGAGAGCCCTTGCCACAACCGGTCGATCTCTTCCTGCGTGTCGCAGCTCACGAACAGGGAAGTCCCTTGCGCGAACGAGAAGTACGGGCCGCCGTCCATGGCCATGAATCGCGCTCCGTCGAGTTCGAACGTCGCGTTCAGCACCTTGCCTTTCACGATCGGACCTCCCGCCTCCCCGCGGACCATGCTGATGATCCTGGAATCCTTGAAGATCGAGACGTAGCGCTTCACGGCCTCCTCGGCCTGATCGCTGAACGTCAGGAACGGGGTGATCTTTTGCGCGGTGTTCTCCTCCCTGCCCTCCCCTATCTTCCTGTTGTTCGTCATGGGTGTGTCTCCCTGCGTTTTCCTGCCCGCACCTTCTGTCGCCGATCGAGCTCCGCGCCGAACCTGTCGAGGCGGGCCTCCCACAGGCCGCGGTACTGTCGCATCCATTTGTCCAGCTCGCGGAATGGCTCGGCGCACAACGAATAAAGGCGCTTTTGCCCCTCTGCCCGCACACGCACGAACCCCGCCGCATGCAGGATGCGGAGGTGCCGCGAGACGCCCGACTGGTGAATGTCCACGGCTTCCACGAGCGCGTGTACGGGGCGCTCCCCGGCCCCGAGCGTCTCCACGATCCGGCGGCGCGTCGAATCGGCGAGGACCTCGAAAACGACCGATTCCACGGGGGAGATATACACGCATGTGTATATACACTTTTCTGCATTTCTCGATGATTCGCAAATCGTCTATCAGCCTCACAACGGGAGTTCTCAAGTTGGAAACGGCCGTTCACCTCGGGCACAAGGCTCATGCCGAGTTCCGCCTTCACCAAGGAACGAAGGTGGTGGTATGGAGCGGTCTAGACGGGGTAAGGAGGGTGCGGCAGTGACTCGAAACGTCCAAGAACGGCTCGTTCGCGAGCTGAATCTGAACTTGGCGAACATGACGTCCCTGGCGACGGCCTACAAGCAGGCGCATTGGAACCTGCAAGGTCCGGGATTCGCCCAGCTCCATGAATTGTTCGATCGCTTCGCGGACCAGACGCGAGAGTATGCCGATCTCGTTGCGGAACGCGCGGTACAACTGCACGGCACCTCGCATGGGACGATCGAAGGGGCGGTGAAGGAAACGACGCTTCCTGCGTTCCCTCTTGACGAACACCGGGAAGATCTTCTCCTGAAGGCGCTCACTGACCGCACCGGCGTGGCGATTTCCGAGATTCGACGCGGCATCGACGGAAGCGAAGACGACCTCCCGACGCAAGACGTTTACATCGAGATCGCCCGCGGTCTCGAGAAACAAGAGTGGATGCTGCGGTCCCATTTGACTGGATGAACCTGGGTCGCCAAGGCCCGAGTTCAACTCGGGAGTTCCCGGGGAGAAACGCCATATACTCCAGACCGGCATGCGGACCACCGGAGGAGTATAATGAGCCGCGTTACGGTTGGTCAGGAAAATTCGGCGCCGATAGAGATCTACTACGAGGATCACGGGTCCGGGAAACCCATCGTTTTGATTCATGGATGGCCGCTCAGCGGCGCCTCGTGGGAGAAGCAAGTCACCGACCTGCTCCGTGCGGGACACCGAGTCATCACGTACGATCGCCGAGGGTTCGGCCACTCCAGCAAGCCGGCAAGCGGCTACAACTACGACACCTTCACCGAAGACCTCCGCAAGCTCGTGACCGCGCTCGACCTCCACGATTTCGCCCTCGTCGGCTTCTCCATGGGAGGCGGCGAGGTCGCCCGCTACTTTGGCAAGTACGGATCCGACGACGTGAGCCGCGCCGTGTTCATATCGGCCGTTCCTCCGTTCCTGCTGAAGACGGCCGACAATCCGGAGGGCGTGGATCCGGCCGCGTTCGAAGGAATCAAGGCGGGCGTCCTCGCGGACCGCCCGGCGTTTCTGTCCCAGTTCTTGGCGAACTTCTTCAACGTCGATCAGCTGGGCGGCAAGCTTGTCAGCGACCAGGTCGTGCAACTCTGTTGGAACATCGCCGCGGGCGCGTCCCCGAAGGGAACGCTCGATTGCGTCACGGCGTTCTCGTCGACGGACTTCCGGAACGACCTCACACGCGTCGATGTGCCCACGTTGATCATCCACGGCGATGCGGATCGCATCGTGCCCCTCCCTGTGTCAGCCAAGCGCACGGCTGAAATCGTAGAGGGAAGCAAGTTGATCACGATCGAGGGCGCCCCGCACGGCTTGAACTGGACGCACGCGAGCAAGGTGGATCCCGAGCTCGTACATTTCCTCGGGTAGGGCGTCAGGCGCCGCCGCGGGCTGCTCTCGAGCATGGACGGTTCAAGGTCCTGTCGATCTCGAGCGCGAGGTTGAGGGCACGCCGTAGACTGCCGCTGGCCGCGGCGACTCGAGATCGTCCGTAGCATCGTTGACCGGACTTTAGTCCTCCGCCGCATCGGTAGTCCTGGGAGCACGGGACCCACGAGCCAAAATGAGCGAGGAGGCGTAGCGCTTAAGTGAGTGGACCAGGGTACGGCGTAACAGGGGGGAGCAGTCTGAAAGCGTACGTCCTGATGGGCGTAGCGTTGGCGTTGTTTGCGGTATCCAATCCGGTCGCGGGGTCTCCGAAATTCTCGGGGTGGTCGACCCCGGTCAACCTCGGCCCCGTTATCAACTCAGTCCTCCGGGAGAATGGGCCTGCGATTTCCAAGGACGGCCTGAGTCTATACTTCGGGTCGTTTCGCGACGGCGGGTTCGGCGGTTCCGACATCTGGGTATCGCACCGAGCGGGCGTCGACGACTCCTGGGGACCACCCGTGAATCTCGGGCCGACGATTAACACGGCAGTCCTCGAGGCGGTGCCCGAGTTCTCGCGCGACGGTCATTGGATGTTTTTCAACCGCGTCGGAGGACCCGGCGGGCTCGGCGGTTTTGACATCTGGGTCTCTCATCGCGAGAAGGTCCATGATGACTTCTCCTGGGAGACGCCGATCAATCTCGGGTCGGCGGTCAACACGGCGTCCAACGATGCGGGCCCGAGCTACTTCGCGAACGGCGACCTCGGCGTGCCTCTCCTGTTTTTCGGGAGCGACCGGGCCGGTGGCCTCGGTGGTTACGACATTTACGTCAGCGCCCAGCAGGCGGACGGATCCTGGGGGGCGGCCGGGCCCGTGACGGAGCTGAGCAGCTCGGCCAACGATCAGCGCCCATCCATTCGCTTGGATGGACTCGAGTTGTTCTTCTTCTCGGACCGGGTCGGAGGAATCGGGCTGACCGACGTGTGGGTCTCCACCCGGGACAGCACGTCTGACCCATGGTCCCCGCCCGTGAATCTCGGTTCCGGGGTGAACAGCCCGCAGGACGACACGCAACCGTTTATCGCCTCGGATCGCGTGACCCTCTTCTTCGGGTCCACTCGACCCGGTTCCGTGGGAGATCAGGACCTGTACGTGACGACTCGGGTAAAGAGCTAGCCGTAAGCGCCCACATGCCTCGGTCGATGCAAGTTTCGTGGCTGTGACGGAGCGGTCGGAGTTTGTCGGCTTCAGTTCCACTGTGGGTCAAGGAGGTGTCTGCGGACCAAGCCATTCCCGAGACTGACTCCATAGGTGCGTAAACAGAGCCTCAGCCCATCGGTGTCCCGCCGGGTCGGACAAGAGGAGCATCGACTCCATGTCGACCTTTGCTTCGAGGGTCGGGAAGCACACGCCCGCCACGTCGTCGAGGACCGCAAGAAAGATTCGAGCCTCGGGAACCAGGCGCACGGGGTAGTTGCGCTCGACCGGCGGAAGTCGGGCCGTCTCGCGTTGAAGCCCTTCGCGGGATCGGATCACGCGGACATCCGCGCCCGCCGCCGCCTTTTCCCGCATGACCGGCACTGCCGTTTCGAACAACTGGTCGGTGAGGACCCAGATCCGTGCTTCACCGCTCGCAGGTACCGCTCTTGGGCAGCCGCGACATCATACATTCCCGTCACGAACGTGCCCCCGTTCAACGCGCCGAGCCGTTCGACGAATTCCGCAGGCACCACCCGCACGTCGTGTTTCAGGAGGAACTCACGATTCGCGAGCAGGAATCGGAAGAACGGGAAGCCCGCGGACGCGAGTCGGGCGAGGCTTGTGGGCTCGTACTGGCTCTGCGGATTTTTCGTCAGCAGACCCGTTGAAGCGAGCCGGTTCAGGTGGCGCGTCGTCTCTGAGTCGGTAATCTTCAGGCGGCGCGCGATCTGGGCGTGGCGTAGCGGTTTTTCCTCAATCGCCTCGAGGATGCCGAGTCGTTCGTCCGAGGCGAGTTCAAAGAGGAAACGAGCGAGGCCCGTTGATTCCATGCCACTCAGGATCGCGTGGGTCGATACTAAGGGCTTCGGAACGGGCCGGCCGCAGATTCATGAACGACCGATGCTTCCGACGGCCGGAATCGAGTAACCGGGGAGAGAACTTCATTGACGGGGATCCGGCGAGATGAGGAGGTGGCGGGAGACACGGCGCCGACGCTTCGCGCGGGGACCGCGTTCGTTTCCCACGCGCGCCTGATCCTCGCGGTCGTCATCGCGGCCGCGTTCCTCGATGTCGTCGATTTCTCCGTGGTTCAGGTGGCGCTGCCCACGATCCAACGAGAGTTCCTCGCACCGCTTGCCGAGAGCCAGTGGGTCACGGGTGTGTACGGGCTCACGTTGGCCGGGTTCCTGATGGTCAGCGGGCGAGCGGGAGACGTCTACGGCCAGAAACGCCTGTTCATTTTCGGAATCGTGTTGTTCACCGTGTCTTCTCTATCCGCGGGCCTCGCTCCATCTCTCCTCTCGCTCGTCGTCTCCCGGGCGATTCAAGGCATCGCGGCGGCCATGACGACGGCGACGGCTCTGGCGATCCTCGCGGCGACTTTTCCAGAAGGGAAAGAGCGGAACCGAGCGTTCGGGGTCCTCGTCTCGATCCTGTCCGCAGGATTCGCGGCGGGCTCGATCGCGGGCGGGGTTCTCACCGCGGCGTTCGGGTGGCGATCGGTCATGTTCGTCAACGTGCCGATCGGAGTCGTGGCGACGATCTTGGCTCAGCGATTCATCGCGCGGAACGGTCCACGTGCGACGTCGAAGCGCCTCGATATCCCCGGCGCCGTGACTGTCACGACCGGGTTGATTCTTCTGGTATACGCGTTCACGATTGCGGCGACCAACGGCCTCTTCACGATGCAGGCGGCCCTGCCGCTGGGCCTCTCCGCCCTCACCTTGGCGGGCTTCTTGGCCCTCGAATACCGGTCGAAAGCGCCGCTCATGCCGCTGGCCTTCCTGCGCCGCCGGACGACCCTGACCGCGAACGTTCTCTCCCTCGTCGTGAGCTCCTCGGCCGGAGCGCTCATCGTGTTGACCGTCTATTTGCAGGGGGTCCTTGGCTACTCGCCTCTGGACGCGGGCCTGGCCTTCCTTCCGGCAGCAGCGATCTTCTTCTTCGTCGGCGGCTGGGGAACTTCGTGGCTCATGAACCGGATCGGGCTGAAACGGGTGCTCGTCGTTTCCACGACGTTTGTCACCCTGGGATTGGCGGCGCTCGCGCCTCTTCCGGTCGCTTGGGGCTACCTCGGCATCTTGCCGGGGACGATGCTCTGGGCGCTCGGGGCCAGCATTGGATTTCCCGCACTCGCGATCGCCGGCCTCGCTGGCACGAAGCATGGGGAAGAGGGCTTGGCCTCGGGGTTGATCCAGACCTCTCAACGCCTCGGCTTTCCCCTGGGCCTGTCCATGGTGTTGACGGTCGCCAGCGCCTTCGATCCGCAGCTCGGCCTTACCGGGTTCCGATACGCATTCCTCGGGGCCGCCGTGTTGAGCGCAATCGGACTCGGGATTGCGCTCCGGTTTCGAGGGGAGACCGTCCCCGCGATCGCGGATCGGGCGGCACCGGACCTGGGTCCGGTCGGAGAGCGAGGCGACGTCGAATGAGCCGATCAGATATCGCCGCTGGGAGGCATTCGGCTTGAGCGCGTGTCCGTCGGACGGATCCAACCGGGGATTTATCCCGCTCGGGCGCTTGCCGTCCCTGGAGTCGGGTGAATGACATGAGAAAACTCATCATGTGGAATCTGGTCACGCTGGACGGCTTCTTCGAAGGCCCGAAGAGTTGGGAGATCGACTGGCACGATACCGTCTGGGGAGAGGAGCTGGAACAGTATGCCATCCAGCAATCGAAGTCGACCGGCGCGCTGTTGTTCGGGCGGGTGACCTACGAAGGGATGGCCTCGTACTGGCCGACCCAGAAAGGCGAAATCGCCGATTTCATGAATACGATCCCGAAAGTCGTGTTCTCGAGGACGCTCAAGAAGGCCGACTGGAACAACACGAGGCTCGTGAAGGAAGGCGCGGTGGAGGAAGTCATCAAGCTGAAGAAGGAGCCTGGCAAGACATTGTTCGTCTTTGGCAGCGCCGATCTCTCCTCGACGCTCCTGAAGCATGGCCTGTTTGATGAAGTCGACCTGGCTCTGACACCGTTGCTCCTCGGCCACGGGAATCCGCTATTCAAGACGAATTCCGACCGGATCAAGATGAAGCTCTTGGAGGCCAGGCCATTGAAGTCCGGTGGCGTAATCCTCCGTTACCAGCCCGAACGAGGGACCGAAGCCTCTGTGCCGCCAGGGGCCTCGAAAGGCTGAAAGAGCCGATTCCTAGATGCCGGGTGAATCGCGTGGATCGCAACAAGAAACAATTCAAGACGGTCGACGAGTACATCGAGACCTTCCCAAAGGGTGTCCAAGGAATCCTTCAGCGAATGAGGCTGACCATACGGAAAGCCGCCCCCGAGGCCGTCGAGACGATCAGCTATCACATGCCGACATTCAAACTGAACGGCAAAGGGTTGGTCTACTTCGCGGCGTACGAGAATCACGTTGGACTTTACCCAATTCCTTCCGGCATGAAGGCCTTTGAAAAAGAACTCTCGGCGTACAAACAAGGAAAAGGTTCTGTGCAATTTCCGATCGATAAGCCCATCCCCTACGACTTGGTCCGAAGAATCGTCGTGTATCGAGCGAAGGAAAATCGAGAGAGGAAGGGATAGGGGGATTCTTTCACCTCGCGGCTGACGGCACGGTTCCTTCGGGCCGCATGAGGACCGCATCCCCCCGCCCCGCTCGGAGCTGGATGGGGCAAGCCCGCGGCAATCCCAAACAAGGCTCATCCCTCCAGAGCGAGGTATCTACGTTCAAGGAGGGAAGTGGATGGCAGACATCCTTAGCATCACCCAGGCGATCGGGCTTGTGGCCGGGTTCGCGCTCGTCGTGGCGTTGGCGTTTTTCCTGAAAGGTCTCTATCTGATCCGCGCCGGCGAGGTCGGCGTCCTCGTGAGGAGACTCGGCGGACGGAAGATGCCCGCCGGACAGGTCATTGCCCGGCATGGAGAGATCGGGACGCAGGCGGCGACGCTGATGCCGGGCCTCTACTGGCGGATGCCCGTCGTCTGGAGCATGCGCCGGTCCAAGGTCGTCCAAGTTGGCGAGACGGAAATCGCGACGGTCGAAGCGATCGACGGCCGTCCCTTGCCGAAAGGACGCCTCCTCGGGGACGAAGTCGAGTGCAACCAGTTCCAGGACGGCGAGGCGTTCCTCGACAACGGCGGGTTCAAGGGTCCTCAGGTCGCGATCATCCGACCGGGGACGTATCGGATCAATCCGTTCCTGTTCTACGTGGCCAAGCAGCCCGCCACGGAGGTCGCGTCCGGGAAGGTCGGCGTCGTGACCGCCCAGGACGGACAGCCCCTTCCTCCCAAGTTCATCGTGGCACCTCAGCCCGACGTCGCCCCGACCGCGGCCCACCCGAGCGGCCGGCCGCACAACTTCTTCCAGGACGGCCAGGCGTTCCTTGACAGCGGCGGCTTCCGAGGCCCGCAGCTCGACACTCTCCAGCCCGGCCGGTATTACGTCAATCCGACGCTCTTCCAAGTCCAGATTGACGATGTCGCCGAGGTGCCGCCCGGTTTCGTGGCCGTCCTCCGGTCGAACATCGGGGAGGAACTGGACCAGGTCGACATCGAGCCCGTGCCCGTCACGGACAGCCCGGACTTCGACCAGACGATCCATGCGGCGGTCGAGCGTCTGCTCGTCCCGGATCGAAACCGACGGGGAATCTGGCGCAATCCCGTGGCCCCGGGAAAGTACAACCTGAATCGGGTCGCGTTCACGGCGTACCTCGTGCCGACGTCGGCCATCATGGTCGACTGGGCTCGGTCAGAGCGGCCGGACGCCCCGAGCCTCTCGCGCCGTCCGACGGATCCGACGACCGAGGAGTCGGACTACCCCTACTTGACGGAGCAGGGTGAGAAGGGTCTGTCGTTCTTCCGCTTCGGCCAGCTGCTCGTGACGTCGAAGGACGGCTTCAAGCTCGAGGTCGACGTGCGGATGGTCATCCGCATCCTGCCGGAGAACGCGGCCTTCGTGATCGCCCGGTTCGGCTCGGTGTTCAACCTGATTCAGCAGATCGTGCACCCCCTGATCGACGCGTCCTTCCGGAACAACGCGGGCGAGAAGAAGGCGCTCGAGTTCGTGCAGGGCCGATCGCAATTGCAAGAGGAAGCGCTGAACCGGGCCCGGGTCCAGTTTGCCAAGTACTACGTCGAAGCGCAGAACCTGCTCATTTCCTACATCGCCGTCGACCCGACGCTGCTCGCGACCCAGACGAACAAAGAGATCGCGATCCAGCAGCAGACGCAGTATGAGCAGCAGGCCACCGCGGAGCAAAGGCGCATCGCGGTCCAGGAGATGACCGCGCGAGCGAACCTGCAGCCGAAGGTCGTCGAGGCGTCCTACCAGGTGCAGATCAACGAGAACCTCGCGAAGGCGGCCATCAAGCACGCGGAGGGCGTGCGCGACTCGACGCGCATCCAGGCGGACGGAAACGCCGCCGCGATCCGGATGGTCGGCGAGGCCCAGGCGGACGCGTACCACGCCCAAGCCGATGTGCTCGGCGCTGACCGCATCGCGCTCGTCAAGGTCATGGAGGAGGTCCGCGACGGCAAGATCCGAGTGACGCCGGATACCCTCGTAACGTCCGGCGGAGATGGATCCGGCGCGGGAACCCTCTTGACGGCCTACCTCGCGAAGCTCCTCACGGAGCCGAACGGAGGTAAGCCGGCCGAGCCGTACAAGCGAATCGAACACCCCGACTACGCGTCCGATCTGACGAAGGACTCGACCACTGAGAAAGGGAAGAGATCGCCAGAGCACCCACAGAGCGATTCACAAGGAGGATGAGATCAGCAGAGCCAAGCGCGGCTCCTTTCCTGGCGTTGGAAAAGGCTTAGTCCGGTTTTCCAGGTATCCCTGGCACATGCGCGACCTGATGAAACGTGTGCGAACGACCTGTCTGGAAATCGCTTACGAGGACCGCGGCAGTCCACGCGCGGAACCTATCATCCTCGTCCATGGCTTTCCTGACGACGTCCGCACCTGGGACGGTGTCGTCGGTCCCTTGCTCGATGCGGGTTATCGGACGCTGACGCCATACTTGCGAGGATTCGGACCAACGCGTTTTCTTGAGAAGACCGCGTTCCGATCCGGACAGCTCGCCGCACTCGGCCAAGATCTGATTGAATTTGCCGATGCCGTCGGCATCGAGCGATTCATGCTGGTGGGCCACGATTGGGGCGCGCGAGCCGCATACGTTGTTGCGGCCTCATGGCCGAAGCGACTGCAAGGGCTCGTGGCGTTATCCGTCGGCTACGGCACGTCCACGCCCAAGGATCCGATATCGTACGATCAGGCGCGGGCGTACTGGTATCAGTGGTACTTCGGCCTCGAGCGAGGACGCGTGGCGCTGGAACAAGACCGCCGCGGGGTGTGCCGATGGCTTTGGGAAGCATGGTCTCCGGATTGGCATTTTGATGATACGATCTTTGAGACGACGGCCCGGTCCTTCGAGAACCCAGACTTCGTGGAGGTATCGATTCATTCCTACCGCCACCGGTGGGGCAATGCGCCCGGAGACCGTCGGTACGACGAGATCGAAGCCCGCATGGCGACATTACCCCGAATCGGTGTCGGTACCACGGTCGTACACGGAGCGAATGACGGAGCGACCTTTCCGGAGACGTCGGCGGGCAAAGAACGACACTTTACGGGCCCGTACGAGAGGCAGGTCATCGGCGGCGTCGGTCACTTCGTCCAACGGGAGCGGCCCGACGCGGTGATCGGTGCGGTGCTCGCGCATCTGCGACCGTCATCGTCCTCCTGATTTGGACAGGACAAGCCATTGCGCCCTTGGGCTAGGAGCGATTCTCGCCGGGGTCGGTGGCCTCTCCAGCAAGACTTATCAGTCGTTCGCTTCTCAGGGCAACGTGACGTCGAGGACCCAGGTCGTCGTCGCGGGCGCGGCGCGAACCCCGATCGGCCGGTTCAAGGGCGCATTCTCCGAGGTCCCGGCCCCCCGCCTGGGCGCTTTCGCGGTGAGGGAGGCCATCCGCCGGGCGAACATCGAGCCGAAAGATGTCAGCGAGCTGTTCTTCGGCTCCGTGATCCAAGCGGGGCTCTACCAAAACTGTGCCCGCCAGGTCGTGATCTTCTCGGGGATTCCGGAGAGCGTGAGCGGGACCACCGTGAACATGGTGTGCGGCAGCGGGATGAAGGCGATGGTCGAAGGCGTGCGCGCGATCGAGGACGACCCCGATGCGATCATCGTCGCGGGAGGCACGGAGAACATGACCCGGGCGCCGTATCTGATGCCGCGGGCCCGCCAGGGCTTCAACCTCGGCCACGCGGAGGTCCTCGACTCGATGATTACCGATGGTCTCTGGGACATCTACAACGACTTCCACATGGCGATCGGCGGGGAAATCATCGCAGAGCGGATGGGGCTCACGCGAGAGATGTGCGACGAATACGCGCTGCGCTCTCAATCGTTCGCGAACAAGGCGACCGAATCGGGCCGGTTCGCGAAAGAGATTGTCCCAGTCGAGACTCGGGTCGACGGAAAGGATGTGACGGTGAATCGGGACGGCGGGCTCCGGCCGGATACGACCCGCGAGGCCTTGGCGAGACTCCCGCCCGTCTTCAAGAAGGACGGCGTGCTCACCGCCGGCAACTCATCGCAAATTTCCGACGGCGCGAGCGCCACGGTGCTGATGAGCGAGCGCAAGGCGCGCGAGATCGGGGTCGACCCGCTCGGTACGATCAGAGACTTCTGCTCTCAGGCCGTAAAACCGGAGGAAGTGATGTTCGCGCCGATCCCGTGTGTGCGGAAGCTGATGAACCGGACCGGGATGAAGCTCGATGAGTTCGATTTGGTCGAGCACAATGAGGCGTTCTCATCGGCGAGCGTCGGGGTAAGGAAGGAGCTCGACATCCCCTGGGACATTTTCAACATCTGTGGGGGCGCGGTGGCCTTGGGCCATCCGATCGGCTGCTCGGGAAATCGCATCGTCGTCACGTTGTTGCACTCCATGAAACAGAAGGACGTACACCGCGGGCTCGCGACGCTGTGCATCGGGGGCGGGGACGCCATGGCAATGGCGCTCGAGCGATAAACTCAGCCATCTACACTGCCGAATCCGCGAATCCGAGCTAGGATGTCCTAATCGCTCGAAGCCTGTTGCGCCTGGCCGTCATGAACAAAATCAGGCCCAGAACGAGGGTTCCCCCGAACCAGGCCACGACGAAAGCAAGAATCAGCCAATCCGAAAGAAAGATTATCGCCAGGGCGAAGCATGCGATCGCGAAGAGACCACCCCGCGCCGACTTCACCAACGCTTTCGGCCAGGTCTTTGTCGTCGCAAAGTCCCACGCGGAAGCCGCAAGCCAAGCGCCCGCAGGACCGCCGAAGCCTCCCACCATCGCAAGGGCAGACACAAGCCATTGCGCGTCCGTACCGAAGAGTATGTCACCGATTCGACCCGAGCCCCCTCCGATTAGAAGGAAGGCGACTATGACGCCGAATACTGCCGAGAACTGCGGCATCACGGCGAGGACAAGGACCCGTCCAAAATCTTGCGAGGAGGCAACCGCAGCGCGGACGCCTTGCCGGTAGATGACTGCCGTGCCCAAACCGGCGAGGAGTCCAGGAACTCCGTAGGAAAACGCCGAGGGCAAAGCGACGGTGTCCGGCACGTCTTCCCCAGCACGATCAGGGACACCACTAACCCGTATACGATCAAAGTGCTCGGTAAGACCAAGAGACGGACCAACCGCCGGCGGTCCTCGCGAAGAGCCGAGCCCGCAGAAACTCCGAGCGTATGCGATCGCCACGAACGAAGTGCGGCGAGCCATGCGACGAGGGCGCCGATCGCAGGGGAGCCAATTACGATCAAGAAGACCAATGTGGACACGAGAGCGAACTATTGCGCTCCGCGGTAATCAAAATGCCGTGCCCGTCTGGGCAGGGTTTGTATCTCGAATCGCGCGTTAGAGGCAACGCGTGCATGCATAGAACGATATCACCCGAGAAGGAGCGCCCGCGTTGGGATTTGAACCCAAGTCACCAGGTCCGGAGCCTGGAAGTCTATCCAAACTAGCCTACGCGGGCTTCGCGCCAGCTATGCTCTGGTCCTATTTTGGCATTCCGAGCGCCAACTTCCGTGCTTTCGAAAATGGAGTACCGTCCCCGTGCCGGGTCACGGGCCGGTAAGGTCGGACTTATGTGACGTCGCGTGAGACTCTACCGAGAGGGGCCGCTCATTTCTTCGCGAATTCCGTGTAGCCGCAGCGTCCGCATGACGTGCGGTCGCCGTGTCTCGCGAGGAACACGCCAGGGCCGCACTTCGGGCAGTTCGCCCGCTCCCGGGTGATCCGGTTGCCGTCGATCTTGTAGAACTTCCGCTTGAGGCCGGCCGTGCCCTTTTCCTTCTTCGCCTCGGCCATCACTTCGCCTCTTTCTTCTTGCCCTCAGGCTTCTTCTCCGCCTTCTTTTCCTCTTTCTTCTCGGCGGGCTTCTTCTCTTCCTTGCCGGCGGGTTTCTTTTCCTCTTTCGGCGCGCCCTTTTCCGGTCTCGCCTCGGGCTTCGCCTCCGCCTTCGGTGCCTCGGCCTTCGTCGGCGCGGCGGGCTTCTCTGCCTTCTCGGCCCGCGGAGCGGGGGCGGGTTTCTCCGGCTTCGGAGCGGCCTCTTTCTCCTTGACCTCTGGTTCGATCAGCTTGTTGCGGACGAGGATGTGCTTGCGTTCGACCGCGAGCGCCTCCTCTTTGGTTTTGTAGACTTTCGCCTCTCCCACGGTTTCATACCGACCGAAGGTCGAAGCCTGGTAATCGATGACGACGATGTCCTTCGTCGCCTTGAGTTCCTTCGCGAGAAACGCCCGCAACGCGTCCCGCGTCGGCGTCGGCTCCGCCTTGTGCGTCGCCTTGAACGTGACCTCGACCCGCTTCAGGAGCGGATTCTCCTTTCGCTGCAGGACCTCGAGTTGCATCGGCTATCGTTCCATCCGCCGCAAGACGTCGAGGGTCCTCGATTTCGCGGTCTCGTCCGCTCGCACGATCACGACGCCCTGGGACGGCATGCCGTACAGGACCGCCGCGGAAAGGGGCGCGAGCGCGATGCAGACGAGGGCGAGAAGGTCCTCTTCGCCTCGGACTTCGACGCGTACCCGCTCGTCCGACTTAAAGGCTTCGGAGAGCACGCGCCACGCATCCGGCGTGATCGTCGCTGCGGGATTCGTGACTCGCAGGACCTTCGAACCGATCCTTTGCAGTGCCTCTCGGAGCTCTGGATCCGCTTGTCGCTTCGTCTTGAAGTCGACGACGCAGATGTCGGGCGTGCGGCCCCGAGCGACGAGGTCGAGCGTGCAGAAATCCCCGACCGTCACCACAGGGCTCGCGCGTCCGATCGTCGGCAAGATGCTCGGCCCCTGTGTGAGGGCGCCCATCGGCCATCGGAGATACTCGCGCAGGGATTCAGGGAGTCGCAACGTCACGTCGGCGAATTCAGCGAACGCGGAGGGCGAACTTCCCGTTGACATGGATGCCCATCTTCTTCGCGATCTCGGACCGCGGGTGGTCCACAATGATGACGTACCCTTGCCAGTCCTTCGAGGTCTCCCCGCCGCACAGGGGGCACTTGTCCTCGTCGGTCACGTGACCGCAGTTCTTGCATGCCTTCGGAATCTTCACGACCATGGCTCAGCCTTTCCTCTTCCTCACGCGGCCTTCCGCCCTCGCGCGGTCCTCTTCGATCCAGTCGAGCTTGCCCAGGGCCGGCTGACGCATCGTCAGGCCGATCTTCGACTCCCGCGGCGCCCGTTCATTGAGGGAGACCGCGACGATGCGCGTGCGGACCTTGTCGCCGATCCGGAGGTCGCGCTTCGTGTCTTTGCCGATCAGCCGCTGGCCCTCTTCGTCCACGTCGACCCGATCATCCATGACCTGCGAGATGTGCAAAAGGCCGTCCAGAGGACCGAATCTCACGAATGCGCCGAACTTAAGGATTTCCACCACGGTGCCCTCGACGATCTCTTGCAAGGTCGGCGCGAAGACGAGGGCGTCGTATCGCACCCGCTGGTAGACCGCTCCGTCCCCATGGACGATGCGGCCTTCGCCGACTCGCTCGATGTTGCTCGCGATCAGGGTAAGGGTCTTGTCCGCCCCGATCTTGCCTTCCAACGTGGTCCGCGTGAGCTCCCGGGCGACCGCGTCGATGTCCTCCCCGAGGCGCTCCGGCGGGATCCGGACGACGTCTTCCCGCTGGACCCGCTGGTACATAAAATCGGCTTCGTTCCCAAATCGGTCATTCTATATAGGCGTTTACCTCGGCTCGGTCCAAGGGCGATGTTTCGAAATGAGGACCGCGGGTGCGAGGATTCTCGGACGCACGCCGGTTTCCTGCACCTTTATTGGGCTTGCCCCCTTATCGAATCGGTTGAGCCCGAAGGCAACGTTGAGGCCCGCCGGCGCGCGCCACGGCCTCATGTCGTCTCGGGTGGAAAGCGCGCTCGGGGTTGATCGACTTGGGGAGAAGTCGTAGCGACCTGATCGTGTTCGTAGGGAAGAGGCTACTCCAACTCATCCCGGTCGTCTTCGGCGTCGTCACGATTACGTTCTTCTTCACGCACGTCGCAATCGCAAATCCGTGTGCGGCATGGACGAAGGCCCGGACCCAGGCGGCGATCGATCAGTGCAAGGCGACGTTCGGCCTCGACCAGCCACTGCCGAACCAGTACGTGAACTACCTCAGCAACCTCTTGACGGGGAACTGGTTAACGAGTCCGAGCGGTCTCCCCGTGCTCCCCCAGATCCTGAATGCCTTGCCGGAGACCGTCGAGCTGGTGCTGGCGGCGCTGCTTATCATGATCGTCCTCGGCATTCCACTCGGGGTCGTTGCCGCCAACGGAGCGGGACGCTGGCCCGATCACGTCGTCCGCACGTTCTACTTGAGCGGATGGGCGACGCCAACATACCTGGCAGCCCTCGTCGCCGCCCTCGCAATTGGCCCTGCGCTCAATCTTCCGTACAAGTATGCGTTCTCAACCCAGACGCCGCCGTTCCCCCAGATCACCCACTTTTCGATCCTCGACGCGCTCCTGGCGGGGAATCTTCCCGCGGCGGGAGACGCGGTCCTCCACCTCGTCCTGCCCGCAACGGCACTTGCATTCCTGAACATGGGGATCGCGACTCGAATGACCCGCGGCTCTATGCTCGAGGTGCTTCCTCTCGACTATGTCAAGACCGCCCGAATCAAAGGGCTCTCGGAAACATGGGTGCTTTACAAACATGCCCTCCGCAATTCGCTGATCTCGACGGCGACGGTCCTCGGAGTCACCGCGGGCGGCCTCCTTTCCGGGACCGTCGTGATCGAGTCCATCTTCCAGTGGCCGGGGATCGGACGGTATGCATACAACGCAATCACGAACTACGATTTTGCTGGGACGATCGGAGTTGTCATTTTCTTCGCGGTTGGCGTCGTCGTTTCGAATCTCGTCGCGGATGTGATGTACGGGGTCCTGGACCCGCGCGTGGAGTGGCGATAAATGGCGGTCACCGAGGGGCGCCGCGCCCCGGGAAGCGCGGGTGTCCCGTCCGGGCCCATGTGGGTTCGGAGGACCCTTCGTTCCCTGCGTCCGGGACTCAGAGGCTTTGTGCGAGTCATGCGGGCCAACCCACTCACGCTGTTGGGCTTCGCCATGGTCGTCATCATCGTCGTATTGGCCCTCCTCATCACCATCTTGCCGATAATAGGCCAAGCCTTGCTTGGACGTCCGCTTTCGATCCTGCCCTACGATCCTGCGTACTATCCGTCTCCCTGTCCCGGGCCGATCGTCAACAACGTGACGGTGTGCGCGCTACCCCCGTCCGCCCAGCATTTCCTCGGCACCGACAACCTCGGTAGGGACATGTTCTCGCGGGTCCTCGCAGCCCTGCCCCTCGATCTCGCGATTGGGTTCTCGATCACCCTGTTTGCCCTCCTCGTCGGCGGGAGCCTTGGGCTCGTCGCCGGATATTGGGACCGACCGGGGACGATCGGGGGCGTCTTCTCGGTCATGATCCTCCGGCTCGCCGACGTCTTCCTCGCGTTTCCGAGCCTCGTGCTCGCCTTGGCGATTGCCGCCACGCTGGGGCGGGACCTCGGCCCGTCGCTATTGGCGATCCTGTTCACCTGGTGGCCCTACTATGTTCGGCTCGTCCGCGGCGAGGTCCTCGTCGTGAAGCAGCAGCCATACATCGTCGCCGCCAAGGCCGCGGGCGTATCCGACGTGAGGATCGTTCTACGGCACGTGATCCGAAACATCATCGAACCAGTGTTGGTCTATTTCACCTTGGACGTCGGGACCGTGATCGTGACCTTCTCCACGATTTCTTTCATCGGGGTTGGGGTGAAGCTGGGCGTCTTGGAGTGGGGTAACATGGTCGAGGGCTATCAGACCTACCTCACCTCGTACCCTTGGATGGTCTTGTCCGCGGGCGCTGCGATTTTTCTCACGGTCCTTGCCTTCGGCCTCTTGGGCGACGGACTCCGCGATGTCCTCGATCCGAGAAGTCGAAGGGCACTCGCTCAGACCGCGGTCCCGACCGCCCTTGCAACCGTGGCAGTACCGGCGGAGGCTTAGCGAACTCGGACGGGGTGGCGATGGCGGCTCCCGTGCTCGAAGTGAAGAACCTGTCGGTCGACTACGTCGTCGGCGCGGGGACGTTCCACGCCTTGAGCGAAGTATCGTTCGAAATCGAACCGGGCCGCGTCCTCGGGATTGTCGGCGAAACCGGCTCGGGGAAGAGCACGCTCGCGCATTCGATCCCACGCTTGCTCCCGGAGCCCCCCGCGAAAGTCCGATCGGGGGAGATTCTGTTCCGCGGAATCGACACGCTCAAACTTGAGAAGTGGCAGTTGCCACGCATCCGAGGGACGGGCGTCAGCATGGTGTTTCAGGAGCCTTTGAACTCCTTGAATCCCGCGTACCGTATCTTCGATCAAATCGCCGAGTCCGTGCGGATCCGACAACTTCGCGAAACGGGAAAAATGCCGGGCATCCTCCCGGCCGGAGAGCCGTTCGATTACTCGAAGCGCGATCCCCCGAAGGCTTCCGACGTGCTTACGAAGCCGCTCGTTCCCTCCTTGCCATCGAAGAGGCTCCGGACGATCTTCAGAGCGGACGAATCGATGCGACGGGAAGTCCTCGAATATCTGAGACTCGTCCGCATCAACGATCCGGAGACGATCTTGACCTTGTATCCGCACGAACTCTCGGGCGGAATGAGACAGCGCATTATGATCGCCATTGCCTTGAGCGGCCGTCCCTCGCTCCTCATCGCGGACGAGCCGACGAGCGCCCTCGATATTACAATCCAAGCCCAAGTCTTGACCCTCATGAAAGAACTCATGTCGGAGGTGCGGACGTCGATCCTGTTCATCAGTCACGATCTCGGGGTGATCGCGGAGATGGCGGACGATGTCGGGGTCATGTACGCCGGCCATCTGGTCGAGTTCGGGCCGTTGGAGGA
>Ga0209761_1000081_pt1 | contig 47109 bp, 46 predicted proteins | sample GraSoi013_1_40cm_4_FD_185818 | JGI IMG/M metagenome (GOLD analysis project Ga0209761, IMG submission 185818) | Grasslands soil microbial communities from the Angelo Coastal Reserve, California, USA - Sample 09_25_2013_1_40cm (SPAdes) (version 2) | ecosystem: Environmental > Terrestrial > Soil >... | reverse complement strand
GCGTGCCGGTTCGCACCAAGGGTGGCTGGGGCCAGCTCAACATCCGCCTGCGGCCCGAGGTCATGTTCGGCGGCGGCTGTGGGATCGACGACCCCGACGACCGGGATCTCGAGGACGCGTTCGGGAGCCCCCAGGGACGCCTCAAGAACTTCGTGTGCGAGGGGCACGTCGAAGTCCGGCCTAGGGGGCCGCTGCTCTTCGCACTCGAGTTCCGGCGGTTGAAGACGACCTACCCGAGCGGGGACTTTGCCGCAAACCACCTGAACGTCGCTGCGGGGTACCGGTTCTGAAGAACGGCGACTCTACGCCGGCAACCGCCCCCTCACGCCCTCGGCCGTGAACGGCCCGGACTCCGCGATCAGCGCCCGCGCGTGCTCCACCTGCCCCCAGGTGTTCCACAGCAGGACGCCGCGCACCCGCCCGCCCTTGAGGTAGTAGACCACACCCTCCCGAAACGGCGTCTTCCAGACCGCCACAGTTTCCAGCCGCGAGTCCAGGTCTCCGACCGCCTCATAGCCGAGGTCGAACAGATCCGAGTAGAAGAAGGGGAGGTGCGCGTAGGGCGCCGCGCGCCCCGCCATGTTCTGCCCGGCGATCTTCCCCATGGTGTTGGCGTTGTCTTCGTGCTCCACGCGGATGCGGGAGCCGAGCGCAGCGGCGTGGAAGTTCGCCACGTCGCCCGCGGCATAGACGTCCGGATGACTGGTGCGGCAGAACTCGTCGACGACGATGCCATTCTCCACCAGCAGCCCGGCCTGCTCCGCCAGCTCGACGCTGGGCTGGATGCCGAGGCCTGCCACGATCACGTCCGCGACGAGCTCCTGTTGCGTCGTGGTGCGCACGACGCACTTCCCGCCCCGCGTGCCGAGACCCGCCATCCCCTCGCCCGTGCGCAGCTCGACGCCCTTCGCCCGGTAGTAGTCGCCGAGGAAACGCGAGAGGTCGGCGGGGAAGACGCGCGCGCCGAGCCCCGCCTCGGGCACGAGCATCGTCACGTCCCGGTCCTGCATCCGGAGCGCAGCCGCGACTTCGCTCCCGATGAAGCCGCCCCCGATCACCGCGAAGCGCAGGCGCTGCTCAGCGAGCCCGCGCAGGCGGCGGTAGTCGTCGAGGGTGCGGAAGTAGATCGCCTGGTCCGACTGGAGCGGCAGGCGCCGCGGCGCGCCCCCGGTGGCGAGGAGCAGCTTCTTGAAACCGTACGCGGCGCCCCGGTCGTCGGTGACGGTGCGCGCCCGGAGATCGATCCCCACCGCGCGGCGTCCCAGGTGCAGCTCGCCGCCGGCCTGCGCCGCCTTGCGCCAGATACGGTCCTCCGGCTCTCCCTTCCACAGGCCCTTCGAGAGCGGTGGGCGGTTGTACGGCGGATGCGGCTCGGCGCTGATCACGCCGAGCGTGCCGCCGGGATCGGCGGCCCGGATGCCCTCCGCCGCGGCATCCGCCGTCATCCCGCCACCGACGATGACATACGTGTAGTTCCGCATTCCCAGCACCGGCGCCCGGTCTAACGGCAATATACGCTGTGATTACAAGCAACAGATTAGTAGATTTCAGCCGTGCACCGATCCGAGCTCGAGCGCCAGATCGCCGCCATCGCGTCGCTGCATGAACCGGTCCGGAGGGGTCTTTATCTTTACGTCGCCCGCAGGCGTCGCGACGTGGGCCGGGACGAAGCGGCGCGGGCCCTGCGCATCTCGCGCGCCCTCGCCGCTTTCCATCTCGACAAGCTGGTCCGGCAGGGCCTGCTTGAGACGTCCTACCGCCGCCTGACCGGACGGCGCGGGCCGGGCGCCGGCCGGCCCGCCAAGCTGTACCGCCGGTCCGCACACCAGCTCGACCTCACGCTCCCACAGCGCCGCTACGAGCTGGCCGGGCGGATGCTGGCGCAGGCGCTTACCGAGGCGCGATCACCCACCGCCGTGCGGGCGCTGCGGCGCGCTGCCCGCGACTTGGGCCGCGGCCTGGGAGCGGGCGCGCGCCGGGGGCGGCGCGGCGCCGGAACGTCGCGCGACCGGCTGGCTCGCTTGCTCACCGTGCTGGAGTGGTGTGGCTTCGAGCCGGTGCGGAGCAACGGCTCCGTGCATCTCGCCAACTGCCCGTTCGCGGCCCTCGCGAACGAATCCCGGGCGCTCGTGTGCGGGATGAACCTCGCGTTACTCGAGGGCGTGCTCCAGGGCGTGCAGGCGCGCGGTATGCGGGCCGTGCTGGACCCGCAGCCGCAGTCGTGTTGCGTGGTGTTGAGAACCGCCGGCCGGCGCTACTCTCCTTCCGTGAGCGGGCGCTGATGCTTGTCGCGCCGCCGATACTGCTTGGCGTGGCGGTGCACCTTATGCGACGGCGTCTTCAACCGTTGCTTCACGGGCGCCCGAGGGTTGGGCACCCGCACGGTGAGCTTCTTCTTCTTTCGACTCACGACGCGAGACGCGCGCGGATCTGTTTCGCATGATGCACGCAGTGGCGGACGTGAAAGCGCAGCCACTCGGGAAGCGTCAGATCCCCGAATGCCGGGTTCTTGACGAACAGGTCGTAACGGCGCGCCGGAAGCAGTTCTCGCTCGAGTGACAGGAAGCGGGCCACGCCGTCGCGGAACTGCCGTTCCACCGCGCGGGCGTCCGGCCGCTCGGCGGGTCGCGTCGCCGAGGGAGCCTCGCGCCCCGTCGGCATCCACCCCAGCTGCAGGGCGAGAAAATAGCCGAGCCGCTCACGCGGTGTGCGGGGTCGCCGTCGCATCGGTGGCTTGCCGCGACGCGCCTCGAACGTGCGCCCGCTGAGTTCGAGCGAGATCGCGAGATGTTGCACGATCTGCGCCGGGCTCCACTTCCCCGGCGGAGCCGTGTACCAGTCGCTCTCCGGGCGCCCGGCGAGCGGGCCGAGCACGAGATCCGGAACGCCGGCGAGGTCGGTCACTTGAGCACCGCGTCCGCCAGCTGGCGCGCCTGCGCCGCCGCCGGCGACCCCGGCGTGACACGCCCGACCAGCGCGCCGGCGCTGTCGGCGACGACGAGGTCGGCCTCTCGAACCGCGGCGCTATCGGTTCGCACCGACAACGCCCACTGGTGGCTCGCCGCCACGGTCGTCAAGCGGCCCATCAGCTGGTCGACGGCCCGGGCTGGCAGGTAGACGGTCACGACCGTCCCGGCATCGGCCGGCGGCGTCCGGCCGCGCGGCGGTCGCTGGCACGCCAGCCCGAGCACCGTGAGGCTCGTCGCGCACAGGCGCGAGACCGTAGCTTCCATCGCTCTCATCACCAAGATTGTACGAGTGAATCTCCTGCGCCGCCACCCGATCGCGCTCGCGCTGCTCGCGCTGCTGCTCCTCTCGGCCCTGCAGCCGTTGCCGCCACTGCTGGACGCCGTCACCGGCACGGTCCCAGCGGGCGCCGATCTGGTGCGGCCCGTCGCCTACACCGTGCTGGCGCCGCTGTCGAACGTCCTCGACGCCCTGACGTTCCTGAGCCTGGCGCGCGCCCGGGCGTTTCTCGTGGTGTGGGTCATGGGGCTCGCGGCGTGGGGCGCGCTGCGCGGGGGCGCCCTTCGGCAGCGGCTCCGCCGCGCGTTTGTCGGACCGCTCGGGGTCGTGCTCGCGGGGGTCGCGGCAGTCCTCCTGCCGCGGCCCGTGCCGTCGCTCGTCACCGCCGACTCGACGGTGACGGTGCTCGACTACCATGCCCATACCGCCGCGTCCCATGACGGCCGGCCGGGCTGGCGGGTCGAGGACCTCGCCGCCTGGCACGCCGCGCAGGGGTTCGAGGCGTCTTACGTCACGGACCACAACGTCATCTTCGACCGGGCCGTCGACGCGCCGATTCGGCTGCTCCCCGGCGTCGAGTGGAGCGTCTACGCGCAGCACATCGTAGCCCTCGGCGCGGTCGCCCCGATCGACCGCCGCGTCTATAACCGGGACACGCGCGCGCTGCTCGGGCTGTTCGCGGAGCTGCACCGGCAAGGGGCGCTCGGCCTTGCGTCGCTCCCCGAGTACTGGGCGAATCACTGGGACGATCTCGACGCCTTCGTCGCGGCCGGCGTGGACGGCTTCGAGATCGTGAACTGCGCGCCCAAGGCGATCGGGTTCCCCGCCTCCCTGCGCGCTCGCGTGTTGCAACTCGCCGCGCAACACGACCTCCTCGTCGTCGGCGCGAGCGACAACCACGGCTGGGGCAAGGTCACCTGCGTCTGGAACCTGTCGAGCCCCAGCGCGCACGGCTTTGCGGCGAATCACGTGATCGCGCGCCCGATCGCCCTCGCCCAGGGCGACTGGGAGCCGTGGACCGCCGCCTACACGCAGCCGTGGCTGATGCTCCGCAGCCTCTCGTGGAGCGAGCGATCGAGCTGGATCACCTGGATCCTCGTCATCCTGATCTACCGCGCCGTGCCGCGGCGGGCGGGGGACGCGCGTGGGATCGGGATCCTCGCGCGGTCGCTCCAAGTGTTCAAGGTGCGGCGGCCGCAAAGCTAGGGCCCCGTTAGAACAACACCTCCACCCCCAGCCGCACGAGGCGCGGCGGCCCGTATGCGAACAGGGGTTGCGCGAAGTCGCGAGCCGCCGCGAGGTACAGCGGCAGCAGCTCGCCGGCCCCGGCGACGTACCCGTCCCGGTCGAGGTCCGCCCAGTCGCGGTAGCGCGGCGACTCGTACGGGATCGGCTCCGGGTGTGCCGTGTACGCCCGCTGCGCCATCGCCTGGAGCGTGGCGGCCGCGATCGTCGGCTCCCCCGTATCCCGTCGCACGGCGACGATGTTTCGGCGGTTGAGCACGTTCCGGACGTCGCAGTAGATCCCCCCGGCGCGGCCGAACAGCCTGAGCGGTCGCCGCAGCAGCAGGTCCACGGTCGACTGAGACGGGAGCCGCCCGCTGTTGGGCAGGCCCAGCAGCGTGTCGCCGGTGGCGTTGGTGCGCGTGAACGGGAGCCCCGAGCCGTAGCGCACGATGGCCGCGCCCTCGAGCCCTGCCAATGCAGCCCGCAGCGGCAGGCGGAGGGAGTCGGGAATCCGCGCCTGGAGAATCACCGTGAGGCCGTGCCGGCGGTCGTAGTCGAGCGGGAACTCGACGCGCGCCGGATTGATCGTGTCACCGGTGAGTGTGTCGATGCGGATCCGGCGGAGCAGCTGGTAGGCGTTCGTGGCGGTGGCGGTGGCCGACTGCAGCGTGTACGCGGCCCGCACGCCCCACCAGTCCCGCAACTCCCGCTCGAAGATCAGCTCCGCCCCTTTCACGGAGCCGAAGTCGGCGTTGCCGAAGACGGCGGAGTCGGGATCCACACCGAGCGGCACCGACGCGACCAGTCCGTCCAGCCGTTTGACGTAGACGTTGACCCGCAGCGAGGTCTGGGGGGACGGGCGGTCGCGTACCGAGAACTCGTACTGCCACGCCTCCTCGAACCCGAGGTCGGGGTTGCCGCGGCGAAACCGGCCGGTGCGACTCGTGTCATCGAAGGCGGCGTCGACGAGGTACTGGAAGTCCGGCGCCTGACTGAAGCGGCCCCAGCTCGCGACGAAAGTGGCGCCGCGGAGCACGGTCGATACGGCGAACCGCGGTGACAGGCTACGCTGCGGGCCGAGCCGCCCGCCCTGGATCCGGGCCCTCGGATCGAACTGGTCGTAGCGCAGGCCGAGCGTGACGCCGAGATCGCTCCAGCGCAGCTGCGACTCCGTGTACGCCGCCGCGCTGCGCGCTGAGAAATCGGACGCCACGGCGGGCGGCACCGTGTCGCCCACGGGCAGAAACCCGAGGACCCGCTCGAAGGTCTGCACCCGCTGGTCCACGACCGCCCCGCCGAAGTAGAGGTCCGCGCTCGGGCCGAGCCCGATGTCGGCATCGAGCTGCGCGCGCAGGTCGCGGAAGCGATTCCAAGCCACCTCGCCGCGCGACCCGTCGCTCAGGAAGAACGCCGGCACGCCCCAGGGTGTGTGCGCCGCGAGGTCGGGCGGCGCGAGGCCGGGAATCGGCGCCCGGGCGGCGACGGTGTCCCGCGCGCGGGCGATGCTCTCTCCGGCGATGTGGACGGATCGCCCGGTGAACGCGCCGAACCGATACTGCACCGGATCGGCGAGCGTCCCGCGCAGGAACTCGCGCGCGAAGTAGCCGGCGCGGAGATCGAGCAACAGCGGCCGCGCCGCGCGGGGGCCCGCCACATGCTGCCAATGAGCGCTCGCCAGCGTCCCCGCGACCCGGACGCCTGGAGCGAACTGGTCGTCGTACTTGAACGCCGGGTCGTACAGCAGGCGCTGCTCGAGTGAGCGCAGCGCGAAGAACCGCAGCGTCTCGCGACTCCCGATCGGAACCGTGAGCTTGCCAGCGGCGTCGTAGGTCTCGCCGCTGTTGTGGGGGAGAAGCCAGGGGCGCGCGCGGCGGGGATCGCGCGCGTCGAGGGGGGCGGGGGCGTTCACCGGGTCGGCGTCGAGCCGCCCCGTCGCGTCCAGCACGGCGAGCAGGCGGATGCCGCGGCCGAGTGGCCCATCCGCCTCCGCCACGGCCCGGTCGAGACCGTAGTCCCAGCCGTCGGGAGCCGGGCGGTCGGTCTCGTAGGCTGCGCGGCCCCGCCACCGGTCCCCCCCATCCTTGGTCACGACGTTGATCAGGCCCGAGAGGGCCTGCCCGTAGCGGGCCGAGAAGCCGTTGGTGACGAGCGTGGCCTCTTCGAGGATATCCGGCGGCAGCCGCACGCCGAGCGGGCCGGTGGAGGCGTCGAGCTGGTTCTTCATCCCCAGGCCGTCGAGGATGAAGGCTTGCTCCCCCAGTCTGCCCCCGCGGTAGCTCGCGCCCACGCTCCCCGCGGAGAGGGCGATCCCCTCGTCCACGCTCGAGACGGGAAGCCGCCGGAGCTCCGCACCCGAGATCCGCTGCGTCGTGGCCGTGGCCAGCGGGTCGAGTACTACGTCGGGCCGCGCCTGCACGGTCACTGGTGGCACGGCGACCGCCTGCGGCTGGAGCGCGAAGTCGACCGTGACGGTCGCCCCGGCCTGCACCAGCGCGCTGTCGCGCGCGGCGGGCTGATACCCGATCTGCGATGCCCTGACCCGGTGCCAACCGCTCCGCACTTCGCGGATGCGATAGGCGCCGCTGGCATCAGTCACCGCTCCCCGCGGGCCGCTGTCGACGGTCACGAGGACGCGCTCGAGCGGTTGGTTGCTCACGGCGTCGCGCACGTGCCCGGCGATCGCACCCCCGGTCTGGGCGGCGAGGCGGGCAGCTCCGAGGACCAGGAGAGCGGGGAGCAGCGCGCGCCGCGTCACGGCAGGTCGAACTCCCACAGGTCCGCGCTCCGGCCCATCGCGGCTTCGGCCACGAGCCGCGTCCCCGAGGGAGACAGCGCAGGCCGACGGAACAGCTGCGCGCCGGCGGACACCGTGGAATCGACGCCGGAGGAGAGGTCCACGAGATGCAGCGTGCCACCGCCGTCCCGCTGCACCACGTAGCCGAGGACGGAGTCGAACGCGAACTGCACGTTGCCCCCGACCACGGCCACGAGCCGGCGCCCGGCAACCTGGACGTCCCGCGCGATCCCGGCGGCTCCGAAGTCGTGAACCACGGAATCGGCGCCCGAGGAGAGCACGCGCCGGAACACGCGCGAGTCGCCGCCCAGCGTGTAGTAGATCACATCGGGGCTCTCCCCGGTCCCGAGCGAGGACGCATTCTGGGTGCCGGGCAGCACCACCGGCGACGGCGCGGCCGCGCGCAGGTCGAGCGTGGCGAGCTCCACGCCGGTCCGCACGGTGTCGAGCGCGCAGCCCCGACACGGGGCGACGTAGCCCACCCGTTGCGCGACGTACGCCAGGGCGTCGGAACCGAGCCAGCGCAGCTGCGCCACCTGACGGAAGGCCTGGTCCGAGCCGAGATACGGCAGCGTCACGACGACGCGATCCGCCGTAAGCGCCGGCGGTGTCGCGAGCACCAGCGCGCCGGCCCGCGGGGCGACCTCGCCGATCCGCGAGCTTATCGCCACGTAGGCGATCCGCCCCGCCGCATCGATGGCGGGCTCCGTCCAGGCATCGGTCGAGTCGTCCGCCGCGGGAATGCGGTCGCACAGCGTGCGCACGATCCGGCCTCCGTCCGGCGGCAGCAGCGCGAGACAGCGATCGTGGTCGGCCCGATCGGCGCGCTCGAAGGAGTACCAGAACCCGGACTCGTCGGGGAGCCAGGCGGGCGCGCGATCGTCGCCGAGGTTCAAGGTGACGCGTCGCGGCGACCCCGCGCCGAACGGCTGATCCGACCCCGTGTCCGCTGGAGCGAACGGGGCCGTGTGCTCGCAGCCGGCGAAGGCGAGCGTGAGCGCGACCGCAGCAGTGAAGCGGCGCATGTGGCGGGAGGAATTGTACGCAGAAACCGCGTGACAAGAAACCGGTTAGCCCGTATCGTTGCCGCGAGGAGACGATGCCGGAACTGCGCCTGCTCCGACCCGGCGACGAGGGCGCGCTCGAGACATTCCTCGCGCGCCACGCGGACAGCTCGATGTTCCTGCGATCGAACGCGCGCGCGGCCGGGCTCGTCGATCGCGGCGCCCCGGGACAGGCGACGTACGTGGCGGCGCTCGAACGCGGGGAGATCGTGGGGGTCGCGGCGCACTGCTGGAACGGTATGGTGCTGCTGCAGGCGCCGGCGCACGTGGCGGTCCTGGCCCGCGAGGCCGGCCGACGCTCCGGCCGCGCGGTCGCCGGCTTCTCGGGCCCGTGGGACCAGGTCGTGGCCGCGCGCCAAGCGCTGGGGCTCGAGGACAGAGGCGCGCGGAAAGACAGCCGCGAGGACCTCTACACGCTCGACCTGCGGCAGCTCGTCGTGCCGCCGGCGCTCGCGGCGGGGCAGGTCCGCTGCCGGCATCCCGAGCCGGCGGAGCTCGACCTGGTGGTGCGGTGGCGCGTCGACTTCTCGGTCGAAGCGTTGGGCGCCACCGACGCTCCCGCGCTCGAGACCGCGTGCCGGGCGGATGCGCTGCTGCTCCAGGAGCGGGGCGCGGGTTGGCTGCTGCTCGACGGGGTGACGCCGGTGGCGTACTCGGCGTTCAACGCAATGCTGCCGGAGATCGTGCAGATCGGCGGCGTCTGGACGCCGCCCGCGCTGCGGGGGCGCGGCTACGCCCGCGCCGTGGTCGCGGGCTCGCTGGTCGCGGCGCACCAGCAGAACGCGCAGCGGGCCGTGCTGTTCGCGGATCCCCTAAACCAGGCCGCGCAGCGGGCCTACCTGTCGATCGGGTTTCGGATCGTCGGAGACTACGGGCTCGTGTTGTTCGGCTGAGCCAGCGCGCGAGGCGGAGGCAGCGGGGCCCGTCGCCGACCATGCCATCCGGCTCCGAGAAGCGAACCCCTTCGACCTCCGCGAACCGGGGGGCGAGCGCCGCCATGTTGAGGGGTCGCCCCGAGTGCAGCACCACGAGCACGTCTCCTCCGACGGGCGGATAGTACCGCTCGAGACTCAGGTCGTACACCCCGAGCAGCCGATTGACCGTCGGGTTCGTCGTGAGGCGCTCGCCCCGGGCCCACGGGTCGGCCCAGCTCGTGCCGGGGGGACAGCTCGAGCATCAGCCCCGACACCCCCGGTCCCGGCGACCGCGTCACACCACGGCTGACAGGTTCAGCATCGCGCGCCACGCGCGGAACACCTCGCAGTAATCCTGATGCGTGAACGCCACGGTCCGCCCGCCCGCCCGCATGGCTCCCGGGCACAGCTCCGCCATGTCGGCGTGGATTGTGAGAGCGAAGTCCACCTCCACCGTGATCGGCGGAGGGACGAGGAAGGGGGGGTGTTTCTGTCTGAGCGCCTGCGCAACCGCGTCCCGGATCATGCGGCAGGCGACGACGGGGGCGACGCTCCGGGCGCCATGCCGGCTGACAGCCTGCTTCACGACCACGGCGACCACATGGTCGCCCAAGAGGTCCCTGGCCTCGGCCGCGAGCGCCGAGTCACCGCTCACCAGCACCACCGGCACCCCGTAGACCCCCGCCAACGCCGCGTTGATGCCGAGCTCGCCGACCGGACGGCCGGTGAGGCGCACTTCATGGATACGGTCGGCGTAGGTGTGGTCGAGGATCGCGTGGCGCGTGCCGGCGCGGGCGTGGTAGCCGATGAACAACGCCGCGTCGAAGCCGCCGTCTATCCCCTCCACCATGGACTGCGGCTTGGGGTCGCCTGACAGGAGCTCGGCCGCCTCATGCAGCTCTTCGGCGAGCAGGTTGCGCATGAACCAGTGGCTGTCGTTCACCACGATCTTGGTGGCGCCGGCCGCCAGCGCTCCCTCGATGGCGGCGTTCGCCTCCGCCGTCATGAAGCGCCGGAAGCGGGCGTACTCGGCGGCGCAGGCGGGATTGGTCGGGTCGGTCTGGGACTCGTGCACGACGCCGGCCACGCCTTCCATGTCGACGGAGATGTAAACGCGCACGGGTGACTTTCCGAGAAAGCGTGGTCAACCGACAACGGCATGCCTAGAACCTATCTCCTCCCGGCCTTCTCGGTACTTTGCGTTGTAAAGTACTTGACGCAGAAGGCCCGGGTGCGTTACATTGGCACCCATGGCTTCGCCCCGTCCCCTGCACGACCGCGCCCTCGACAACCTGCGCTACATCCGCCAGACGATGGAGCGCGCGGGATCGTTCACGGCGGTGCCCGGGTGGGGCCAGATCGCCGTCGGGGCGACCGCGCTCGCCGCCGCGGTAGTCGCGGCACGACAGCCGACGCCCGAGCTGTGGCTCGCCACCTGGCTGGGCGAAGCCATCGTGGCGCTCGCGATCGGCGGGTGGACGATGGTGCGCAAAGCCTACGCAGTGGACGACCCCATCCTGTCGGGACCAGGCCGGCGCTTCTGGCTCAGCTTCCTCACGCCGATGGCCGTGGGGGGCCTGCTGACGGTGGTGTTGTACCGCGCCGGTCTGTGGCACGCGCTGCCCGGGATGTGGCTGCTGCTGTACGGCACGGGGTTTGTAACGGGCGGTGCCTTCTCGGTGCGGGTCGTGCCGGTGATGGGGCTGTGCTTCATGATCGTCGGCGCCGTGGCCCTGCTCGGACCGCCCGCTTGGGGAAGCTGGTGTTTGGCGGCCGGATTCGGCGGCCTGCACGTCGCGTTCGGCGGGATCATCGCACGGAGGTACGGTGGCTAAGTCGGGAGCGGTACGAAAGACGGACACGGTCGCGCCGCCGCTGCGCGGCGAGCGCGCGCTGCGGGCCGCCGAGCTGGACCGCCTGATCCACGAGCGGGTGCGCCTCGGCATCGTGAGTGCGCTGGCGGTGAACGACGCGTTGACGTTCAACGAGCTGAAAGCCCTCCTCAAGACGACGGACGGCAATCTGAGCGTGCACGCACGCAAGCTCGAGGAGGCGCAGTACATCACCTGTAGCAAATCGTTCGCGGGCCGGATCCCCAAGACCGAGTACCGGTTGACGGCGTTGGGCCGCCGCGCGCTGGAGCGCTACCTCGACCACATGGAAGCCCTGATCCGCGCGACCCGCCAGGGCTGACGGGATCTTTTTTTTGAGGCGAGACTTTATGTTGCAAAGTACTTCTCTCCATGTCGCGATCATCATGGACGGCAACGGGCGGTGGGCCGCCCGCCGGGGCCTCCCCCGCGCCGCCGGCCACCGGGCGGGCGCCGACGCCGTCCGCCGGGTCGTGGAAGCGGCCCCTGGCCAGGGCGTCGCCGCGCTCACGTTGTTCGCCTTCTCCGCCGATAACTGGAAACGCCCCCCCACCGAGGTGGCGGCGCTGATGCGGTTGTTCGCGCGCCACCTGCGCACCGAAACGGCCCGGCTGGTCGCGAACGGCGTCCGCCTCGAAGTGGTCGGCCGGCGCGATCGCCTCCCCGCCCCGCTCGTCACCGCCATCCGGGCGGCCGAGCTCGCGACCGCCGGCGGGACCGCGCTCCGGCTCCGTCTCGCTGTGGATTACTCGGCGCGCGCCGCGATCCCCGCCGGCCAGCTCCTCCCCGACGTGGACCTCCTGATCCGCACCGGCGGCGAGCAGCGGCTCTCCGACTTCCTGCTGTGGGAATGCGCCTACGCGGAGCTGTACTTCACCGAGACGATGTGGCCCGATTTCGAAGCGCGCGACCTGGCTGACGCGCTGCGCGACTTCCACGCGCGGCAGCGGCGGTTCGGCGGCCTGCCGGAAGCGGCGGCGGGATGAGCGCGCTGAGCGACAAGACGAGGCTGGGCCTGCAGGTCCTGGGCGCGGGCACCGCGCTGGGGATTGTGGGCGATGCCCTGCTGCGCGCCATCCCCTGGGGTCTGAACGCGTTTCTCTGCACGGCCGCCCTCGTGGCGGCGACCGCGGTCATCGTGCGTCGCCAGCGCATCCCCGTGAGCGGCGACGCACCGTGGCTGGCGGTGACCGCGTTGTTGCTGGCCTCGAACTTCCTGGCGCGGGATTCGGGCGCGCTCCGGGCGTTCGACGCATTGGGGCTGGTGATCGTCGGCTCGCTCGCCTGCTTCAGCCTGCGCGGCGTTGCGCTGCGCGGTCGCTCCGTTTGGGATTACCTGCTCGGCGGGGTCGGCGCCGCCGCGAGCGCGTGCCTCGGGCTGTGGCCGCTCCTGGCACGGGACGTCCGGTGGAGCGAGCTGCCGAGTGGCGGCGCGCTGCGGCAGGCGCGCGGCGCGATCCTCGGCGCGCTGCTCGCGTTCCCCCTGCTCCTCGTGTTCGGGGGCCTGTTCGCGTCCGCTGACCCCGTGTTCCACAACCTGGTGACGGGCGTCCTCGACGTCGACTTCGCAGCGGTCGCGTCACATACCTTTCTCATCGTGGTTGGGGCGGCGCTCGCCGCCGGGTACCTGTGGGGAGCCTTGATCCGCCGGACGCCAACACTCGCAGTGCTGGACAGCCAGGACCTGTCGCCCGGCATCGCCCCCGTTGGCACGGCGCTCGGCCTGCTCGATCTGCTGTTCCTCGTGTTTGTGGTCGTCCAGCTCCGCTACTTCTTCGGCGGTACCGAGCTGATTCAGCGCACCACGGATCTGACGTATGCCGAGTACGCGCGACGCGGGTTCTTCGAGCTGGTCACCGCCAGCACCCTGGTCCTCCCCATCCTGCTCGGCGGCGACTGGCTGCTCCGCAACGAGCCGCGCGAGCACCAGCGGACATTCCGCTTGCTCGCGGGGCTGCTCCTCGTCCTGTTGGCCGTGGTGATGGCGTCCGCGCTCCGGCGGGTGTGGCTCTATGTGAGCGAGTTCGGGCTGTCGGAGATCCGGCTGTACGCCACCGCCTTCATGGTGTACCTCGCAGGCGTCTTCGTGTGGTTCGGCTGGACGGTGCTGCGGGAGCAGCGGTGGCGCTTCGCCTTCGGCGCGCTCGTCCAGGGATTCGCTGTGCTCGGCGGATTGCACCTGCTCAACCCCGACGCCCTCATCGTCCGCACCAATCTCGCCCGCCCGGCGGTCCACCGCCCGTTTGACGCAGGGTACGCGGCTTCGCTGAGCGCCGACGCCGTGCCCGATCTGCTCGCGGCCCTCCCGCGCCTCGAGGAGGCGGAGCAGTGTCGGGCGGCACGGCGGCTGCTGTCACGCTGGACCCCGGGAGGCGCGCGCGCCGTCGAGGACGGCTGGCGAAACTGGAACCTGGCCCGCGCCCGGGCCCGGCGCGCGGTGCGTGAGCAGGCAGCGAGCCTCAGAGCGCTCAGCTGCAAGGAGTCAGCGCGATGATCACCGACGGCCTGAACCCTCTCACCTTCCTGACGTTCCTGGCGTTGGTCTTCGGATCCGGCGCGGCCGCGCTGCTCGTCGTGTTCTCCCTCATCCTCAAGCGCCCCGACGCGGCGCGGGTCATCGCGCAGCTCGCGGCCGGCGGCGTCGGCGCGTACGGGGCGCTGTTCCTGATCGCCTCGCTCACGAGCACGAACCGCGTGCTCGGCCCCGGGGAAGAGAAGCACATCTGCGAGGTGGACTGCCACCTCGCCTATTCGGTAGTCGGCGCGAAAACCGTGAAGACGCTCGACGGCCGCACCGCACAGGGCACCTTCTACCTCGTGACCGTGAAGGTCCGCTTCGACGAGACGACGATTTCCCCCCATCGCGGCATGGCGCCGCTGACCCCCAACAGCCGCTATGCCGCGATCGTAGATGGCCAGGGGCGGCGCTACGAAGCGCCCACCGATGCCCTCCAACGCCAACTCGTACCGGGCGAGTCGTACACGACGGATCTCGTCTTCGACCTGCCCCCCGACGCCAGCGAGCTGCGGCTCATCCTCGCGAACCACGACGTGGAGACCCCGTTCATCATCGGGCACGAGAACAGTTTCTTTCACGGGACGACGACGTTCCGGCTCGACCGGTATCTTTAGACCAACGGCTCGGCAAGCGGCTAATTTAGAGCGCATGGGCCTGACGATCGTCCAGGTGGACGCGTTCACGAGCACGCCGTACGCCGGCAACCCGGCGGCGGTGTGCGTGCTCCCGGCGGCGCGCGATGAGCGCTGGATGCAAGACGTCGCCCGGGAGATGAATCTCTCCGAAACGGCGTTTCTGGTTGCCGAAAACACCGGCTACCGGCTGCGCTGGTTCACCCCCGCCGTCGAGGTGGCGCTGTGCGGTCACGCCACTCTCGCCAGCGCGCACGTCTTGTGGGAGCACGGGCACCTCGCCGCCGGAGCGCCGGCCCGCTTCCACACCAAGAGCGGCCTGCTCACCGCCGAACGCCGGGGGGACTGGATCGAGCTCGACTTCCCCGCCACGGTCGCGGCCCCCGCCCCGCCACCCGCGGGGCTCCCCGAGGCCCTCGGCGTGATCCCGCGCTGGACCGGTCGGAGCAAGTTCGACTACCTGCTCGAGGTCGACTCGGAAGCAACCGTGCGCTCACTCGAGCCCGACTTCTCCGCGCTGAGACGGGTGGAGGCGCGCGGCGTCATCGTCACGAGCCGGGCGGCGACCCCGGGCTACGACTTCGTCTCGCGCTTCTTCGCGCCGCGCGCCGGCGTGAACGAGGATCCGGTGACGGGGTCAGCCCACTGTGCGCTGGCGCCTTTCTGGAGTGCGCGCCTGCAACGGACCGAGATGACCGCGTATCAGGCATCGCCCCGCGGCGGCGTGGTGCGCGTGCGGCTCGGGGGCGGGGGGGGCGGGGGCGATCGGGTCGTGCTGGGCGGGCAGGCGGTGACAGTGTTGCGGGGAGAGCTGGTGTGAGTTGACGCTTGCTTGACGGCCTGCGACGTTGTTCCGCACGTCGCCTGCTCCCGCCTATCCTCGAGGAGGTACCCTTGATGCATCGATCCGCCGCCTGCGCGCTGGGTATGCTCGCCCTCGCAGGCTGCTACGACGCGCAGCTGGCCGGGCCCCGGCCGAGCGCCGCTGCTCGCCCTACCCTCTCCGCTAACCCCACCGCGCCGGGCGCACGCACCATCACGGTGATGACCCGCAACCTGTACATCGGCGCGGACGTCGATCAAGTCATCGGCGCGCTCGCGTCACCTGACCCGAACGACGACGTGCCCGCCCTGCTCGCGGCCATCGCCGTGCTGCAGCGAACAGACTTTCCCACGCGGGCCGGGGCGCTCGCCGACGAGATCGCCCGCGCCCGGCCGCACGTCGTGGGGCTCCAGGAGGTGGATCAGCTGCACATCGACCTCTCCGGGCTCGGCCTCCCCGTCCAGATCGAGCAGAACTTCCTGCCCCTGCTCCAGGCCGCGCTCGCAACCCGCGGGCTCCGCTATGCTGTCGCAGGTCAGGTGACGAACCTCACGGCCACGCCCGTTCCCGGGATCAGCATCACCGACCACGACGTGATCCTGGTGGATGCCAATCGCGTGACCGTCGGGCCCAATGTGACCGCGCAGAGGTTCACGCTCAACATCGGCACGGTGGCGCCGGGCGTGGACCTCAAGCGAGGCTGGGTCGCGATCGACGCGACCATCGATGGGATGTCCGTCAGGGTCGGGAGCACGCATCTCGAGTCCGGCGACGCCGCCGGGCTCGCTGCCCTGCGCGTCGCGCAGGCGGCCGAGCTCGTGGGATCCATCGGCACGACATCGCCCGCCATCCTGCTGGGCGACTTCAACGACATGCCCGGGTCGTCCATGTACGGCGTGGTGACGAGCGGCGGCTTCACCGATTCCTGGGCGGCGCTGCGACCGGGCGCGCGCGGCTTCACCTGCTGTGAGGTCGCCGATCTGTCGAACCACGTCGCCGTGCTGAACCAGCGGATCGATTACGTCTTCGCCCGCGGCATCGGCGGACCCAACGGAAGCCTGCTGGGCGTGGTCACAATCGTCGGTGACCAGCCGGGCGATCGCGTGCCGGGCCCGTCCTATCCCATCTGGCCCTCCGATCACGCGGGCGTGGTGGCAACGTTCCGCGCGCTCCCGGACGTGGCGCTGAACTGACGCCTTGGAGCGGCCGCGCGGCGCTGTAGGGGCGCAGCTTGCTGCGCCCCTACTGTCAGCGCCCAGTGGCTTCTATCGTTCCTTACGGACCATGACGACGGTCTCCCCTCCGCCAACCAGCTCCCGCACCCCTCGCCTCACCGGCTACCTCCTGGCACTCGCCGCGGGCGCGACCTGGGGCACGACGGGCCCGCTGTCCACCGGCTTGTACCGGCTCATGCCCGCGACGAGCATCGGGTTCTGGCGGGTGCTCATGGGCACGGTGTGTCTCGCGCTCTGGGGCCTCGCCTTCCGACGCGAGTTGTTCCGGGTGGACGCGCGTGGCTGGCTGCTCGTGGGCGTGGGCGGTGGGCTCCTCGTCGCGTTGTTCGAGATCGCGTACCAGTTCGCGATCGCGGGCGCGGGCGTGGCCGGCGCCGCGGCCATGCTCTACACAGCCCCCGTGATCGTCGCCGTGCTGGCGCGCGCGCTCCTGAAGGAAGCGCTCACGACGACGCGCGTCCTGCTCGCGCTGCTCGTGATGGCGGGCGTCGCGCTCACGGTCACCGGCGGCAGCAACGCCGGGGCGGAAGCGGCCCGGCTGGGGATCGGGGCGGGCATCGCGGGGGGCCTGTTGGCCGCGCTCAGCTACGCATTGACGACGCTCCTGGCCCGCTTCGCCGTGCCGCGCTACGGGGCCGTCCGGGTGCTGTTCCTCGAGGCGTTGGGCGGCATCCTGATCATGGGCTTCGTGCTGACGCTGTCGGGGCATGCGCCGACGCCGCCGCCTTCGGCGGCCGCCTGGCGCGGTCTGGCCGCCCTGACTGCCGGGTCCGTACTGGCCGCGAACTTTCTGTTCTTCGCCGCGGTCAAACGGATCGAGGCGGCGCCCGCGGCCGTCGCCGCAACGATCGAGCCTGTTGTGGGCACCCTGCTCGCACTGCTGCTGTTCAACCAACGGCTGAGCACACTCGGCTCGCTCGGGTTGCTCATGGTGGTGGGTGGAGTGGCAACTGGCTATCTCACCGAAGCGAAAGGAGAAAACCATCCATGCTGACCATTGTGCTCGTCGTCACGTCGCTCCAGCAGCCCGCCCCCGCCCCCGCACCCGCCCGCACCCCGGCTCCGACGCTTCCCATACAGGTGGGCGACACGTCGCCGTTTCGCCGGCTCGCATTGCCGACGCCGACCCTGATCCGCGAAGGCTCGGGCCGGCCGGGGCCGCGCTACTGGCAACAGCGCGCCGATTACACGATCCACGCCTCGCTCGACACGGCGACGCACACGATCGCGGGCAGCGAGACGATCCGCTACACCAACAACTCGCCCGATACGCTGGCCTACCTCTGGCTACAGCTCGACCAGAACATCTATCGGGCGGCGAGCCGCGGCGCGGCGATCAATCCCACCGACGCCCGCTTCGCGGGCCGCGGATTCGAGGGCGGCTACACGATCCAGTACATCCGCGCGGTCCGGCGAGCCGGGCAGGCGGCGGGCAGGATTCCGCTCGCGACCACCGACAATGGCACGGTCCTGCGGGTCGACCTCGACCGACCCCTCGTCCCGGGCGGACAGGCGGAGCTCGAGCTGGGATACCGCTTCGAGGTGCCCGAGCACGGCTCGGACCGCATGGGCCGCGAGCAGTTCCCCGGCGGCTGGCTGTACGAGGTCGCTGAGTGGTATCCCCGGCTCGCCGTCTATGACGACGTGCGCGGCTGGAACACCGAGCAGTATCTCGGCCAGGGCGAGTTCTACCTCGAGTACGGCGACTTCGACGTCGCGCTCACCGTGCCGCGCAGCTTCGTGGTCGCGGCGACGGGGACGCTGCTCAACCCGCTCGAGGTGCTGACCGCTCCCCAGCGCGCCCGGCTCGCGCAGGCGCTCAAGTCGGACACGACGGTCGCAGTGATCGCGAAGACTGAGGTGGGGCAGACGTTCACCCGGCCGGCCGGCGCGGGCCCGACCCTCACGTGGCACTACAGCGCCAAGAACGTGCGTGACGTGGCCTGGGCGGCGGCGCCAAACTTCATCTGGGACGCGAGCGGCTACGCCGGCGTTTTGATCCAGTCGCTCTACCCGCCCGAGGCGAACGCCGGCTGGGCGCGCTCGACCGAGTATGCCCGCCATTCGATCAAGCATTACTCCGAGAAGTGGCTCCGCTACCCCTACCCCACCGCCATCAACATCGGCGGGCCGGTCGGAGGCATGGAGTACCCGATGATCGTCTTTTGCGGGCACCGCGCGGGCGACCGCAACCTGTTCGGCGTGACGACCCACGAGCTCGGCCACGAGTGGTTCCCCATGATCGTGGGCTCCAACGAGCGGCTGTACGCCTGGATGGACGAGGGGTTCAACAGCTTCATCAACATCTACTCCGGGCTGGCGTTCTACCACGACACCGTACCGGTGGGCCGGGGGAGCGCAGCCCAGTGGGCCGCCCAAGCCGCGGCAGGACGCGATCAGCCGCCCATCCTCGCCGCAGACCGCGTGAATGCGGGGTTGCTGGGCAACGTCGAGTACTTCAAGCCAGCCACCGGGCTCTACCTGCTGCGCCAGCACATCATCGGCGACACGACGCGGTTCGACGCGGCGTTCCGCGAGTACATCCGTCGCTGGGCGTACAAGCACCCGACCCCTGCCGATTTCTTCCGCTCGATGGAGGACGCGCTGGGCGAGGATCTCTCGTGGTTCTGGCGCGGCTGGTTCTACCGCACCGACGTCGTCGATCTCGCCGTCGACTCGGTGCGGGTGCGGCAGGACTCGAGTGGAGCCACCACGCGGGTCTTTCTGTCGAGCCCGGGCGCGCTGCCGATGCCGGTGGACGTCCGAGTCACGCTCGCGAACGGCAGCGCCGAGGACGTTCGCCTGCCGGTCGAGATCTGGTGGCTCGGCAACCACTACGTCTACGAGCGGAAGTTCGCAGCCGAGGTGGCCAAGGTCGAAATCGATCCGGGGCAGAACTTCCCGGACGTGCGGCGGGAGAATAACGTTTGGGTGAAGCAGTAGTCGTCAGCGATCAGCCGTCGCCCATCAGCTGTCAGCGGGGTCCTTCGCTGACGGCTGGCGGCTGACCGCTGACATGATCAGCTCCAGCACGACCAAGAACGCCCCTCCCCACACGAGGCCCGGCAGGTCGTTCAGATCGCGCCCGTACCGGATCCACAGCCAGCGCGCGACGAGGTAGCACCACAGCCCACCGGCGAACCAGCCGGCGAGGCGCACCAGCCGCCCCGGACCGGTCTCGATGCCCGGGAGCGCGCGCAACAGGGCGTCGATGTAGTGGCCGAGGAAGGTGAAACAGAAGGTCAGGGTGAAGACGTCCACGAAGTCCGAGCCGAGCGACCCGTGACGCGGCAGCGCGACGAGCAGGGCGAGCGCAAGCACCAGGGCGGCGATCGTCGTGCGTGTCAGCGCCCGCATGAAGGGCGTGCGCACTAGCGCGCTCCGGTGGCGGGCGCGCCCGGCTTCAGGTACTGGTCGAGCCAGTCGAGCACCGTGCCCCACCACACCCGGCGGTTGCGGGGCTTCAGCACCCAGTGACCTTCGTCCGGGAAATACAGGAACTTGGCCGGCACCCCTTTCACCTTGAGCGCCGTGAACGCCTGGTAGCCCTCCGACAGGTCCACCCGGTAATCGAGCTGCGAATGGACGATGAGCATCGGCGTCTTCCAGTTCTGCACGAACGTGAGCGGGGACCACTTCTCGTACAGCGCGCGGTTGGCGTAGGGCGTACCACCGAACTCCCAGTCCACGAACCACAGCTCCTCGGTCGACCCGGCCATGCTCACGGGATTGAACACACCGTCGTGGTCCACCAGCACTTTGAACCGGTCGGTGTGGCCCGCGATCCAGTAGATCATGTAGCCGCCGTAGGACGCGCCCGCGGCGCCCATGCGGGTTGAATCGACGTAGGGGAGCCGCGCCACGACGTCGAGGCCCTTCATCACGTCCTCGAACGGGTAGTCGCCCCAATGCTGGGAGATCGCGTCCGTGAACTTTTGGCCGTAGCCGGTCGAGCCGTGGAAGTTAACGGCCGCCACGACGTAGCCGCGCGCGGCGAACATCGCATAGTTCCAGCGCGCGCCCCAGTAGTCGGTCCACGCCCCCTGCGGGCCGCCGTGGACCAGGTAGACGAGGGGATACTTCTTGGCGGGGTCGAACCCGGGCGGTTTCAAGATCCAGCCGAACACCGAGTCGCCGAGCGCGCCCACGAACCCATATCCTTCGAGGGGCTTGAGATCCAGCGCCGCGACGCCTGAGTCGTTGTGGTGCGTGAGCTGCCGGCCCGACACCCACACTTCGGCGGGCTGCGTGTTGCTCTGGTGCAGGTATACCACGGTCTTGGCATCGGGCGTGAGGCCCGGGTTCGTATTCAGCCCCGAGTTCCCGACCACGACGGCACGATGGAACGAGGGCACGTCGATCCGGTACAGGTTGTCCCGCCCCCGCTCCTCCACGACTGCGTAGATGCACTTGGAGTCGGGACACCAGGTGTAGGAGCCGACTGAGAGGGTCCAGCCTCGGGTCGCCTCGACCACGTTCCCACCCTCGATCCTTCCCTCCTTCCGCCCAACGAGCATGAGCCGCACTCGATCCGCCTCGAACCCCGGCCGTTCCATCGAGAGGTACGCGAGGTAGCGACCGTCCGGCGAATAGCGCGGCGTGTTGTCCGCCCCGCGGCCCGTCGTCAGCGCGCGCAGGCCGGAGCCGTCGGGACTCGCTAGATAGATATCGACGCTCGTGTTGTCCGCGACTGTCGAGTCGCCGTGCATCGCGAAGGCGATCTCCTTGCCGTCGGGGGACACGGCCACGTCGCCGTCGCCCCCGGTCGCGATGGTGGGGACGTCGTGGTCGATCGGGGTGATGTCCTTGGCGCCCCCCGCGTTGTCGGCCAGCGTCACGCGGAACAAGTGCTGCCGTTTCCCGGCTCGCCAGTCGTCCCAATGGCGCCACAGCAGGCCCGTCCAGAGGCGCGCGTCCGTCGGGTAGTCGCCGTTGCGCCGGTCGATCTCCTGCTCGGCGGGCCACTTGAGGTCGCTCGTCACGATCAGCCCCCGGCCGTCGGGGAGCCACACAGGATCGGAGACTCCGTCCGGCAGATTCGTCACCCGTCGGGCTTCCCCGCCGGCGATCGGCAGCACCCAGAGCTGGGGGCCGTTTTGACGCGTGGAGACGAACGCCAGCGTGGCGCCGTCGGGCGACCAGCGCGGTTGGCGGTCGGAGCCCGGGCCCTCGGTGAGCCGACGGGTCTGCCCGGTCGCCACGTCCGCCAGCCACACCCGCGCCGTGCCGCGGTTGTCCTTGAGTGAGTATTCGGTCGCGGTGTACGCGACCCACTTGCCGTCGGGGGAGAGCTGGGGATCGCTCACCGCCTTCATCGCGATGTAGTCGTCGAATGTGATCGCGCGCTTTTGGGCGGAAAGACCGGGAAAGGGCAAGAAGAAAACGGGAAAAGTGAGCGTCAGCGCCGTGACGAATCGTTTCATGCTAGTAGTCCGGATGGGTGAGGATGGCCTTCACCAGGTCGTCGAACACACGCGACTCCGGCGTCACAGCCCCGCTCGCGTCGGTGTGGACGTTCCAGGCGCACAGCTCGTTCAGCGCGGTGGCCTCCTCATAGGTGAGGTGGAGCACGTAGCCCCCGCCCTCCCCTTCACCGTCGTCCGAGCGCCTGGCGCCGGCCAACACCTGCTTGAGAACGTCGGGGAGGTGCCGCGCGCCCCGCACGGCGTCGAACTGCTCGCGGGTGACTGCAAGATCCATGGCTCCCTTGCTTTGACGGGCCGGGGGCGAAATCTTGTCCGATCGGCCTCCAGCCGCAAGGAACCGCGATGCCGCGCACCGAGTTCATCGCCACCGCGTTCCACGTCCCCGATCGCATCGTCACCAACGACGAGCTGTCGCGGATGATGGACACGTCCGACGAGTGGATCACTCAACGCTCGGGCATTCGGACGCGGCACTGGGTCTCGGACGGCGAGACCGGCGCCACCCTGGCGCGCGCGGCCACCCTGAAAGCGCTCGCCAGGGCTTCGCTCAAGCCCTCCGACCTCGATTGCATCGTGTATTGCACCTGCACCCCCGACCACTTCGAGCCCGGCAACGGCGTGTTCCTGGAGCGCGAGCTCGGCCTCACCGACATCCCGGCCATCGACGTGCGGAACCAGTGCTCGGGCTTCATCTATGGCCTCTCGGTCGCCGACGCCTGGATCCGCACCGGCCAATATCGTCGCGTGCTCCTGGTCGGCGCCGAGGTGCACTCTCGCGGGCTCGACAAGACGACCCGCGGCCGGGACACGACGGTGCTGTTCGGCGACGGCGCGGGCGTCGCGATTCTCGGGCCGACTGACGATGCGCGCCGGGGCGTGCTTTCGACGCACCTGTTCGCCGACGGCCGCCACGCCGAGAAGCTGTGGGTAGACGCGCCCGGGTTGGCGCACGACCCCTACATCAGCGAGGAGCTCATCCGGGAGGGGAAGCACCGGGCCGTCATGGACGGGCGCGACGTGTTCAAGTTCGCCTCCATCCTGATGCCGCAGTCGGTCGTCGCGGCGCTCGCCGCCAACGGCTTCACGCCCGCCGACATCAAGCTGCTGGTCCCTCATCAGGCGAACCAGCGCATCATCGAGATGGTGCAGAAGGCGATCGGCCTGCGGGACGACCAGGTCTACATCAACATCGAAAAGTACGGAAACACCACCGCTGCGTCGATTCCGATCGCGCTCGACGAAGCGCTGTGCGAAGGGCGGCTCGCGCGGGGGGACCTGCTCGTCCTCACCGCGTTCGGGTCGGGGTTCACCTGGGCTAGCGCGGCCGTGCGGTGGTAGCGCGTTAACCGCGAGCTTCCACCTTCAGCTCCTTGAGCTCCCGCGCCGCCGCCTCTCCGTGCGCGGTCCCTCGATACCGGTCCGCAAGCCGGGCCAGCTCCACCTTGAGCCGGTCGCGGCGGCCGGTCCGACGGTACAGATCGATCAACGCGTTGGTCACGGTGAACTGCACCCGCGGGTCGGCGCTGCGCCGGCGCACCTCGAGATACTGCTGCTCCGCTCCCGCGGGATCGGCGAGGTGGCGCTCCAGCAGGTCCGCCAGCCTGAGCCGCGGGTCGCAGTCGGCGGGATCGACCCGGACGAGATCCCCAAAGTACTCCGCCGCTTCGGCATACTGCCCGCGCGCGATGAGCAGGTCCTGCTCGGGGTAGCTGCGCGGCGGCGGGATATCGCCCGCCGCGAGCAGCGTCTTCGCCAGGACCACTGACGTCCTGCTCACGCTGTGCGCGATCAGTCGCACGCCGGCCACCGTGAGGGGGACGTTCACGACCAGCAACGCCACGAACACGCCGGTCGAGATCAATCCATCGCGCAGCAGCTTGAACCACAGGGCGGACAGCATGATGAAACACGCCGGCCCGAAATAGAGGGCGATACGCAGGACGATCAGGCCGTCGTCTTCGTCCGTCACTTCACCTCTTGCCCCCACAGGTCCCGGTACACGATGGGGCCCTCGTTCAAGGCCTTGATGCCCGCTTCGATCTGGCTCCTGTCCCCTACCACCACGATGTCGAAGTGGTCGGGGTCGATGTACTGGCGCGCGACGCGCTGCACGTCGGCGGCCGTGACCGCGTTGATCCGCTCGGCGTAGTGATCGAAGTAGTCGAGCGGCAGGCCGTACACGAGCAGCTCCCGGAACTTGGACGCCGCGGCAGCGGTCGTCTCGAAGTCCGCGGGCAGGCCGAGCGTGATGTATGCCTTGGCCTTGGCGAGCTCGGCGTCGGGCACCGCTGCGTCGCGGATGCGCCGCAGCTCCTTCAGGAACTCGATCAGCGAGCTGTCCGTCTTGGCGGTCACGACCGACGCGCTGGCGACGAATGGGCCGGCCATCCGCCCGGCCGAGAACTGCGAGAACGCCCCGTAGGTGTAGCCGTGCGTCTCGCGCAGGTTCTGGTTGAGCCGCGACGTGAACGCGCCGCCCAAGATGGTGTTCAACACCTGGAGCGCAAAGTAGTCGGGGGTCGTGCGGGCGACGCCGAGGTGCCCGATCCGGATGACCGACTGCGCCGCACCCGGCTTGTCGACCAGGTACACGGTGCGCGACGCCGGCGCGGGTGGCGCCGCCTGCGGCACGGCCGGCACGGGGCCCTGTTCCCACGCACCGAACCGTGCGGCCAGAAGCCGCCGCGCCTCCGCCAGGGTCACGTCGCCGACGACGAGCAGACGGGCCGCGTTGGGCCGGTAGGAGGCCCGGTAGAACTCCGTCACCCGGTCGCGGGACAGGGCCGCCGTTGATGCCTCGGTGCCGTTCAGCGGGCGCCCGTACGGGTGCGCCCGCCCGTACACGATCGCCGGAAACGCGATACCGGCCATCGCCACGGGGTTGTCGGCCAATTGCACGATCTGGGCGCGCCGCAGCTCGCGCTGCCGCGCGACCTCCGAATCTGCGAACGTGGGCCGCAGCACGACGTCCGTCAGCAGATCGAGCGCCGGCTCGAGGCGCCGCCTCGGGACGTGCAGCGACACCGTCGCCGCGTCGTAGCTCGCCGAGCTGTTGAGCTGCGCGCCCAGGAACGCTGCCTCGTCCGCGATCTCGAGCGCCCCGCGCCGTCCCGCCCCCTGCTGCAGCATCGTCGTCGTGAAGGTGGCGAGGCCGGGCAGGTCGGCCGGGTCGTGGGCCGCGCCGGCTTCGAGCACCACCTGCACGTCGACGACCGGCACCTTGTGCGTCTCCACGACCGCCAGCTGGAGCCCGTTCGGGAGCGTGGCCGTCTGCACCGCCGGGAGCTGGAGGGCCGGCGAAGGCGGCAGCACGGGAGGTTTGGTGCGGTCAACCTGGGCGGCGAGACGGGTAGACGGGTAGACGGGTAGTAACACCGCGCACCCGATACCAACGAGGCCCGGCCACGAACCGAGGCGACTACCCGTCCAACCGTCTACCCGTCTAGCCACCGGCCTCATGGGCTCACCCCCTGCTTCACCGCCAGCTCCGGTTTCCCCTGCGGCACGACGCTCAGCACGATCCGATGCGCGCCCGCCAGGTAGTGCCGCACGGCGTCCTGCACGTCCGCTGCGGTCACTTTGCGGTAGCGATCCAGATCCGGCTGGAAGTAATCCGGTGTACCGACGAAGTAATTGTAGAAGTTCAACTGGTCGGCCTTGCCGCCGAAGCCGCCCACGCGCTCCATGCGGGAGAGAAACTGGGCCTCGAAGGTGTTCTGCGCTCGCTCGACCTCGCGGGGGGTCGGGCCGGCCTGCGCGAGCTTCTGTATTTCCTCGTCGATCACGCGCTCGAGCTCGGTGAGGTCGTGCCCCGGCCGCGCCGTGGCCCACAACTCGAACTTCCCGTCGAGCCGCCCGCCGTCCTGGAACGCCACGACGTCGGTCGCGATCTGCAGCTCGTACACGAGGCGCCGGTAGAGCCGCGACGACCGCCCGCCCGCGAGCACGTTCGCCAGCACGTCGAGCGTGGCGTCGCCGTCCGCGAACGCCTTCATCGTGTGCCACACATCGTACACGCGCGGCACCTGGACACGGTCCTCGAGGGTGGCGTACACGTCCGCCCCGAGCTGCACCGCCGGGGGCGCGGGACGCGCCACCGCCGGTCCGCGCGGGACCTCGCCGAAGTAGCGCTCCACGAGCTGGCGCGCGGCGCGCGGCGTGATGTCTCCCGCGATCGCGAGCGTCGCATTGTTGGGGGTGTAATAGGTGCGGAAGAAGCCGCGCACGTCTTCCAGCGTGGCGGCCGAAAGGTCGGCCATCGAGCCGATCACGGGCCAGTGGTACGGATGCTCGGCAGGGTAGAGCCGCTGTAGAATATTCTCCTCCGCGAGCCCGTAGGGCCGGTTTTCGTAGCTCTGGCGCCGCTCGTTCTGCACCACTCCCCGCTGCAGGTCGACTTTGTCCGCGGTGATCTCGGGAAGCAGGAATCCCATGCGGTCCGAGTCCAGCCACAGCATCAGCGGCAGGGCGTTGCTCGGCGCGTCCTCGTAGTAGTTGGTCCGGTCCTCGGTGGTGGAGCCGTTGTTGTCGCCCCCGGCGGCCTCGAGCAGCTTGTCGAACTCGCCCGTCGGCACGTGCTGCGAGCCCATGAACATGATGTGCTCGAACAAGTGGGCGAACCCGGTGCGCCCCGGCTTCTCATCCGCCGAGCCGACGTGATACCAGATGTTCACGGTCACGAGCGGCACGGAGTGGTCCTCGTGCAGCAGCACCTGTAGGCCGTTGGGGAGCGTGAAGGTTTGATACGGCACGTGGAGCGCTTGGGCAGATAGACGGATAGACGGATAGACCGATAGCAGTCCGAAGCAGGCCGCTCCCAAGGTGGCAATCCTTCGCATCAGTACTCCTCTGATTCTGACGGCCTTCACATTTCCCCTTCCCCCTTCCCCCTTCCCCGGCCGTTTACGGTCTTTACCCGAAACTCGAACACATCGGGCCGGCTGTAGTGCCCGCTCACGTCCAGCGTCAGCGCCTCCCGCGTGATCTCCGAGAGATCGCAGTCGGCCACGACGATCGTCTCCTCGTCGTACACGGGGCCAGCGAGATAGCGCCCGTTCGGCGCGATGACGGCGCTCCCCCCGCGGATCAGGAACCCGTCCGGGTCCCCGGCGGCAGCTCGGGCGGCATGTCCTTCATCCGCAGGATGCTGCCAACCGCGACCACGAAGCAGCGCCCCTCGAAGGCGTAGCTGCGTGAGGCCACCTGGTGCATCTCCTGGACCCCGGGCCACCCCGCCACGTGGATCTCCTCGCCCGAGTCGTGCAGCGCCTGGCGAGTGAGCGGCATCCAGTGCTCCCAGCAGATCAGGCTCCCCACCCGGGCGCCGTCCACCGCGACCGCCGCCAGCGCGGCGCCGTCGCCCTGCCCCCAGATCAGCCGCTCGTGGTAGGTGGGCATGAGCTTGCGGTGGCGGCGCGCGAGCGACCCGTCCGGGCCGTAGGTGAGCTGCGTGTTGTAGAGGGTGCGCCCGGCGCGCTCGTGGACGCCCACTACCAGCGTCGCCCGGAGCTCACGCGCGAGCTTCCCCAGGCGGTCGGCCGCGGGTCCCGGCACGGACACGCTGTTCTCGACGAGCCGCTGGAACACCGCCTGGGCGCCGCGGTGCCCCCACAGCGCCGCCTCCGGCGACTCGTCGAGCCACTCGGGGTAGCCCACGAGCCACGTCTCGCCGAACGCGATCAAGCGCGCTTGTTGCTCCGCGGCACGCCGCGCCCACTCTTCCAGGCGATCGAGCGACGCCGGCAGATCGAGGAACACCGGCGCCGCCTGGACGGCGGCGACGCGCACGACGCGGGAGGCGGCGCTCATAGGGGAGATTTGCATCCGAAACAGCCACCCCGCAACTTGCGTACGGCGGCAGGACAAGGAGTGACGATGATTGCGCTGGGACTGTTGATTGGCGCCGCCGCACTGGGCGGCGGCTTCGTGACCACCCGAAACTTCGTGAGGCGCCGGCTCCGTTTCGTCGACGCCGTGCAGAAACCGGCGGCGCCCCTCCTGGCCGGGCTCGCGGCCACCGCCCTCGCCCTGCCTGTGGCGTTCCTGCCGGTGGTGACGGTCGGGACGGCGGTGGCGTTCGGAGTCGGCGTGGCGGGCGGCGTCGCGAGCGGTCGCCGGGACGGAAGCTCCGGAACCTAGACGACCTTCAGCCCCTGCATCCCCGAGCCGGTCGCTTCCGGCCGTCCCGCCACACTGCGCAACGCGCGCACCGCGTCCTGGGCGAAGGTCTTGCCCGCCCCCTTTTCCACTTCCTCGAGTGCGCTCCACTTGGGGAACGCGGCGCGGACCGGCGTCGCCATCTGCAGCGTCTCGAAGGCGTCCGCGACGGCGAGGATTTTGACCGTCGCGGGAAGCGGCAGCGCCTCGATGTCCCAGTCCTCACCCACGATCTCGTAGTAATGCCCGTACTCGCTGATGATCTCCGCCGCGCCGCGCATCCACCGCGCCACCGGGACGGAGGAGTCGGTCACCGAGCGCGACAGCAGCCCCAGCAGCCGCTGGTCCCGCGTGCCCACTTCGTGCAGCAGCGCCGCCACCCGCAGATTCTCGACGTCCTCTTCGGGGAGCTCGAGCTCTCGCCCGATCGCCACGGCCACGTCCGCCACGCGGTTGGAGTGCCCCTGCAGGTTGCGCTCGGTCGATTCGATGTGGTAGGTGAGCAGCTCCAGCGTCGCGAGGTACGCGTTCTTCACGTCCCCGAGGCGCGCCTCCCGCTGCTCGGCGAGCGTGCCCACGACGTAGCCCGTGAGGATCAGGAACCCCGCCCACGGCACGAGCGCGAGCAACGCGTCGCCGTAGAACCCGGGCAGCATGTCGAGCCCCTGGACGTACTGGTAGAACAGCACCAGGGCGACGACGAACAGGCCCGCTAGCACCGCGAAGCGGCGGCCGCCGTAGAAGCCGGCGAGGATCATCGGGAGGTAGTAGAAGCTCAGGAACGCGAACTTCTGGTCGACGAAGGTGTGGATCGCCACCATCGCGAAGACGAGCAGCAGCACGAAGATCCGCTCGAAGTGGCGGAAGAAGAACAGCTTGGCGCGCTCCACGAACCGCTGCTGAGCCACGGGGGACCTCGCGTCGTCGAAAAATTGTCAGGGGGGCGCGGGACACAAGGTAGAAGCTCGGCGGCGCGGCGCAATAGCGGGGCGCACAGCGCGCCGGCGCGGGCCGTGTAGGTATCGGCACAACGGCGAGTTAGCCGCTACTGCTTCAGCGCCCCGCGCACGTTGGTCGGCTGGAACGCGACGATCTCGGCGCGCGCCACACCCGCCGTAACGTACGGGTCTTGGGCGACCACCGCTTCCAGTGCGGCGCGGTCCGGCGCCGTGGCGAGCAACACGCCCCCCGCCGCCGGGTCACGCCGCGCCCAGGCGTGGAACACGCCGCGTGCGGCGTGGGTCTCGAGGTGTCGCAGGTGGTCAGCCCGCACGGCGTCCACGGCGTCGAGCGGCTTGGTGTAGTGGAGCAGGACGACGAACAGCATTGCTTCCTCGTAGCCCGGGCACGTGCGCATGGGGAGCGGCGGGTAGCGCACGAACCGCGGATCCGTGTCGGCGCGGGTGCACCGAAAGAAGGTCGAGCCCCGCTGGTTGCCGGCCGCCCGCATCCAGCGGCAGGTGAAGCACAGGCCGACGGCGTCGGCGACGTCAGCCATCAGCCTTCAGCCGTCAGCCTTCCGGCAGAGCCGTAGGTGCGGACGACAGTTGATCGCGCCTCACGTGTGCACGCGGATCGTCTCGTGGGTGAGCCGGTGTCGCAACAACGGGTGCGTCTCCCACACGTACCACCCCATCGCCGTCACCGCCAGCACATTGGCGACGAGCACCGACCACGTGCCGAGCGTGCCGAGCACCCACTGCGCACCGAGCGCCAGCGCGGCGACCGCCACCGCCTCCAGCACGATCGCGGCCATGCCGGCGAGTAACACGAACGCCGGGGCGCGCTCGATCTGCTCGGCGACCGCGACGAACAGCGTCCCCGTGACCGCGAACGCCGCGACGTGCACGACGGTGTAGGCCGCGACCACGCCGAGGTTGGGCTGGATCTCCCCGACGTTGGACGCGCCGAACAGCAGCGCCGCGCCGAGTGCGGCCGGCGTGCGGAGCGGGTGGCCGGCAGCGACATCGAGCAGGAAGAACCACACGGCGACGACGCCGGCGCCGATCAGCCCCGTCACGAGGCCCCGCGCGAGCAGCGGGTGCCCCTTGAGGGCGGCGAGCCCCAGCGCGCCCTCGTCCGGCTGGGCGCGGTGGAGGTACCACATGAGGACGCACCCCGACAGCACGTTCGCGAGGACGACGTGCGGCCACGGGACCACGGCCACGCGCGGCGTGCCGCTGAGCAGCAGGCCCGCATAGAACACCAGCTCCTGCGCCACGAGACCGAACGGCACCGCGAGCAGCAGCCGCGGAGGCAACCGCAGTGTCCCGATCGCTGCGGCCATCGCGACCCCGAGCAGCGCAAACACCGCGAAATGCACCACCGTGTAGGCCGCCACGATCCGGAACGTCGGTGCCGCGATGTCCTGGCGCGCGAGCGCGCCCGCCAACACCGCAGGTGTGTGGAACGGTCGGCCCGCCAGCGAGTCGACCACGAGAAACCACAGGGCGACGGTCAGCCCCGCGAGCAGGCCGCCGACCGCCCCGCGCGCGACGCGCTCGTTGATGGCTCGTCTCATCGTTCCCTCCGGAAGGGCCACGCTCACCCAATATCACGCGGGGCCGCGCGCGCGCAACCGTCGCCGGCGCGGCGCTATGGCGTTCCCTGCGGGATTTCCCATTTTGGTATCCCATGACCGGCGACGCCACCACGCCCGAGCTCCCGCCCGGGCTGCTCGAGGACTATCTCGAGGGGATGCGCGGCCAGCTCGGCGAGCTCGCCGCGGTCGCCGATCACCTCGACGCCGACGGCGGCGACCGCGAGGCGCTGGAGCAGCTGCGCCGCGAGACCCACAAGATCCACGGCTCCGCCGGGTCCTTCGGCTTTTGGAACGCGTCGCGGCTCGCCGCCGGCATGGAGGCGACGGCGAAAGACTGGCTCTCGCGCCCGGGCGACAGCGACGTGGAGCGGGGCTCGCTCACACGCTGGTTCGTGGCGCGGCTCGCCGAGATCATGCGACTCGACGTGCCCGCCACGCCGCGCGCCGATGCTCTCGGCACTCCCATCCTCCAGGCCGACCGGCTCGACGTGCCCGACGTCATCGTGGTAGAGGACGATCCGGCCCTCGCCGAGCTGCTCGAGTACGGGCTGCGCTCGCGCGCCTACCGATTCGCGAGCTACCGCAACGGGCGCGAGGCGCTCACCGACCTGCTGGCGCTCGCAACAGGAGGGGCGCACCCGCTGTTACTGCTCGACGTGGACCTGCCGGGGCTCGACGGGTACTCGATCTTCGAGGCGCTCGGCCGGGAGCGGCCGGGCGTCTACCGGGTCGTCTTCACCACCGTGCACGGCGACGAGGGCGAGCAGCTGCGGGGTCTCGAGGCAGGCGCGCTCGATTACCTCGTGAAGCCGATCAGCCTGCGCGTCGCGCTCGAGAAGATCCGTCGCTGGGTGGGGAGGTGACCGGTCGCCACTTCCTGACCGTCGTGGCCCTGGTGCAGGGCGTCCTGCTCGCGGCACTCATCGTGCTGATCATCCTCAACCGCTGGTTCCGGCTGCGGCGCCGCGCGCAGGTGCACCCCCGGGTCATCCAGCTCAACGACGCGATGCAGCGCTGGGCGCTCGGCACCGCGGACGTGGCCTCCGTGTTGCTCCGGCTGGCGCGCCTCCCCGTGCCGCTCGCGATCGACGCGCTGGTGATGTGGTCGGCGCGTGTGCCCGGCGACCGCTGGCGCAAGCTCGCCACGGCGCTACGCTATCACTGGTGGGCACGGCTCGTGCGGGCCAACAGCGACTCGGCCCGCTGGTGGCAGCGGCTCCAGACCGCCCGCTTCCTCGCCGTCGCGGCGACGCCGGAGGACACGCCGCGCGTATTGAGGCTGCTGCGTGACCCACACCCCGCGGTCCACATCGCCGCCGTGGCGACGCTCGAGCGCGTCGAGAGCGCCGCCCTCACGACCGTCGCCCTCGAGCGGCTGCCCCGCCTCGCGGCGACGGTGAGCGCCTATTACGCCGGCATGCTGCGGCGCTCGCGCCCCCTGGTGGTGCAACTGCTCCTCAAGATGCTGCGCCGCACCGATGACCCCGCGCTGCCACGGCTGGTCGAGTTCGCCGCCCGGCTCAATGAACCGGCCCTCCGGGAGCGCCTCACCGCCCTCACCGGCCACCCGGATCCCGAGGTGCGCGTACAGGCGGCGCGCGCCATCGGGAGCTTTCCGCACACCGACTCGATCGCGGCGCTCACCCGGCTCGCCGCCGATCCCGCCTGGCCGGTGCGCGCCCAGGCGGTGCGCTCGCTCGGGATGATCGCCGATCCCGCGACGCTCCCGCTCGTCCGGGACGCTTTGCACGATCCCGAGTGGTGGGTACGGCTGCGCGCGGGCCTCGCGCTCACGCGCTTCGGCGCCCCGGGCCGCAAGCTGCTGCTCGAAGCGGAAGTCGGCGGGGCGGCCGGCCCCCGCGACATGGCCCGGCTCGTCCTCGGCCTGTCGACACAGGCGCTGGCGGAGTACGCCGCGTGAGGGAGCTCATCCACGTCTCGGACCAAGGCATCCTGGTCTACTTCCTGGCGCTCAACTCGTTCTACGCCGTCTTAATGATCCTCTCGATTCCAGAGATCTGGGAGCAGACCCGCCTCGCCGACGACGACGACTTCCAGCGCATCATGCAGAGCGACGCCCTCCCCCCGATCACGCTGCTGGTTCCCGCCTACAACGAGAGCGCCACCGTCGTCGCCAGCGTGACCGCGCTGCTTACGCTCGAATACCGCAACTTCGAGGTGATCGTGGTGAACGACGGCTCGCGGGACGATACCTTGGACCGCCTGCGCGCGGCCTTCGACCTGTTCGAGGCGCCGCGCACCTACCCCGAGACCATCCCCACGCGGCCGCTGCGTGCGCTGTACCGCTCGCGCGCCCGCACGCGGCTGCTGGTCGTAGACAAGGAGAACGGCGGCAAGGCCGACTCGCTCAACGCCGCCATCAACGCGAGCCGATTCCCGCTGGTAATCGCCGTGGACGCGGACACCCTGATCGAGCCGGACGCCATGCTCCGCCTCACGCGGCCGTTCCTCCTGGGGCGCCACATCGCCGCGGTCGGCGGCACCGTCCGGGTGGCGAACAGCTGCACGGTGGAGCACGGCCGCGTGACGGACGCGCGTGTGCCGCGTCGCTTCCTCCCGGGCGTCCAGGTGGTCGAGTACCTGCGCGCCTTCCTGTTCGGGCGACTCGGCTGGAATCGGCTGGGCGGGAACCTCATCATCTCCGGCGCGTTCGGCTTGTTCCGCAAGGACTACCTGCTCGCCATCGGCGGCTACCGCACCGAGAGTGTCGTCGAGGACATGGACGTCGTGGTGCGGCTGCACCGGCACCTGCTGCGCCACCGCATCCCCTACGAGATGCCGTTCATCCCCGATCCCGTTGCGTGGACCGAGGTTCCCGAGGTGGGGAGGTTTCTCGCGCGCCAGCGGGAGCGCTGGCACCGCGGGCTGCTCTCGGCGATGTGGCAGTACAAGGGGATGCTGTTCAACCCGCGCTACGGACGGGTCGGGCTGATCGGCGTGCCGTTCTACACCTTCGGCGAGGCCCTCGCGCCGCTGGTCGAAGTGCTGGGCTATGTCATCACCGTCGTCGGCTTCGCCCTCGGCATCGTGAACGTGCAATTCGCACTGCTGTTTGTGCTCGTCGCATGGGGCTACGGGATGCTGCTGTCGATCTGGGCGGTGGTGCTCGAGGAGGTGAGTTTCCGACGGTACGGGCGGGTGGGAGACTTGGCGCGCCTCCTGCTCTTCGCGACGCTGGAGAATTTCGGCTATCGACAGCGGACGGTGTGGTGGCGGCTCAAGGCATTCCTCACGGTGTGGCAACAGCGGCAGGTGTGGGGGGAGATGACCAGAAAGGGGTTTGAGGCGGCGAAAGGCCAGACGGGTAGACGGGTAGACGGGTAGACGCGTAGCGGTTGGCAGCGGTCCGGCGTGAGGTAGGCCTACCTGACGCCTCCTCCTCGCAACCGCGACCCGTCTATCCGTCTATCCGTCTAGCCTAGTGTCTAGCGCCTCGCATCTCGCTTGCCACCCGCTCCGCCGCTCGCAGCACCCGCAGCGCGTTCAGCCCCGCGACCTTCTGGACGTCCGGCTCACTCCAGCCTCGCCGCAGCAGCTCGGCGATCAGGTCGGGAAACTTCGACACGTCCTCGAGTCCCACGGGCACTTCGGTGATGCCGTCGAAGTCCGAGCCCAGGCCCACGTGGTCCACCCCGATCACGCGGCGGATGTAGTCGATGTGATCCGCCACCTGTGGTAGGGTGGCCTTCGGGGCGCGCGCTTGCCACGCTGTCAACGAGTCGCCGATCGCCGCCGAATCGGCCCCCGCGGCCCGCAGCGCACGCGTCCGGGGTCCGATGCTGTCCTCGTAAACGCGCACCTCTTCCGAAACGAACCCCGGGTTGAAATTCACCATGACGATTCCACCGTTTGCGGGCACCAGCCGCAGAATCGAGTCGGGGACGTCGCGCGAATGGTGCGTCAGCGCGCGCGCCGAAGAGTGAGAAAACATGACGGGGGCGTGCGCGGCGTGGAGAGCATCGGACATCGTGCCATCGTTCACGTGCGAGAGATCCACCAGGATCCCGAGTCGATTCATCTCGTGCACGACGTCACGGCCGAACGCCGAGAGGCCCCGCCGCGCCGTGTCGGTGGACGCGGTCGCCCACGAGAGGCTCCGCCAGTGCGTAAGCGTCATATAGCGGACGCCGAGGGCCGCGAACATCCGCAGCGCGCCGAGCGAGTTCTCGATCGCATGCCCACCCTCGATGCCGATGAGGCACGAGACCCTGCCGGCCTTGAAATTGCGCTCGACGTCCGCCGCGCTGTAGGCCATCGCGAGGTCGCGGGGATACTTCGCGCACAGCCGCTTGATCAAGTCGATCTGCTCGAGGGCGTACACCGCCGGGTGCGGCCCCGAATCCATCGTGGTGACGGGAACGTAGGCCGCCCAGAACTGCCCGCCAACTGCACCGGCCCGAAGCTTCGGGATGTCGGTCATCAGTTTGGGCTGGGCGACGGCAAAGTCAACGGAGTCTAGCCCGCCCCGCTCGCGGATGGCGTCGGGGATATCGTTGTGGCCGTCGATCAGGGGGACCGTCTTGAGAATCGCCACAGCGCGTGCCCGATAGTCCTGGGCTGTCAACCCGGGGGACTGCGCGGCCACGAGCACTAGAAGGGCCAGGGTAACGCGCTTCGGCATCGGCCGTCCTGGGTTCGCGGGAGGCGGAAAGCTGGTCTCCCGCGGCTGGGTTATCAAGACAGCCCCGCGTCGTGGCCACCACGCCACACTTGACTGCGGATCGCAAGCCTGCGGAGTATTGAGTCAGCGTCTCTCCTCGCGCTGACGCCTCGTCCCGACGCCACCCCGATCCCGAGACGCTCCCAGTGCTTCGTTCGGAGAGGGAGCCCATGCGCGCAACGATCCATTCCTGCTTCGCGCTTTGCGCCGCGACGCTCGCGATAGCAGCGCCGTGCGTGTCGCAGCGGAGCGTGGAGTTTGCGTCCTTCGGAGGGATCTACATACCGACGGCTCGCGCCATTCAGGTCTCCGGGTATTGTCCGGGGGATAGCCGGGGAGAGGTGAGACAGCGCGGGGCTTCGGTCGTTGGCGCGCGCGTCACTGCCTGGACAAGCGAGCAACTGGGATTCGACCTCTCCCTTGGTTACTCGAAGAGTGGTGTGACGGGAGGACTGGTCGCGACGGATGAAAGCGGCACGGTCGACATCGTGACAGGCAGCGCCCGGGTCTTGGTCGGCCTCACGCCGCGAACCTCACCCACCTCCTTCGCCCTCGCCGCCGGCCTGGCTCGCGTCGCCCGCGGCGGTGCGGCGTACCACAGCGAAGCCGGTAACATCGGCTGGGGACCTGTGGTCGGGGCGGTCGGTCGCTTGCGGTTGGCGTCCGCCTTCGCACTGCGGGCCGAGCTCGACGATTACGTCTACTCGTTCTCCGGGACGGAGAAGGTTCCCTGGGTATACCCCCTCGGGGTCGTCTTCGGAACGTACAGCTCCGCCCTGCAAAACGATCTCGTCTTCTCGATGGGGCTCTCGGTTACAGCCTTGGGCCGCGGCCGGTGACGCCCTGAGGTAAGCCACGCGGGCCTGATCGCCGGTCGGCAAAGCGCTCCTGTGTGTGCGCGGGGCGCTTCGTTTTTTTGTGTGCGGATGGCAACACGATTACGTTTCCAATCATGCCTCCCCTCGACGCCAAGGCGAAGATCGCGCTGGAGCTCAACGGCGAGCCCGTCGAGGTCGCGTTCGCACCGCACAAGACGCTGCTCGAAGTGCTGCGCGAGGACCTGGGCCTCACCGGCACGAAGCACGGCTGCGAGCTGGGCGAGTGCGGCACCTGCGCGGTGCTCGTGGATGCGCGTCCGGTGCTCTCCTGCCTGGTGCTCGGCCTCGCGTGCGCCGGGCGCCGGGTGAAGACGGTCGAGGGGATGGCGGAGGGCGGCAGGCTGCATCCCCTCCAGGACGCGTTCGCCGAGCTGGGCGCGGCGCAGTGCGGCTACTGCACCCCAGCGTTCCTGCTCGCCGCCGGGGCGCTGCTCGCCGAGAACCGGCGGCCGACGCGCGACCAGATCAAGCAGGCGCTGGCAGGCAACCTGTGCCGCTGCACCGGATACATCAAGATCTACGAGGCGGTGGAACTGGCGGCGGCCCGCATGCGCGGGGAGAAGGCCCAGCCTGCGCGGGAGACGCTGTATGGCTACCCGTAGGAAGACGGCTGCCGACCGACCGCCCGACCGCCTGACCGCCGCCTTTCGCGTGGTCGGGAAAGCACTCCGGAAGGTCGACGCCACCGCCAAGGTCGTCGGCGCGACGAAGTTCGCGGACGACGTCGCGCTGCCCCGCATGCTCTACGCGAAGCTGCTCCGCAGCCCACACCCCCACGCCCGCATCCTCGGCATCGACCCGTCGCGGGCGGCGGCCCTCGCGGGAGTGAAGGCCGTGCTCACGGGGAAGGACCTGCCGATCCCCTTCGGCATCCTCCCCGTGAGCCAGGACGAGCACGCGCTGGCGCCCGACAAGGTGCGCTTCGTGGGCGATCCGGTCGCCGCCGTCGCGGCGGTGAGCGAGGAGACCGCGAGCGCGGCGCTCGATCTGATCGACGTGACGTACGAGCCGCTCCGCCCCGTCACCGACGCCACGGACGCCGTCACGCACCCCGAGCCGCGCATCCACGACTACGGCGACGGCGGCAACCTCCACAAGCTCATCGACCTGGAGTTCGGCGACGTGGCGGAAGGCTTCGCGGCAGCCGACCTGGTGCGCGAGGACCTGCTCTTCTTCGAGGGGAGCACCCACCTGCCGATGGAGCAGCATGCCGCGGTCGCCGACTGGTCGCCCGACGGCAAGCTCACCCTGTGGAGCTCGACCCAGACGCCGCACTACGTGCATCGCGCGCTCGCCAAGGTGCTCGAGCTCTCGCCCGCGAAGATCCGCGTGATCGCCACCCCAAACGGCGGCGGCTTCGGCGGCAAGAGCGACCCCTTCAGCCACGAGATCGTGGTGGCGAAACTCGCGATGCTCACCGGCCGGCCGGTGAAGATCACCCTCACCCGCGAGGAAGTGTTCTACTGCCACCGCGGCCGCCACCCGGCGCTCATGTGGGTCAAGACCGGCGTGAAACGGGACGGGGCGATCACTGCGATGCACTTCAAGTCGCTCTTGGACGGCGGCGGCTACGGCTCCTACGGCGTCGCGAGCACCTACTACACGGGCGCGCTGCAAACAGTCACGTATCACGTTCCACGTTACAAGTTCCAGGGCGCAAGAGCGTTCACGAACAAGCCGCCCTGCGGGCCGAAGCGCGGGCACGGGACCCCCCAGCCCCGCTTCGCGCTGGAGGTACACCTCGATAAGATCGCCGAGCAGCTGGGCATGGACCCGGCCGAGCTCCGGCTCAAACATCTCGTCCCCCCGAACTCGCTCACCGCGAACTGGCTGCGCATCGGCTCGATGGGGCTCGGCCCCTGCATCCGCAAAGTCGTCGCGGGCTCCGGGTGGAAGGAGAAATTCCGTAAGCTGCCGCACGGGAAGGGCATCGGGCTCGCCTGCTCCTCCTACATCACCGGGGCGGGCCTCGCGATCTACTGGAACCCCATGCCGCACTCGGGCGTGCAGCTCAAATGCGACCGCGGCGGCGGCGTGACCGTGTTCTGCGGCTCGACCGAGATCGGCCAGGGGTCGGACTCGATCCTCGCGGTGATCGTCGCGGAGGTGCTCGGGGTCGACCCATTCGACATCGCGATCGTGACGGGCGACACCGATCTCACGCCCGTGGATCTCGGCAGCTACTCGAGCCGCGTGACGCTCATGACGGGGAACGCCGCCATTCAGGCGGCGGAGCGGGCGCGCGACATCATCGCGCGCCACGCAGCCCGGAAGCTCGAGCTCCCCGCCGAACGGCTGGCGTTCGCCGAGCGACGGGTGTTCGACGTCGAGAACCCCGCGCGTGGGCTCAGCTTCGCCGACGCGGTGCAGTTGGCCGAGGCGGCCGAAGGGACGGTCGGCACGGTCGGCTCGTACACACCGCCCGCGAGTCCCGGCCGGTACCGCGGCGCCGGCGTCGGGCCGTCGCCCGCCTATTCCTACAGCGCCTGCGTCGCCGAGGTGGACGTGGATCCCGCAACCGGCATCGTCCGCGTCCCGCGCATCTTTATCGCGCACGACGTCGGTCGCTCGATCAACGCCGCCACCGTCATGGGCCAGATCGAGGGCTCGGTGTACATGGGGCTGGGCGAAGCGCTGATGGAAGAGATGGCGTACCGCGGCAACCGCAACGTGGTCCACAAGATCCCGAGCCTGCTCGAGTACAAGAGTCCCACGACGCTCGAGATGTGCGACGTCGTCACCTACGTCGTGGAAGACCCCGATCCCAACGGTCCCTTCGGCGCCAAGGAATGCGGCCAGGGGCCGCTCCTCCCAGTGCCGCCGGCGGTCGCGAACGCCGTATACGACGCGGTCGGCGTGCGCATCGACGTGGTGCCGATCACCCCGGAGAAAGTCTTCAAGGCGCTGCGCCGCAAGGCGAAAGGTGAAGAGCCGCGCTTCGGCCCCACGGCGTTCCCGGACATCCCGTGGCCCGATCCAACCCGCGTGCCGCCGCCGTGGGAGGGGGGCGACGGCAAGGCGGTACCACTAACCCCGGGCGCAAGCCCGGGGTTAGACGGTGCCAGGATCCCCGGGCACGCGCCTGGGGTCAGGGACCGCTGATGCTCAGGCTGCCCTCCTTCACCTACCTGCAGCCGAGCACGCTGGCCGAGGCGTGGCGAATGAAAGCCGATGCCGGCCCGGACGGGGCGTTCGTCGCGGGCGGGACCGATCTCTACCCCAACATGAAGCGGCGGCAGCAGGAGCCGAAGGTTGTCATCTCGCTGATGGGGATCCCGGAGCTGGCGGGATGCGAGATGCGGGATGCCGGATGTGTGGTCGGGCCGTGCATCACTCTTTCCGAGCTTTCCATCCTTCCATCATTCCGCCGGAGCTACCCCGCCGTCGCCCACGCTGCCGAGCTCGTCTCCACCCCCCTGCTCCGCAACATGGGCACGCTCGGCGGCAACCTCTGCCTCGACACGCGCTGCAACTACTACGACCAGACCTACGAATGGCGCAAGGCGATCGACTTCTGCATGAAGAAGGACGGCAAGATCTGCTGGGTAGCCCCGTCGTCACCCCGCTGCTGGGCAGTGAGCTCCTCGGACGTGGCGCCGGTGATGGTGGCGATCGGCGCCGAGTTCCGGCTCGTCGGACCCAAGGGCGAGCGCGTCATGCCCGCAGGACGGCTCTACGCCAACGACGGGATCAACTACCTCACCAAGCACCCCGACGAGATCCTCGCCGAGGTGCGGCTGCCTGCCCCGGACGGCTGGGACGCCGTGTACCACAAGCTGCGCCGGCGCGGCTCGTTCGATTTCCCGGTCCTCGGCGTGGCGGCGTGGATCGACTGGGATGGCGCCGACATCGCGGACGCCCGCATCGTGCTCGGCGGCGTCGCGAGCTGGCCCCAGGAGGTCGCTGAAGGGGGTACGACCCTCAAGGGAACCGACCTGTCGGACGAAGCCATCGCCCGAGCCGCGGATGCCGCGTATCGTCCCGCCAAGCCCTTGGATAACACCGACTTCGACTTGTCGTGGCGGAAGCAGATGACGCGCGTGTACGTGAAGACGGCGCTGGAGGAGCTCAGGGAGCGGCGGCGCTCAACAAGGAAACCCTCATGAGCTGCATCGGGGGGTGCGGCGCCCTCTCCGTGTTGCTGGCCACGACGCTCGTGGCTCAGCAGGCACCGCCGTGCCGCAGGCCCCTGTCGGAAACCGCTCCGTTCGAGCGCTCTCAGCTCGAGCAACCTCCCGTGCCAGACTCCGGCAATCCGCCGCCGTCCTACCCGCCCCTTCTGCGCCAGGCTCGAGTCGGCGGTGTGGCGCGGTTGGCGTTCGTGCTCGACACGCTGGGCCGTCCGATCCCCAGAACGGTGCAGGTCGTCCGCACTCCGAATCCCGGTTTTGACGACGGGCTGCGTCGCACGATCGCCCGGTGGCGCTTCACGCCGGGGCGCGCCTGCGGGGCCCGCGCGGTCCCGGCGCGTCTCGAGGCAGAGTTCGTGTTCGCCGCGGCCGACTCGACTGACGTGGCGTTGTTGTTCGACGACCCGCCCTGGGATCCACTCGCGGCTGGTACTCGGGCCTCCTGGCGGCGGCAGAAGAGCAGGCGCTGGAGACCGTGCTCGAGGCGCTGCCGGTCGATTCGAGCGGCCTCTCGCACGTGGTTTGCCTGGCGCCAGACTCAGGTTCGAAAGCGCCGGACCCACCGGCGGACCGACTGGCGCGCCTGACCCGCTCCGGCCTCGCGGTGTTGCCGCTGCGGCGCTGCCCGAAGACGTTCGCGTCGATGATCTACCAGCCGGGCCCGCCTGCTCCGCCGGGGGGCGACCCTGGGTCATCGCCGTGCAGTCGCACACCGTCCTGTCGGCCCAGCACCTCGTAGTCGGAATTGACCTGGCGCAAGGCAACGGAGGACAGCACTATCGGTGCGGCGTGGAGCGGCGAGACGGGGCCGGGCGGAGACGCTGCATCCCGCGCTCGCACTGGGTGTATTGAATGGCCGTCAGCCCCAGCTTCCGAACCTTCGTCCTCCATCAGCTTGGCCGGGTCGCGCCGCGCGGACTCCAACCAACCGGACTTCGAGGCGCGCGGGATGGGTCCGTTCCTGCCGTACGGTGCCCGGTGGGGAAGTCATGCCATACTACGAAGTCCCCGAGGACGTGCTCGAGGACCTCGAAACCCTGGGGCATTGGGCCGACAAAGCCATCGCCGTCGCGGCGCGCAACCGGCAGCGCCCGCGACGGGGCCGCTAGCTCACGCCACCAGCGTGTCGATCTCCTCCCGCACCTTCTCCAGCCGGTCGGCGATTTGCTTGCGCGTGGCTTCGTCCCGCGACCGCCAGCCCGCCCGGTAGACCGTCTTCACCAGCCGGCCGACGGCGCGGTTCATGTCGGCCATCGCACCGCCCAGCGCGCGCTCCACGGTGTCGTGCACACGCTCGAAGATGTCGTCCACGACATCCTTGTGCTCCTCGAGGAACGTGCGTCCCGTGTCCGTGATCTCGTAGACCTTCTTTCCCGCCACGTCGCGGGACGTGACGAGCCCTTCATCTTCGAGCCACTGGAGCGTCGGGTATACGGTGCCGGGCGACGGCGAGTAGCAGCCGCGCAGCTGCTCCTCGAGCTCTTTCATCACTTCGTAGCCGTGGCGAGGCTTGTCCTTGAGCAGCTTGAGGATCACGTACTTCATGTCCCCCGACTCGAACCACTGACGGCGCCGGCGGCGCGGGCCGGCCCAGAAGAAGCCGCGGGGCCCGAGACCGAAGGCGAACGATTCCCATCCGAAATGCCGTGGCATGCCTTTTCTCCAGGTTAAGATGTTACGGCAAGATATTCTCGGACGATATATCGTGTCAATCCCTCGTAACGCCCCTCACAGCCCCCCGGAGCCGTCTGCGCCAAGTTCTCGGGTCACACTAACTTGTCGGGTGGAGTCGCGACGGTAGATTAGAGCCCCGCGGGAATCGCCCTCATGTCCGTTGCGCCCTGGAAGGAGATCCGATGTCTGTGCAGGTGACCCCCCACCCGAGATGGGTGGCCGACCTGGATGCCGCTTTGGACCCGAGCCGGGAGGCGATCCTCGACACGGCGGTGATCGTGCACGCCTCCGAGAACCAGTTGCGGGACGGGAAGATTCAGAACTTTCTCGTCGCGTTCTACCCCATCATCCGGGACTTCCCGCAGTGGCTCCAGCTGTTGCTCGATCGCTCGCCCGAGGACGGCAAGGCCTTTTTCCGCGACAACATCCGGGTCGAAAAACGGCACGACGCCATGTGGCGCGCCATGGGCGACGGCTTTAACGTCCCCCGGGAGCGCTTCCAAGTGCCCGAGCCGATGATCCCGGAGGTGAAGGAGTTCCACGGCTATCTCACGGAGATGTGCCGGGGCGCGGAGTTCGGGGCCGCCGTGTCGGCGACGAACTACGCCGTGGAGGGCGTCGCCCAGAAGATCTCGGAGAAGGCGCTGCGGGGCCTCGCCAAGAACGAGAAGATCGGCCCGCGCGGGCGCTGGTGGCTGGAAGAGCACGCCAAGTACGACGACGAGCACCCGATCCACGCGCTCGAGATCATCAAGAACTGCGTCCAGCGCGGGGAGACACCGCACACCGTGACGGACGCGGCGCTGAAGAGCCTCGGCCTCATGAAGGGCGCCATGGTGGCCTCCTACGACTCATGAGCAAGAGCCGGCGCGCTTCGCCGACCCGGGGGCTCCGACCCCCTGCGCCCGCGCCCAAGGCAGCCCCGAAGCGCCCGGCGTTTGACCCCTTGCGAGTGGCCGCGGAAATCGTGGCCTCCCTCGCCGACGCGGTGGTCGTGACCGGGACCGACCGCCGGGTGCTCACCGCCAACCGTGCGGCGGCCGAGCTGTTCGGTCGCCCGCTCGACGACCTCCCCGGCACGGCGATCGACGACGTGGTCGCCTCCAGCGAGCGCGAGCACGTGGCCGAGCGCGAGCGCCGCGCGTTCCAGGGCGAGGAGCAGCACTACGAGACCAAGGTGGTGCGGGCGAACGGCGAAGAGCGCGTGGTCGCCGTCTCCACAACGCCGCTGGTGCTCGAGGGGGAGCTGCTCGGCGCGGTCGCCACGCTGCGCGACATCACCGAGCAACAGCGAGCGCAGGACACGCTGGCCCGCTCGGAGGCCCGCTACCGCAACCTGTTCGAGTCGGCGTCCGATGCGATCGTGACGCTCGACGCGAACGGCCGCTTCACCACCTTCAACCACGCCGCCGAGATCATCTCGGGGTACCGCCGCGAGGAGCTGGTGGGCCAGTGGTTCGCGCCGATGCTCCCCGATGACGAGCTCCCCAAGGCGCTCGCCCATTTCCAGAAAGCGCTTACCGGCGAGACCGGGCTGTTCGAAACCAACTTCTACCGCAAAGACGGCGACGTCCGGACGATCCAGGTCACCTACTCGACGCCGCAGCTGGACGAGGAGGTGCTGTGCGTCATCCGCGACGTCACCGACCAGAAGATGCTGCAGGAGCAGCTCATCCAGTCGGAGAAGATGTCCGCCATCGGGCAGCTCGTGTCCGGCGTAGCGCACGAGCTCAACAACCCGTTGGCCGGCATCTCGGCGTTCGCGCAGTTGCTGCTCAGCGAGAAGCGGTTCCCGCCGGATCAGCGGACGGCGGCGGAAATGATCTACGCCGAGGCGCGACGCGCGTCACGCATCGTGCAGAACCTCCTGACTTTCGCACGCCAGCACAAGCCGGAGCGGACGCCCACCCAGGTCAATCAGGTGCTCGACGACACCCTCGAGCTGCGCGGCTACGAGCTGCGGGTGCGCGGCATCGACGTCGAGCGCGACTACGACGAGCAGGTGCCGGAGACGATGGCGGACGCGCACCAGTTGCAGCAGGTCTTCCTGAATCTGATCACCAACGCCGAGCAGGCGATGGAGCGCTCGGAACGCGACAAGCAGCGGCTCACGGTACGCACCCGCCGCGCGGGTGACGTGCTCCGCATCGAGGTCGAGGACACAGGACCCGGCATACCGCCGAACCTGCTCGAGCGCATCTTCAACCCCTTCTTCACGACCAAACCGACCGGCTCGGGTACGGGCCTCGGGCTCTCCATCTCGCTCGGGATCGTGCGCGAGCACGAGGGCCGGATCTGGGCGGAAAACGCGGCCCAGGGTGCCCGCTTCGTGATCGAGCTGCCGATCGTCGCGCCCCGGTCAACGGGCGACTACCCGGCCGTACACCCCAGCGCGCCGATCACGGATCGCCTGCACATCCTCGTCATCGACGACGAGGCGTCCGTCCGCGTCGCGCTGCAGCGCTACCTCGCGAGCCGCGGCCACGAGGTGGAGACGACGGCCAGCGGCAAGGAGGCGCTGGCGCGCATGCGCGAAGACGCCTTCGACGCGGTGATCGTCGACATGCGCATGCCCGACGTGTCCGGCGAGCAGTTGTTCCAGGAGCTCAAGGCGCGCGACGCGTCGTACGCCGAGCGCGTGATCTTCACCACCGGCCAGCTGGTGGACGACAGCGTACGCACCTTCCTCGCTTCGACGGGTCGCCCCTGCGTGCCCAAGCCGTTCGAATTCAGCTCGTTCGACCAGGTGCTGCCGGCGCGGCGCGCCAGCTGACCTCACCCCCGCCGCTAGCCTAGACCCGTCGCATCCACAGCGAGCGGCGTAGCAGCGACCGGGCCTTGCTCTGCTCCTCCCGCTCCCGTTTGCGGATGGCGCGACGCTCGTCCGGCTCCGGCACCTTCCACATGACGGTCGTGCGTTTTTGCTTCCGCATGATGTCGATGGATACCGTCTCTCCCGCTTCGTAGGAACGCAGGATCCGCATCGCATGGGACGGTGAGGAGGGCTTCCGCGCGCCGACCGACAGGATCACGTCGCCCGCTCTGAGGGGCAGGCTCGAGTCGGCGGGCGCCCGCACGACCAGGATGCCGTCCTTGGTACCGAAGTATTCGCCCAGGTCGGGGTTGAGACTCACGAGATCCAGGTCGCCCCAGGGCGAGCCGAAGAACTCGAAATTCATGTCGGGGATCGTGGGCATGACCATGGCGTGCGGTACCGTCATGTTGGGGATCTCGACCCGGAAGCTCGAGCCCAGATCCTCGGCGACGAGGGTCGCCTTCTTCGTGTCGCCGCCACGCCGGTACTCGACCTGCGCCGTGTCGCCCGGCTCGAGCTTGCGTGCCAGCTCCACGAGCTTCGCCCCCGGACCCGACTCCCCCTCGTCCTCCGTTTTGGCGCCGGCGAGCGACGTGCCGTTGAACTTGGTGATGATGTCGCCGACCTTGAGCCCCGCTTTCGCCGCGGGCCCGCCCGGCGTCACGCCTTCCAGTTTCGCGCCGATCTTGTCTGTCTGGGAATCGGGCTCGCTGTTGACGACCACGCCGATCCGGCCGTGGTGGTCCCCGTACGCGTAGGCGTAGGCGCGCGGCGCACGCGGGGCTCGCGGCACGCGCGGCGTCCGCTGCGCCACCAGCACCGCGGGCAAAGCGGCGAGCAACGCCGCCCCAATGACGATCCACTTCCGCTGCATAACCAGATGCTCCTTCGGGGCGTCAGAGCCCCACGTAAGCGGCGCGAGTGACGTGAACGGTCATGAGCTGCTGCATCGCGTCCACCCGCTCCTGCCACAGTTTCATGAGTTCGGCGCGGCGCACGGGGGCTGGAGGCGTCCCCACCTGCGCCAGCTCGCCGTCGATGACGGCAATGCGATCTTCCAGCGCGGCCGCGAGCGCCGCCGTGCGGCCGCTCGTAACCCGCGCGTCGGGGTCGTAGCGCTCGAGCTCCGCTTCGAGCGTCGCCGACTGCTGCTTCATCCGCTCGAGCTCGGCGGCGTCGACGCGCCCGCCCGGGCCCGGCCGGATCAAGAGCAGCAGCGCGATTCCCGCCGCCGCAGACAGGCTCCACGCCCCCCACCGCCGCCGGCGGCGGCGCTGGTCGACCCGGAGCGCGTCGCGCACCGCCGGCCACCGGTCCCGGGCCGGCCGGTGTACCGGCAACGCCTTGAGCGCCGCGATGCGCTGGTACAGCGCCTCGAGCTCGGCCCGGCACGCCGGGCACGTCTCGAAGTGCTGTTTTGCCCAGGCCGACGCCTCGTTTTCCTTGAGGGCCAGCAGGTCATCCATCGTGCAATGCATCATCGTGCTGCTCCTTCCGCGTCCAGCATCCGCCGCAGCCGCGCGTGCGCGCGCGCCAGCTGCGACTTCGAAAAGCTCACCGTCTTGCCCATCAGCTCCGCGATCTCCTCGTGCGTGTAGCCCTCGACGTCGTGCAGCCACACTACCGAGCGTGACGTCTCGCTCAGCTGTTCGAAGGCCCGTTCCAGGTCGATGCGAGCTGGCACGCCAGCCACCGAGCCCGACCGCGTGTGCTCCGGCCCCGCGTACGCTACCTGCCGCCCCGTCGACTCCTCGTCCAGCTCTTCGGTCGCTCGCACCTGATTGCGGCGGATCCGCATCAGCGCCTTGGAGGCCGCGATGCGCTTGATCCAGCCCCACAGATGCCCCTCGCCCCGGTACTGCTTGATGCTCCGCACTACCTCGAGGAACGTCTCCTGCAACACGTCCTCCGCATCCTCCGGCGTGCGCAGCATGCGGAGCGCCAGGTTGTACACGGGCGTCTCGAACGCCCGGTAGAGCGCTTCCAGCGCCTCCAGATCGCCCGCACGGGCGCGCGCGACGAGGATGTCGGGGACGGCGAGCGAGATGGTCATCTCCTAAAAACCTAAGATGCGTCGAGTACGCAATACGTCGCGCAAAGGCGTCGCGCATACGCCGTCGCGCGACGGCGTCGTGCTACGTCTGTGTGTGACGCTGTAGTGAAACGCAGTCTAACCGATTGCCATCCTGCAAGTTGCGGCTATCTTCCAGCATGCCCGATCTCGACAACGCTACCCTGCACAACTGGCTGCACCACTGGCAGGACGAGTACGACGCCGCCTACCTGTACCTGGTGCTGGCGGGTCAGGAGCCGGACCAGAAGAAGAAGGAGATCTACATCAAGCTCGCCGGTGTGGAGGAGCGGCACACGCAGCTGTGGGAAAAGCTGCTTGCCGAGCACGGCCATCCGATCGCGGCCGAGCGGGCGCGACCCACCCTCAATGCGCGGCTGCGGGCGTGGTTCGGACGTCGCTTCGGGCCCGG
>Ga0209761_1000080_pt1 | contig 47110 bp, 38 predicted proteins | sample GraSoi013_1_40cm_4_FD_185818 | JGI IMG/M metagenome (GOLD analysis project Ga0209761, IMG submission 185818) | Grasslands soil microbial communities from the Angelo Coastal Reserve, California, USA - Sample 09_25_2013_1_40cm (SPAdes) (version 2) | ecosystem: Environmental > Terrestrial > Soil >... | reverse complement strand
CCGGGTTCGTCTCGCCCGCGACGAACAGCCGGATCGCGTCGGCGCCGTGCTTCTTGAGCAGGGGCCACGGATCGATCACGTTCCCCTGGGTGCGATGCATCGCGCGACCGCGGGCGTCGAGGCCGAGTCCGTGGATGAAGACGCGGTGGAACGGCTTCGACCGCCGCACGAGCCATGACTTGAGCATCGTGTAGTAGAGCCACGTCCGGACGATCTCGCGGCCTTGCGGCCGAAGCGACAGAGGGAAGTTCGCGGCGAAGAAGTCCGGGTCCCTGCGATACCGGGTGAGGTAGAGATTCGACACGCTGGAGTCCATCCAGGTGTCGAAGACGCGCTCCTCGCCGACGAACTCCTTGGAGCCGCACTTCGGGCATTTCGAGAACGGTGCGGGATCCTTCCATGGCCGGTAGTATTTTCCCGGAGGCGGCGCGAGCGTCTCGCCGCATTTCTTGCAGTACCACAGCGGGATCTCCGTGTGGTAGTACCGCAGGCGGGAGATCGGCCAGTCGATCGTCAGGCTGTCGATCCAGTCGAGGACGAGCTGCCGGTGCCGGGTGGGCCGGAACTCCATCTCCTGTGCGAGGCGACGGAGGTCGTCGCGGAACTCGAGCTGCTTCAGGTACCACGCATCCGAGGAGAGGAACTCGATCGGGTTCAGGGTGCGCGAGCAGATCGGCGTCTGGTGCTGGATCGGCTCGACTTTCTCGAGGAAGCCGCCGCCCCGGAGGAGTTCGATCGCCTTCGCGCGGGCGGCCTCGACCTTCAGGCCTTTCAACGGTCCCGCGGCATCCGTCATCTTGCCGTGCTCGTCGATTCCTTTCACCGGTTCAAGGCGCAGTTCGCGGAACAGCTGGAGGTCGACCATGTCGCCGTACGAGCAGATCATCGCGGCCCCGCTCCCGAACTCCGGCTTGGCGGTCGGGTGCGCGAGGATCGGGACCTCGTGATCGTATAGCGGGATCCTGGCCTTCTTGCCTTGGAGGCCTGAGAACCGCGCATCGTTGGGATGGACGATCACCGCTCGGCACGCCGCGAGCAGCTCCGGTCGCGTCGTCGCGATCTGGATCTCTCCCTTCGACGTCAGCGGGAACTTCATCCAGACGAGGTTCGAGGGTCGCTCCTCGTAATCGATGTCCGCCTCCGCGAGCGGGGTCTCGCACACGGGACACCAGAACGTCGGGCGCTCGCCGCGGTAGAAGAGCCCCTTCGGCCAGAGCTCGAGGAAGATCGCTTGACTGAACGCGCGGTATTCGTCGGAATCGGTGTAGTACGTGTGGTCGAAGTCCGCCGACATTCCGACGCGGACGGCGAGCTCGAGCAGTCCGTTGCCGATCGCCTCGATCTCCTTCCGGCATTCCTGGATGAACGCCTCCCGGTCCCAGCGGTGGAGCGCCTTGCCCGTCTTCTTCTCGACCGTCCGCTCGATGTTGATTCCGTTGCGGTCGAGGCCGAACGGGAAGAGGACCGCATGACCGAGCATGCGCTGCGCGCGGGCGATCATGTCGATCATCGCGTACGCCATGACGGCGCCGACGTGCCACGAGCCGCTCGGGTAGGGCGGGGGCGTATCGATCACGTACGTCGGCTGTCCGGGCTCCGGGGCAAAGCGAACCAGGTCGGGCTCGGCCCGCCACGCCTTCAGGACGTCTTCCTCGTAGGCCGGCTCCCACGTCTTCTCCCGGAGTTTCGGTTCGTCCATTGACGTGCGTCGAGAGTCGCGGAGCCCATAAAAGCATTGTTCCGCGGACTCGCGCCAGCGATTTGCACACCTCACCGGAGGCTTCAAGCCCATGTGCGGTATACCTCTACTTAGAGGTACAAACGATGGAAATCGGCTGCGGTGCGAGGGTCCGGGACTTCGATGGCCGGCGGTACTTCTACTTCTGGCACTACGAACGCGCGAACGGCCAATCGATGCGGCGCGAGGATTACGTTGGGCGAGTGGACTCGGAGAAGGCGAAGTCGGATCTCCTGAGGCGCATGGCCGCGTACCACCGCAAGGCGGAACAGGAATTCGCTCGACGGCGGGCCCGGATCGAGCAGCTCATCGCCGCGGAGCATACCTCCACTTAGAGGTATGGTGTCGCGGGAACTCGGAGGCCTCCCGAAGGGCTCACTCGATGTACCGCAGGGCTTCCGCCGGTGGTATTCGGGATGCGCGGATCGCGGGTTGGGCCGCGCTCGCAACTGCCGCGATGGACGCCACCCCGACGATTAATGCCAGGTTCGGCCACGGCACACTGAAGACGACGATGTCCGCAAAGTACACGATGTAGATCTTGTACGCGAGGACAATCCCCAGCGCGACCCCGATTCCGATTCCCAGGACCGCGATCAAAGCGATCTCGACGAGGAACGTCGCCAGGACCATTCCCCGCGTGAAGCCGATCGCCCGCAGTGCCCCGATCTGCGTACGCCGCTCGACCACGGCTCGGAGCGTGATCACCGCCAGGCCCGCGATCCCGACGAGGAGCCCGATCCCCAGGTACGCCTGCATGAGCGTGAGGACCTCCTGCGACGCGCCAAAGGCCTGCCCGATCTGCTCGCGGATGTCGATCGTCCGAAGGCCGTACACGAAGAAGGTGCGCTCGAGATCCGTCCGAAACGCGTCGACGTCGACCCCGGGCGCCATCTGGAAGAAGTATGCGGTGTACCGCTCCTCCACGGGGAAGACGCCGCGCACGACGCTCTGGTCGACGAAAACCCCGGACGTGAATTGCAGGGCCTGCTCCAGGACTCCGACGATTGTCAGGTTCACGGTGCGGCCGGCCGCGTCGAAGGCGCGGATGCCGTCTCCCGGCGCCACGCGAAGGCGGCTCTCGTCCGGCACGAACTGGTTCGGGCCCGCGGCCGTGCGGTCCACGATCGCCAGCGTGTGGTTGTACCGGAGGGAGAGCCAGACCTGCTCGCGCGTCACGAGGGCCTCCCGCGCGCCGCTCGATGCGTTGATGTAGGAAGGCAGGAAGCTCGTGAAGTCGTACTGGTTCGACTGGATCAGGAAGTTGTCGACGCCCCAGAGCGTGTAGTCGTACGTGCGATTGCCTCCGACGGCCTGGATTTTCGCCGGCATCACGCTCGCGCTCGAGGTCCCATTCCAGCCGCCGGCGAAGAGCGACTCGCTGAAGTTCTCCTGGAGCCGCTGCCGGAAGTTCGGGATCTCGCCGTACGCCGTCGTGTACGCGATCACGTCGTACCCGCCGGACTGCTGCCGGACGAACGAATCGAGGCTCGCCGCCTGGAGGCCTTGGAGCATCGAGATCAATGTGACCATGAACAGGATGAGCGCGAACATCGCGACGGTCATCCCCGTGCGGAAGCGCTTGTCCATCGGATACGAGATCGCGGTCTTGAGGACGGGCCGGCCGGCGCCGCGGTTCGCCCTCCGGAGCACGGCTCGCAAGGCCTCGCTCACGTTGAACACGGCGATGAGGATGCCGGAGCCGACGAGGATCACGCCAACGAGGACGAAGGCGATCGATACGTTGTCCGTGGCCTGGTTGAGTAACGTGAAGGGCAGCAAGATCCAGGCGAGGTTGAACGCCGCGGCCACGGTCATCGCCGACCGGGCCCAGCCGCGGGATGCCCCGGCAATGCCGAGGCCCAGCGACAAGACCGGCGGCCCCGGGATCCTCCCCATTCCCGTGTCCGTCGCGAAGCCCCACGCGGTGAGCGCGAGCCCTCCCGCGGCCACGAGGAGTCCTGCGACGAGGATGTCCCGCGACCGCTCCGGAGTCCCGGGTTCGGGGAGGTCCCGGATCGCCCGCACGATGTTGAGGCGGCTCACCCGCCACGACGCGAGGAGGATCGTGATCCAGGTCAGGGCGGTCCCCGCAACGAAGGCCGTGATGATTGAGGACACGTCGAAGTGGAACGTCACGACGACGTCCCCGTGCGGCACGAGCTTGTCGAAGAAGTACACCATGATGTATCCGAGGCCGAGCCCCGCGAGCGCGCCGAGCGCCGCCGCGACGACCGCGTAGAACGTCCCCTCGAGGGCGAACGTCGTCAAGAGATCGGACCGCAGGAAGCCGACCGCGCGGGCCACGCCGAGCTCCGGCTTCCGCTCCTCGGCGAGCATGACGAAGATGTTCACGATGAGCAGGACGCCCGCGAGGATGCCGAACGCCCCCATGACGAGGAACAGGTCCGTCGCGTCGCGGCCGACTTGCAGCGCCGATGCGATGTCGTCCGCCTTGACCGTCTGGACGAGCAACGCGAGGTTGCGCGTCGTGATGCTGAGCCGAAGATCGTGCGTCACGCGATCGGAATACGCGACGCCGTCGGCGACGCCGCCGACGTTCGACACGCGAATCAGGTTGATCGCGCCGCTCTCGTTGAAGGCGGCCTGCGCCCGACTCAGGTCCATGAACAGGATCGCGCGGCCCTCGTACCCGGCCTTGCCCGCGTCCCGGACGACCCCGGCGAGGGTCGCGTGGACGATCGTCTGGTTCGTGGTGCCGTAGAACAACGTGAGGTCCTGGCCCGCGGTCGCATTCAGGTCCGCCACGGCCCGTTCGTTCGCATACACCTCCGTCGGCGCGAGGTCGTTCGTGTCGACCGTCCGCCCGTCCACGGTCGTCAGCGACCCGAAGCCGCTCTCCAGGGTCGCGTTGAGTCCCATCACGGAGATCTGCTGGTTCCCTTTGTTCCCCGCGACGTTGCGGACTGGCATGATCTTCAGGAGGGCGGGCGCGATCCCGTCGATCGGGCTGCCCGCGGTCCCCAGGTCCGCGCGGATCTGGGTGAAGTTCGTCTCCGAAAAGGAGATGAGCTGGCCGTTGAACGTGTTCGAGACGAGTTCGTCGATCGCATCGAGGCGCGCGTAGACGTCCTCGAGGAAGATGTAGCTCAGCGTGTCTCCGACGACGAGGCTCGAGGAGATGATCGCGGTGCCGACGAGCAAGCCCGCGACGACGATCAGGACGCGCGACTTCCGACGTCCGATGTTCCGGGCCGCGAGGCGCGCGAGCAACGGTCGGAAGCCGACGACGGCGGCGACGAGGACGACCCCGATCAGGATCGCCCACGCAGACGCCTCGGGGAGGGCCATCCTAGCCGCCCCGCGTCTCCTCGACGATCTCGCCGTTCCGCATGCGCAGGATCCGGTGGGCCCGCGAGCTGACGGCCGCGTCGTGGGTCACGAGGACGAGCGTCTGCCGCTGCTCGCGGTTCAGGCGGACGAGGAGGTCCATGATCTGCACCGAGGTCTCCGAGTCCAAGTTCCCCGTCGGCTCGTCGGCCCAGACAATTGCCGGGTCGTTCACGAGGGCGCGGGCAATCGCGACACGCTGTTGCTGTCCGGCGCTCAACTGCGCCGGCTTGTGGTCCGCCCATCCATCGAGCTCGACCGCGGTCATGAGCGCGAGCGCCCTCCGACGGGCCTCCTTGGCGGGCACCCTCGCGACGAGGAGGGGCAGTTCGACGTTCTCCACTGCCGTTAACACCGGCAGCAGGTTGTATGTCTGGAAGACGAAACCCATCCGCCGCGAACGATATCGGCTCTTCGCGTTGTCGTCCATCGAGGCGAGCGAGACGCCTTCGATGAGGACATCGCCCGACGTCAGATCGTCGAGGCCTGAGAAGCAGTTCAGGAGCGTCGTCTTGCCGCAGCCTGACGGTCCCATGATCGCGACCATTTCGCCGCGAGGGATCGCGAGGTTCACCCCGCGCAGGGCGTGGACCTTGACGGCCCCGGAGTTGTACACTTTGTGGGCGTCCACTCCCCGGATAATCGGCTCGACATCCATGCGCGTCGTTTTCGATGAGCCGCGGTATATTTAGGGTTTCGTTACGAGTGTCTCACTCGGAGCGCGCGACGAACAAGTTCAGCGTCCAGGTGTCCTCGATGCCGGACAAGGTCGTGAGCGGCTTCAGGCGAATTGCGAGTTCCTCGTCGAATGTCTTGCGGCTTTCCGTGGTCATCTCGCGGAGCTCTCGCTCATACCATCCGTACGAACCCGCGAACACGACGAGTTCCGCCACGCTCGTGAACCGGACCGGGAACGTCTTCGTCGTCGCGTCCCGCTTCTCGAAACCTGCGACGCCGAGCGCCTTGAGGACCGAACGCGGGTCTCCGAGAGCCTTCGCCTCCGGATCCGTCCGGACGAGCCGCACCGCCTCCCGCACCTGGGCGAGATCCTTCGAAGGCGATCGCGTCCCGTGCTTCTCGAGCAGTTCCCGCAACGCGGCGAAGGACGGGTTCGGATCCGTCGGCCACTCGCTGAAGACGAACCGTCCAGAGGGTTTCAGGACCCGGTGGACCTCTTGGAACACGCGGTCGTATCCGAGCGCCGGAATCCCGAGGTTGCTGACTGCCCCGTCGTAGAGCTTGCCATGGTAGACGATGTTCCGCGAGTCGAGCATTTCGAACCGGATGTTCCGGATCCCCGCATTCCCGGCCCGGTACGAGCCGACGGAAATCGCACCGTCTGCCAGGTCGATCGCGACGACCCCTTGCGGCAGGACCCGAGGTGCGATGAGGCACGCCAGGAGCCCGGTACCCGTGCCGACGTCGAGGAACAGTTCGCCGGGTTTCGGGTCCGCGAGCCGGACGACTTCCTGAGCGATCGGCTCGAACCGCGGCGTCACGTTCTTGTCGTACGCCTCCGCCATCCGGCTGTACTCGTCGACCCAGACGAGGGTTGCCTCGTTCGCGTTCACCGAGGCGGCGCCATCAGGCCGCATGCGATAAAGGCTTCGCGCCGCAAGGGTTTATGCCGGAGCCGAAGGTTGCGTCTCCGTGGCCGAGCTGGTCCCGCGGTTCAAGGAGGAACAGGTCTTCATCATCCAGGCCTTCCTCGTCCATTCGTTCCGGGAGAGCGGTCGGAAGGGGGTCGTGCTCGGGCTCAGCGGCGGCGTCGATTCGGCCCTCGTCGCCAAGTTGTGCGCGGACGCACTCGGTCCGCAACGGGTCCTCGCGGTCGCGATGCCCGACGGGAAGGGCGGGAAGGACCTGAAGGATGCGAAGAAGTTCGCGAAGGCGCTCGGCATCGACCTCCGGATTATCGGGATTGCGCCGATCGTGAACTCCTTGGAAAACCGGTTGCTCGGGTTCCAAGCGGACCAGGTCGCCCGCGGGAACCTTCGGGCACGCGCCCGGATGATTATCCTGTACTTCGTCGCGAACACGGAGGGCCGCATCGTCATGGGCACCGGGAACAAGAGCGAATTGCTCACGGGTTACTTCACGCTCTTCGGGGATGGCGCCTCGGACTTTCTCCCGATCGGGGACTTGTACAAGACGCAGGTGCGTGAGATGGCCCGCTATCTCGCCCTGCCGCCGGAGATTGTCGAGAAGGTACCGACCGCCGGTCTGTGGCCGGGGCAAACGGACGAAGAGGAGCTCGGGATCTCATACGACGAGCTGGATCGGATCCTCCTCGGGATTGAGTTGCAGCTGGAACCGGAGGCGATCGCCCAAAAGGCGGGGGTGCCGCTCGACCACGTCGCGTACGTCCAGAAGCTCGTCGGGTCGAGCGTGCACAAGCGAAAGATGCCGCTAGTCCCCAAGGTCGGCGCGCGCACGATCGGATTGGACTGGCGGGAGTAGCCGTCGTCGTTCCTCGAACGCCGCGAGGAACTCTTCCCGGTCCGTGACATCGAAAACGATTTCGGACGCGGACAGTCCGAACGCCTGCCAGAACCGCCGCGGTCGCTGCAGTCGGACGCGCACCAAGTTCGTGCGGCCTCCAGTCACGAACAGCACGGGCTGACCGAACGGACGGCTGATCCCTAGAGGAGTTCGGAAGGCGCCCGCGTCATCCGCGGCCTGCAGGGCCTCGATCCCGGAGAAGGGGAGCACGGCACGGAAGTACCAGCCTTGACGCAAGATGACGCGGGACCGGGTGATCCAATGCTGCGTTAGCAGCGGGGAGAGCGTGAACAGGACGAGGTATGCCGCTAGGAGGGCCGCCAGGCCGAGGACGGCCGAGATTGGACTCGATGTGAGGGTGATCAAGATGGCGGCCAGGACCGCGAGGCTCGCGAGGACGAAGATGCGGCTCGTGACGAGCGTTCGCCCGTACGCGAACGTGAGTCGTTTCTCCACGGTCCCCGGACTCGGTTGACCTCGGATAAGGGTAATGCTCATCCGCAGCGTTGCATTGCACGTTGAAGTTCCGTTGACTCGACTCACAAATCATGTGTTGCTCGGAGCGTGAAGTTTCAACCCGGTCTCGAAGGGTCCTATCATAAACGGATGAGAATAAAAATCAGGCCATCGGCATGCATCGATTGTCGCAGGGAAAACTCGCAAACCTTTTTGTGGGGTCCCCCTGATACCGGCCCTCTCGCGCGCGATTTTCTCTGGAAAAGAGACACGCGAGGCGAACCTTCTCGCTTTCAGGGGGAGCGTGGGGATCATGGAAGAAAGCATCTTCCAACCGTACCTTGGCACTCGGACGATCTTCAAGATGGACCGGGAAATCCTGCGTCCGTCGTACCTGCCGGACCGACTTCCGCACCGGGAGAACCACATCGGACAGCTCGCGCAGATCCTGGTGACGGCGCTGAAGGGCGAACGTCCGAGCAACGTCCTCATCTTCGGGAAGACGGGGACCGGGAAGACGGCCGTCGTCAAGTACATCGAGAACGAGTTCCGCAAGGCCGACGGCGCGCGGATGGTCCAGTACCTCTATCTGAATTGTGAGATCGTCGACACCCCGTACGGCGTGCTCCAGTCGATCGGGAACAAGTTCATCGAGAACTTCCATCAGCGTATCCCGTTCACGGGCCTGTCGACGGATCGCGTGTACAGCCTGCTCTTGGAGAAGCTCGACGAGGAGAAGCGTGTCGTGATCGTGGCCCTGGACGAGATCGACAAGCTCGTGCAGAAGAACGGCGACGACATCCTGTACCAGCTCCTGAAGATCAACGACGACCTGTCGAAGGCGCGCGTCTCGTTGATCGGCATCTCGAACGAGCTGACCTTCACGGAATACCTCGACCCGCGTGTGCGCTCGAGGCTGGCCGACGAGAAGATGGTCTTCCCGCCGTACAACGCGGACGAGCTCTACGACATCCTCGCCGAGCGCTCGCGGCTCGCCTTCGAGAACGGCACCGCGGCGGATGGCGTGCTCCAGCTGATCGCGGCCCTCGCGGCGCAGGAGCACGGCGACGCGCGGCGGGCCCTCGACCTCCTGCGGGTGAGTGCGGAGCTCGCCGAACGCCAAGGGGAGGAGCACATCACCGAGGAGCATGTGCAGCGGGCGAAGAACAAGATCGAGCTCGACACGGTCATCGAGGCCGTGAAGAGCCTCCCGACGCAGTCGAAGCTCATCCTCCTGGGCATCCTCCTCAATGAGGAGATCGGGAACACGAAGCTCACGACGGGCGAGGTCTACACGACATACCGAGACCTGTCGCGGAAGACCGGCGTGACCCCTCTGACGCAACGCCGGGTCACGGACCTCATCTCGGAGCTGGACATGCTCGGCCTCGTCCACGCCCGCGTCCGATCGTTCGGCCGCGGCGGGCGGACGAAAGAGATCCAGGCTTCCGTGCCGGCCCTCGACGTGAAAAAAGTCTTGGAGAAAGACGAGATTCTTGCGGAGGCCCGGGGCTACCGCCTCAAGGTTCAAACCACGCTTCTCTAGCTCGCGGTTCCGTTATTCCTCGGGCTCTTCGTCCGATGGGTCCGCTTCGCCGTTCGGGGGGTCTCCTTCCGTCGCCGCGGGCTTCGTCCGCCGTTTCCATGGCCAGCGAATCTCCGGGAGCCGAGGGGAGACGTACTTCGTCCATCCGCGCATGGCGAATTCGAGGATGAACGGCAGCGCGAGAAGGAAGAGCAGGCTCACGAGCAGGCTGTCCCAGCTGTTCTTCGGCGCTCGCGTGTCGCCCCAGCCGTCCGAACAGCACCCAGTCGCGGGCTGCAGGGTGAGCTTGAGCAGGCCGAACCAGGGGAGTTCGCCGCGTGCCCGACCAATGATGTGCGATTGAAGCGCGAACCAGGTGGTGTCGTAGCCACCCGAACAAGGCACGCCCGGCCGGCAGATGTAGGCGTTGTTGTCCCCCATTGTGATGTACCCCGGCCCGCGCGTGAAGCCGTTGACTGAGCCGAATGTGAATGTGATGTTGAGGTCGTGGTTGAATCCCATGCTCCGGATCCAAGCGGTTTGAATGTGGTATGGAGAGTGCGTCGCTAGCCCGCTCCCGTTGTTGGCCGCCCAGTCCGACTGCGGGAGAAGAAGGAGGTCTACGACATCCGCATAGCCCGTTCCGTTGGGGCGGGCCCAGAGGATGGCGCGATGGATCACCGGGATCGCGCCGAGGTTCCCGTTCGGATGGAAGATGATCACGTCGCCGTAATCCCCGTACGTCGCGTAGCCGGTCGCCCGGCCCTCGAGGTACGTGACGACGTCCGCACGGGTCGGCGCGGCTTGTTGGAACACCATGTCCCCCGTGTCGATGACGCCGAGGAACGACTCCCGGTCCGAGTGCTGCATCGACGAGCTCTCGACGACCACGAGGGGCGGCCACACGCCGGTGTAGAGGTAGACCGCCGCGAGGAACACGACCACGATGATTCCCGCGACCAGGAGGTCCCGCGCAAGACCCTTCCAGAAATGCTCGTCCTCTTCCTCGTCATCCTCGTCTCGGGGACGGTCGCGGGGCATGGGCCCTTTGGCCAAGGATGGGAATCCGTATAAACCCCACGCGGGCGGCCCGTCACACGTCGATCGTGGAGACGGCGTGGCGCACCGGATAGGCGACGTTGTGCACCGGGATCGGCGCGAGGTCCCCTTCGAAATCGTCCAGCCGATCGAACCTCGGACGGAGCTCGCCCGCGGGGATGCCTTTGTGGATGTGCCCGTGGATCACGAGCGTCGGTCGCCGCCGCAAGAGGACCGACTCGAGGGCCTTCGAGCCGAGCTCGGGTCGCCACTCTTCCTTCTCGCCGCCCATCGTCACGTAGGTGGGCGGATAGTGAGTCAGGAGGATCCGCGTGCCGTCCCCCCCGAGGAGCCCGTCGAGGACCTTCACGCGCCGCTCGTACTCTTCGGCGACCCGGGGCAGGTTCCTCCGTTGCCACCACGTCGGCCGGTCCAGGCTGCCGACGCTGCCGATGATGCGGACGCTTCCGGCCGGCGACTCGAAGACCGCCGCCTCGTCCTGGAGGAACCGCACGCCGAAGGCGTCGGCGAATCGGGCGACGTAGGCGGGATGGTCGCTCGCGTATTCGTTGTTCCCGAACACGGCCCACACCGGAGCGGTCACGCGCGCCCGGATCGTCCGCACGACGGCGCCAAACGCATCGAGGTCGTTCCGATCCGTCGTGTCGCCTGCGAGCAGGAACAGATCGACCGGTCCGAGCCGACTGAGATCCGCCGTGACCGCGGGCAGGTTCTCGTATCCGTGGACGTCCCCGACCGCCGCGATGCGCACGGCCGCGCCGAACGTCGGCCCCGTCGATGAACCTTTCCCGCCCTCAGAATTCGCGGACGATCGCGACGCCGGAGGCGAGGTCGACGATCGGGAGGCGCCCGGGCATCGGCTCGATGTTCCGCATCTTCTGGTACGGTGTCTGGGCCTGCCACGTCGACGAATTCACGAGGACGACCCCGCGATACTGGTCCACGCCCGCCGCGTGCACGTGGCCCGTCGCGAAGATGTCCGGGACCTCCTCGATGATCAGGTGGTCTTCCGCCTCCGGCGCGATCGGCGTCTTGCCGCCGTAGATCGGCGCGAGGTGGCGCATCCGGAGCATGGCCTTCATCGCGTCGATCGGACGCGCGTAGCTCATGCCGGGAATCGCGGAGACCAGGTCGTCCATGCTCCGGCCGTGGTAGGCGAGCACGCGGACGCCTTCGAGGCTCAGGAGCGATGGGTTCCCCGCGAAAATCACGTTCGAGTCGAAGAGGTGCTGAATGGACGTCGGGAAGGCGGGTTGCGGTTCCGCCGGACGAACCGCGTCATGGTTCCCGGGGAGCATGACGACCGTGATACGGTCCGGGAGGTCCGCAATCATCCGAGCGAGCGCTTCGTATTGACCGTAGATATCGTCGATCGCGAGCTCCTCGTCCTGCCGAGGGTAGACGCCGATCCCGTCGACGACGTCCCCGCTCACGACGAGGTAGCGGATCGACGCGGCGACCTCGTCCGCTCCGCCGAGCCAGGAGGACACCTTCGACCACTTGTCCTCGAGGAAGGTCCGGCTCCCGACGTGGATGTCGGACATGAACGCGGCGCGGACATGGTGGCGCGTGCCCCGGAACGCCTTGACCGTCGGCAGATCCGGTCGGACGATCGAGTGGGCGATCACGAGCCCTCGGTCGTTGACGGTCCCCACGACGCCGATGACCTCGTCCAGGACCGCGACCTCGGAGGCGACGGCCGAATCCGATGGCAGCAGGACCGCGATCCGGTCCGCCTCGTCCTCGATCTCCAAGATCCGATGGCCGTTCTTCGTCGTGCGGACGTCGGCGACGATGCCGATGATCTGCACCTCGCGCGTCGATCGCCGGGCTTTCGCGATCTCCTGGGCGCCCGCCAGCTCGTGTCGGGACCGGAGCATGTTCCGTAGGACCTGGAACCGGTGCCGGAAGTACCGCGTGAAGTCCGCGAGGGTCCCCTCGCACGTCGAATGGCCCGTGATGTCCCTGAGGATTCGTACGTCCGGGTCGTGGTCGACGGCCCTCTCGCCGAGGCGCCGGAACGACGCGGGGATGAACGCCGCCGCCAGGTTCGTCTCGGTCGGCGTGCGGGTGGACACTTGGGCGGCGGCCTTGCGGGCGACGTCCCCGGCGCTCATGACGTCGTCGAGGGTGACGACGAACGGCGTCTCGGGGCACGATTCGAGGAACGCCTCGAGGCGCTTGACCGCGTCGTCCTGGGCCAGGAGGAAGTCGACGGCGTCCGGCTCGAGCAAGGTTCCGCGATTGCTCACGAACGCCAGAAGGTCCTCGCGCATTCGGGGGCCATTGCGGTGAACCCGTCAAAATACCTTCGTCGCGATGCCGAGACATCCCGAGAAAATTAAAGGCGGCGCGACGAATCGGGTGAGGTGCACCGCGTCCGAGTCGAGACGCCGATCCATCCGACGGAAAACCCGGAGAAGGTGATGCGCGCGCTCCGGAATCTGTTTCCCGACCTTCGGATCGAGCCGATGGAGCACCGGATCGGCGGGACGACGGAGAACCTGGACCGGCTCCGAGAGCTGATCCGCAATCAACGCATCCGGGATACCGCGAGGCGCCAGCTGGTCGCCGGCCGTCGGGAGAATCGCACCACGGTGAGCTTGAGCAAGCAGGCCGCGTTCGTCGGGGTCGTGAACTTCGCGGCGTCCTCGCCCCTCGGGGACATCGCCGTCGAGATCGAATCCGATGACCTCGAGGCGGCTATCGATTACATCGCGGAGAGCACCGTCGCGCCGAAGACCTAAGCCGTACGGCCGCAACGCGTGCAGGTGAAACGGCCCGCATCGTACTTGGCTTCGACCCACGCGCAGTACGGGCATTGGAATCGAACCGGCGGATAGCCGTATGGGGGCGGGACGTAGGACGGCGTGTATTCCCTCGGAATTCGGCTGGCATTGCGGACCGCGACGGCTGGACCCACGGTGGATGGCGGGGCGGACCACATTTGCCCGGGAGGCGGCGGTTGTCCCGGATCTGGCGGGGCCGCGACGGGCTGCGGGATCGCCGCCAGGTACGGCGCCGACGCCCCCGGCATCGCGACGGCTCTCATGGGCGGCCGGAATCGCTCGATCAGCGCGCGGAAGTGTCTCCAAGCGACGATCGCGTACCAGGCGAAGAAGCCCGCCCCCGCGATGGCGAGGCCGAGGACGAGCAGGTTCAGTAAGAGGATGAACGCCTCGCCGCCGAAGCCTTCGTAGCTCAGGGCGGCCGCGTAGTCATTCACGAAGTGCGCCAAGATCGCGGCGCCGATCCCGTGACGGAGGAACAAGTATCCGAACCCGAGGCCCGCGACCATCGCCGGGAGGACCTTCCACCAACCCCAGCCCGGCGCATGCGCGAGTCCGAAGATCGCCGAGCTCGCGATGAGGAACGCCCACGACGCCACGAGCGTCTCCTTCGACGAGTCCCGCCGGACGGCCCCCCCGACCAGGTATCGCCACGCTCCGGCGATGTACCGCCCCGCGGCGCCCGGGCCGCCTGCGACTCCGTGGCGGTTCACCTCGAGGACTCGCAAGGCCACGGATCCGATCGCCATCGGGAGGCCGATCAAGAGGAGGCGGAACGCGAACTCTTCGTACACCCCTGCGTTCGCGAGAGCGTAGAGCCAGTACCATCCGGTCTGGAGTGTGGGTTGCACCGGGGACGACGGACTGATGCCCGCCGCGAGCACGAGGTAGAAGAACACGACTTGGAAGAACGTGGCCGCCATCCACACCTGGCCCAGCGCGATCCACGCGCTCCGGCTCTTGAGACGGGTCCCGATCGCCTCGAGCGGCGCGCGGAAGGCGGTCCAGACCTCCCGCCGCTCCCGGACGAGGTGGTAGCCCGCGACGAGCAAGATCACCGCAGCGATGAACGCGAAGTACGCGATGAAGAGCGTCTGGTCCTGGGTGAATAGGATGACGATCGGAGCGGGGGCGGGGACGTACACGACGACGGCCGCGTCGGTCGTCCAGGCGAGCCGCACATTGTCGAGGCCGACGCTGACCGGGCCTGTCGCCGAGTCGGCAAAAAACGCGATCTTGAGATAGTAGAGGCCCGGGTCCGCAAGGCGGCCGTCAGCGAGGAACCGTGGCATCGCCGTCCATGAGGTCGGTCCAGTGAATCGGACGAACCCAATCGCGACATTCGGATCCGGCGGGGAGTTCGCGCTGTCCACCGCAACGATGAGTCGGCCGGAGTTTAGGCCCCCGGCGATTTCGAGGTCGAGGTGGACGGCCCCCGTGAAGGGAACCGAGCCGTCGACGTGAAACGCCTGCCACCAGTACCCGTGGGCGCCCGCGCTGGGCAAGGTCATTTCCAGGAAACCGCCGAGATTGCCGCCGGCGCTGCGGTACGCGCCGCTGGCTCCCGTCCCCGATGGGTCGAAGGTCCAATTACCCGCATCGAAGTCGAAACCGCTGTTCACCGTCTGTCCGGACCGGATGGACTGGATCCCCGGGACGACGACTGTCGGGGCGACCACGAGCGCCGCGAAATCCGTAATCACGAAGATGAGGAAGCCGACCATCGCGAGGGTCCACAAGACGGAGAGCACGGACCGTCCGCCGGCCGGAGGCGGAAGGGGCCGGTATCCCCACGCGGCCGTCGGAAGGCCGCAGCGGGGACAGAAATTACCACGGAAGAGGGTGCCGCAGCGGGGGCAGGGCAAACCCATCGGAGCCACGGGCGCAGCGATCGCGGGCGCGCCGCAACGAGGACAGAAACGGCCCTCGAAAATGGCGCCGCAGCGAGCGCACTGCATCCGAGCGCACACGAGCACCCGCGCTATTTAATGGTGCGGTGCTCGAGCGGAGCTGACTCGTTTCGCATCTCGGACGGCCGAGAAGATTTATATCGACTAGGTGGGTTGCGCGGCCCTCCGTCCCTCGAGGCGGAGGCGTCCACCGAAATCAGATGAGTGATCGAATGGAATACGAGGAGAAAGGCCGGAAGAACGGCGACGTGCAATTCGAAACGATTCGCGCGGAGAAGGTCAATTTCGGACGGAACAATTTCCTCGAGGTCGCGCGGAAGCGGGCGACGACCTCCGAAGGCACGAGCGAATTCATCTCCGTGTCGCGAGGCTACTATCTTCCGGACAAATCGGAGCGCTTCAAGCGTTCCCTCACGATCCCCGACGATCCGGAAGTCCGCGCCTTCATCGCGGACAAGATCCGATCGATGTAGTCCAAACCGTGCGGGGCGACGGTTCCGCGAAATCAGACCGCGGCCTTTAAGACAAATCGGGCCCATCCGAGTCAGCCCTTCTGCACGCGCATTAGGGGGGAGTGTCATCGGCTTGTCGCTGAAGCGCGGCCTTGGCTATCTCGCCACGGACCCAGAGGATACTGCGGTCTCGTTCGTGCGGGTCCTCGCAGAGGCCCATACCCCGTTCCTCTGGATCACCGCGCGGTCGCTGTCGGCCCCTCCGGACGGCGGCGACCTGATCCGCGTCACGACGCTCGCGGGCGCCATGGGCACCGCGGACCCGCGGCGGCTCCAGGACCTGCGGACCGCGGCGACCACGTTCTTCGACGAGCGCGGGCCCGGGGCCCTCGTGGTCGATTGCCTCGATCCCCTCGTCGTCCACTCGGGCGTCGAGCGCGTCCTCCGGTTCGTCGACGACCTCCACGAGGAGACGGCGACGCGGAACGCGATCCTCGTCGTCTTCGCGGACCCCCGCAGCACGAACCCGCGGATGATTGCCTGGCTCGAACGGGAGCTCGACCCGTTCCCTCGGACGGCGAGCCCTCCCCCCGTGGAGCAGCGCCTGGTCGCCTAGGCCCTCACGGTCCGAAGATCAAGCCCATCCCGGATGCGGCCTCTTCGTCTTGCGCCCGAAATCGACGGTAGACGGTCTCCGCCTCCGCTCCCGCAAGGGCTTTTGCGATGTCCTTGAGCAACTCGGTCGCGCGGGCGATCCCCGCCTCACTTCCTTCGATGAGGACGTACCGGTCGTCCCCCGTCATCCCGAGGCTCTTCCCCTCCCGTGCCGTAATGCCCTGTCGGCTCACGATGTCGTCCTTCCACACGACGTCCGCCTGGGACGCTTTGGCCGGCGGCACGCGGAAGACACGGTACACACCGGCCGCACCGCGACGTCGCTATTAAAAGTTCATTCGTCTCCGGAGGACCGCATGAACGGCAGGAACAGGACGAACGCGCCGATCACCAGGACCGCGAGTCCGGCGAACTTGTCGACGGTCCAGGCGACCACGACACCCGCGATGGCAAGGGCAAGACCGAGGACCGCGAGCGCCACCCGGGCACGTTCCACGGACGGCGGAACCAGTGCGTGCGTTAAAGCGGTTCTGTGGCCGAGGCCGCCCTGATAACAAGCGGCAAAGTTTCTTATCGCGTCCTCTCGAATGGGCGGGCGTTGCCGAATCGAGACGAGGTCAGCGAAGAACAGATTCTCGCCGCGCTCCTGGGCGTCGCGGAGATGGCCGGCGACCTGACGGACCCCGACGAGCTCCTGGCCGCCATCGTGCGCATCACGCCCGGCCTGGTCGGCGTCGACCGATGCGCGGTGCTCGGGTACGACAAGCAGGCCCGCGAGTTCCGGACGCTCGCCGCGTTCGGGCCCGCGGGGGTGCCGACGCCGTTCGAAGGCCTCCGGATCCAGGTGGCCGAGATCCCCCGCCTCGCCCACCGGATCGTGTCGTTGCGGCTTCCCGCCCTCCTGAAGGAGCCGTCGCCCGAGGCGATGCTGCCGCCGTTCGTCCAGAAACGGCTCGGGGTCACGACCGCACTCGTCGTGCCGCTCGCCTGCCGCGGCCGCTTCCTCGGCGGCCTGTGGCTCGACGACACCCGGTCGCCCCACCTGTTCACCTCCACGGAGATCAATGTCGTCCAGGGGATCGCGACGGAACTCGCGATCGCCTTGAACACCTCGGAACTCGTCGGGAAGCTCGACCTGGAACGCCGTAGGTTTGACGCGCTCGTCGGTGCGCTGATGGACGGCCTCCTCATCGTCGACCGGGACCGTCGGATGATCCACCTCGACCCCGGAGCGGAGGCACTCCTCGGTTGGCAGAATTCCGAGATCCGCGGCCGGCGGATGTACGAGGTCTTCGAGATCACGGAAGCGGAAGCGGACGTCGCGTGGACGAAAGAGCGCGGCGGAGCCGTGCCGGCGGCGAAGGTGCTCAGCCTTCGGGCCCGCGACGGGGTGCGCGTGTCCTGTTCCGTCCTGCCGATCCTCGTCCGCGACCCGGAGCGGGACGTCCTGCAGGTCCTCTACGCGATCCGCAAAGCGGCGGGCACGAAGAGCTACGCCGAGCGACTGATGGAATCCCTTTCCGAAGTGCCGCGGATTCAGCGCGCCAAGCCGCCCGAGTAGATCAACAGGCGAATCTCCGCTTTCGTGAAACGGCTATGGGCCCGTAGCGCCTCTTCATCCCCTTCTCGGATCGCCCGAAGGTAGAGCGGGCATCCTTTCGTGAGGAGGTACACGCGTCGCAACCCGTCCGGGTCGATCGTCGGGCGGCCGAGCATCGCCCGGCAGCCTTCCAGGTCGAGGCCGCGGAGGTGCCATTCCGCGACCCGCCCCGCGTCGATGTCCGCTTTCGAGTAGAACCGGCAATAGACCGGGGTCGACTCTTGCGCGAGGACGAGGAGCTTGCCACGGCCCCGGGCACCGCGAAGGAACCCGGCGAGCGCGTCCACCACGGCGTCGTCGACATCCGCGTATCCGTCCAGCACGAGGAGCTTGCGTTCGCCGGCGAAGACATGGGCCAGCGCCGCCGCGACGGACTCGGACTGGTCCGGGTCTGTCGCCCGCTCTCCGGTCGACCGTGCGAGGGAGTCGGCGAACGCCTCGAGATCCGCGCCGGGCCCGATCTCCATCCAGAGTGCGCGGGGGATGCGCTCCGCGAACGCCCAGCCGAGGGCGGTCTTCCCCATGCCCCGGGATCCGTACACGACCGCGATGGAGGCGGCGCCCGCGAGCCACCGCTGCAGGAACGCGAGATCCGCCTCGCGCTGCAGGAGCGTGGGCCGCTCGAGCGCGGTCACGCGCGGTTCCATCCGGCCGTGCGCGTCGACGGCGGCCAGCGCGGGCAACGGGGAAAGGCCGAGGTCCCGCCGCGCGTCTCCCAGGGTCGTCGCCCGTCCCTCGACTTCGACCCGCGTCGCGTCGACCTGGCTGAGGATTTGACGGGCGCGCCGCACCCCCGACTCGGTCAGCGCGTAGACGCGGACCTTCCGCGTGCGACCGAGGAGCCGCGCGTCTTTCGAGTCGATGAACCCTTCGCGTTCGAGGGCCTTCAACGTCCGCGGGACGTGACTGCGGAGGAGCCGCGCGCCTTCCGCGATGCCCGCCTGCGTTCCTTCGCGGCCCGGTTCGCGGACGTTCCAGAAGGCGTGGAGATGCAGGAGGACTCGTTCCGCCGCGGTGAGCTCCACATCGTTCCGATGCGGTCGCGTTTACTTAAGAGTGCAGCCTGTGATTCTCAGGCTTTCACTCCGTGGTAACGACCGCGAACACTTTAAATATCGTCGGCCCGGCTGCAAACATAATTCTCTCCCGCCCACCGGGAGGCCCCTCGATGAAAGTCGTCTTGCGCGAAGATGAATCGGGAATCTCCGAAGTCGTCGGCACGATCCTGATCCTCGCCATGACGGTCGTGTTGTTCTCGACGATCATCATATGGGTCTCCAGCATTCCCACGCCGGTCGCGCAGGGCCGGCTCGACGTCGCGTCCGAAATGGACCCGATGTACAACGGCGCCGGTTCCGAGATCGGCGTGAACGTGACGCTCACGCACCAGGGCGGCGAGGCGCTCCAACCCACGCCCACGATCATCTACGTCACGTCGCAGCGGGGCTCGAACCCGGCGACGACGGACGTCCAGCGATTGCACCTCTACAACAAGCTCCTCGCGACCCCTAGCGGAATCATCGACGGCACGGACATCGTGTGGAACGTCGGCGAGCGATGGGAATACAAGAATTTCACCCTGCGATCCACGGACCAGATCACAGTTACCATCGTCGATACGCTGAAGAGCGTCGTCCTGTGGACCGCCCTGCTGACGCCTCCCGCCGGATCCCGTCCACCGGTGTTCGTGGACAAGTGGGCGGATGGTCTGTATTCGACGACCGCGATCGATCCGGTCCAGTCGGGCATCGGGTTCTTCGTCTTCGCCCAAGTCGCCGACCCGGACGGAGACCTGAACGTGAACTCCGTGTACGCCACGATCACGGCGTGGTACGGCACCGGAGATCCGTGCGCCCAACCCCAGAAGATGACGGACAACGGCCTGTACCCGGATCGTGCGGCCGGGGACGGGGTCTTCTCGCTCGGCGGTCTTTCGTGCATGAAGTCGCCGTACCCGAGCCTGAGCTGGGACAGCTCGATCATCCTGTTCAATGCGACGGACAAGAGGGGCCACGCGACCCAGTCCCGGATGATCCTCAACGTCGTCCAGGGCCCGCCGGGCAGCGGAGGCGGAGGCGGCGGCAACGGAACGGGTCGCCCCGCGAACCTGCGATGGAACGGCCGCCAGGGTTACAACATCTTCAACGCGTCGCAATGGGACCAGTTCAAGTACACCGCCATCGAGACGCGGACCTTCAAGGCCAACGATGAGGTCGTGGTCGTTGTCGGGAGCCTGGATCTGGAGAACACGTTCGACACGGACCGGTTCACGTTGTACGACCCATTCAGCGGGTACCCATCCCTGCCCGTCGTTTATGGGACGAGCAAATCGGTTTCCGCGACGACCACCCCGTCCACCTCCCAGGCCTTCACGTTCCTGGAGTTCGTCAACGGGTACTACATCTACGCGTTCCGGTTCAAACTCAACGCGCCTACCGATCCGCAGGTGGGAACGAACTACTACAAGGTGCCGTTGCATCCGCCGCAATATTACTTCGCCAAGTATTCGCTGGACATCCTCCTGTTCTCCTCGAGCTCGGTTCGCTTCAACACGACCGACTCGATCACGATCACCGACACGGACGGCTACTTCCGGGACTTCCCGCAGGTTCAGACCTTCAAGGATTCCGGCTTCACCCAGGCGGCGACGACGTTCAGGTCCACGGATGTCGCGTACGTTCAGGTGAAGATGTTCACGACCGACGCGACGCTCACCAACGTCGTCTTTGGGAACATCATCATCAAAGACTACGCGGGCGGCACCCAGCTCATGCGGGCCCCGGTGAACGGTCACGACGTGAACGTCCCGATCTGCCCGGTGACGGCGGCGTGCACGGCGGGGACCGCCGCCGTCTCGGTCAATTCCTTGCTGCACGTCTACCGGTTCTCGATTAACTTCACGAGGGCGAACCAGGACCCTTGGGTCGAGGGGACTCAGAACTACGCCTTGACGGTCACCAGCGTCCGCGACTCGGATGAATCGTACGCGAACATCGCGACCCAGCTCGTCATCGTCGCGCCGCTCTACAAGCTCGACGTAGTCGCCGGGACGGATGCCGCGACGAACAATGCTTGGGGGACGAAAGACTACTCGTACTATTACGAGAACCTGAACGGCCTCGACCGATGGCGCACGAGCCGGATCGAGTTCTGCGGCCTTTCCGGGAGCTGCAAATCATCGTACCACACGATCTCCATCGTCTACATCGACTTCGATCGAGACGGCGATCTGGACACCGTGAGCAGCATCTTCGTCGACAACAACAACGGCCAGATCGTGCTCCACCGGAGGGACCTCGACTCCCAGGGGAACGTCGTCTTCACCCGGTTCGTGCTCGACAACCTGGTCGGGGGAATCTACTGCAACGCGCTCGCTGTCGGCGACGTGACCGGGGACGGAGCACCCGAGGTCGTCTGCGGCGCGTCGAACGGGAACGTCTGGTACTACAAGAACGATGGAAGCTGGCAGGCCGGCTCCGCGACGAAAGTCATCGTCGACCAGTCGCGTTCCCAGTCGATCGTGGCCGTCGCCGTGGGCGACTTCAACGGGGACGGCGCGAACGATATCGCCGTGGCCGGCGCGTCCGGACGGCTCACGTGGTACCCGAACCTCGACAAGCTCGGCAAGTTCCAGAATAGCGGGATCAACGACAACTGGTTCGCCGAGGGCGAGCAGACGGTGAAGGGGAACGTGACCTCCGGGAGCTATCTGAACACATTCGTGACCGACGGCAGCTACGAACAGGTCCGCGAATACCCGTACACAGAACCCGTCCAATCGGGTGGCACGGCCAACGGCGCGTTCAACTCCGACGTGGGCAGCTGGACCTATGCGGACTGGGTGGACCCGGCGACGTATGCGAGCGGAACCTGGGCGAGCTCCGGTGGCAACCCCGGCGGGTACGCCTCGATCTCGACGAATTTCCTGGCGAACAACGTGATCTCGGGCTACTTCTACCAGCCTTTCACGGTCAGCGGCTCGCCTCCCTTCACCGCGCAACTCAACCTGTCCTGGAAGGTCGTGACCTACGGAGCGACGGGCGGTGGGAATGTCGTACTGTACGCGTTCGTCGATCCGACCACCGCCACGCCGGTCCTCAGCACCCAGGTCTGGTCCTCCACGGCGCAGATGGGGACGACGAACTGGGCGACGGTCGGACCGATTGACGTGAGCGCGCGGATCGCGTCCGCCGGCACGTACTACCTGAAGATCGCCGTGCGCACTCAGGACGCGGGCAGCGGATCTGCGACGACGGGCGGCTTCGACAACGTCGCCCTCACGTGGTCCTCGACGGGCGGGCTCGCGAGCGAACAGGAGCAGTACTGGCGGATTACCCAGGTGCCCAGCCGGCCGGGGACGACCTTCACGTATTCCCTTTTGGCCCGGCACACCGCCAACACAGAGGGCGACAACTTCGTGTTCGCGTACTCGACGAACGTCGTGAGCAACGATCCGACGACCGGAACGTACACGACGATGTTCTGGGTGAACGCGACCTCGGACCAGTCCTACTCGTTCATCTTGCCCTCCTCCGTCGCGGGAAAGCACGTATGGATTCGCGCGGTAGACGTCGATCACACGGTCGGCAACACGATCCTTGATACGCTCTACGTGGACCAGATGAACATCCTCGCGGCCACGCCCTCCGGGTCGACCGGCGTGAGCCTGACGAATCCAGGGGATTCGAGCCAGGTGAATGCGATCGACGCCGACGATCGAAACGGCGACGGATTCTCCGACATCTTCGTCGGGACGGCGAATGGCAACGTGTTCAAGTACCTCGGAAGCGCGGGAGGCCTGACGACTCCTTCGGGCGCATTCTACACTGCGACCTCCTCGATCGTCGCACTCAAGATGGGGAACTTCTCGAGCACCCAGTCGGGCCTGGAACTCGCCATCGCATTCGGCACGACCGTTCGCATCCTGACGGGATTCGGGACGACCGGGACCATCATTTGCAATACGTTGCCCGGAGCCGGCTCGACCCAGGGATGCAGCTCCGCGAGTTCCACGGCGAACCCGATCAATGCCCTTGGCGCCGGGGATGTGAACGGGGACGGCCCGGACGACATCGTCGTCGGGACGACGGTCAACGTGTGGTACTGGTCCAACCAGCAAGACGCGACATCGTGGACGAGCGCCATCAACATCGACTCGCCGGGCGCCACCATCTACTCGATTGACTTGGGCGACGCGAGCAAGTCGCAATACGTCGGGCGCTAGTTACGCAGCGCGGCGAGGACGCCCCGCGTCCGCTCCACTTCGATCACCGCGAGCACGGACGATCCCTCGGCAGCGATTTGCCGGAGACGCGCGGCCATGAACGCCTCCCGCCTCGCCTGAAGACGCGCGAATCCGGGCGGGCCGTTCACCTCGGCGTCCCACGCGAGGACGAACTCTTGCGGTGTCCGCGCGTCGAACCGCTTCTTCGCGAGCCTTCGCTCCAGGCGCCCTTGGAAGACGACCTCGAGGCCCGAGACGGAGTCCACATAGTTCTCCGTGTACGTGACCTCGTCCATGTCGAGCGCCTCGAGGCGGGTCCCTCGTTTGTCGGCGATTCGCACGGCCTCGGTGAAGCACGGCGGCGGTTTCACCGGCGGCTCCCAGGCCGAGAGCCCGGCGACGTAGATCTCCTCCTCGAAGTTCTCCGGCTCCAACGGGCCGCCATGGTAGACGCGCAACGTCTCGAGTTCCTCCGGGCCGATGCTCAACGCGACGACCTTCGGGTCCGTGGTCCGGATCGCCTGCGCGACGGTCGCGGTCTCCGAAGGCAGACCACGGACGACCGGGAGGATCGTGACGGACGCGAGGCCGAGGCGGACCTCGTCCATCAACCCTTCCTCTCGGAGATCATCTCCTCGACATCGTCGCGGTCTTTCGCGCGGCGCAGCTCCTCGCGCGCGATGACGGGGACGCCGCGGATGCTCATGCGAACTCGGGCGCGCTCGACGAACATGACCGAGTCTTTCTCGACCACGCGGCTTAGGTTCGAGACGACCTCCGCCTTCCGTTCAAGCGCTCGGTCCGCCTCTCCGACGCCGGTGAGGAACGTCGTGTCCTCGTGTTTCGACAGCGCGTCGAAGGGGCTCCGCACGGTCCGGAGGACCTGATAGCCCAGCCGTTCGAGGCGCTCGAACATCTCCCGCTCGAAACCCTCCAGGTGCGGGAGTCGCTCTTCCGGAGGCGCTGGGTCCGCCAGGAGGGCGAACGGATCGACCGGTACGACGAGCGACTCGTTCAGGAATTCCTCAAGGCGCATCGCGACCTCCATCGTCGCGGACATTCCCTCGAGGTACATCTGGATCGTGCGACGCGTGACGCCGGCGATATCGGCGAGGGTGCCGAGCGACACCTGTCGCTCTTCGCGCAGCCGGCGAAGGGCGTCCGCGTCGAGCCGCACGTACAGCCCTCCGGGCGCGGAATAGAGGAAGGGAGGGATGCCCTCCTCCAGGAATTCGCCGAGCGTCCGCCGGGAGAGGATCGAGACGCCGAACCGGGTGTAGATCACGCCGTCCTCCAGGGATCCGGTCCCGCTCCGTTCGCCGACGACGAGCGGAGATCCCTCGAGGATTCGCGCGACCTCGAGCAGTTCGTGTGCGGTGTCCTTGCTCAACGCATCGACGTTCTGGAGGACCTTGACGATCAAGAGCGTGTCGTCTCGACGTGCGACGAAGTCGAAGCACAGTCCGCGCTCCCCGTGCGGGCGCGAAAGGAAGAATCCCGTCTTCGCGAGGCCCCGTCGCGTCTCCTCGAGGACCCGGTCCCGTTTCATCACGCATTCATCGTGTGGACTTCTATATAAATTCCACGGAGACGGTTTCCCCCCGGCCGTGTTCGCTGGCATCGCGGCGAACCCTTTATCGCGGTCCCGGCCTTCGCCGTGCTCCATGGCCGGGGAACTCGTCGACGACCGGGTGATCGTCGACGACCCGGCCGAAGCGAGTGGCGTCTACAACCGAGGTTTTTTCGGCTCGCCACGGCCGGGAGGCGGCCTCGAGCTGAATCTCCTGGAGGCCGTGTATCTCGTCGAGGGGGGCCGCCTCGACATCCGCCGACGCGGACGGACGGTCTCTGCCCGAGAACTGTTCCGAGCCGCGAGCGCATCGATTGACGCATTCGAGATTCGATATCTCGTGTACCGGGATCTGCGGTCGCGAGGTTACGTCGTCGAAGCCCGAGGAGGCCCCGTCGATTTCCAGGTGTATCCCCGCGGCGGCGCGCCGAAGAAGACGCCGAGCAAGTACTGGGTGCGCGCCTTGAGCGAGCGCGCCGTGTTCGACCTGGCGGAACTCCTCGGGCGGGCGGAGGAGGCGGCCGCGGTCCGGAAGACGCTCCTGCTCGGCCTCGTGGACGAGGAGAGCGACCTGACGTACTACAGCGTCCGCGAGGCGCATCCGCGCGGCCACCCGCCGGCGACCCTCCGGAAGACCGACGTCGTCGTGCATTTCCTCGGGGACCGGGCGGTCGTGATCGACGAGGTCCAGGCGAAGACGCTCCACGAAGCCGGCTTCTTCGGGAAGATCGTCGGCCGGCGGTTGCAGCTCAGCCTCCTCGAGACCGCGTACCTGTTGAAAGCCGGTCTCGTCGAAGTGCGAAACGCGGACACGGACCGTCCGATCCGACTGGCCCGGCTCATCAAGGAGGCGAAGGCGGTCCAGCCGGACTTCGAGCTGCGCCTCCAAGCGTACGAGGACCTGACGGGCCGCGGGGTCATCTCGAAGACCGGTTTCAAGTATGGCTCCCACTTCCGGGCGTACGAGGGCGACCCGGAGACCCATCACGCGAAGTATCTCGTCCATGTGGTGCCAAAGGGCCACCGCGGGGCGTGGCCGGAAATCAGCCGGGCCGTCCGACTCGCGCACGGCGTGAAGAAGCAGATCCTCTTCGGCGAAGTCGGACACGGTGTGCGATACGTGAAGCTCGAACGCGTGAGGCCTTGACGTCCAGATCGCGACGGGACGAAACGTACCTCTAAGTAGAGGTACACTTGCCTGTCTAGGCATTCCCCTCCCAGCGGCCGTCCCGACTCAACGAAGGTTTGGGGCAGCCCGAAGTTCGACCCAGTGCGGGAGTCCCGCGAGGTTCCGGAGCGTCGCCTGCACGTACGACGGCATCGCCTCGGGGCGCTGCGCTCCCTTCCGGTCTAGCAATAGAGCCAGGATTCCGACCGACGCCGCGGCCTCGAGATAATCCAGACGATCGTCGACGAGGACGCAGTCTCCGGGTTTGGTGGCGAGCTGGGTCGGGATGTCGCGCCAATAGCGCGATTGTCCTTTCTGCGCGTTCTGCGAGTGGCCCGTGAAGATCCCGTCGATCAGATCGATCAGGCCGGCCCCACGGAGCGCGGCATCGTTCGTCTCGCTGCCTCCCGTCGCGACGTACACTTTGTGGCCCGCCGCCCGGAGCCGTTCGATCGCCGTGCGCGCATCCGGGTAGCGCGCGTTGACGCGAGCCATCGCCTCTCGTTCGAGTTCTCTCGACACGGACAGCACGTCCGTCCGTGGCGCGCGTACACCGGCGCGGTCGAACATTTCCGCAAGGTGCCGTGAATCGAGCTCATCGACGACGTCCGCGTAGCCTCGCGACTCCCAGTCGGCCGCGTTCACCCGCTGGACGTACGTCACCCAGGCCTCATCGTGGGCCCGCCGCCACGCGTCCGGATCGCCGCCGAAACGTGCCGTCAGGAGCTCGGCGAGTCGCTCGCGGTATCCACGAAACATCTTCTCGTGGTCGAGCAGGACCCCATAGAGATCGAGGAGGACGTTCATCCGCGGGGTCGCGGAGCTTCGCGGTGAGGATAAGCGTTGCGGGAACGGGGAAACGGCGAAATAGCGTCCGCTCGTTTCCGGCGGCATGACTCGGGCGCGACCGTCCACGTTCAGCATCGTCGCGTTCGATCCGAAGACAAAAGATCTCGGAGTGGCCGTCGAATCGAAGTTCGTCGCGGTCGGGGCGGTCGTGCCCTTCGCCGCGGCGCGCGTCGGGGCGGTGGCGACGCAGGCCTACGCGAACACCGCGTACGGGCGCGACGCCCTTGCGATGTTGAAGCGGGGGATCGCGCCGAAGGACGTCGTGAAGAAGCTTGTGACCGAGGACAAGGAGGCCGCGCAGCGGCAGATCGGCGTCGTCGACGCGCGAGGCCGAGCCTCATCCTACACCGGGAAAGAGTGCTTCCCTTGGGCGGGCCACGTCGTCGGCCGAAACTTCGCCGCCCAGGGCAACATCCTCGCGGGCGAGGAAGTCCTGAAGGCGTTGGCCCGGGCGTTCGAGGTGACCCAGGGCGACCTGCCGGTGCGTCTCCTTGCGGCGCTCAGCGCGGGACAACGCGCCGGAGGCGACAAGCGAGGCCAGCAGAGCGCGGCCCTCCTCGTCGTCCGCCAGGGCGGTGGGTACGCGGGCTTCAACGACCGCTGGATCGACATTCGGGTCGACGATCATCCGGCCCCGATCGAGGAACTCATCCGCATTTTCAACGTGTACGACTTGACCCTCTTGACCCGAGAGGATCCGAAGGATGTCGTCGTCCTCAAGCCGAACGTCGTGCGGGAGATCCAGGCGGGTTTGGCGGCCCTCGGGCTCTACCGGGGTCCGGGCTCCGGCAAGTTCGACGCGAAGACGAAGGCCGCGTTCGAGACATGGGCCGAGATGAACAACTACGAGAACAAGCTGCGCAAGGACGGGAAGGTGTGGGGCAGCCTGCACCGCGCGCTGAAGGCCCAGGTCGCTGCGACGAGCGGCTGAACGACGCGAAGCAAATCACGGGGGCCGCGCGCCGATCGATCGCTGGTCGACTGCGCCTCCCTCACGATTTCGGCGATCCCGCGTACACGCGTTCGCCGCCGATCCACGTGGACCCGACCCGCAGCTGCGCGATCCGCTCAGGAGTTTCGAACGGGTCGCCGCGGAGGACGACGAAATCGGCAAGCTTGCCCGCCTCGAGAGTGCCTGTCTCGCTCTCCGAGAAGCTGGCGTACGCGCCACCGGCCGTGGCGGCGCGAATCGCGTCCTCCGGGGAGATGCGCTGGTCCTCGAAGAATCCGTTCACCGCCCAGTGGATGCCGAAGAGCGGCCCATACGGCATGCCGTCGGATCCGAAGCACATCGGGATGCCGGCTCGCAGGATCTTTTGGAACGGATTGTTCGCCACAGACCGCTCTCGTCCGAGGCGGCTTTCGTACACGTCCCCCGGGCCGCTCCACTGCCCAATGAAGTTCGGCTGGCACGACGCCACGATGCCCGCGGCTTTCGTCCTCCGCAATACCTCGGCGTCCGGAAGTTCGTAGTGTTCAATCCGGTGCCGCGCGTCCTTCCGGGGCGCCGAATCCTGGATCTCCTCGAGGGTCTCGACGACGAGGCGGATCGCCGCGTCCCCGATCGCATGGGTCGCGGTCTGGAAGCCGGCCTCGTGTGCCGTCATCAGGATCGACCGGAGCTCCGTCGGCGAGTGAATGAGCATCCCTTTCTCTCCGGGCCGTCCGACGTACGGAGCGGCGAGGGCGGCGGTGTATGCGCCGAGGGAGCCGTCCGCGAAGATCTTGATCGGACCGAGTCGGAGCCACGGGTCTCCGAATCCGGTGCGGAGTCCGCCCTCGACGAGCGCGCGCAGCATGGAATCCCTCGGCATCGCGTAGACCCGGACGCGGGATCGTCCGGCACGTTGGGCGGCTTGGTGGTCCCTCAAGCCTGCGCGGCCCACGACGTCGTGAATCGACGTGATCCCGAGGCGTTGGGCCATCCGTGCCATGGCCGGAAGGCCGCGTTCGAACGCTGCCTCACCCCCCTCAAAGCGCAGGTGGAACTCGGCAAATGCGTCCTCCGTCAGGATGCCCGTCGGCCGGCCCGACGCGTCGACGTCGAAGCCCCGCACCCCGACGAGATCCGCCGCCCGTTCGAGGGCCGTCGAGTTCAGCGAACCGATGTGGCAGTCGATTCGGCGCGCGACCACTGCGTGTTCCGTCGAGACCCGGTCGAGGTCGTCTCGTGTGAGGAATCGACGCTCCGGCCATTTCACCTCATCCCAGTCGATCCCGATGACCCATCCGCCATGAGGGGTTGAGGAGGCTGTCTTCCGGAGTCGGGCCATCGCGTCCTCCAGATCGCGCGTCCCATCGAGCCGAGTCCATCCGCGTTCACCCGCGGAGTCGGCCACATGCGCGTGGGAGTCGATGAAGCCGGGGACGACGACGGCTCCTCGGAGGTCGACGAGCCGCGTGCGGCGACCGCGCCACCGCTCCGCCTGCGTCGAACTCCCGACGGCGAGCAATCGATCGCCCCGAACCGCGAGGCCCTTCGCCCACGGGCGCTCGCGCGACGCGGTGAAGACCTTGCCGTCGACGAAGACGACGTCCGCGTCGCCGGCCATCTCAAGGCACGTCCCGCAAATCCGCGAGCCGGGAGATCGCTTCGCGGAGGGTCTCCTCTCGCTTCGAGAACATGAACCGCACGTACCGCCGGCCATCGACCGGGTCGCCGTAGAAGGAGGAGCCGGGGACGACCGCGACCCGCAGCCGCTCGACGAGGTACATCGCGAACGCCCAGTCGTCTTCGAACGGGAAGCGTTCGAAGTCGGCCATCACGTAGTACGCACCTCCAGGAGGCCGGCAGTCGAGACCATCGTCGCGCAGGCCCCGGACGAAGACGTCCCGTTTGGCCTGATACGAGCGGGCCAGCTCCGTGTAGTACGATTGCGGAAGGCCCAAGGCGGCCACGGCGGCGATCTGAAGCGGATGGGGCGCGCCGACGGTCAGGAAGTCGTGGGTCCGGCGCATCGCATTCGCGAGCGTCTTCGGCGCGATGGCCCATCCGATCCGCCATCCGGTCGCGCTGTAGGTCTTCGAGAGGCCGTTGATCGTGATCGTCCGGTCCGCCATGTCGCCGATCGTCGCGAGGGAGACATGGCGCGCGCCGTCGAACACGATGTGCTCGTAGATCTCGTCCGTCACCGCGACGACGTCGTGATCGATGCACAGGTCCGCGATCGTCCGGAGCTCATCGCGGGTGAACACCTTTCCCGTTGGATTGTTCGGGGTGTTCAGGATCAGTACCTTCGTGCGGTCCGTGAACGCGGCTTTCAAGGCTTCCTCGTCGATGGTCCAATCGGGCCACGTCATGCGCACGTATCGCGGGCGGGCGCCGCTGACGATCGCATCCGGCCCGTAGTTCTCGTAGAACGGCTCGAAAATCACGGCTTCGTCGCCCTCGTTGATCAGCGAGAGCATCGCGGCCATCATCGCCTCGGTCGAACCGCACGTGACGACGAGGTTCGACTCCGGATCCGCGTCGATTCCGTTGAAGGCCTTGACGCGTCGCGCGATCGCGTCACGCAACTCGCGGGCGCCCCACGTGATCGAGTATTGGTTGTATCCGCCGTCGAGGGCGCGCTTCGCCGCCTCGATCAGTTCCCGCGGCGGCTCGAAATCCGGGTAGCCTTGGGCCAGGTTCACCGCGCCGTGCAGCGCCGCGATCCGCGTCATCTCGCGGATGACCGACTCCGGGAATTTCTGAACGCGATCGGCAACCCGTCGGTCTCGAATCGCGATGTCCTCTCGGACGGCCGAGCTCGGCGTCGGGATCGATGCCCCCCGCGTCGGAAGGTCGGCGCGTGCAAAAACCTGTCGGGCGACCATTAAGAGTGCGCATCCCCATCCGCGCCGACCGAGGTCGCGCGCATGACGGAGCGGTTCTTCGATTTCTGGCGGGTCGATGTCTTCACGGACACGCCCCTCAGCGGGAATCCGCTCGCGGTGTTCCCGAGGGCGACCGGCCTATCGACGGTCGACATGGTGGGCATCGCGCGCGAGATGAACCTCTCGGAGACCACCTTCGTATTCCCGTCGACGAACCCCGCGGCCCACTACCGCAACCGGATCTTCACGCCCGGGGGCGAGATCCCGTTCGCCGGCCATCCGTCGATCGGCACCGCGTTCGTCGCGGCGATGGAGGGTCTCGTCCCTCACCCGGACGGATCATCCGTCGTCTACCAGGAACTCGAAATCGGCGTGCTGCCGCTCGAATTGATCTGCGAAGGCGGGCAGGTGAAGAAAGTCATCATGACCCAAGGCGAGCCGTCGCTCGGGGCGGAGATCAAGAATCTCGGACCGCTCGCATCGGCCCTCGGGGTCCGAACGAACGACTTCGGCCCGAAGGGACTCGTTCCCCAGATCGTGGCGACGGGCATCCCATCCCTCCAAGTCCCCCTCCGATCGATCGACCTCGTGAAAGGGTTGGATCCGGACCTACGGGCCCTCGGCAAGGTTCTCTCCAAGTTCGGTGAGAAGGTCGTCTGCTATGTCTTCGCCCTCGGCGGCGAGACGCCGGGTGCGGCCGTCCACGCGCGGAGTTTCGTCCCGGATCTCGGGATCGAGGACCCGGCGACCGGGAGCGCGGCCGGCGCGTGCGGCGCATACCTCGCGGCGCGCGGCAAGCTGCCCGGGCCGACCTTCGTGATCGAACAGGGAATCGAGGTCCACCACGCGAGCCGCATCGAAGTGAGCGTCGAGATGGAGGACGGGAAACCGAAGGTCGTGCGGGTCGGAGGCCAATCGATCCCCATCATCCGGGGCAATCTCCGCCTCCCCTGACCGCGCAGACTCGATAGAGGGATCGACGATCGCGACCGCCGCCGAAGTCCAGCTCGTCTATCTGTTTGGGGCGATGCTCGTCGCCGGGGCCGTCCTGCTGGCGTTCCTTCCGATCTTGCACCGCGCATGGACGTTCGCGGCATCCCGACGGATCTTTGCCGCACTCATCGTCGTCATCTTGACGTTCGGAATCGCGGCGGTCCTCCTGGTGAACTCGGCAATCTCGGATCCGGTCTATTTCGTCCCGATCGCGGCCGTCACCGTGGCCCTACGCCTGTCCTCCCCGTTCCTCCTGTACCGACGGATTCAGGATCGGGTGGAGGCGACGCGATGGTGGAGTCTCCTCCGATGGTCCGTTACGGGTGGTTTCGTGGTGCTCGTCGGGATCCTGATTTATCACCTGTTGCTGCTCGCCGCCGGCTCGGAACCGGTTGGCGTCGCGGTCTTCAGCGAGAAGCTCGTGATGGCCATCGGCGCCTCGATCCTCATCGTCCGGGCCGGACTCCGAATCCGACCGCGGGAGACGACCGAGATGTGGCCCATCTGGTCCTCCGCCGTCCTGTTCGCCCTCGCGTTTGTCGTCGTCCTTCCGTACGCCATTCCTGCGTTCGAGCTGGTCTACGTCGTCTCGGGGATCATCGGCTGGTCGATTGGCGTGGTCGCCCTGGTCTACGATCTCTGAACCGGCGGGAACGGATCGAGCGCGATCACTTAGGCGGACCGGCCTACAATTCCACCTTGATGCCGAGCTTTTCCGTGAGTTCCTTGTAGCGGTTCCGGATCGTGACTTCGGTCACGCCGGCGACGTCGGCGACCTCGCGCTGCGTGCGGCGCTCGTTGCACAGGATCGACGCGATGTAGATCGCCGCCGCGGCGACGCCGGTGGGCCCACGGCCCGAGGTGAGTTCCTTGTCCTGGGCCTCTTTCAGGATCTCGACCGCGCGCGACTGGACCTCGCCCGTGAGTTTGAGTTCGGAACAGAACCGGGACACGTAGTCCTGCGGCTTCGTCGGCATCAGCTTGAGTTTGAGCTCGCGGGTCATGAAGCGGTACGTCCGGCCGATCTCTTTGCGGCCCACGCGGGACGAATTCGCGATCTCGTCGAGGGTCCTCGGGACGTTGCACTGGCGGCACGCCGCGTACAATGACGCCGCCACGACGCCTTCGATCGACCGCCCTCGGATCAGGTTCTTGTTCACGGCCTTCCGGTACACCATCGCGGCCGTCTCCCGGACGTTCCGCGGCAGTCCCATCCCGCTCGCCATCCGATCCAATTCGCTCAGGGCGAACGCGAGGTTGCGCTCGGTGGCGTTGCTGACCCGGATCCGCCGCTGCCATTTCCGCAGCCGATAGAGCTGGGCGCGATTGCGCGTCGGGATCGACTTGCCGTACGAGTCCTTGTTCTTCCACCCGATCGTCGTCGAGAGGCCTTTGTCGTGGATCGTGTAGGTCATCGGTGCGCCCGTGCGGGCGCGCTTCTCGCCCTGTTCGACGTCGAAGGCCCGCCATTCTGGCCCTTGGTCGATCATTTGGTCCGTCAGGACGAGGCCGCATTCCTCACAGATGAGCTCGCCGCGCTCATAATCGAACGACAGGTGGCCCGAGTTGCACTCGGGGCATCTAGTGACTTCTTCGGCTTCTTCGATCTTCTTTGTCGGCATGGTCTCCCTCAGCAACGAACACGTCGGCTCCAATCAACGACAGCGAGGCGGCCCCGGCGGGCCGTACGGCCGCGAAGGGCTCGCGGACAGGTCCGAAGACCTTGACCACCCGGCCCAGCGGTCGGTTCCGTTTGTCCCGCACGTCGGCGCCTCGCGAGGGGGCGAACTCGGATCGGACGAGGACCGTCCCGTCGTGGGCGATGTTCTCGACCACGCCGAGCCGCCTCATGCCCCCTCTGGTTCGGCCGCTGGCAATGCGTCCCTACTATTTAACGAGAGCGGAATTTATTTGTAGCGGCACCGGCGCCAGAGCCGGTCGAAACCGAGGATCTAGGCCGTCGTGGAGGGCGCGGTGATTTCGCCTTGTTAACCTTACTCAAGGTTGATTTGTGTTCGGTTCCACGAGCTGCCTTGGCCGGCCCTGCGCCTCGGTATGATCCGATCGAGGGTGCGCGACGAACGTATTAATCGCGCGCCTCCGATGCCGCGAGGGGAAGCGCGTGAAGATCGTCCCGTTCGAAATGGAGCGCTGGCAATCGACCTGGGAGAACTCGGTCGACTACAACCTGTCCGAGAGTGGAGTCCAGCCGATCCCGCTGCGGGAACTCCTTCGAGACGAAGCCGCGACCGAGCGGTTCCTGGACCATCCGCTCGCCTACTCGCAGGGCAACGGCACGCCGGAGCTCCGGTCCGAGATCGCGGACCTGTACCGAGGCGCGACCCCGAACCACGTCCTCGTGACGACCGGTTCGTCGGAGGCGAACCTCCTCGCGATGTGGCACCTCGTCGAACCGGCGGACGAGATCGTCGTCATGTTGCCGAACTACATGGAGAATTGGGGCCTCGTCCAGGCCTTCGGCGGCAACGTCACGCCGCTCCGTTTGCGGGAGGATCGGAAGTGGCAGTTCGATCCGGATGAACTCAGCTCGCTCGTGACCCGGAAGACGAAGGCGATCGCGATTTGTGATCCGAACAATCCGACCGGCGCGGTCATGGGCGACGCGCAGCGGAAGTCGCTCCTCGACGCGGCCCGGGACAGCGGTGCCTGGCTGCTCTCCGACGAAGTGTACCTCGGCGCGGAGCGGGAGGGGCCGCGGACGCAGAGCGTGTGGGGCGACTACGAACGGACGTTGATTGTGAACGGACTGAGCAAAGCGTACGGCCTTCCCGGGCTACGGATCGGATGGATCGTCGGGCCGCCGGAGACGGTCGCAACGCTCTGGGGCTACCACGACTACACGACCCTCGCGCCGACCTATCTGTCCGATCGACTCGCGCAGATTGCCCTCGCGCGGGCGCGCCGCGAGGAGATCCTGGCCCGAACGCGCTCGATCCTCCAGCGGAACTATACGATTCTCGCCGACTGGATCCGGGACCACGGGTCCCTCTTCTCGTACATTCCACCGACCGCGGGCGCCATCTGTTTCCTGCGGTACGCGCTCAGGATCAACTCCTCGGACCTCGCGTGGCGCCTCCTCAAAGAGAAATCCACCCTCATCGTGCCCGGCGACCACTTCGAGATGGACGGCTACATCCGGATCGGGATGGGCGACGCGCCCGCGTACCTCACCCAGGGATTGGAGCGGATCGACGCGCTGCTCCGAGAGCTCCGCGCCGAGAAAGGGAAAGCGTGATGGACGTCCTTCTCCTGTCGGAGCGGGAGATCCGCGATCTGATGGGGCCCGCGGAGGCGCTCCCCGCGGTCCGGGACGCGTTCGTCCGGATGGCGCGGGGCGAGGCGATTCTCCCGGGCATCATCCACCTCGACATCCCGAAGTCGGGGGCCGAGGCCCATGTGAAAGGGGCCCACCTTCAAGGGTCGCGGTCCTTCACCATCAAAGTCGCCTCCGGATCGTACGCCAACCCGGGCCGAGGCCTACCGACCGGGAGCGGCATCGTCCTCGTCTTCGACGCGACGACGGGCTTCCCGCAGGCGGTCCTCTTCGACAACGGCTACCTCACGGATCTGCGAACGGGAGCCGCGGGCGCGCTCGCGGCGGACCTCCTCGCGAAGCGCGAGGTCGAGCGGGTCGGGATCGTCGGGGTCGGGACACAGGCGCGCTTCCAGCTCGACGCGGTCCTCGGCGTGAGGAAGCCGGAGCGGGTCATCGCCTTCGGGCGGTCCGAGGCGAAGGCGAGCCGCTACGCGCAGGAGATGGTGAAGCGTCACAGCATTAGGGTGCTCCCGGCGAAGACGGTCGAACAGGCGGTGCGCGGATCCGACGTCGTCGTCACGGTGACCCCATCTCGCGAGCCGCTCGTTCACGCCGAATGGGTCATGCCCGGGACCCACATCACTGCCGTCGGCGCGGACAGTCCGGACAAGCAGGAGCTGGACGTCCGAGTGCTCGAAAAAGCCGACAAGGTCGTCGCGGATCGCCTCGATCAATGCGTCCGCCTGGGGGAGATCCATCATGCCGTCGAGGCAGGCGTGCTCCGCCCCGCGGACGTCTACGCGGAGCTCGGCGAGATTGCGGCGGGAGTGAAGCCCGGTCGAACCTCGGATGACGAAATCACTGTCGCCGACCTGACCGGCGTCGGGGTGCAGGATGCAGCGCTGGCCGAATTCGTGGTCGTCGCCGCCGCGCGGCAAGGGGCGGGGAAAGTCCTCGAGATCTGAAGGCGGAACCGAATGCGGCGCCGGATCGTCCTCGTCGGTTTCGGGAATGTCGGCCGGGAGTTCACGCGACTCCTTCTCGAGCGGCGGTCCGAGTTGGCCCGCGCGTTCGGACTCGACGCGTCCATCGTCGCGATTCTCACGGCGCGTCACGGCTCCGTCGAGAATCCGCGCGGGATCGATTTGCGGAAGGCGCTCCGCCTGGCCGACGCGGGCGTCTCCCTCGAATCGTGCGGCCGCGGGATCTCGCGACCGGCACCGGAATACATCCGCCAGGCTCGGGCCGACATTGTGATCGAGCTCACACCCCTTCGGATTGGTCCCCGACAGGTTGCCGTCGAGCATGGCCTCGCGGCGCTGCATTCCGGCAAGCATCTGATTACCGCGAACAAAGGCCCGGTCGTGTACCACTATCGTCGTCTGCGCGAGCTTGCCCGCGAGAACCGCGTCGGATTTCGCTACGAAGGGACCGTGATGGATGGGGCGCCCGTGTTCAACCTGTTCCAAGAAGCTCTTCGCGGAGCACGGATCGAATCCTTCGAAGGCATCCTGAACAGCACCACGAACCTTATCCTCTCCGAGATCGGGGCCGGGCGGACCTATGCGGACGGCGTCGAGGCGGCACGGCGAATCGGATTCCTGGAGACGGATCCGTCGATGGACCTCGACGGATGGGATGCGACCATGAAGGCGTGTCTCCTCGCGAACGTGCTCATGGGCGGCGGGCTGCGACCCGAGCGGGTCCCGCGGCAAGGGGTCTCGACGATGCCAGCCGACGCCGTTCGGACCGCACGGGCAGCGGGGAAGCGCATGAAGCAGGTCGCCCGGGGATGGCGCGAGGGACGCGCCGTGCGAGCGTCCGTGTCCCTCGACGCGATCGGCCCGGATCATCCGCTGTTCTCGGTGAATGGCACCTCGAGTTCCCTCGTCGTGCGAACGGACATGCTCAGGGAATTTCAGATTGTCGAGCGGGATCCGGGGTTGCGCCAGACCGCGTTCGCGGTGTACTCCGACTTGCTCGCGATCCACGAAGGCCGTCTGTCTCCGTGAGCACGCTTATATCGCGCGGACCGGATGGTCCGACGATGCAGGTTGTCCTCGGGGGGACGTTCGACATCCTGCACAAGGGCCACGAAGCGCTCTTGCGCGCCGCGTTCGAAGGCCGGCCCGAACGCGTGTTGATTGGCCTGACGACGGACCGGTTCGCCCGCGAGTCGCGGAGCCGCGTGAATCCGTACGCCGCCCGCGAGCGGAATCTCAAGGGTTTCCTGGCCGCGCGGAAGTGGGGTCCGGCGAAGCTCGAGCCAATCGACGATTCGTACGGCCCCGCGGACGACCTCCCCGATCTCGACGTGATCGTCGTGTCGGCCGAGCGTCATCCAGTCGCGATCGCCCTGAACGAGACCCGGGCGGCAAAGGGGCTACGCCCCCTCGAAATCCGCGCGGTGCCCATGGTCCTCGCGCAAGACGGTCTGCCGATCGCCTCCCGACGGATTCGAGCCGGCGTCATCGACCGAACCGGCCGGCGCCTGACGCCGCTGCGCGTCCGGGTCGGCACGGACAACCCGGTCAAGGTCCGGGCGGTCCGCCGGGTGATGGCGGGCCTGTCGCTGCGAGCCCGCGTGCAGGGTGTGCGCGTGCGGACCGATGTCCCCGAGCAGCCGTTCGGAGACGAAGCCCTCACCGGCGCCGTGAATCGGGCCAAGGCGGCGATTGGCACCGGCGACTTCGGCATGGGAATCGAGGCGGGACTCGTGTGGTCCCCGATGATCTCCGATTATTTCGACGTACAATACGCCGCGATCGTCGATCGCGCGGGCTACGTTACTGTCGGGCACGGACCGGGGTTCACGTATCCGCCGCGCATCCTCGAGAGCGTCAAGGCGGGCCGGACCGTTGGGAAGGCGATGGAGCGGCTCACAGGGATTCGCGGCATCGGTTCGAAAGAGGGCGCGATCGGCTACCTCACGGAACGTCGGCTCGATCGGGACGATCTCACGGAATCCGCCGTGTTGATGGCGATGGTCCCGCGGATCCGGCGGGAGCTCTACGCCCGAGGCGTCCCGCCCCGTTAGGCCATGTACATCGGCTGGACGGCGCAACGGCCGCACCAGATCGCGTTGAACACGACGATGTTGTCGGCGCGGCCTTCGGCGGCCCATCCGCTCACGAATCGGTTCGCCCTCGTGTGGTCCGGGCACACCGCGGCCCCGCAGAACCGGCAAATCGCACGCGCATTCTTCTCGCAGTAGTAGCAAATCATGCCGTCGGTATGCGACGCCCGGCGGAATATCCTTCCGCACCGCACAAACTTTTTAGTCCCCCCACCGTTCGGTGCGTGGGGATCCTTCTCCATGCCGGCCAAGATTGCGATCAACGGCTACGGGACGATTGGCAAGCGCGTCGCGGACGCGGTCGCGTTGCAGGACGACATGCGCCTCGTCGGCGTCGCGAAGACGAAGCCGGACTTCGAGGCGAAGCTCGCGGTGCGCAAGGGATATGCCGTGTACGCCGCGAACAAGGACGCGCTCGCGAAATTCGAGAAGGCCGGCGTGAAGGCCGCGGGGATTCTCGACGATCTCGTCAACGAGGCGGACCTCGTCGTCGACTGCACGCCGGAGGAGAGCGGGTACAAGGCCCTCTACGAAAAAGCGGGTGTGAAGGCGATCTGGCAAGGCGGCGAGGAGCACGCCCTCACGAACCTGTCGTTCAACGCGGCCGCGAATTACGCCGACTGCCTCGGCGCCTCGTTCGTCCGGGTGCCGTCGTGCAACACGACGGGGCTCATCCGCACGCTCTACCCGCTCGATGCGCACATCGGCGTGGAAAAGGTCCTGGCGGTCATGGTGCGCCGCGCCACGGACCCGGGCGATTCGAAGAAAGGTCCCATCAACGCGATCGAGCCGGAGCTCGAGATGCCGAGCCATCACGGCCGGGACGTGCAGAGCGTCCTCCCGGATCTCGACATTCACACGATTGCGGTCAAAGTGCCGACGACGATCATGCACCTGCACACGCTGGCCGTGGACCTGAAGAAGTCCGCCGACGCGACTCAGATCCTGGACGTCTGGAAGCGGTTCGCGCGCATCATGTCCGTCTCCGGCGGGGACGGCGTCAAGTCGACGGCCCAGATCATGGAAATGGCCCGGGACCTCTCCCGGAGCCGCTCGGACCTGTACGAGATCGCCGTGTGGCGGGACGGCGTCCACGTCGTCGACGGCACGCGCCTGTACTACTTCCAGGCGGTCCACCAGGAGGCGGATGTCGTGCCGGAGAACGTGGACGCGATCCGGGCGTTGCTCGAGCTCGAGCGGGACGGCCGCAGGAGCATGGAGAAGACGGACCGCTCCCTGGGCATCGGAATCGGCAAATGAGTCTGCCGGCCGCGTCCGTCTGGTCGGGTCGCTAGTCCTCCCGTTCCAGGCGCTGAATCCGCTTCGTCGCCCGCTGGATCGCACCGATCAGCGCGTGGAACTCCCATTTGCTCGGCACAGCGCGACCGATGAGACGGCGGAACATGACCTGCGTGCGCGCCCGTTTGTGGACCGGATAGTTCGTCACGGCGAGCAACGACTTGAACGCCTCGTGGAGTTTCTCTTTCTCCATCCCGGACGCTTCTCGCCTCGTGCGTTTGATTGCTCCTGTCGAGAGTAGTTCGTAAAGCAGGATCGTGACGGCATGCGACAGGTTCAGGATCGGATATTCGTCGGAGGCGGGTATCGTGACGAGCAGGTCGCAGCGCCGCAGTTCGTCGTCGAGGAGACCGAAGTCTTCGCGCCCGAACAGCAGCGCGACTCGTCCGTCCTTCTTCGCGACGCGAGATGCGGCTTCTCGCGGAGTCAGGGAGATTCGAGCGAAGCGCTTTTCGCTCTTTGTGTCCACGCCAGACGTTCCGATGATCAGGTCGGTCCCCTTCAATGCGGCATCGAGGTTGCCGACCGTGCGCGCGGATTCGAGGATCTCAATACCCCGCATCGCCCGCTGCCGGGCCTCGTCCGCCAAGCGACAGGGATTCACGAGGACGAGTTCCGTGCACCCGAAGTTCTTCATCCCGCGCGCGACCGCGCCGACGTTTCCCTCGTTCTTCGGTTCGACGAGGACGACGCGGAACGTCGGCACACTGCGGTCGATATATTGTAACGGAGATATGCCTTGGCATGCGAGTCGCGCTCAAGATTGCGTACGATGGCGGCGCGTTCTTCGGCCACCAGCGCCAACCGGATCGGCGGACCGTCGAGGGCGAGTGCCTCGCGGCATTGCGGGCGGGCAAGGTCGTCCAGGATCCGCTTGAGTCGTTCTTTCGAAGCGCGAGCCGAACGGATCGGGGCGTGAGCGCCGTCGGAAATGTGATCGCGTTCGATTCGGCCCTCCGACCCGACGCGGTCGTGGGCGTGTTCAACAACCATGCACAAGGCGTTTGGGCATGGGCATGCTCGGATGTGCCGCCGACGTTCCATCCGAGGCATGCCATCGAACGCTGGTATCGCTACCACTTGTACGGCGATCTACGTGTTGACTCGCTCCGCGAGGTGGGCGCGCTCTTCTTGGGGGACCGGGACTTTCGATCCTTCACGTCTGAGCCTCTGGTCGGGCCGTTCGCTCTCAACCGATTGGAGGTGAGGCGCGACCGTGATGCGATTGTGGTCGACGTGCGCGCCGGAAGTTTTCGTCGCGGCATGGTCCGTCGGATCGTTGCTGCGATGGTCGCGTTCGCACGAGGCGAAGTCGCCCTCGACACGGTGCGAACCGCGCTTGAAGGAAGGCGACACGACTTCGGCCTCGCTTCCGCGCCGCCCCTCTTCCTGATGGACGTCACGTACGGGTTTCCGTTTCGCATCGTCCGGAAGCCGAAAGCGTTCGACGAGTGGGGGGCTCTCGAGATCGATGCCTCGCTCCGCTTGCGGTGGCTTCGTTCAATTCGGGAGTCCGTTCTCTCCTCGAATTCCCGCGAATCAAGCCGGACCTGACCGGCCGGTTCGCGTGTCCTTCGTACAAAAAGGAGTTCGAGAATCGTACCAAATGACTTCGCGGACTCGACGAACCGCGAGTTGTCACACCGGGAGAAAAGCGTGTTCGCGGCGAGTCGGACGCGATGCGAACATAACTCGGACAAACGTATTTATACAGTTCGAACACTTCGCGGCCCAATTCGACTAGGGAGGAGGAGAGTGAAATGAGTTTCTTGCTATCGCGCTCGATGGCGCTGAGGACGCTCGTCGTTGTGTTCGCGGTGTTGGTCTCCGCGTTCGCAATGTTGTGGAGCAGCCCGAACGCTGCCGCTGCGTCCTCACGCACGAACTTGGTCATCGGATTGCAGAACGACATGGTCAACCTGAACCCTTTCGATCCGTCAACCAATAGCGTTTGGAAAGCGTATCAGACGCAGTATAACTTTGAAACGCTGTTCACGTACGACCCGAATTACCAGCTCTATGCGGACTTGGCCGACCCTGCCGCTGCGTGCCCTGCACTCACCACGGTCGCTATACCAGGTTCCTGCATCGATAACAGCAAGCTCAACATCACAGTCAATCTCCGTACGGGCGTTACCTTCACAGACGGCCAGCCGTTCACGGCCGACGACGTTGTCTTCGGGTACCAGACTCTACCTTGGTCCACCCTCGCGACCGACATCGTCAGTGCGATTTGGTGGGACCATCCGGTTGCTCCGCTGTGGAACGCGACCGCCAATGGCGGGACGTGCGCAGCCGCGAAGTGCGTTTCTCACCTCGGAATTTTCAAGACGAGCGCATCCCAGGTTCGGTTCGAGCTCACCCCGCACACGGTGCCCGGGGTCAGGGACGGAGGCTATGCTCTCATTTTCTATGACACCCTCGTACTTCCGATCATTCCGGCCCACGTCTGGAAGAACCACCTCCAGACGACGGCCCAGATCAACTACTCCGATCCCGCGCTCGGAAACGTCGCGGATTCATGGGACCAATCCATCGATTTCAGCTTCGGCGGGCCCGGCCAATACGATGCGACGATTGGCACCGGTCCGTTCATGATGGTAACGTGGACTCGGAATGCCGGATCCAAATCGGTCGTCTATCCGAGCTACTGGGGTAAGAGCCAGGCCCACCTCTGGGCCGGAACTTCGTACGGGTTCTTCCCGAAGTACGTGACGGAGTTCGACTTCATCGTCTACGGCAGCTTGGACGTCGTCAGCCTGTCCTTGCAGCAAGGGACGATTGATACACTGCTTTGGTCGCTGACTCCCGGTTTCGTGAACGTCGTGTCGTCCAACCCGGCGGTCACTGTGCAGACCGTGACCGACTCAGGGTTCTTCTACCTCTCGTTCAACGTGCGCCAGCACCCGTGGGACGACAAGTGCCTGCGCCAAGCGATCTCGATGGCGATCGACAAGAACTATATCGTCAACACACTGATGGGTGGCTACGGAATCCAAGGATACGCGCCGATTTCGATCGCGAACCCAACCTACGTGAACTCTGCCGCGAAGCCGCCGGACTACAACTTGGCCGGCATTGCCACGAAACTGCAGGGCTGTGGCTACACGATCGACTCTGCGACCGGGTTTTACCGGGCTCCCGCAGCGTACGGCGGGCAGGTTGTCACCGCGACGATCTTGACCCCGCCGAAGGACTACGACCCGGTCCGGGCGGACGCCGGCATTATGATCTCGAACAACCTGAAGGCCGCGCACCTCAACATCGACTCAGCACCGACGAGCTTCGACACGATCGTTGCGAAGGCCTTCACCCGTCCGGTGAATTTCCAGATCTATGTGCTCGGATTCTCTCTCGGCCTCTTCCCGGAGACGTACATCTGTTCGTTCTTCTGTTCGAACTACGATGTCAACAAGAATCCCGCCGGGTCGAACTCGGCAGGCTACTCGAACTCCGCGGTCGATGCGCTGATTAATCAGGCCCTGTACACAACGAACACGACCGACCGCGTCAACCTGGTCAAGCAGGTTGAGGCCATCGTGGCCGCGGACATCCCCTGGAACATCCTCTACTACCGCAAGAACGTGGTCGCCTGGCGCAACGACGCCTGGGAAGGCTGGGTCCTTTACCCGAACGGGAACGCCCAGTTCAACTTCTACAGCGTCGTGAACATCCACCCGACAACCGTTCCGCAGACGGGCGGCGGATTCATCGGCCCCTTGACCGTCGCCACCTCGATGCCGGACCAGATGTTCTACCGACAGATCGTACCGATTGGCGTCTACGTCTCACAAGGCGGGGCGCCGGTCGCTGGCGCTGTGGCGACCGTGACGATCCAGTTCGGTGCGCTCTCCGTGAATTTCACGGGCTCGACGGATAGCAAGGGCAAGTACAGCACGACATGGACGGTCCCGTTGCTGCAGGGCTCGGGCACGGCCACGGCCAAAGTGACCTACCAAGGTCTGACCGCCACGAATACGAAGACGATCGAGAGCACGATCGGGCCTCCAATGCCATCGGCTCAGCTCGCGCTTTCGACCCCGACCCCCGTCATCCTGACGGGCGGGACCGCCCAGATCAAGGCGACCGTGACGAGCTCGTCCGGCACCGGACTGGCGGGCATTCCGATCGCGCTCGAGACGAATATCACGGCCGGCGGGATCAGCCCGCTCACCGCGAACACCGACGCCACGGGCACCGCAACGTTCACCTATACCGCTCCCGCGGCGAGCGCGTTCGTGAACAGCCAATTCACGGACATCGTCCGCGCGCACATTAAGGTACAAAATACCCTCGCCGTGGAGACCCAGTCGGCGCAGATCGTAATCGTGACGCAGAACAACGCCGCCCCGATTTGGGACATCGTTTCGCTCGCCAAGCCAGTCTTGGGAGCGCAGTTCCACGTCATCGGCGCGACGCCGACCAACCTGATTGTGAACGTCACGAGCTTCGCCGGAGCCGCGGTCGTCGGGGTGGACGTCGATCCCATCTTCAGCGACGCGTGGAACTTCACCGTGTCGGCCACCGGGGGTTCGAACAAGACCAATGCCGCAGGGCAAGCTCAATTCACCGTCGCCGCGACCACCAGCGCCCAGAATTTGCTGAACTCGACGACGATGCCGTTGACCTTCCAGGTGCGTGGCGTCGTGTTCTCGACGTCCGATACGATTTTGATGAATTTGGCGAACGCCACGAGCACGGGCTACGGCGGCTACCTGAGCCTCAACTCCCTTGCCGTAGCCTATTCGAAGAACCAGTCCTCGAACCGGGTGACTCTCCAGCTGTTTAACAAAGCCGGATTGCCGGTCTCGGGCATCCCGGCGATGTTCAAGATCGACTACGGCGATTTCGGTATTCCGGCGCAGTTCGCGATGGCCGTCGACTTCGCTTGCAACGTGAACTGCCCGGATTACACGCAGACCGACGGCAGCCTGGATCTGAACTCGTTCGGGCTGGCCTCCCTCGGCGGCTCGTTCCAGAGCAGCGTCGGCCAGGACTGGAACTACGGCGTGGAGAACTTCATCAACGACTTCGAGGTCGTCGAGGCCGGGACGAACTTTGCCACGGGCACGCTCGACGGTGGGTCCTCGGGCGATAACTACGACGCCTGCAAAGCGGGCGGAAGCGCGATCGACGGAACCGCCCCGGCGCCGAACCCGCGCTGGGATGGCTCGTACATCATCAACGTGACGAGCGCGACCGACGCCACGGGGACGTACACCCTGCCCTTCACGACTAACCAGGAGAAGAAGGACAGCCGGATCCAGGTCGAGGCGTTCATCGGTGCGAGTGGCGGCGCGACCGCCATCACCGCGGGCGCGTGTTCCTTCGTCGCGACGATCGACCACTTCGCGTACCACATCAGCACGGGCTTCGTCACCGAGCGCGCACCGATCTTCGCGTTGTCGAGCTTCGAGACGACGGTTCCGAAATCGAATGTCTACACCCGGTCGGGGAACCCGCCGGTGCCGCCGACCCCGAAGCCCATCGTCACATCCCAGGCGAACTCCGTCACGCTGAACGCGCTCTTCAAGGACGCGAACGGGCCCGTGCACCGCCCGGTGGTCATGCTGACCCAAGGTGCCGGCTCCGCAGCCCGGAACGTCCAAGGTCGATTCCAAGGCGAAGTCCCGCTGGGAGGAACGACGGGCTTCGATTCGGGAGGAAACCCGATCATATTGACCCTCACGGGTGGCAACAAGTCCAGCGCCCCGGCCTCGGAGGGCTGGGTCAACTACACGCGGATCGTGTGTAACTCGCCGAGTCGGGGAAGTTGCACGGCCGCGGCGCCGCTCATCGCGCTCTCGCAGGGCCTGACCTTCTCCTACATTCCGGCGGACACACGCTACGCGTACAGCGCCCGGGACCAGCTCTTCACCCTCGCCTATGGCGACTACTGGTTCGCTCCGACGTTCGAGGCGCTGCTGTCGAAGCTGCCGTTCATCGTGACCGTCGCCTATCTGTACCTACCGACGACGACCGCGTTCCTCCAGGTATCGCTGGCGAGCGACTTGGTCTCCGCCGGGGGCACGACAACGGCGACGGTGACGACGTACAGCTCTCTCACCGGAAAGACTCTCGCGGGGGCCAACGTCTGGGTCGGGAACCAACTGCAGGTCACGAACGCGACCGGTGTGGCGACGTTCACCGTCGCGGCCGGAGCCATGGGGGCCCAGGAGGCCCTCGTCACCGCGACGGCTCCGTACGGCGGCGTGGCCCGCGGCTGGTATGCGCTCCTCGCGTCGAACCCCGTGCTGACCTATTCGAGCATCGCGGTCACGACGGGGCAAGCCGGATCCGCGTCGACCATCACGGTCTCGGCGCAGAATACGCTGGCCGTGGCCGGCAACGCGACGGTGTGGCTCACCGTCGATAACCAGCAGGTCGCAGGACAGGTGGTGTCGTTCGGTCCGAGCGAGACGAAGACGGTGACCTTCACGTACGTCTTCGCTCAGGCCGGATCGCATACCGTCGCGATCGGCTCGGCATCAACGACCGCCTCGATCCCGGCGGTCCCACCCGTGGACAACACGGTCCTCTATGCGTTGGCCGGCGGATTGCTGGTCGTGGGTCTGGTCGTCGGTGTCGCCGTCGGTGCGTTGATGGGCCGCAAGCGAAAGAGGCCCCCGACCTCGATGCCGGGCGAGTCCGGCAGCGGTGGAGCAGCGGAGGAAGAGTTACCTCCCGAGGAAAGTCTCTAGCCGAAACGGACCGGGCGTTCGCGCTCGGTCCTCTTTCCCTTTATTGATTCCGCCGATTCCTTTGAGGAACTCGGGGGGGTAGATAAGTTAGAAATAGGCTTCAGTCGATAGTAAGGTCGGGCAAGGGGGTTGGAGCATGGCGTCGCTGACCCGGTACCTCATTCGGCGAGCGATTCAGGGCGTCATCACGCTGCTCATCGTCACGGTCCTCATCTTCATCCTGTTCTACTTCTCCGGTAATCCGCTCGACGGCCTCCGCTCGAACCCATCGATTCAGCCGGCCGTCATCGAGCGGCTTCGGCAACAGTACGGACTCGACCAAGGCCCCGAGGTCCAGCTGTACCGGTACGTCGTGAACATGTTCACCTTCAACTTCGGCTGGTCTTCGTACGCGAATGCCCCGGTCGTCTCCGTGCTCCAGGAGGCGTTGCCCCGCACGCTATTCCTCTTCGGGGGAGCGGTGCTCATCGAGTACATGATTGGGGTGCTCGTCGGCCGGTACATCGCATGGAAGCGCGGGAGAGGAGTCGAAGGCGGCGTCATCCTCACGAGTCTGTTCTTCTACAACATGCCGTCCTTCTGGATTGGATTGATTCTGCTGTTCTTCTTCGCGTACGTCTGGACGTGGTTCCCGCTCCGAGGGTTCCAAGATACTCCGACGGACTCGTTCACCGCACAGCATTACCCGTTCCTGCTCTCCCTCGAGGGCATTGCGTTCGAGGTGGTCCTGGGGGTGATTGCCATCCTGGCGGGCGTTGCGATCATCGCGATCGCATGGATCCGGAGGCCGAAGCGACCGCTCGAGACCCGCCAGCAGGTCATGCGCTTGGTTCCCGGCGCGATCGTCGCCGCGTTCGGTGCGGTCCTCTTCGTCTGGCCGTTTTGGAACATGTCGATGTTCGATGTGGCCGACATCTTGATCCACGGCGCCCTTCCGATGCTCGCCCTCGTTCTCATCAGCGCCGCGGGAACGATCCTGCTGATGCAGACATCGATGCTCGAGGTCATGGGCGAGGATTTCATCCTGACCGCGAAGGCCAAGGGCCTTTCCGAACGGATCGTACGCAAGCGTCACGCCGCGCGGAACGCGTACCTTCCCGTGGTCACGTCCCTGGCAATCAGCCTTGGATTCATCGTCGG
>Ga0209761_1000079_pt1 | contig 47378 bp, 37 predicted proteins | sample GraSoi013_1_40cm_4_FD_185818 | JGI IMG/M metagenome (GOLD analysis project Ga0209761, IMG submission 185818) | Grasslands soil microbial communities from the Angelo Coastal Reserve, California, USA - Sample 09_25_2013_1_40cm (SPAdes) (version 2) | ecosystem: Environmental > Terrestrial > Soil >... | reverse complement strand
AGGGGGGGGGGGGGGAGCCATCACCGGCCTGGCGCAGAAGATCGTGTTGTCGCCGGTCGCAGGCGACGTCAAGGTGTCCTGGCACCGCAGCGCGATTCACGTCCAGCCCGAAGAGGGGTGGAAGCGAAACCGGGTGTACCACCTCGAGGTGCTGCCCGGCATCGCGGACTTGCGCCGCAACGTCACGAAGACGGGCAGGACGATCGTCTTCTCGACCGGCGGCGCCCTGCCCCGAGCCGCGCTCAGCGGGACCGTGCTCCTGTGGGTCGAGCAGCGGCCGCTCGCGCAGGGCGTGATCCGGGCCGCTCCGCTCCCCGACACCGCCGCCTATGTCACGCTGACGGACTCCGCCGGAAACTTCCGGCTGCGGGAGATCCCTCCCGGGCGTTATCGCGTGTGGGCCATTCAGGACCAGAACAACAACCGCCGCCAGGACCGGCGCGAGCCGTTCGACACCGTCGCCGTCACGGTCGACTCGACGGCGAGTGCCGTGCTCTGGGCGTTCGTGCACGACACCGTCGGCCCGCGGATTCGCACCGTCGAGGCGGTGGACTCGGTCACCCTGCGCATCACCTTCTCGGGGCCGCTCGATCCGGCGCGCCCGCCGGACACGGCCGCGGTGCGCGTGTTCGCGCTGCCCGACACGACGCCCGTCGGCGTGCGGGCGCTGTACCGACCGGCGCAGTTCGATTCGCTGCAGGCGCGCGCGCGGGCGGTGGCCGACTCGCTCAAGCGGCTGCAGGATACGACGGCACGGCGGGATACGACGGCGCGCCGGAGGACCCCGGCTCCGGCAGCCCCGCGGGCGCCCGCTGCGCGGGCGCCTCGAGACACAGCTACCGTGCACGTCGACACCGCCCGCGTCCGCAAGCTCCTGGGCCAGCGCCCCGTGCCCTACGACCGGCTCGTCGTTCAGACCGCGCCGCCGCTGACCCCGGGGGCGAAGTACCTCGTGCGCGTGCGCCGAGCGATCAACCTGAGTGGCGTCGCCGCGGACGGCGTCGGGGTGGTCGAGATCCCCGTGCCGAAACCTGCGCCGCGCGACACCACCAAGGTCAAGGCGCCGTGACCGACCCCCGCCGCCGGCTGCCCGCGGTGGACGCCCTGCTCGCCGAGCCCGACGTCGCTGCGCTTGTCACCGCACATCCGCGGGGGCTGGTGGTGCGAGCCGTGCGGGACACGATCGAGCACGCGCGCGCCAACGGCGGCGCTGCGCCCTCCGAGGGCTGGGGCGCGGCCGTCCGCGCGCGGGTGCAGCACCTCGCCGCCCCGTCGCTCCTGCCGGTGATCAACGCCACCGGCGTAGTGCTGCACACCAACCTCGGTCGCGCGCCGCTGGCGCGCGCCGCCCGCGAAGCGATGACCCGCATCGCCGCGGGATATTCGAATCTCGAATACGACCTGGCTCTCGGTACCCGTGGCTCACGCCACGGGTTATGTCGGGATCTCCTGGTCGAACTGACGGGCGCCGAAGACGCCGTCGTCGTGAACAACGCCGCGGGCGCTCTGCTCGTCGCCCTCTCGGCGCTGGCCCGCGACGGTGAAGCGGTGGTGTCGCGGGGCGAGCTGGTGGAGATCGGCGGCGCCTTCCGGATCCCGGATATCATGGCCCGCTCGGGCGCCACCCTGGTCGAGGTGGGGACCACGAACCGCACGCACTTGAGGGACTATGAAGGCGCGCTGACCGAGCGCACCAGGCTCCTGCTCAAAGTCCACCGCTCCAATTTCCAAGTCACGGGTTTCACCGCCGAGGTCTCCGCGCAGGAGATCGCGGGGGTCGCGCGCGCGCGGGGCGCAGCGAGCCTGTACGATCTGGGCAGCGGGCTCTTGGTCGACCTCTCGCCGTGGGGCCTCGCCGGCGAGCCCACCGTGGCCGAGGCCCTCGCGAGCGGCGTGGACGCCGTCGCCTTCTCAGGAGACAAGCTGCTCGGCGGCCCGCAAGCCGGGATCCTGCTGGGCCGGCGAGACGCGATCGCGGCGTGTCGCAAGGATCCGCTGGCACGGGCGGTGCGCGCCGACAAATTCACGCTCGCGGCGCTCGAGGCGACCCTCACTCTCTACCGAGATCCGGAGCGGGCACGGGTTGATATACCCGTACTTCGGATGCTCACCGAAGACGTTGAGGAGATACGGCGTCGAGGAGAGGCGTTGAGGAGGAGCGTGGAGGGCACGGCGTCGGCGGAGCTGATCGAGGGCGAATCGGAGGTGGGCGGCGGATCTTTCCCGGGCGCGAAGCTGAAGACGTGGCTGGTTCGCTTGAATCCCCGACACCTGACACCCGACACCTTGTCGGCCCGCCTCCGCTCGAGCGCCCCTCCCATCATCGCCCGCATCGCCGACGATCGCGTCGTCCTCGATCCGCGCACTATCTTCCCCGACGAGCTGGAGACCGTGGCGCGCGCGGTGCGGGCCGCGCTCGATGCCTGACGCCCGAGCGGAAGGAGGCCGCCGCGCCGTCTTTCTCGACCGCGACGGCACCATCGTGGAGGACCCGGGATTCCTGCACCAGCCCGGCAAGGTCCGCCTCCTTCCCGGCGCCGGAGCAGCGATTCATCGCCTGAACCAGGCGGGCTGGCTCGTGATCACCGTCTCCAATCAGTCGGGGATCGCGCGCGGCGTGTACGACGCGACCGCCTACGGCGCCGTGCAGCGCCGCCTCGCGGAGCTCCTGGCGGCACATGACGCCCGGCTCGACGGCGCCTACTTCTGTCCGCACCATCCCGACATCACGGGACCGTGCGAGTGTCGCAAGCCGGGGGTGCTGCTGTTCCGCGAGGCCCAGGCCGCCCTCGGCCTCGACCTCGCTCGTTGCCGCTGGGTAGGTGATCGCTTGAGCGACGTCGAGCCTGGGCGGCGGCTCGGGGGGCGCGGCTTCCTGGTGGCGACGGGTCGCGGCGCGCAGTACGCGGCGCAGGGACGCGCCCTCGGCGTCCCCGTCGTGGCGGACCTCGCTGCTGCCGCCGCCGAGATTGTGCGCGGCGGCTAGCGCCCGCAGATTGCGGGGCGACATGGAGCTGTGGAGACTGGTCGCGCTGCTCGCGCTCGCCCCGGGTGCCCTCCCCGCACAAGGCAAGCCCCCTCGCTGGACCGCGCGGGGGACGATCGCGCGAGGCGACACGGTGCGGGACTCCCTCACACGGCGCGACGTGCTCCTCCCGGCGGAGAGCACGTACGCGCAGGAGTGGCGGCTCGCCGGGCGAGCGGGCGAGACCGTCACCATCGACCTCGCCGCGGCCGCCTTTGACGCGTACGAGTTCCTGCTCGGCCCCGGCTTCGAGGCCGCAGCGCCCCAGGACGACGACTCGGGCGGCCGCTGCAACGCCCGACTTACCGTACGACTGCCCCGAACGGGAGACTATTTCATCGTGGTGACGAGCAGCGAGCGGTTCGCGACCGGGGCGTTCACGCTCACCGTCGCCGCCGGACCCAAGCCTCGTTCGCTCGCCGCTTGCGATCGGTGACGCCGGTTCCGGTGGCCGTGCTCGTCTCGGGCGGCGGCACGAACCTCCAGGCGCTGCTCGACGCGCTGCGCGACTCGCCGGTGGCACGGATCGCGCGCGTGGTCGCGAGCCACGCCGACGCGGGCGCGCTCGAGCGAGCGCGGCGGGCCGGGCGAGGCGTGTCCACCGTCGTGCTCGCGCATCCCGACGATCCGGGCGAGGTCGTGACGGCCATCGGCGACGCCAGGCTCGTCGTGCTCGCGGGATACCTGAAGCGCATTCCGCCCGCCGCGGTCGCGCAGCTTCGCTGGCGCCTGATTAATATCCATCCGGCGCTGCTCCCAGCGTTCGGCGGCCCCGGAATGTACGGCCGCCGCGTCCACGAAGCCGTGCTCGCGAGCGGCGTCGCGCTCACCGGAGCGACCGTCCACTACGTGGACGAGGAGTACGACCGGGGTCCGATCATCGCGCAGTGGCCCGTACCGGTCCGCCCGGACGACACGCCGGACACGCTCGCCACGCGCGTGCTCGAAGTGGAGCATCGGTTGCTGCCGCAGGTGGTCGTGGCCCTGGCGCGGCTGGGCGTACCGGAGAGGCCCGTGCGGCTCTCCTCGAAGGGTTCCGGATTCGTCACGGGAGACAAGTTTGGTATCGATCTCGACACTGCGGCGGACGGGCGGACTGGCGGACGGGCAGACCGCTAAGGCGGGGCTCGTCGCGTGTGTGTTCCTGTCCGCCCTTCCGACGGTCCGCCTGTCCGCTCAGGGCGACGTCGACCGCCTGGCGTTCCGCTTCGCCTCCATGACCGCCGTCACCGGTCTCGAGCAGGCGATGGTGGACTCGCTCCGGGCACTCTTCCCCGGCAGCACCCGCGATCAGGCGGGCAACGTGACGCTCACCCTGGGTCAGGGCTCCCCGAAGCGACTCTTCACCTGCCCGCTCGACGAAGTCGGCTACGTCGTGGGCAACATCCTGCCCGACGGCTTCTTGCTGTTGCGGCGGGTGGGTGGTGGAGGGGGGGGCCGCACGGCGTCGCCGCTGTTCGATCAACAGCTCGAAGGTCACCGCGTGACTGTGTTCGGAGCGCGAAGCGCTGTGCCCGGCGTCGTGGCCGTGAAGTCGACGCACCTGACGCGGGGCCGCGTAGCGACCGGGGCGGGCGCGCCCGATCCCGTCTTCACCGTGGACAACGCGTACGTGGACGTGGGTGCGAGCTCGGCGGCCGAGGTACAGGGTCTCGGGATTGCGGTGCTCGCACCGGTGTCGCTCGCCAAGCGGCCGCAACTCTACGGCGAGCGGCTGCTCGCCGCGCCGGCCGCCGGACGGCGCGCCGCCTGTGCCGCGCTCGCTGCGGCGGTCCAGGCGAAGCCCAAGGTGAAGGGCACGGTCGTCGTCGCGTTCACGGTGCAGAGCCTCTATGCGAGCAACGCCGGCCTCGCGAGCGTGAAGGCCCGGCTCGGGCCGTTCGACGACATCAAGACCGCCGCGCTGCCGGCGCGCTACGCGGACACGGCGGCGGAGACGGTGGCCCTCGCCGACGCGGACAGGCTCGTCCGGGAAATCCGGCAATGGATGGAGGGAAGATGAGAGCGGTCGTAGCGGCAACCGCGCTGCTTACCGCCCTACCGGCCTGCCGCCTTGCGGCGCAAGACTCCACTCGAATCGCCGAGGCACAAGCGGTCCTCGCCCCGCTCGTGGAATCCTACGGCGTTTCCGGCGCCGAGGGCCCGGTGCGGGAGGCAGTGAAGCGGCTGCTGCCGGCGTGGGCCGTGCCCTCGACCGACACCGCGGGCAACCTTGTGGTACGGGTGGGCCAGGGCGACCCGGTCGTCGTGTTCATCGCGCACCTGGACGAAATCGGCTTCCGCGTGACCGGCATCCGCGACGACGGCGCGCTCGAGCTCGAAACCCGCGGCGGATTCTTCCCGTCCCTCTTCGAGGCCAAGCCGGCGCTCGTGCACACGGACCAGGGCGACGTGGCGGGCGTCTTCCTGCCGCGCGACTCCGGTTTCACGCGCCGCACCCCTCCCCCACTCCGCGTCAGCGTGGGCACCGCTTCACGAGCGGCCACCATGGCCCGGGGCGTAAGCCCCGGGCAAACGGTCACCATGCCCAAGCAATACATCCGGCTCACAGGCACGAGAGCGACGGGCCGGTCGTTCGACGACCGCGTCGGCTCGGCCGCGCAGCTCATGGCGCTGCGGCGCCTGGACCGCGCGGCGCTCAAACACCAGGTGGTTTTCATCTGGAGCGTGCGCGAGGAGATCGGGCTCGAGGGAGCGGAGGCAGCGGCCGCGTCGCTCGGCACGACCCCTCGACGCGTGTACGCGATCGATACGTTCGTGTCCGCGGACTCACCACTCGAGCTGCCCAGCTTCGCCGTGGCGCCGATCGGGCGGGGGGCGGTGGCGCGCGCGCTCGACAACTCGTCCGTCACGCCCCCCGCCTACGTGGACTCGCTCGTCCAGGTCGCGCGGGCGCGCGGCGTCGCGCTGCAGGTCGGCACCACCAACGGCGGCAACGACGGATCCGTATTCACCCCGTACGGCGTGGTGGACGTGCCGATCGGGTGGCCGCTCCGCTACTCCCATTCCCCCGCCGAAGTGATCGACTTGAAGGACGTGGTGAGCCTCGCCGACATGATCCGGGCCGTGGCCGAGACCTGGTGAAGGCCCGAGCCCTGCTGTCGGTGTCGGACAAGCGCGGCCTCGTAGAGCTCGCGCGCGAGCTGGTCGCGCTCGGCTGGGAGATCGTCTCCACCGGCGGCACCGCGGAGGCGCTGCGCAAGGCGGGGATCCCCGTGATCCCGATCGAGCAGGTGACGGGATTCCCCGAGATGATGGATGGGCGCGTGAAGACGCTGCACCCCAAGGTGCACGGCGGCCTGCTCGCCCGCCGCACTCATTCCGGGGACCGCGCCGCGCTCGCCGAGCACGGGATCACGCCGATCGACCTGGTGGTCGTCAACCTGTATCCGTTCCGCGAGACGGTCGCGAGGCCCGGCGTCGCCTTCGAGCAGGCGATCGAGCAGATCGATATCGGCGGCCCCTCGATGCTCCGCTCGGCCGCGAAGAATCATCAGGACGTCCTGGTCGTCGTCGATCCGGACGATTACCCCGTGGTGATCGCGGCGCTCAAAGAAGGCAGACTGACCCCGGGCGCAAGCCCGGGGAGCCCCGGGCTCCGTCGGGAATTGGCCGCCAAAGTCTTCGCCCACACCGCCGCGTACGACGCCGCCATCCACGGCTACCTCACCAAGGATGCGCCCGGGTGGCCCGAGCGGATCACGCTCGCGTTGGAGCGCCGCCAGGAGCTTCGCTACGGCGAGAACCCGCACCAAGCCGCAACGCTGTACGCGACCGCGGAGCCCGGCATCCGCGACCTGGAGCAGCTCTCCGGCAAGGAGCTGTCGTTCAACAACCTGCTGGACCTGGACGCGGGGCTCCTGGCGGTCGCGCCCTGGAGCTCGGGGCGCGCGGACCGCACCGCGTGCGCCATCATCAAGCACACGACTCCGTGTGGCATCGCCCTGGCCGGCTCGCCGCGGGAGGCGTACGAGCGCGCCCTCGCCACGGATCGCACGTCCGCGTTCGGATCTGTGATCGCGTTCAATGTGGCGGTGGACCGCGCGGCGGCGGAGGCGATGCGGGAGCTGTTCGTCGAAGTGGTGGTGGCACCCGGGTTCGCAGCCGACGCCGTCGCCGTGTTCCGGGAGAAGAAGAACCTGCGCGTGGTGCGGCTCCCGGCCGGAGAGGCCGCCGGCTGGGACTGGAAGCGGATCCGGGGCGGGGTCCTCGCGCAACAGCGCTCCCACAGCGCGCAGGTGATGGACGCAACCGGTTGGACAGTGGTGACCCGGCGCCCGCCGAGCGACGCGGAGTGGCGCGACCTGCGCTTCGCCTGGGCCGCCGTAGGGGCGGTCAAGTCGAACGCGATTCTGCTCGCCCGCGACGAAGCCGCGATTGGGATCGGCGCCGGGCAGACGTCGCGCGTGGACGCCTCGTTTCTGGCGATCCACAAGGCGCGCCAACAGGGTCACGATCCCACGGGCGCCGTGTTAGCTTCCGACGCGTTCTTTCCGTTCCCGGACGGGGTAGAAGAGGCCGCCCGGGCGGGCGTGCGCGCGATCATCCAGCCGGGCGGCTCGGTGAAGGACGCCGAGGTCGTGGCGGCGGCGGATCAGGCGGGTCTGGCGATGGTGTTCACAGGTATCCGACAGTTCAGACACTAACCCGTGACCAAAGCATGACCGACCCACAGACCCCGGACGTCGCAGCCTACCGGCCTCCCTATCTGCTCGCGAGCCTCGTTGCCCTGGGCGCCCTCGTGCTGTACGCGGTGACGCTCGCGCCCACCACGCAGTTCTGGGATGCTTCCGAGTACATCACCGCCGCACACGCACTGGGGATTCCCCATCCTCCCGGGAACCCGCTGTTCGTCATTCTAGCCCACGCGTGGGGGCTGCTCCCGTTGGGGGTCGACTATGCCCGACGCATCAATCTCTTCGCGGCCGCGACGAGCGCGGCCGCGGCGGGCGTATGGTTTCTCATCGGAGAGCGGTGGTTGCGGCCCATCGTGGCGCCCGCACGGCGGCGGCGGCTCGTCGCAGCCGCGGGTGCCGTGGTCGGGGCCACGGCGTTCACCGTGTGGAACCAGTCGGTGGCGAATGAGAAGGTCTATACCCTGAGCGTGTTGTCGATCGCCTTGGTGCTCTGGCTCGCGGTGCGGTGGACGGACCAGCCGGTGAGCACCCGGCGCGATCATCACCTGGTCCTCATCGTTTACGTGCTGGCCCTCACGGCGACCAACCACTTGATGGGCGTCCTCGCGGCACCGGCGGTGCTCGTGTACGTTCTGCTCACCGACCCGCGCGCGCTGCTCCGTCCCCGATTCCTCGTGGCGGCGACGCTCGTCGCCCTAGTCGGGACGAGCGTCAACCTCTTCATCCCGATTCGGGCGCACCTCGACCCGTATCTCAACCAGGGTGACGCGACCACCTGGCCGGCGCTCAAAGCCGTCCTCGCGCGCGATCAGTTCGGCAAGCCCTCGGTGTTCGACAACCCGATGTTTCCGCCCGGCCCCGACAACCCGGGCCACACGCTCGTCCTGTACGGGCAGCAACTGCTGAACTACGTGCAATACTTCACCTGGCAATTCGGCCGGGACTGGCTCCCCGCGATGCGAGCGTCGTTGGCGGTCCTGTTCGGCGCATTGGGGCTCCTGGGGGCGCGGCGGCATTGGCGCGCGGAGCGCCGGGCGGCGTTCGCCATGACGACGCTGATGCTGACCCTCTCAGTCGCACTCGTGTTCTATCTCAACTTCAGGTGGGGCTATTCCCAGCCCTTCACGGGACCCGGGCTGGAGCATGAGGTCCGCGAGCGGGACTACTTCTTCATCGCGTCGTTCGCGGCGTGGAGCGTGTGGGTGGGGAGGATCGAGGCGGCCGTCGCCGCGCGAGCTCGAGCGCCCGCACCCGCGAGACTGTGGGCAGCGTCGGCACTCGTGCTCCTCATCGCGCTGGTCCCCCTCGCGGGCAACCGACTCACCGCACCTCGCAGCGGCGAGACGCTGGCGCGCGACTACGCCCACGACCTGCTGCAGTCGGTGGACCCCTATGCGCTGGTCGTGACGGCGGGCGACAACGACACGTTTCCCCTGTGGTACGCGCAGGAGGTCGATGGCGTCCGCAGGGACGTGAGCGTGCTCGTGACCTCACTCGCGAACACGGGCTGGTATCTGCGGCAGCTGCAGCGGCGCGCACCGGCGACGTTTGATGCGGGCGCCGCGCCCGATCTGTACCGCGGCCACGTCTGGCCACGCCCGGTCATGCCCTGGATGAGCCGCTACTATCTGGGCGGCTCCGCCGACACGCTACCGGACTATGTGCCGCTGGCACAGCCGGCCACCGGCTACCTCGGGCCGATCGCGGTCTCGCTCGACCCCGGCAGGCTCGGGCGCCCGTACCTGATGCGGTCGGACCTGGCGGTGCTGCAGATCATCAAGGACGAGTTGGGCAAGCGCCCCATCTACTTCTCCACCTCCACGGGGGATTACGCGGACCGGCTCGGTCTCTCTCCCTATCTGATCGGCGAAGGTCTGGTGCGTCGCCTCGCGCCCCGGCCCGTCACGGCGAGCGACGGCGTGCAGCTCTTGCAAGGGCGCGGTTTCGTAAACGTGCCGCGGTCGGCCGCGCTCCTGTTCGGGGTGTATCGCGGCGGTGAGACCGCTGCCCGACCGCGACCTCGCGGCTGGGTCGACGTGCCGTCGCAGAATAGCCTGCTGGGATACGTCTTCGCGTACGACACGATCGCCGCGGCGCTGCGTGAGAGCGATCCGGCGCGCGCTGGGCGGGCCGTCGCGCTGCGGGATGCGATCCTGGCGAACACGACATACGCGCCCGCGGGCGGGCGCGCCATCGACAACTGATCCCCCCCGATCGAGCGAGCATGACCGACCCACAGACGCCGTACGTCGAAGCGGAGCGGCCTCCCTATCTGCTCGCGGGCCTCGTGGCTGTGGGCGCCCTCGTGCTATACGTATCGACGCTCGCGCCGACCACGCAGTTCTGGGACACATCCGAATACATCGCCGCCGCGTACGTGCTCGGCATCCCGCATCCGCCCGGTAACCCACTGTTCGTGCTCATCGCCCACACCTGGGGTTTGTTGCCGCTCGCGGCGGGGTACGCGATGCGGATCAACCTGCTGGCGGGGGTCACGAGCGCGATCGCGGCCGGATGCTGGTTCCTGGTGAGCGAGCGCTGGATGCGAGCGTGGGTTCCGGCGCGGCTGCCGCGCCGCCTCGCTGCCGTGGCGGGCGCGCTCGTCGCCGCCACGGCGTTCACGGTGTGGAACCAGTCGGTGGTGAACGAGAAGGTCTACACGCTGTCGCTGCTCTCGATCGCCCTGGTGCTGTGGCTCATCGTACGTTGGGACGATCAGCCGGCCGGCGAGGGGCACGACCATCATCTGCTGATGATCGTGTTCCTGCTCGCCCTGACGTCCACGAACCACATGATGGGCGTGCTCGTGGGGCCGGCCGTCGTGGTGCTGTTGTTCCCGCCCCTCAAAGACCAGCGGCCGGCGGACGAGGCCGAGCGGCGAGTGGAGTGGTCGCAGTGGTTCGTATTCTGCAGCGTCTACGCGCTGATCGTGGCGAGCGGGCTCGAGAACGCGGGCCCGCTGAAGCTCGCCGCCGTGCTGTTCCTCGGCGCCCTGGCGTACGCGTTCGTCCAGGCGCGCAACTGGGACTTCGCAGTCGCGGTGCTGCTGGTCGCGATCGTGGGCGTGTCGGTCTATCTCTTCCTCCCGATCCGCGCGGCGCACTTCCCACCGATCAACGAAGGCGAGCCCACCACGCGGCAGGCGCTGTGGGACGTGCTCACGCGCCAGCAGTACGGCAAGCCGCCGGTGTGGGAGCGGCAAGCGACGCTCTGGGCACAGCTCGGGATGTGGTTCCAGTACTTCAGCTGGCAGTGGGGACGGGATTTTTCCGGCGCCATCCAGAACGGCCTCGCGGTGCTGTTCGGGGCGCTCGGCGTGCTCGGCGCGGGGCGCCACTGGCGGGCAGACCGCCGCCGCGCGATCGCGATGACGGCGCTCGTCGCCACGTTCACACTGCTCCTGATCTTCTACTTGAACTTCAAATACGGCTACTCGTGGCAGCCCGACAAGCAGATCCCGCGGGAAGTGCGCGAGCGCGACTATTTCTTCATCGCGTCGTTCGCGCTGTGGGGCGTGTGGGTCGGGATGGGGCTCGCGACCCTCATGGAATGGCTCAGCGAGGGGCTCGAGCTCCGCGTGCCGGATGGCGCCCGCCGCTGGACGCTCGCGACGCCGGTGTTGGTGCTCGCGCTGATCCCGCTGTGGGGCAATCACCTCACCGCCCCGCGCAAGGGCGAGACGCTCGCGCGCGACTTCGCCTTCGACCTGCTGCAGTCGGTCGAGCCCTACGGCGTCCTCGTGACGGCGGGCGACAATGATACGTTCCCCCTGTGGTACGCGCAGGAGGTCGAGCAGGTCCGCCAGGACGTAACCGTCGTGAACCTGTCGCTGGCGAACACCGACTGGTATGTGCGTCAGCTCCAACGGCGGCCGCTCGCCACGTTCGACTCGACGCAGGCGCCGGCGATCTATCGCGGCCGCTCGTGGCCCAAGCCCACGGGCAAGCTGCTCAGCTTCTCGGACACCTACGTTCGGGACTCCCTGCAGCCGGTCTATTGGCTCGGCGAGCACAAGACGTATGCGAACCTGGGCGGGGTCACCGTCACCCTCGATCCCCAGCAACTCGGCCGCCAGTATCTCGAGCGCGCGGACGTGATCGTGCTCCAGGCGATCAGGGACCAGATCGGCAAGCGGCCGATTTACTACTCGCGCACCGTGGGCCCGTACGCCGACCAGTTCGGCCTCACCGGGTACCTGGAGGGTCAAGGCTTCGCGCGCAAGCTGCGCCAGCAGCCCCTCGCCGCGACGGACAGCATCAAGCTGCTGCCCGTGTTCGGGTTCGTGAACCTGCCGCGCACGGAAGCGCTCGCCTTCGGCGTGTATCACGCGGACGCCGCCGGGCGCCACCGCCCGCGCGGCTGGGTGGACCGACCGTCGGAAGGGATCCTCGCGACCTACGGGCTGCTGTATCAGTCGCTGGCGCAGGCGCTGCGGGCGACCAAGCCGGAGGTCGCGAACCGGGCCCTGCTGCTCGCCGACTCGGTCTTCAAGAACACCAGCTACGGGTACATCCCCCCCGCCGAGCGTTGACCGGCGCGCGGGCGCTCGGCTAGGTTTGCCTCCAGTTCGGGAGGGCTAGACCTAACTGGTAAGGCGGCGGTCTTGAAAACCGCTGGGCGCAAGCCCGTAGAGGTTCGAATCCTCTGCCCTCCGTTGCACCGCCTCCCCCCTCTGCTCGCGCCCCATGACCAGAAAGGATTCGACGTGATCAAGCCCGTCCCATCAAGTCGCTTCAGGCCGCGTATCACCGCGACGCTCTCGGTGAGGAACTGGGACGGAGCCGTCGCCTTCTACAAGGCGGCCTTCGGCGCTACCGAGTTGTATCGCGTCGATGGCGGCGGCGTTGCACAACTGGCGGTGTCCGGCGCGGAGTTCTGGGTCGCGCAAGAGTCCCCGGAGAACCTCAACTTCAGTCCCGAATCATTGGGCGGCTGTTCAGTTCGGATGTTGCTCATCGTCGCAGACCCGCTAGCGGTGTGCAATCAGGCCGTCGCAGCAGGCGCAACGCAGGTCGTACCCGTCATGGACGCCCACGGATGGCGTCTCGGGCGAATCGTAGACCCATTCGGCCACCACTGGGAGGTCGCCAGACCACCAAGTTGAGGTGCGCCGCCGTCGCTCGGGATGCACCCTGGCGGACGGGCGGCATCGTGCGGAAAATTACGGGATGCGCGGAGCCCCGCTCGTACTCGCTCTCCTCGTCTACACCGTCTACACCGCCCTATCCGCGGCCGCGCAGGAGCCGGTCGACACTACGCTCACCATCCAGGGCTTTCTCCAGCGGGACAACGAGGTGGACGTCTGGACGATCGTCGTACCGCTGCCGGTGCAAGTGCTGGGTACGCGGACGTACGTGGTGCCCGTCGTCGGCAAGCCGGAGCGCTGGGGTAAGTACGTCAATCGATACATCGAGGCCAGCGGGCGGGTCACACGCTTGCCCGAGCGCGGCAATCCTGCCATCGGCATGGAAGTGGAAAGGGCGAAAGAGGTGGAGCCACCGGGAACGGCCCGGGCGACGGTCGAACACGGCTTGACGCTCCACGCCGACATCACACTCTCGGTGGTTCCCAACCACTTCGCCTGGCGAGACTCCACCGGCAGCTCGACCGGCGTGAACCCGATGCTGGTGTACACCATCCTCAACCGGCGCGAAGCTCCGATCCTCTTTATCCTCCGGACGAACCGATTCCTGTGCGTCACCCTCAAGTCGAGCGAAGGGATCGACGTCTGGGACACCACGACGATCGTCCCGAGTCCGGACGCCCGACGCTTCACGATGCAGCGCGGCGGGCGGCTCCGGGACGCCATCCACTTCCCCGAGGACGCCGCGTCCCGGCGGGGACACTATTTCGCGCACGTCGGCGTCTGCGACGTTGACGATTACGACATCACCGCGGAATTCGACGTGCGGTAGCCGCTTGAAATCTGCTTGAGGGCGGCGCCCGAGATATCGGGTCATGCATCCGCCCGTAACCCCGGCCGCGCTGCTCTTCGGCTACGCGTTCCTGTCCAACATCGCCCTCGCCGTCGTGCCGCATGAGCCCGCCATCATCTGGTATGGGCCCCGGCTCGGCCTCTGGACCACAACGCTCGTCGCCACGGCGGGCACGCTGCTCGCCGCCATCGTGGACCACCGGGTGTTCGTACCACTGATCCGCCGGGTGGCGGAGCGTCGGGGCCAGCGTGCTACCGACGCCGCCTGGCCCGAGCGGCTGTTCCGTCGCTTCCCCTTCGCGACGATCGCGCTGTCCGGCCTGACGCCGCTGCCGTTCTTTCCGCTCAAGGCACTCGCGTTTACGACCGGCTGTCCGGCGGGGAAATACACCGCCGCCGTCGCGGCGCGCTGCCTGCCGCGCTACGCCTTGCTCGCATGGCTCGGCGCCACCGTGCAGGTCCCAACGTGGATCATGGTCGCGCTGTTCGCGCTCCTGATGGTCCCCTCGCTCCGGATGGTCTGGTGGCCACGCGCCGCGAGCTGACGTTCCTGCTTGCCGAGCCCGAGCGCCGGCTGCTCCGGGCCATCGCCGCCCGCTTGCCCCGGTGGGTGACCTCCGACGGCTTGACCGTCCTCGGCATGGCCGGCGCGCTCGGCACGGGCGCGGCGTACGCCCTGTCCACGCTGAGCACGGTGTGGCTCTGGGCAGCCAGCGCCCTGCTGGTGGTGAACTGGCTCGGCGACAGCCTGGACGGAACGCTGGCGCGCGTGCGCCGCGCCGAGCGACCGCGCTACGGCTACTACCTGGATCACATCGTCGATGCGTTCTCGACGGCGGCAGTCGGCGCCGGGATCGGTCTCTCGCCCTACGTGGATCTCGGCGTGGCGCTGATGGGCGTCCTCGCCTACCTCATCCTGTCGATCAACATCTACCTCGAGTCCCAAGCCTTCGGAGTGTTCCGGTTGGGATACAGCCGGATCGGTCCGACCGAAGCGCGGATCGTCCTCGTGGCCGCCAACGTGGCGCTGGCGGTGAGCGGGCCGAGCGCGGCCGTCATTCCGGTCGCCACCGGCACGGCTGCCGCGTTCGTCATCGGGATGTTCGTGCTGGTGGGGGCGCGGATCGGCCGCAACCTGTCCGCGCTCGCGCGAGTGGAGCCGCTTCCCACCTCCCTGCCGCCTACCGCCGCACCGCGTTCACCGCGGCCAGCGCGTCCACGAACCCTGCTCCGACTTCCCACAGCGCGCAGCCCGGCAGCGGGCGCGCCATTTGTGTGCGCACCGACGCGGTTCACTAGTCGTCGACGCGCTCGGCCGCGCAAGCGCGCGACACGAAGAGACCGTAATACCCTCCGTGCTTGAGTCGGCGCCACTCCTTACGTGCGTAGCCGAGCCTCGCGGCGGCGACGAGCAGCTGGGCCTCGAGGCGCGCGCTGAACTCCCCATCGATGACCTCGATGCCGTGCGTCGCAGGCCCGAGGAACTCGCCGAGCTCGACACCGAGGGCGAAGCTGTCGGACTTGTCGAGATAGGGCACAAAGGCGGTGTCGGCGAGATGCGAATCCTGCTCGAAGTCGTCGAGTGGCGATGACGGGCGCATGGCTCCCTTTCTGACCGTGGATAACCAAGGAGTCCTTCGCGGCGGCTTTGGTCACTCATGGGATCGCAGGCCCTCCTCGTGGCGCTATTTCCTGACCGCGTTCACAGCCGCCAGCGCGTCTACGTACCCCGCTCCCACTTCCCACACCGCAAACCCTGGTAGGGGGCGCGCCGTCTGCGTCAGGACCGACGCGATCCGATCGGGCGTGAGGCTGCCGCCCGCCGCTTCCTGCATCAGCGCCACTACCCCCGCCACGTGCGGCGTGGCCATCGACGTGCCGGACGCGCAGGTGTAATACTGCTCGTTCGCCAGGCTGATGGCGCAGCTGCTGGTCAAATCAAAGTCGTGGTTCGCGTCGAGTGCGTTGAGCACCGTCCCGGTCGACGCGCGGGTGGACACGATGTGTACGCCAGGTGCCGTAACGTCAGGGTGGTACAGCGGACTGCCCGGCATCCCGCGCGACGAGAAGTCCGCGAGCCAGGCCGGGCGGTTCTGGCCGGTCTGGTCGGCGCAGTGGACCGCCGAGTTCGTGGGGTCCGGAGTCACGAGTTTGCACCCCGCCGCCACCCCGATCACCCACGGCGCCACACTGTACGGGTTGAGGGTGTTCTGGTCGGGGCCGTCGTTCCCGGCCGCGAACACGACCGTGATCCCCTTATCGTGCACCTTTTTGGTCGCCTTGTTGATCGGATCCTTCGGATCGAACGGACCGCTCGTGCCCCAGGAGTTGTTCACAACCTTGATGTTGTAGGCCTGCTGATGGTCGAGGATGTAGTCGAAGCCTGCGAGCGCCCAGAAGATGAACAGGATGTCGCCCGTCCCGACCCCCATGAGCTTCGCGCCGGGGGCGACTCCGGTGTAGTAGCCGCCGGATGCGGTCCCCAAGCCCGCCGCGATCCCCGCGACGTGCGTGCCGTGACCGACCGAGGTCTCACTGTTCGGCAGGTTCTCGACGAACAGGTCCGCAGCCTTCGCGGTCTTGTTGATCGAGCCCTTGAACGTGAAGAGATCTGTGAGGTTGAAGAGAACTTTGACGTTCTGGACGGTCTTGTCGGGGTAGTGCAGATCGGGGTTGTAGAGGCCGTCGATGCCGGAGTCGAGAATGGCGATCCCGATCCCTTTGCCGGTGATGCCCGACGCCTGGACCGCGTCCGCGCGGATCGTCGGGACGCTCTCGTGCAGCATCGCGGTCTCCCAGGTGAGCTGCTTGTTCGCGTACACTCCCTGCACGCCCGGGAGCGCGCCGATCGCGGTGATCTCGGCCGGCGTGGCGAATGCGGCCACCAGGTCCAGGTTTTTGAACTGGATCACACCCGACCCAACGTTCATGATGGCGGCGCTCATCGCATCCGACGTGGTCACGGTTTCGTCGTAGTTGACGATCACCACCAGCCTGTCGCTCGGCGTGACGGTCGCGAGCGCGGCCGTGAGTGCGGGATCGACGGTGCGGTTCGGTGCCGCGGGTTCGCGCTGCGTTTCGCATGCCGCGCCCACGACCAGTGCGGCGGCGAGTAGCCAACGTTTCATTGGAATCCCCCTCTGTGATGGACCCCACCGGAAAGTGCTGCAGCCGGTTGTGGCGGGGCCGCAAGAGAGGTGCCGCGCGCTGCGGTGCTCCGGCGACGCTAGGGCTGTGGCGGGGACGCAATAATCCAAGCCGGAACACGAGCCCGGGGCCTGAGGCTTATCCGCGATTCTCGAGCGCGGCCTTCGCCCGACGGAACACCGCGTTCCACATCGTCCGCGTCAGCTTGCCCGTGTTCGTGTTCTGCCGGCTCGGATGATACGACGCGATGACGACGCAACCGTCGGGAAGGGTCGACACCGCGCCGTGCGCGAACGCGGGCCGCGCCCGCGGCGTGAGTCGCTCCCACCACCCCGCCGCCTTGAGCCAGTTCTCGTGCGCGATGCGCCCCAGTGTCACCACGACACGCACCCGCCGCAGGAGTCGCAGCTCGGCCGCGAGGTAGGGCCGGCAACGGTCGAGTTCGACGCGGCTCGGCTTGTTGCCGGGCGGTGCGCAGCGCGCCGCCGCGACGATGTAGCAATCGGTGAGCGTGAGGCCGTCATCGCGCGACGCCGATCGCGGCTGGCTGGCGAACCCGTGGCGATGCAGCGCCTCGTACAGCCAATTACCGCTCGAGTCTCCCGTGAACATGCGCCCGGTGCGGTTCGCTCCGTGCGCCGCCGGTGCGAGCCCGACGACGAGCAACCGCGCATCCGGATCGCCGAAGCCCGGGACCGGCTTCCCCCAGTACTCCCAGTCGCGAAACTCCCGTTTCTTGTCTCGGGCGACGCGGCGGCAATAGGCCCGCAACCGCGGGCAGCGCGCGCAACGGATGACGGAGTGGTTGACGGCGGCGAGGGAAGCGAACAATCGGAAACGTCCCGGTCGGAGTTCCCACCCTGAAGCGTGGGTCCGGTACAGCACTACCCTGAAGGGTAGCTCAGGGGAACCGGATCGGGAGACCCTGCCGCATGCTGCCGTGGATGGTGAACGCCTGCACCGCGATCGCGGCGCCGAGCAGCCACGGCCGTACGCGCGGCGGTAGCGCCGCGGCCGCGCCGAGCACGCTCAGACCGACCAAGGCGGTGTAGGTATTCACCTGGCCGACGGTCGGGCGCGCGCCCAGCAACGGATTCGCCTCGCGGAAGCCGACCCAGCCCTGGCGGGCGAGCTCCCGGGTCTGAGCCGCGTCGATCAGCAACGTAATGGCGAAGGCACTGGCCAACGCCGTGTGGGACCGCGTCCAGGACACGCGCGCCGGGAGCTGCGCCAAATGCATGGTGCTCCACGATGCGCGGCCGGGAGCAGTGGCGGGAACGACAAAGAGGGCTCGATTGTCCACGGCCGGCCAATGGGAGGGCCGAACACGGATCGCACGCGATCTCAGAAACAGGTTCGGTGTGCCGTAAATGTCGGACACGGCCCGGAAGCTGGGTGCCCTCGAGGCCTTTTGCGCGGCTGATGGTGTGAGCCATCCGCCAAGTCCCGCCACGACGATCAGCCCGACAGCGATCCGCGTCATGCCCGGCGGCAGGGGCAAGGGCGGTGCCAGATGGGGACCGCGCGCTGTAAGGCTGCACTGTGACTGGGCTCACGGGCATTCCACCACGCCGCAGCGCGTATCGCAGCAGCCCGATTTTGTGGTCAAACTGTGACAGGTTCGCGGCGCGGATGAACGGGTTCTCTCGCCAGACGCCGAAGGATTGCGTCTCCTCGGCCCCCGCACGTTGACGCCCTTCCCGAGTAGCGTCGCCACCCATGCATCGGCTGTTAGGACCGCGCCGTATCGGGCCTCCGGCCGCCATTATCCTGGCGCTTCGCCCGCGCCGGCGGCAGCTTCTCGACCGCGCTCAGCAGCTGAACCTCGACGGTCCGGAGCAGCTCGAGCCGCTGGAGCGCCCGTTCTAACCGGGCCTCGATCGTCCCGAGCGGATCGGGCTCGACGAGGGCGGAGGGTATGGCATCGAGCAGCTCCAGGGCGCGACGCACGTCCTGTGGGAGCAGCTCGGGCTTCCGGACGGCCGCAAGACCCTGGCTCCTGACCCGTGGGCTGATGTTCTTGTGAAGCCTTTTCATGACTCCCCCCGTCGTTGCCGTGTCCTCAGTGGCACGTGCCGCTCCCCGAGTCCGTGGCCGTCTGGCCCGCCACGGGGATGAACTGCCAGGCGTAGGTCCCATCACCCAACGCGAGCTTCAGCACGCCGTTTACGCCCGTAATGCGCACCTCGCTGTTGGCGATCGGCGTGCCGAAGGGGTAAGCACCCGCTCCCCCTCCCGTGCCGACCACGAACTCGCGAATCCCACGAGCCAAGTCGGGGGCCCCGCTGGGCGTCTGGGGGGCGAACCGCTCGTAGTTGTGCTCGTGTCCGGAGAGCACGATCTCCGCGCCGGCGTCGTACAGCGCCTGCCACAGCGGCTGGGCCTGCGCCATGCTGCCGTGCGTGCTGCCGGAGCTGAACCGCGGGTGGTGCCAGTAAGCGAGGGAGCAGCGCTGGGCATGCGCGGCGAGGTCAGCCCGCAGCCATTGCTCCTGGGGCGAGCCCGCGCTCATGGAGACGTCGCTGTTGAGCGCCACGATGTGCCAGGCGCCGAGATCGAAGCCGTAATATCCCTTGGTGGGATCGCCCGCCGCGGCCCCGAAGTAGGTGAAGTAGTCGGCGGCGGTCGGGGTCGTGTCATACTCGTGGTTGCCGAGCGCGGGGGCGGTGCGCGCCTTGTGCCGGCCCCAGCTCGGGTTGTAGCAGTTCTGGTAATTCGTGAGCGACCCGCTCGGGTAGACATTGTCGCCGAGGGTGAACACGGTGCCCGGGGTCGCGTCGATGATGGCCGCCGTGGCTTCATCGCCGGTGGAGCCGCAGGAGGCGACGGTCCCGGCCCCGACGAGCGTCGCGGTCGCGGCGGCGGCAGACACGGTGACGGACTTCGCTCCCAAGCCCGACGCGCCGTCTCGGTCGGTCACGGTCACCTGCACGGTGTAGTTGCCGGCCGTTTGGTAGGTGTGGGTCGCCGTAACGGGCGCAGCCTGGCTCGTGGTGCTACCCGCGGTCTGCGGCGACCCATCGCCCAAATCGAACGCGTACGACCAGGGAGCATCATTCACGCCGGGATCGCTGAAGTTCGCGCTGACCGTGAGCGCGCTGCCTGCGGTGACGGTCTGATTCGGTCCGGCGTTCACGGTGGGCCCCGCATTGGCGATGGTCGCGGTGGTGGTCCCCGGAGCGCTGGATGCCCCACGCGCGTCGGTGACCGTGAGCGTCACGGTGTAGACCGCGTTATTCGCGTAGGTGTGGCTCGGTTTGACGCCCGAGCCGGCGCTTCCGTCGCCGAAGCTCCAGTTATACGACAGCGCGTCACCGTCCGGGTCCGATGAACCGCTCGCGTCGAAGCTCAGGACGGTGCCCTCCGAGCCGGGGTACGGTCCGCCGGGCGCGGCGGTAGGCGCGCGGTTCCCGGCTGACGGGGCGTCGTGGCAGGTGCCGCTGCCCGCGTCCATGAAGGTCTTGCCGGCGACGGGGATGAACTTCCAGTCATAGCCGCTGGCGGACAACGTCAGCTTCAGGACCCCGAGGGCTTGGTCGCTCTGCACCTGAGAGTTGGGGAGGGGTGCTCCCAGGGTGTAAAGGCCCGCGCCGCCCATACCCGCCACGAATTCGCGGATCCCGGAGATCGGATCCGCCACGCCAGTCGGGGTCTGCGGGGCGAAGCGTTGGTAGTTGTGATCATGGCCGGCGACCACGACGTCCGCCCCGGCCGCGTACAGGTCCTGCCAGAGGGGCCGCTCCGTCGTGTCGGCCATGGTGCCGGAGCTGAAGAGCGGATGATGCATGTAGGCAAGCGTGCAGCGCTTCGTGCTGGCGGCGAGGTCGGCTTTGAGCCAGGTCTCCTGGGGCGAGCCGGCGCCATGCGCAGTGCTGCTGTTCAAGGCGACGATATGCCAGTCGCCCAGGTCGTAGCTGTAGTAGCCCTTTGCAGGGTCACCCGCCGCCGCGCGGAAGTAGCCGAAATAGCCTGTGGCGCCGGGCGTGCTGTATTCGTGGTTGCCGGGGACCGGCCGGGTCCGGGCTTTGTGCCGGCCCCAGGTCGGGCCGTAGCAGTTGGTGTAGTCGGCGCTCGAACCGCTTGGGTAGGCGTTGTCGCCCGCCACGAACACCGTGCCCGGGATCGTGTCGAGCAGGTTCGCGGTGAGTGAATCCCCCGTCTTGGTGCAGTCGGCGATGTCGCCGGCGCCCACGAACACGACCTGCGTGGCGGGCGCTACGACCTGTACCGCAACCGTGTCCCAGCCTGTCAGCCCCGGACTGTTGGCGACGCTCACGCGGATGCTGTCCAGGCCGAGCGCCGTGTAGACGTGGGAGGCGGTGATCGGCGTAGATCGGCTCGAGGTGATCCCGGTGCTCGAGCCGCCGTCGCCCCAGGTGATCGCGTACGCCCAGGGGGCATCGTTCGACCCGGGATCACTGAAGGTGACCGAGAGCTTGAGGGTGTCTAGGGGATGAGTCCAGAGATCGGGGCCGGCGCTCACGAATGGCGTCGCCGGGGCCACGGGCGCGGCGTGGTGGCAGGTGCCGTTCCCGGAGTCGGTCCCAGTCTGACCCGCCACGGGGATGAACTGCCACGAGTACGTCCCGTCACCCAGGGTCAGGCTCAGCACCCCGTACACGCCGCTGATCTGCACCTCGCTGTTCGGAATGACGAGCGTGTTGGGAGAATCGAGGCCTTCGCCTCCCGTACCCACGATGATCTCCCTGATCCCGTTCACGGCGTCTCCCGCGCCGCTCGGCGTCTGCGGGGCGAACCGCTCGTAGTCGCGCATATGGGCGTTGACGACCAGGTCCGCCCCGGCGGCGTAGAGGTCGTCCCAGAACGGCTTCACGGAGCCCGAAGGAGAAAACGTGCTCGAGGTCGTGGAGTAGAAGCGCGGGCGGTGCCACATCGCGAGCACGCACTGTTTGGTGGTCGCGGCGAGGTCCGTCTTGAGCCACTGTTCCTGCGTCCAGCCCGCCGCCGTCGAGACGTACGTGTCGTTGCTGTTCAGCACGATGACGTGCCAGGTGCCGAGATCGTAGCTGTAGTAACCCTTCGTCGGATCGCCCGCGGCGACTCCGAAGTAGCCGAAGTACCCGACGGCGGTGGCGCTCGAGTCGTAGTCGTGGTTGCCGAGCGCGGGGTAGGTGCGGGACTTGTGGCGCCCCCAGCTGAGGTTGTAGCAATTCGCGTAGTTCGTCGCCGTCCCGTTCGGATAGGCCGCGTCGCCGAGGGCGAACACCGTGCCGGGAATCCCGTCCAGCAGGTTGGCCGTGGCCTCGTCGTTCGTGCGGTCGCAGCGCGCGATGTTGCCGGCGCCGACAAGCGTGACGGGGCCAGGCGACGTGGCGGAGCTCGGAGTCAGCAACTGCCGCGCCTCCAGAGGCCACTTGGGTCCCTGATTGTCACGACACGTCGTGAAGAGTGCACCGGCGAGGACCGCCGCGGCGGTGCGGGCGAGGGAGGACGGGGACATTAGGGCTTCACCCCTTCGAGCAACCAGACGCTGCGCCACACGCAGTCTTTCGCGGCCGCCAAGAGCCGGAGCGCATCGGTGAGCGGCAGGCCGCGCGGGTCATGCAGCAGCAGTTCTTGGAGTTCTTCCAACAGCCCAAGCGCGTGGCGGCAATGCTCCGCTGGCGCTCTACCGCGGCGGTCGGGGGTCCAGCCTCCACTCGCATTGGCGGGTCGAATCGTGTTCATGGCTCTCTCCATCTCGCGGGCCGCCAGCGAGTGGTGTTGCACTGCCTAGTTTGGCGCGCGCGGGCCAGCTTCCAAATCAAGGCACAGCTAGGTAGAGCTCCGCGCTCTTAAGGCCGAGGCCACCGTCTCCGACGCCTCCGACAAGAAGGACCTTGTCTCCAGGCAGGGATGCTGCGCCGTGGTCTGAACGCGCGCTCCCCATGCTGCCGGTGGCAATGAAACTCCGAGTGGTGGGGTCATAGAGTTCTGCACTGGCAACCGCGGCAGATTCGTTACCACATCCCTGGTCGCCGCCCGCGATCAGAACTTTGCCACTGGGCAGAAGGGTCGCCGTGTGCAACTTGCGTGGAGTTCCCATGGTGCCGGTGGGCATGAAGGCCCCACTAACAGGATCGTAGAGTTCTGCGCTCGCGAGAGCGCACCCCATTCCGCTCAAGCCGCCGACGATCAGGACCTGACCACTCGGTAGAAGCGTCGCGGTGTGACGACTGCGCGCCTCACTCATGGCGCCCGTGGTGAAGCTGAACGTGCCCGCACTTGGGTCATAGATCTCAGCACTGCTCCAAGGCAGGTCACCATTGGCCTCCCCTCCAGCGATGAGGACCGTGCCATTGGACAGGAGCGTCGCCGTATGCCTGAAACGCGCAGTAGCCATGGAGCCCGTCGCGACGAATGCGTTCCCGGACGGATCATAGAGCTCGGCACTCCCGAGGTTACCGCCAGGGAAGTTGAGGCCGCCGACAAGGAGGACCTGTCCATTGGACAGCAGCGTGGCCGAATGCAAGGCGCGGGCGTCGACCATGTTGACGGCCGAACCGAACGTCTGGCTCGGAGGATCCCAGAACTCCCCTGTCTGCACGACCCCGGAATTGCTGAAGCCTCCGCTGATGAGCACTCTGCCGTCGGGCAAGAGGGTCGCCCTGTGACCCTTTCGTTCGACCGTCATGGTCCCAGCAGAGCTGAAGGAGCCTGTCACGGGATCCCAGAGTTCCGCACTGGCAAGAGCCCCGGGTGCGCCCGCGCCGCCGCTGACGAGCACGGTCCCGTTGCCAATCGCCGTTGCCTCGACACCGCTCCGGAAAACGCTCATCTCCCCGGCGGGAACAAACCCGGGTCCTATAGCAGTGAAGTCACTGAACGACGTCGTCGTTCCGGCAGTCGCTGGGTGACTGGCATACAGGGGCCTCGGGCCGATGACGCGCGCAGCGAAGCGGCCGGCCTGCTCGAGGAGCCCCCGGAGTCCCCCTCCAGCGCTCAGCACAGCATTGCTGCAGACGATTCCCAGCGGATCGCCGACCAGAGGAAGGAGTTCGATCGCGCCCTCGTCGCTCGGCGCCTGGTGGGCGAGCCGCAGATGCGGTGGATGGTTCGACTCGAGCTGACAAATGACCACGGTGACGGGCACGCTGAACGTCGTGACAGGCACGACGGTGTAGGCCTCGCAGAGAGGGAACTGCGGAAGCGTGGTCACCACGCAGGTTCCGGTCTTCGCCAGATCGTCGCGCCTCGTGATGGCAAATACGTGATCGCCGCTAACCGCGCCAGCTGGAACCCTGAGGCCCGCCAGCTTGTCGGCGCCCAAGAGATCGCCCCCGCTCGAGCCAAAGACCGCCGTGGCCGTATTGGTGCCAGGGTCACCCAAGGACAGCGAACTGAGACCGGAAGCAGGTAGCCCGACGAAGCAGAACAACGCATCAATGAGTCGCACAGTGGACGGCTTCGTGGTCGCCTCGAGACCAGGAAGCAGCTTTCCTGCGTAATACTTCCGAAGGGTGAACGCCACCATCTTGAAGGTGGAACTCCTGGCGCCAGCTAGATCGCCGCCGGACTTCTGCTTCTGAATCGTGCGGAACTGTTGCCGAGCATCGGTCAGGCCGTCGCCGGTCGGAAACAGTGCGCTAATCTGAGCGTTGATGTCGTCTGGGCTGCAACTGCTGGATGAGGTCGCCGCAAGGGAAGGAGACTCTGTCGGCAAGGGTGATTCGCGGGTGCACGAGACTAAGACAAGGCTGGCTGTCACCAGACAGCTGCTCAGGAAGCCACGGCGCGTAGCGATTCTCCGGAGAAGGAGCTGGGATAACGTCAGGTGGTATCCCTGAGACATTGTTCCTCCCGTTCGGATGCGGGCTAAGCGATGTCGTCTATGGTCGTTTCTCTAAGGAATGGAACGGACGGCCGGTCGAACATTGCGGGTGCAGACCACGGTCTCGAGCTCGTCGGGGATGGGGCTTGGTCTGGGACCTGGTCGACATGCCCCTCCGCTCGGAGGCTGTCCGGCCTCCCGCCCTGCGGTGGGAGGCCTCCTGCTCACGGAGCGGCCCGTGTCCAGACGACTGCGTGGATCTCGCCGCTGGCGACGTCGCTGCGACCCGCGACCTGACCACGGTTGTTCAGGGCGTGGGCAATGCTGTTCTGCCCACCGGGCAGCGTGCCGAGATCGCGCATGCCGTCTCCCGAGGTCCAGAGGAACGCGCGTGTGTGCCCATCAGCGTTCCTGCTGCGCCCAGCGACCTGTCTCGCGCTATTGATGGCTATGCCGACAGAGCTGCCGCCGCCGAGCGTGCCGAGGTCCAGCATTCCCACGGCCTCACTCCAGAAGAAGGCGTGCTCTTCCTCTGCGGCCGTGATGCTGTTACCCGTCACGTCACCGCGCTCATTGATATCGTTCCCGATGGCGCCATCAGTCGGCCCGGTGCCGCCGAGGTTGCCGATGTCGCGAAAGCCATCCTTCTCGCTCCAGACGAACGCGGTGGAGAAGAAGTCGCCGACATCGCGCCCACCCGTGATCTGTTCAAGGTTATTGATGCCGAAGGCCTGGGCATTCACCCCACCAACGGTGCCGAGGTCCCGCATAGAGCCCGCCCTCGTCCAGAGGACGGCGTGAAAATCTCCATCCACTGGGCGGCTCGAGCCGACGATGTCCCCGCGGGAGTTGATTGCGGCGGCGTCGGTGGGTGTTCCCCCCAGGCTACCGAGGTCGTGCATCCCCTCCGCGCTGGTCCACCGGAAGGCCCGCCGCTCGCCCGCTGCGTTAGTGCTCCTACCCACCACGACGCCGTCGTTGTTGATGCCTAGTGCCCCACTGAAGGCGCCGCGCAGGGTGCCGAGGTCGATCATCTGGTCACCCGGCTTCCAGAGAAAGGCATGCGTCTGGCCGGCTGCTGTTCGACTTTCGCCCACGACCAGCCCGCTGTCGTTGATGTGACGAGCGAAGCCGAAATTGCCGCCGAGGGTGCCGATGTCGACGACGGTGTATCCCGGCATGCCGGAGACTTGCAGCTGGGCTCCGCCGGGTTCTAGCGGTCTCGATGAATCCGCGCACGCCGCGACGGCGACTGCCGCCAGCGCGGATAGTGTGACGCGTGTCATACGCGCCTTCCTTGCGAGAGAATTTGCCTTGCCGACGGTAGCGTCGGCTCCGCCGACTCGACGGGACAGGTTGGAAAACCTGCCCGGGGCGGCCTCTCGAAACCGCCCCGCCGATTTCGGCGTCCCGCATCGTTACTGCGGCCAGGTGGCCCGCGGCGCGCCCTGATTAACGTTGGGTGCCTGATCCAGGATAGAGATATTGTTATACCCATTCTTCACGTCATCCCCAGCACTCGCCCCGAGGGTAGCGTCAGCCCACTGAAACGTCGCCGGGTCGCCGAGCAACGCGGCGTCTACCACCCACGTAAGCTTCGTACCCTCCATGCTGAACTGGATGGGTGTGACGATCGCTTGTCCGCCGGTGAGGAGTGGCCTCCGGTCTACGAGGATGCCCGCGCTACTTTTAGGGTCGAGCGGGTCGGTGAAGCCGGAGCGGTACACCCGGTGCTCGATAACGAACTCGAAGGGGGCCGCAGTGTTCTTCGTGAAATCGTAGCCCGCTGGGGACGTTGGATCCTTGTCGATCGCGACTACCCAATCGAGCATATCGGCGGACGACGGCAACGGGGGGTTGTCTGGCACTTGGGCCGCCAGGTCCATGACGACGACAAAGGTTCCCCCTTTCTTCGTGATTGAAGCGCTGACTATGTCCTCGTAGGCTTGCGTTGCTTTGTCCTCAGCGCCCGGGATATCGATCACCACACTGGTCTTCCCAGCGGCAACGTCGGCCGAAAACACGCCGGTTGGTGTGCCGGTCGGCCCCGTAGAGACGTTCCGCTCGCTGCAGCCGGCCATTAGGGCGGCTCCAAGTACCAGGCCGCCGGCTTTGCGAATCGCGTTCATTGTTCCCCCCAACCAAGTTTGTAAAGCCATCGCCGGGACGAGACGCTAGCTTTCCACGGTCAGCGTGCCGTCTTCCTTAGCGCTGCCTCCTCTTCCTTTTCTGGTGGTCTCATTCCCCGACAGGGTCGCCGTGAAGGGACCGGCCGCATCGAACCTCCAGGTGTGGGTATGTTGCCCCACTGTCGCTGTGAAGCCGTCCGCATTGGCAGGGCGGATGCCGGTGTTGCTCAACTGGGACTGGCCGTTGGCAGGGCAGTCCATGTAGTCGCTGGTGATCCACGCCCCGTTCTGCATCCAGTGCCAGCTTGCGTTGATGCGGTAGTCGCCGCTACACGTGAGCGTCCACGTGTACGGCCGGTCCGCGAGAGTCGCTGTGGCGGCCAACGGGCCAGCCAGCCGTGCGGTGGGCGTGTTGCGGTCGCTGCAGGCGGCCAGTAAAGCCGCGCCGAGCAGGAGAGCCGATTGCGCTTGAGGCCGGTACATGGTTACCTCCCGTTGTTCGGGCGGGCCGGCCCCGATCGGGTCCGCCTTCCGCCGCCGATGAACCATCGAATCCTTGGTCCGGCACGACTTGGCTCCTCAGCGACCACGGTATCAACCAGAGGAGTTCGAGAGCCTGCCCGGGGCGGTCTCTCGACCGCCACTGACCTCGCTGCCCTGCATCGTTATTGGGGCCACGGGGCGAGGCCCGCGTCGGGCGCAAGATCGAGCGTCTGAAAGCCCTCCGTCCCTAAGTGGGTGTCGGAGTGCCGCAGCACAGTGCCGGCGCCCCACGCAAATGTGGATGGGTCACCCAGCGCGCTCGCGGGAACGAACAGCTGGATCTCTGTTCCCACGATCGTGAACGTGACGGGCGTCACCAGCTCCGATCCCCCTGACAGTACGGGTCTGCGGTCGAAGAGAAGTCCCTTGAACTGCGCTCCGTCCCATTCGACGTCGACGAAGAATTCCCAAGGTGCTGATTGGCCGCCCGAAAACGGCTCGCCCTGAGGGAACGTGGTAGGATCCGTGTCGAGCCCCCAGATCCAGACCTGGGTTCCGCCGAGACTGCCGGGATTCGATGGCACGACGCCGCCAACGTCCATCGTCAGGCCGAATATTTTCCCTCGCTTGGTTACCTCGGCCCTGACGACGTCCAGGTAGTTGGGAACTTTGGCATCCGCCCCCGGACCGACATTGCTTTTCGTGTTCAGCGACGCATCCCCGAGGGGATCCGTGACGACGCTGGTCAGGGACGCTGCGTCGAAGGCTAGTCCCGGCTCGTCGCGGGGTGCCACGGGAACGTTCTGCTCTGTGCAGCTTGCCATCAGCGCGGCTCCAAGCAGCAGGCCGCCGGCTTTCCGAATCGCGTTCATGGTTTCCTCCGCAAGAACGGTGATGGACACGAGCCTCTTCCTAGGAGCCACGGCGCCGGCCACAGGAAGCGCTCCTTACCGGGGCCGCCAGGCGGGATAGGCGTCGAAGCCCCCGTTCGTGATGCTCGTCTGTCCCGAGCCGTCGGGATTCATCACGTAGATCTCGTAGTTGGCGGTCACGAAGGCGATCTTCGTGCCGTCGGGCGACCACGCGGGTGAGGTGTCGGAGCCCCGGCTCCTCGTAAGCCTGGTGACGCCCGAGCCGTCGGCGTTCATCACGTAGATCGAGCCGTCGTCTCTCTCGAAGGCGATCTTCGCGCCGTCCGGCGACCAAGCGGGATGGCCCTCCCCGGCCTGGTCGCGCGTGAGCCGGGTGACGCCCGAGCCGTCGGCCTTCATTATGTAGATCTCACTGTTGCCGTCGCGGTCCGTCGCGAAGGCGATTCTCGTGCCGTCCGGAGACCAGGCAGGCCCTCCATCAGAGGCGGCGTTTTGGCTGAGGTTAACGGCGTTCGACCCGTCGGCGTTCATCACGTAGATCTCGTGGTTGCCGTCGCGGCTGCTCTCGAAGGCGATGCGCTTCCCGTCAGGCGACCAGGCGGGGACAAGGTCGTAGCCCGGGCTGTTGGTGAGCCGGGTGACGCTGGAGCCGTCGGCATTCATCACGTAGATCTCGTAATTGTCGTTGTAGCCGTCGCGGTCGCTCACGAAGGCAATCTTCGCGCCGTCAGGTGACCAAGCGGGCAGACCGTTGAAGAAGTCGTTCCAGTCGTTGGTGAGTCGGGTGGCGCCCGATTCACCGGCGTTCATCACGTAGATCTCCATCGCGCCGGGGTTGCTCCATCTCTCGAAAGCGATGACGCCAAGCACCTGGGCACAGGTGATCTGGAAAGCGGTCTGCACCGTAGCCCCTGAAGGGACGGTGACCGTAACTGGATTCGGACCCGACACCGTGCAGTTAGCCGCCAGACCGCTGAGTGCGACGGAGTGATCCCCGACACTCAGCTGCGAGAACGTCACCGTTCCATTGACCGCGAGGGGCTGGCCGGCGCCGCCATCGATCGCGACGGCGTAGCCATCCGGGTCGATCTGCGCGCCGGTGGTGGAGGCAGTCACCTGCACATCGCCAGTAGGGGATCCGATGAGCTCAGCGATGTTAAGGGTGGCGGTCGCAGTAAGCTTGCTACCAAAAAAGTAGTATGTGGAGGTGCTCTTGAGCTGAGCCTTGAAGGCGCTCGCCGCGTCGAAAGTCCACGACTGGCAGGTCGCTCTCGCGTTGTTGAACTGCCAGATGCACGCACGCAAGCTGTCCGCGGCCCCCGGACGTACTCCGGAGCCGCTGATCGGAGAGCTACTCGGATAGCACGTACCCCGGCCGCTCGCGAGCGCCGCGCCCGCGGCGGCCCAGACCCAGACCGCGTCGGAGGGGCCATCACCAGAACACTTCACGGTCCACGTGTACGAGTGGTCGACGGCCGCGGTCGCCGCGAGCGGGGGAGCCGACGGCGCGGTGGGAGTCTTGCGGTCGCTGCAGCCGGCCAGCAAGGCAGCACCGAGCACGAGACTCGATTGCATTCGAAGCCGGTACATCGTTACCCCCCTAGGTGGACCTCAGGTCTTGTCGGCGATCGGGTTCGGTACCCGCCGGCGCCCAGCCGCCTTACACGTCCATTGCGCTGTTCGGCAGCCACAGCGACCGGGGCTTCGAGCTTGGGAGCGATCTCGTATACAGCGCCTCTATAGCAATGGAACGGACACGCGGTCGGACCTTTGCGGTCGCGGTGCCGGGTAGGTCGTTCAGACGTGCGTCAGCAGCCGGTCGGCGAGGAGGGGAGGGAGAAACGTCGAGTAGCGGGCACTCGCTGCCGCCGGAGCCCGCGCTCCAGCCGGCGAGACGCCAAAGGTCACGCCGAGGTCGCGCGGTGGTTCTTCGACGGCCAGCTGAATTCGATCACACCGTACGCCGTGAGCGAGCTACGCGCCTCGTTGCTCCGCCAGGCCACGTCGATCCTGGCGCAGTCGTCGCAACTCTCAAGAGCGATCAGGATCATGGCTGCCCGGCAACTTTCACCGGGACCGTGCTACCCACCGTCGAGCCGGTGCCCAGCTGTCCAGCGTCGTTCCGCCCCCAACAGTACAGCACGCCGCCGCTGGACAGAGCGCAGTTCGAATTGAATCCGACGCTCAACAGCGTGAACGTGAGCCCGCCGGCGACTTGCAGCGCCGTCGGGTGAGGATCCGCGTCGGAAGAGCCGATGCCAAGCTGACCCGCTCTATTCGAGCCCCAGCAGTAGACCGTGCCGCCGGTCGTGAGACCGCAAGTGTGCCACGCTCCGATACCTATCGCTGTGAACCGGAGACCGCCCAGCACGGCAGCGGGCGCGGCGGTGTCGGCCGTCAAGCCGGTGCCAAGCTGTCCGGCGTCATTTCGCCCCCAGCAGTATGCCGCGCCAGCCGTAGTTAGGCCGCAGGTGTACAAGCGATCCTCGGGGCTGCCGACCACGCCGCCTGCGCTGATCGTCGCGAAAGCGAGCCCCCCGACTACAGCCACCGGCGTCGGGTGGATTGTTCCGTAGTCAAACGGTGCAGGACTCGGCTCGGCCTGGCCGATGCCCAGCTCGCCTGCTCCGTTCGTGCCCCAGCAATAGGCCGCCCCGGCGGTTGTAATACCGCAGGAGTGAACCTCGCCCGCACTCAGGGCACTCCACACCTGGCCGCCCGCAACGGCTGCGGGCACCGGGCTGTCGTCGGTGGCGCCGGTCCCAAGCTGCCCGTAGCGGTTTGAGCCCCAGCAGTACGCCACCCCGCCGCTTGCCAGGCCGCAGGTGTGGTTCCAGCCACCTGTCAGCGCCACGAACGAGAGCCCGCCCGCGACCGGCACCGGGGTCAGGCTGCTCCCGCCCCAGCAGTACGCGGCAGAGGCAGAACTGACCGCACACGTGTGACTGTCTCCGGCGCTATCAGACACGAAGACGAAACCACCTGAAACGGGTAGGGGCGTCGTGCTGCAGGCAACCGTATAGGGGAAGCTGCCGCACTGTTCCGGTCCGGTCGTGGTCCCGTTGCCGAGCTGCCCCGCCGCACTCGCACCCCAGCAATACGCCGCGCCACCGGGCGTCAGCGCGCAGGTGTGATCGGCCCCGACGCTCACGGACGCGAAACTCACGACCTCGACGGTGATTGCCGCAGGCGCACTCGCATCCGCGTAGGTCGCGGTGATCGTGGCTGAGCCCGGAGCCAGGGCCCTCACCAATGCCGCCCGGCTGGGGGCATTGCTGGGAGGGCCCGTGAGATCAGCGGTCACGGTCGCCACAGATGGGGCGCTGCTCGTCCATAACGGAGTCCGACCCGTCAGGGCGTTGCCGGCGGCGTCCCGGATCGTCGGCTGAACCATTACAGAGCCCTCGCTCACCATCGTCCATGCTTGTGGCGCAACCGCGAGCGTCACCGACCCCGGGCGTTCAACGTAAACTATGACCTCCCCGCCGACCTGTGCCGCCGCTGCATATCTGACAACGACTGAACCGGGGCCCACGCCGCTGACCAGCCCAGCCTGGGTGACCGCTGCCACGGTTGGATCGTTGCTCGCCCACGTGAGCAAAGGACACGGAAGGACGTTGGCAAATTGGTCCCTGCACGTCGGCGTCAGCTGGACCGTACCGCCGACCGCGACCCCCGCTCGATCTGGGGAAACCATGATGGACGCGATTGGGAGCTGGGCGCAGGCGATCTGGAAAACGACGTGCGCCGTCGCCCCCGACGTGACCGTCACCGTCGCGGGATTCTCACCCGACACCGTGCAATTCGACGCGACACCGCTGAGCGTCACCGTGTGATGGCCGGCGCTCAATGCAGAAAAATTGACTATGCCATTCCTCGCGAGGGGCTGCCCCGCGCTCCCGTCCACCGCCACCGTATAGCCGTCGGCGTCGAGGTCCGCGCCCGAGGTGGCGGCGGTGACCTCTATGCCGCCGGTAGAGGGCCCGGTGGACTCGGACCCGCCGCAGGCCACAGCGACCCAGGTCGCTCCGAGCAAGAGCACGAATTCCACCGGAAACCGGAACACGGTCATCTCCCTATGTTGCGGCTGAAGGACCATGGTCCTTTGCGCTGCGCCTCAAGCCGCGCTGCTTTACCCGAAAACGGCGACACTGGATGCGGACTCATGGCTGTCCCGCGACCTTGACCGGCACGGCGCTCGATACGCCGGAGCCATCCCCGAGGCCACCGGTGTCGTTCCGGCCCCAGCAGTAGGCAACGCTCCCGATGTCGAGGCCGCAGCTGTGATTCGCTGCTGCGGAGAGCGAGGCAAACGCGTGACCACCCGCAACAGCTACCGGAACTGTACTGCCACCGAAATCGCCGGCGCCGAGCTGGCCCCAGTCGCCTGCCCCCCAACAAAACGCTGCACCGCTAAGGGTGACCCCGCAGGTATGGAACCCGCCGCCGCTCACAGCCTTGAACGTTAGTCCACCTCGCACGAGCAACGGGGCAGTGCTGCAGTAGTAGGAGGGGTAGGAGGGTGAGCCATCCCCCACGCATGTTTCGGGTCCCGGATCGTTGCCGAGTTGGCCCCGGTCGTTTCGCCCCCAGCAGTACGCGGCGCCGGTGTCCGTTACCCCGCAGGTGTGCAGTGCGCCCGCGCTCAACGAGGTGAACGTGTGGCCGCCGGTGACAGCCACTGGCACCGTGCTGCATGGCCGGCCCCCGCATTGTTCCGGCCCGGTCGTCGAGCCGACCCCGAGCTGGCCGTAATCGTTCGCCCCCCAGCAGTAGGCAACCCCGCCGGACGCGAGACCGCACGTGTGATAGCCGCCCGCACTCAGCGCCTCGAACGTGAGCCCACCAGGGACAGGCACGGGGACTGTGCTGCAGGGATACGTATTGAAAAAAGAGTTACACAGCTCTGGACCAGCCGCTGAGCCGTTCCCGAGTTGGCCGTAGTAGTTATGGCCCCAGCAGTATGCGGCACCGCCGGCGATGAGCGCGCAGGCGTGCAGGCCTCCAGCGTCCACGGAATCGATGAGCAGGCCGCCGGCGACTGCCGTGGGGATCGGGCTGTCGGTGGTCGATCCGTTGCCGAGCTGCCCGGCGCCGTTCGCGCCCCAGCAGTAGGCGGCTCGGTCGCTCGCGACTCCACAAGTGGAGAGCCCCCCGGCGTCTATTGAGGCGAAGGTGAGCCCGCCTGAGACGTACGCCGGCACTGCACTGGGCTGCCTCCACCCCCAGCAGTACGCGGCGCCTTCTACGACGAGCCCGCAGGTGTTATCCTCACCCGCACGTACCATGGCGAAGGTCAGCGTGGTTGGGATCCGCGCGCAGGCCATCTGGAAAGCGACCTGCGCCGTCGCCCCCGAGGTGACGGTGAGCGTAGCTGGATTCTCACCCGACAACCTGCAGTTAGCCGCGACACCGCTGAGCACGACGGTGTGGTCGCCCGCCAACAGCTGCGAGAAGGTGACCGATCCGTTGATGGCAAGTGCTTGCCCCGCGCCGCCGTCCACCGCCACGGTGTAGCCGTCCGCGTCCAGGTCGGCGCCGCTCGTGGCAGCAGTGACCCGAATGGCTCCGAAGGCCGCACACGTGACTGGGAAGGCGGTCTGCGCCGCAGCCCCCGCGATTACAGAGACTGGTCGCGGGTTCGGGCCACTCACCGTGCAGTTGGCGGCGACACCGCCGAGAGCGACGGTGTGGTCGCCCGCGAACAGACCCGAGATCGTCACCGACCCGTTGCTTGCGAGCACCTCGCCCGCACCGCCGTCCACGGCAACCGTATAGCCGTCCGGGTCGAAGTCCGTCCCCGTAGTCGCGGCGGTGACCTGAAGCGATCCCGATAAGGCTGCGCAGGCGATCTGGAAGGTGGTGTGCGCCGCCGCCCCGGCGGTGACGGACACCGTGCGTGGATTCTCACCGCCGACGGTGCAGTGCGTCGCCACGCCGCTGAGCCTCACCGCGTGATTGCCGGTCCCTAGTTGCGCGAACGTAACCGTTCCATCGACGGCGAGCGGCTCGCCTGCGCTGCCATCGATGGCCACGGTGTAGCCGTCGAGATCCGGCTCCGACCCGGTGGTCGCAGCGGTGACCTCAAGACTGCCGGTGGTGGGACCAGCAGACTCGGATCCGCAGGCGAGCGCGGCGATGAGGGAGGCCACAGTGAAGGCGCTTCGTTTCATGACTCTCCCTATTGCTGGCCCACGACCTTCAGCGGCACCCAGCTGCCGAATAACGTTCCGTCACCCAGCTGGCCGTTGCTGTTATCGCCCCAGCAGTAGACCGCCCCGCCTGTGGCGCGGCCGCACGTGTGACCCGATCCCGCGCTGATCGAAGTGAACGTGAGCCCGCCGGAGACAGGGATGGGTACCAGGCTACTGCCGGTCGTGCCGGTACCGAGCTGGCCGTCGCGCCCCAAGCCCCAGCAGTACGCGAGCCCGCTCGTCGTCACGCCGCAGACGTGCCCGAATCGTGTGCTCACCGTGGAAAAAATCAGCCCGCCCACGACGGCCACCGGCACCCTATTGCACGGATCCCGACCTTCCAAACCACAGGTGTCCCGGGCTGGGGCGCCGAGCGCACCGTAGCCATTTGAACCCCAGCAGTACGCCACGCCGCTGGGTGTGAGGCCGCAGGTCTGCTCGAGCCCTGCGGCCAAGGCCACAAACGCGAGCCCGCCAGCAACCGGCACCGCCGTCGGACGATCGATCGTCGTGCCGTCGCCGATCTCACCCTCGCGATTCGAGCCCCAGCAGTACGCTCTGAAGGTGGGAGTCAAGCCGCAGCTGTGCGTGAAACCAGCGCTCACAAAGCTGAATTCCACGCCTCCGACGACGGCAACGGGCACAGCCCTATCCTGGGTCGTGCCGTCACCGAGCTGGCCGTAGGCGTTGTATCCCCAGCAGTAGAGGACGCTATTAGACGTGACGCCGCAGGTGTGATTCGCTCCCGCACTGATCGACGTGAAGGTGAGGCCGCCCGCCACCGGCTGGGGCGTCGCGCTGCAGAGCCCGCCTTCGGAGCAGGGTTGGATTGGCGAGCCGAGCTGGCCAACGCCGTTCGATCCCCAGCAGTAGGCGGTACCGCTTGGCGTCAGGGCGCAGGTGTGGGTGTCTCCCGCGCTCAGGTGCGCGAAGGTGATCCCGCCCACCACGGACACCGGCATTGGAATCCTGTACGTCGTGGTTCCTGTCCCGAGGTTGCCGTCCGCGTTGTATCCCCAACAGTACGCCGCGCCGCCGACACTCAGGCCGCACGTGAACGGGCCGCCCGCGCTCACCGCCGTCAACGTGGGCAAAGCCTGGACCTCAATCGCGGCCGCACCGCTCTGGCCCCCGCTCGTGGCCGTGATCGTTGCAGATCCTGGCGCCAACCCGGTGACCACGCCGGTAGTCGCGGAGACCAGGGCTACGCCCGGATTGCTGCTCGCCCAGATCACGGTGGTTGAGAGGTCTAGGTTCCCACCCACGTCGCGGACCGTCACCGCCAGCTGCACAAACTGGCCAACCAGGAGCGTCACCGCTGCCGGCTCGACCGTGACCGACGCGACCGGGCTGGGCTCCGCGGTGCCCGTGGTGAAATCGACCGTTACCGGCTCTTCCAGTGCATCCCCGTCCAAGTCCCGCACCTCTTGCGTCACCTCCAGACGGTAGTCCGTCGCCGGGGCCAGGAGAGCCGAAGGCGTGAATACGGCGACCAGATTACTCCCATCGGCGAAGCGCAGGCTTCCCGGGACGACGCTCGAACCGCTCAGGAGGCGTATGGACGTCGCTGTCAGAGCTGTGCTAGCGATCGGCTCGCTGAAGACCACGACGATCGACGCATTCAGCGAAACATCGGTCCTGCCGCGCGACGGGTCGCTCCGTACCATGACCGGCGGCCGGCGCGCGGCCACCGCGTAACGCGCCTGGAACACCGGAGCCCCTGCGGCGTCGGTAACGATGACCTCCAGGGAGTCGCCAACCTGCGCCCTAACTGCCACCGGATCGAATCCGCCGTCAAAAACCAGCGTCGTCAGCGAAGCGCTGGAAGCCAGGTTACCAACCTTGGCCTTGGCGCCGTTCGCGACAGTCCCAGGAGACAAGGAGACGTACACGAGGTCGTCCCCGCCCGAGCCGGCGAGCGCGAGCGTTCCCGCCCGCTGCAGGCTCGGACTGAGAACCGGGACCGGGTTCGAGACAGCAAGGCCTTGGGGAGGAGGAGGGGGCGGATTCCCCACGCCCGCGGGGCTCCTATCACCAGAGCACGCGACGACCAGCCCGAGCACGCTCATCAGAGCCGCCCGTGGCACCATCACTGCTCGGTCACCCATGCCAGCCGCCGCTCAGCGTGAAGCCCGCCCAGTAGAACGGATGCGCGGTCCGGGGATCGCGCAGCGTTAGCCGCTGCGCTTGCGCCAGCGCTTCGGCCTCCGAGTGACCCGCCTGGAGTTGCCGATAGAACCGCCCGATCAGTTCGGCAGTCGTCCGATCCTCCACTGGCCACAGCGTGGCGAGAACATTCGACGCTCCAGCATGGAAGAACGCCCGCACTAGCCCGACCCATTCGTCACCCGCGGGGACGTCCGCCTGCGCTCCGGCCCCGAGCGCGGTTTGGCACGCACTGAGCACCACCAGCCGCGCGTTGAGAGCGAGGCCAAACACCTCATGGACCTCCAGTCGGCCGTCCTGTGTGCCGCCAGGCGCGAGCTTGACGAACGAGAACAGTGGGTTGTGCTTGTTGAGCACGCCGCTAGTCGCAAGATGCAGGACACCATAGCGAGAGGCGGCCGTCCGGAACGCTTGCTCCGAGGCCGCGGCGCCCGCGAGCACCGTCGCCCGGGTCCCGTAGAGAGAGCGGATGGCTTCGACCTCGGCACGCGAACCGGGCAGCGCCGCGCTTCGCGGCGCGAGCGCGAGAACGTCCTCTCCCATGGGGGTGCCCCGGCGCTCACCAAGCCGGGCCCAAACTGAGGCCGAGGGGACGTAGATGAGATCATACCGCTCGATCAGAACCCGATCGTGCCCGCCCCGGTCGATCAGAGCGGCGAACGGTAGGTAGTGCAGCTCTGCGTGTGGGGCGATGATCAGGCGACGGGTGCGTTGCAGGAGGCCCGCGGCCTCAACCGGGGCGATGAGGTAGCCGTAGAGGCGCCGCATCGGCGCCCGCCACGCTTCGCGAGCGCGCGTTCCATCGGGCGAGGGACGCGTCATCGTGCCGCGCACGAAATCCACCAGCGTGGCGAGCCCCTGACGACCTACATTCAGGTCGAGTGTCGTCACGGTGTCAGGGGTAATGACGAAGACCACCGAAGCCGAGTCGGTGACTAGGTACTCGAGCAGTGCTTCGTCCGACGCGAGCCGACTCGCAACGTCGCGCCAAGACACAATGTTGCCGCTGACGAGGGAGGCGTACTCGGGCTGCGTTTCCCGCATCTCGAGCAGCAGCTCCGCGTAACGCTCCTGCGCCTTGCCGAGAGCTTCGCGCGTCGCGCCCGACGGGCGCGCGGCGACGTCGGGCCCGCGCAGGCCGGGCGCGGACGTGTCTCCAACGTCCAGACGCTCGGTGAGCTCCGCTATCCGGCGCCGCAGGTCTTGCTCCTGCGCGGTGATGGGCTCGCTACCTGCAGCCCCCCGGGCCACACGCCCGCGGCCGAGTAAATCCAGCGTCTGGCGAGCCCGCATCCGCTCGCTCACCTCGAACGCGGCTCCGGTATGCCCGCCGGCCTGGTCGACCAGAGCCAGCTGCGCGTACACATCCCATTTGTCTTCGAGATAGGCCGCGCGGCGCTCCACCAGCGGCAGCGTGCCCGACACCTGCTCGATTTGCGCGATCGCGGCCTCGAGCTCCCGCGCCGCATCCGGGAACGCGCCGCGGGTCTTAAGCGCCGCACCTAACCCGGCGTGCAGCCGCCAGGAAATGCTCGGCGCGAGCCGCGGGCCCAGTCGCATGAGTCCCTGACTGAAGAGGGATTCAGCGGCGAACGCCCTGCCCTCTTGCAAGTCCAAGTCGCCGAGCGCGGCGAGCCCGGCGGCCTCGCCGACGGGATCGCGTAGGGATCGAAGGGTGTCGACCGCGACGACGAGCGTGCGGCGGGCAGCGGCCGTATCGCCGCGATGCTGCTGTGCATACCCGACGAGAACGCGGGTCAAAGCGGCCGACCGACCGTCGCCGGAGGCTGCTTGCGTTCGGGCCGCCGACTCGAGCACGACCTGCGCCCGCTGATAGTCTTCCCAGACGAGGCGCAGAAAACCCCTGCCTTGCTGAGCTTCGGCCAGACCGGCGTTTTCGCCGGCCCGCCGATACAGGGCCTCGGCCTGCGCATACTCCCGGTCCGCCTGCGCGAAGTTGTTGAACTGCGCAGCGAGGTCTGCCCGGGCGAGCGCCAGCGTCGCGCCTAGTCCCGGAGCCAGCGGCCCGCGGCCGCTCAGACGCCCCGCCCCCCGCAACTCAATCAGTGCGCGCTGGAGATTCCCCGTCGCCGCGTACGCGAAGGCGAGGTCCTTCCGCACGGAGACGGCCTCCGGCACCGGCCCAGTCTGCTGGTACACGGCGGCGGCGTCCGACAACCGGGCGATGGCGTTGGGATAGTCGCCGCGCTGCAACTCGAGCAGGCCCAGGCTGTGCAGCACGAACGCCGCATCCACCCGGCTCCCCAGATGGCGATAGATCGCGAGCGCCTCCCCAAAGCGCGCAATGGCCTCGGCGTAGTCGGCTTGCAGACTTGCGACGTCTCCAAGATTCACGAGGCTCACGGCCGCGGGTTCATCGAGACCATGCGCTCGGCTCAGGCCAAGTGCGTCTTCGTACGCGCGGCGCGCCTCATCGAGATCCCCAAGCAGTTGCGCGATGAGACCGAGGTTGTTGCGATCGGCCGCCATGCCGCGGAAGTCCCCGATCTGCTGTCTGATCGCAAAGGCGCGGGTGTAGCGGTCCGCCGCACGCCGCAGCTCACCACGATCCTTACTGACGCTGCCGAGCGTTCCCAGTGCGTTGAGCGCCGTCCGACGGTCGCCGACCAGCTCCGCGAGCCTCCGCGACTGCTCGAGATACGACTCCGCACTGTCGAGTTTACCGGCACGATAGAACCCCGCGCCGATGTTGCCGACCGCCGCGGCGATGCCCGCCGTATCGGCCAACGCTGCCGAACGCCTCGCGCTCTCACGCCACGAGAGGATTGCGCTGTCCGCGCCGGAGCGCCCCAGCGCCGCGTTACCCGCCCGCCGGATGCTGTCGGCGGCGACCTTGGCGACGCGCTCCTCAGGCGACCAGGAGGCGAACCGGGCGACCTGCCGGAGCGGGAAGGAATCCCCCCACGCCTCAGCGTACGCGTGCGCCAGTCGGTCGGCTGCGCTCAGGGAGGCGGCCGCAGTGCCCGAGTCTGATGCCGCGGTCCGATCGAGCAACTGCCGGAGCGCTTGACGTGCGTCGTCCGGCTGCGCTCGAACGGCCTCGACCAGTTGTGGGCCGCCTGCTTCCGCCAGCGTCCGCATGCGGTCCAGGGTCGCGGTCTGTGCCTGAACCGCCGCGGCCACCGCGCAGACCAGCCCGGCTGTGCCGATCATTGCCGTGGGCGATAGGCGAGTAGGGTGAACTCCGTGAGCGGCGATTCGACCCAACGCTCCACGCCTACCCGCGCCTCGGCCCTCCAGTAATAAGGAACCCCCGGGTTCACGCGGACCGAGGTGGGGAGCGCGACGGCGGTGTCGCGGGTTTGCGTCTGCCATATCATCGCTCCGTCAGCGTCGAACAGCCTCACGCGATAGCGGTTCGTGTGCGGAACGCTTGACCAGAGGAGCGTATCGACGGTGGCTACCGGGCCCGCGGGCGCTACCGGAACCGGCGCGACCGGCGCCGTGCCCTGTTCGCCGCGATGGCCCGTGTCAGGGGTGAACTGCTGAATGCCCTTCGACGTCGCGACGATGAACAGGATGACCGCGGCCGCAGCCACCGCCGGAGCGAGCCAATGCCAGCGCCGCCTCCGCGGGAGCGTGCGCGCCACGTGCGCCACCTCGATCACTTCACCACGGCACTCATGACACGCGGACAGATGCTTCTCGACCCGGTCCCGCTCAGCCGGCGCCAGCCGCCGATCGATGTAGGCCGCAACCTCGCCGGCCTCAAGGTGGGGGGCAGCCATGTCGTCAGCGGGCATGGTGCTCCTCGGGTAAGTGGGGTCCCCTCATCTCCATCCAATAAAACGGACGGCGAGGCGAACCTTGCGCCCGACGATTCATGGGCTCGCATCCTCCACACCCCGGCGCGCCAGCGACCGCCGCAGCACTTCCAGGAGGCGGTTCAGCCGCCGATAGACGTGGAACGGCGTGGGGAAGCCCAAGGCGTGGGCGATGTCGCGAACGGGGAGGTCGTCTTCGAAGCGAAACGTGAGGAGCAGGCGGTCGCGGGACGGGAGCTCCGCCAAGACAGTACGGAGTGCGGCGCGGAGTTCGCCGGCTCGCATCTCAGTGTCGGGGCTTGTTCCGACAGGCTGGCTCAGGCTCGCAGGATCAACGTCGTCGGCGACCAGGTCCGCCAGTCGCCTGCGGGCGAGGCGCGTCTCCAGCTGATCCGCCGGGGCCTCGCGCACGCGGCCATAGCGCTGCCGGTAATGGTCGAGACAGAGACGCCGCGCCACGACCACAAGCCAAGTGGTGAACTTGCTGCGGCCGTCGGCAACATATGCACGGAGGCGCCGCAGGTCGTCCTGGCGCAACTGCTCGAGCACGAACGCGTAAGCGTCCATCGCCGCGTCGTGACTGCGGCAGACGAAACGAGTGACGTGAATGAGGAGAGGACTATAGCTTCTGACGAACCCTGCCCAGGCCTCGTCGCGCGCTGGTGCGTCGCCCGCACCGAGCAGGCGCGACAATTCAGCAGGGAGAGCATCGGCCATCGGTCCGCACCCCTGTGCTAGGCCCCGGGCGCGATTGCTCGATGGTCTAGTACTGTGAAACCAACGTATCCTTCGGGAGGTTGGCCTGCAACCGAAACCAAACGTCGCGCACATGCCGAGCCGTATGGCCGCCTAAGCCGTGTGGCATCATGAAGTTCGCTAGAGCGGGCGCATGTGGATCTCGCTGGCAGGGAGTGGCGCCACAACAAGAACTCCCCGCCGTCGCCGTGGCGTCACTATGGAGATGAAGGTGGCGGCGGGCCAGAGCCTGTCGCGCAAGTCAAGGCCGTGGACGACGCCGGTTCGTGTTCGAGCGCTACAGCGATTCAGCGGCGGTTTGCTAAGCGCTTCTGCGGGTGTTCCTTCTAGGCCACCAGTTTCACCAGCGGATCGACGGCATACTCAGCCCTTGATCGAAGCACACATCACGTGAGGATGCCCCCAGGCATCACCAACACGGACAGTCCTCTGGATTCAATAGCCACCTCGAACTCCATTCCCGACACGACTTCGCCGTCGATCTGCACGGGCCCGTCGGCCTCGAAACGCGCGCGTCGCCAGCGGCGCCAGCGGGGATCGCCGTCCGCGCTGGGCTGCGCGGTCCGCAGGCCCCGGTGCAACGTCCGCCAGTAGGCCCGCGCCGAGAGGCACGCGACGGCCTCCGCCTCGCCGTCCGTGGCGTCCGCCTCGGGCCACATGAGCCACCCGAACCCGTAGCACGGCAGGTTGTAGAGGCCGGCGTTGTACACCTGCTCCGCGCGCCTGACCAGGGGCTCGCCGTCAACAGTCACCCCGATGCCGGTCCAGGACCGCGTCGCGACGCAGAGCAATCCGGGCACGAGACCGAGCCATCGGCGCCATGCCGGCCGGCGTTCAACCGCGGCGAGCATGCGCGACTCGAACCCGGCGCTGATCGAGACGAGCGCTAGGGGAAGCTCGGAATGGGTGGTCGTCATGACATCGATCAGCCGTGGCGTGCCGGCCTCGATGGCACGCAATGCGCCGCGTACAGTCCCGAGGCCAAATGGGTGGCCGAATGCGTTGCCGGTGCCGAGCGGGAGCGTGGCCAGCGGGCGGTCGGCCATTCCCGCCGCCCGGAGAGCTCGTGCCAGCAGGTTCACGGTGCCGTCGCCGCCCGCCGCTACCGGGACTTCGTCTGGGGCGAGGCCCTGCACGACCTCGCCAGCCTCCTCGAGCGAGCGGACGACGGCGGTCCGCGCACGCGCGACGAGCTGCGGCGCCGGGGCCAGCGCGGCGTGCAGGCGGGCGAGAACCCGCCCGCTGCCCGCGCCCGGGTTCACGAGAAAGACGACCCGTCGCTCCGCGCTCACGCCTCGGCCGTACCCGGACGGAATGCGACCTTGATGGCGCCACTTCCCCGGCGGTGTACCAGCGCGGCGAAGGCAGCGGAATAGGCGTCGAGCGGAAATGTGTGCGTGATCAGGTCGCGCAACCCTAGCGTCCCGGCCTCCTGGCGCGGCAACAGCACCGTGTACGGATGCACCCACTCCCCCTTCCAAGGCACAGGTCCGTAGACGTACACCCCACGCAAGGTGATCTCCCGGTACCAGAGCGGGGTAGGGTCCACGCCGGCGAGTGTGGGCGGCGCCGCCACCATCACGAGCAGGCCGCGCGGGCGCACCGCCTGCAGCGCCTGCGTGACGGAGGAACGCGTCCCCGCAGCGTCGATCACGCGGTCGTACACACCGCGGAAAACGTAGCCGTAACCGATGACCCGCACGGCGCGCATCCGCCGTGCGGAGGCCCAGTCACGGAACTCGGACGCCCCTCGGACCACGGTTGCCGCCACACCATGGTGCTCCGCCCAGGCGCGCTGCGACTCGTGCCGGACGAGGAGCTCGCACGAGCCGGGACGACCGAGCACGCGGTGGAGGTAGGCGATCAACAGGCCGATGGTGCCGCCGCCGATGACGAGCGTGCGCTCCATCTCGGCCGCCTCGCTGCGGAGCAGCGCCGCCAGCGCCGTCGCGGCAGGGTCGAGGAGCAGCGCATCCTCGTCCGCCACGCGCGGGGACAGCGGCCAGAGCTGTGAGCGGTGCGCGAGGCACGCGTGGGACCAGCCACCGCCGGTCTCGCAGTTAAAGCCGATCCCGATCCCGCGGCCCGGCCACTCATCTCCACGCCGCTCGCACATCCCCTCCCACCCTTCGCGGCATGGCCGGCATGGCTCGGCGACGCCCCGCGCCCGGCAGCCGAGCACGGGCCAAACGGCGCAGCGCGTCCCCGCCTGGAGCGGCGAGTCCGCAACATCGGGCCGGAGGCCGTCGGCGTCCACCTCTGCGACCAGTTCGTGCCCGGGGACGAATGGGTACGATGCCTCGGGCTCGAGGTACAGCGAGTCGCGCCCGGTGACCAGGTTGACATCGGTGCCGCAGATCCCGGAGAGCCGGACCCGCAGCCGCACCCAGCCCGGTCGCGTGGGCAGGGGCGGCGAGCGGCGCACGCGGTGGAGGGGCGCGAGCCGGGCGAACCAGAGCGGCCGGGCCAGCTGATACGTCAGGCGCGTCGCCAGGTAGCGGGCCACCTCGTGACGGAACTCAAGAGCATCCGCCATCATCCGGCCAGCCGCCGCTCGTAAAGCCGATAGGTCTTGATGCGCGCGCCGCCGCACGCCGCGATCACCGCCTGGATCTTCCGGTTGTCCGCCTGCACCAGCGAGAGCTCGGCGCGATCGATCCCCAGCCGGTGCGCAGCGTCGGCCATCTCGGCCGCGATCACGACGGCCACGCCCCGAGCGCGATGCTCGGGGAGCACGCCGAGGAGAATGAACCGCGCGCTGCGGATCCGGTGGATTCCCCGCGCCAGCTGTAACCAGCCGAACGGCCACAGGCGCCCGCCGAGCGGCGCGAGCAGCTCGTTGATGTCGGGCAGGGAGAGCCCGAACCCCACGGCGCGGCCGCCGCGCTCCGCGAATAGCACGAGCTCGGGGCGATAAAACGCGCGGAAGTCCCCTGCCCGCTCCCGATACTCGTCCCACGTGAGCGGGACGAATCCCCACAGGTCGGCGAACGACGCATTGTACAACTCGAACAGCAGGCGATTCTCGGCGTCCCAACGACGCGGATGGACGGGTCGGACGGTCACCCCGTCCCGTGCCGCCAGCCGCCGGAGGCGGGCCACGACGGGCGCGAGACCCGTGTCCGGCGTCCAGGCGTGCGCGTAGTAGTCGAGCCGGGGCGCATAGCCAGCAGCCTCGACCAGCCGCGCATAGTAGGGCGCATTGTACGGTGAGAGAACCATCGGCCGCGAGTCGAACCCGTCCACGAGGAGCCCCACCTCGTCGTTCGTCGTGAGGTTGACCGGTCCCAGGACGTGCCGCACCCCCTGAGTGCACAGGTCCGCCTCGGCCGCACCGAACAGGGCACGGGCCGCAACCGCATCGTCCGCGCACTCGAAGAACCCGAAGAACCCCGCCTCGGCCTCCCACCGCGCCGCGAACCCGGGATCCACGATGCTCGCGATGCGTCCCACCACCCGGCCGTCACGCCGCGCGAGAAACCGTCGCACACGACGCGTGCGGAGCGAGGCGTTGTCTCGGAGTGACCAGCGTCGCCGCTCCATAGTGCGGAGCGGCGAAACCCAGTACGGGTCGCCACGATAGAGCGCGTACGGCAGCGCGCAGAAGGCGCGGCTCTCCGTGCGCGACGAAACGGGCACGATGTCGAGCGCCTCACGCGCCATGACAACACGATGCCAAATCCATCGCGATGCGTCAAACGCACCGCGCTTGACGCTTTCTTGACGCCTTCCCATTTTAGTTGACCGCATGCAGGGGCACTCGTGAGGGTTCTGCTCGTCAGCCCCACGGCGCTGGACAGCCGGGGCCGACCGATAAAGCAGCGCAGGGTCCACTTGCCCGCCCTCACCCTGCCGATGCTCGCCGCCGTCACCCCACCGGGCACTCACCTCCGATTGTGCTGCGAAACGGCCGAGGAGATTCCCTTCGATGAGCCGTGGGACCTCGTCGGTCTCACCGGGATGGGATCGGGGATCGTGCGGGCGTGGCAGATCGCCGATGAGTTCAAGCAGCGGGGCCGCACGGTGGTAATCGGGGGGATCGCGGCGACCCTAGGCGACCCTGCGTGGTCACTGGCCCATGCCGACTCGGTTGTGCTCGGAGAGGCGGAGGAGCTCTGGCCCGAGGTCCTGCGCGACGCCGCGGCCGGTCGGCTCCAGTCGGTGTATCGCATGCGACGCGAGCCGCCGGTCGACCAGTTACCCGTCCCCCGATATGACCTCCTGAACCCGGTGGTCTATGGCCGGTGGCGGCCGGTGCAGGCGACGCGCGGGTGCCCCTTCACGTGCACCTTCTGCTCGATTACGGCGTTCTTCCATCAGCGCTACCGCAAGCGACCGGTCGATCAGGTGGTCCGCGACGTGCGCGAAGCGAAGCGCAGGGGCACGCGCTACATCGCCTTCATCGACGACAACATCGGCGTCGATTGGGATTACTGCGCCCGGCTGTGGGAAGCGTTGATCCCCGAGCGGATCATCTGGATGAGCCAGTGCAGCCTCCACATCGCTGACCGGCCAGACATGCTGGAGCTCGCTTCCCGGAGCGGGTGCCGGATGTTGTCGTTCGGCATCGAGTCCACGAGCGCCGACAGCCTGGCCGGCATCGACAAGGCGTGGAACCGTCCCGCCCGGTATCGCGAGGCGGTGCGCCGGATCCGCGCGTACGGGATCGACGTGTCCACGGAGATGATGATCGGCTTGGACGGCGACGACCGTTCTGTGTTCCAGCGGACCTATGACTTCGTCATGGACAACGCGATCTCGGTGCCCCGGGTTCATATCCTGACGCCGATCCCGGGAACGCCGCTCTTCGACCAGCTCAAGGACGAAGGCCGGATCCTGAACGAGGGGTTCGACCGCTACACGGGGGGACACGTGGTCTTCCGCCCGACGCACCTCGACGCCGCCGAGCTCGAGGCCGGCTACTGGAAACTATACGAGCGCCTGTTCTCCTGGCCGGCAATCGTGCAGCGCGTCGCCCCCAACCCGGCATCGCTCTCCGGTTACATGCGGGCGCTCGTCGTGGGCGTGAATCTGCACTACCGGCGTCACGTCCACCACCGCATCTCCCCCGGCATCGTGTAAGCCCGTGCGAGGAGGTTCCATGCGCGTCCTGTTGATCCGCCCTCCTGTTCCGCCGCATACGATCGGCCTCAAGCACATCATGATTTGCGAGCCGCTGGAACTCGAGTACGTGGCGGCTGGGCTGGACGGGCACAACGTGCAGATCATGGACATGATCCTCGAAGGGGACCTCGAGAGGCGGCTCCGACAGTTCGCGCCGGACGTTGTGGGCACGAGCTGCTACATCACCGGCGTGAACGAGGTGCGGAAGATATGCCGCACCGTGAAGCGCTGGAAACCGGATTGCTGGACGGTGGTAGGCGGGGTTCAAGCTTCGCGCGTGCCCGAGGACTTCGCCGACACCGCGATCGATGTCGTCGTGCGGGGCGACGGCACGACGGTAATGCCGGAGCTGCTCACGGCCTTCGAGAGCAGACGCCCCCTCGAGGAAATCCCGAATCTCGCGTTGCCCGACGGGGACCGCGTGGTCCTCACGGCCGAGCGTCCCTACATGCCAAAGCCGGATGAGCTTCCATTCCCCCGGCGCGACCTCGTCCGCCACCTGCGGCACCGGTACTACTACCTGTTTCACCAACCGGTCGCCACGATGAAGACCACGTGGGGCTGCTGGTACAAGTGCAACTTCTGCTACACCTGGCGCATCACCGACGGGCTACCGTACGCCCGGAGCCCGGAGTCCATCGCGGCCGAGCTCGAGCAGATCGAGGCCAACGACGTCTATATCGTGGACGATATCTTCCTCATCAACCGGCACCGGCTCGCGAGCACCGCCCGGCTCCTCCGGGAGCGCAACATCCGCAAGAGCTATCTCGTCTACGCGCGCGCCGACTTCATCGCCGAGAACGAGGATATGATCGCCGAGTGGGCCGACCTCGGCCTCAAGGCTGTGTTCGTCGGGCTCGAAGCGACGACCGACGCCGAGCTGGATTCCATGGACAAGCAGTGCAGCGTGGACTACAACCGGCGGGCCATCAGCGTGCTGCGGAAGCATCGGGTGGACACGTACGGCTCGCTCATCACCCAGCCCGACTACGTCGAAGCCGACTGGGAACGACTCAAGCGGTTCATCGACGAGACCAAGCTTTACTACCTCAACATTTCGCCGCTCACGCCCATGCCCGGCACGCTCATCTGGGAGCGGTACAAGGACCAGACCACGGTGGGTCGCGTGGCGCACGGGCTCTGGGACCTGTCACACGTACTCCTGCCCACGCGGATGCCTCTCAAGCGGTACTACCGCTCGCTCCTGGGCGTGTACGCCCACGCCTGCTGCAACCCACGCCGCGCCGCGGAGCTGTCGCTCCGCACGGCGCCGCCGATCTGGTCGTGGAAGTTCCTACGGCTGTGGTACGGGGCTCTCAAGATCGCGCGCCAGTTCCTCACGGCCCATCGGCAC
>Ga0209761_1000078_pt1 | contig 47498 bp, 41 predicted proteins | sample GraSoi013_1_40cm_4_FD_185818 | JGI IMG/M metagenome (GOLD analysis project Ga0209761, IMG submission 185818) | Grasslands soil microbial communities from the Angelo Coastal Reserve, California, USA - Sample 09_25_2013_1_40cm (SPAdes) (version 2) | ecosystem: Environmental > Terrestrial > Soil >... | reverse complement strand
CCGCGATGGCCTTCATGTAATAGCCCAGGGGTAGGTGATCCGTCAGGAGGGCCTGGAGGCCGCCCTCGAGCGTCTCATCATCGAGCCTCAGCAGGCCGTCCACGAGCGCCTCCAAGTCGAGCTCGCGAGTGTCGGCAATGAGTTCGTAGAGGATCCGGTAGGGGTCCGTCCACCAGAACCGGACGAGGTGCTTGCGGGCCAGCAGCTCCTCGATCAGGTCGCCCAACGTGACGTTCACGACCTCGCCGAACGACGCATGGACGATCAGGAAGCGGTCGAACGCCTCGACGACGATCCGGTTGTCCGTTGGGACCGGGGCGCCGGACTTGCGGTGATTCGCGTGCTCTTCGACGAGTCGCTTCGCGCCGGTCTTGTTGATCGGCCACGCCTTCTCGAAGTGCTCGACGGTCTTGGGGACGCTCTCTCGGGCGAGCCGTGCATCAATCTCCTTGCGAATCCGACCGACGCGCTGGGCGAGGCCGAACGGCACGGGCAGCATCTCGCCATCCCAGCCGGGAATCATCGCGTTCGGATCGGACACCGGAGTCACGTAGACCATGCCGTCCTTCCCGATCTTCTCGATCTTCCAGGGACGTCCGCGAACGATGAAGTGCAATCCCTCGCGGGCCTGGATGATCATGAACTCCTCGCCGAGGATGCCGACCTGACGCTGCGTCGTGAGGTCCATGACCGGATAGCGGCGCTCGTCGCGGATCGTCGAGAGGTTCTCGAAGTAGTAGCGACGGCCTTTCGGGGTGACGCGGATCCTTTCCGCCTCCTGACGAATGATGCCGAGGTGGGCGAGGAATTCGGCGACGCGATCCGCTTGGGCGTTGTCGAGCTCGCGGTACGAATCCGCCGTACGAATCGTTGAGAGGATCAGAGACCACGGTGCCAGGCCGCCTTGGTCCAACGCGCAGCCCACAATCTGATGAGCGAGGACATCAAGGGCGAGTCGATGGATGTGGAGCGGCTCGAGGTCCTGGGCTTTCGCTGCTTCAACCGCGGCGAGGGACTCAATCGCGTCATCCGAAGAAACCGCGAGGACGAGCCCGCGGGACGTGCGATCGAGCGTGTGGCCCGAGCGTCCGACTCGCTGGATCAGGGACGTGACTTGCCTCGGGGAATTGTACTGGACGACCTTGTCCACCGAGCCGATGTCGATGCCGAGCTCAAGGGTTGAGGTCGAGACGAGACCTTTGATGTCGCCACCCTTGAAACCCGCCTCGACGCGCTCTCGTTCCTCCCGCGGGAGGGAACCGTGGTGGACGGCGACATCCTGACGGACCATGGAGAGACGAGAACCGAGCAGCTCTGCGAGCGGCCGTGCGTTCACGAAGACGAGGGTCGACCGGCTCTCATCCAGCGAATCGTCAATCGCGGAGAGGCCGGCGGCCGCCTCAGGGGTGATGTAGAAGTCCCGGGCGGTCTCGAAGTCTTTGTCGATCGGACGCGGCCACTCGACCTGATACTCATACCGCTTCTCGAGCGGCGCGACGAGAACCTGGAGCGGCGTCTCCCCGCCAAACAGGGAGGCGATCGCCTCTGGATGACCGACGGTCGCCGAGAGGCCGATTCGTTGGAAATCTCGGTCCGTGATGCGACGGAGACGCTGGAGGCCGACCGCGAGCTGGATCCCCCGGCGGTCCGTCGCGAATTGATGGACCTCGTCGATGATGACGTACCGCACGCTCCGGAGGTGACGCTGCATCACCTTCCCGGGGAGGATCGCCTGCAGGGTCTCGGGGGTGGTGATCAGGATATCGGGAGGGTTTGCGGCCTGTTTCCGGCGCTCCGAGGGTGGAGTGTCCCCGTGCCGCACGGCCGCAGTGAGCTTGGTGGACGCGACGAGGCGGAGAACCCGGTCGATGAGATTTCGGTTGAGCGCGCGAAGAGGTGTGACGTAGAGGGCGCGAATCCCCTCTCGATCGTCCGCTCCGAGTGCCTCAAGGACCGGAAACAGAGCGGCTTCGGTCTTGCCAGACCCGGTCGGTGCGACGACGAGAAGTTGCGAACCTGACTGGATCTTGAGGATCGCCTGGGTCTGCATCTCGTTCATTTTCGAGATGCCGGCACGATGAAGCAATTGAGGCAGCCCAGAGCTACCTGCGATTGTCTGATCTTCCGCTCTCAAGAATGCGCGTGACAGAGTTCGAACAATAAAAACCGTTCGGAGGGTCGGCCGAACCTAGCGGCCACTCTGGCGTCCTCAAGGGGCAAAGTTCAAACACCGACCACAAACGTGTGAATCGATAGTTGCCTGAAATGGACCTGCGAAGAAACGACTAGCTGCGAAATTGCGACTCGATGAGCGTACGTGTGTCCTGATCGGGACCGTCAGTCTTCCAGAGGGTAACTGCGTACTGCTTGCCGTCCGTCCCAATGAGATGGAGGTCTATCCACGACTGCCGCCGATCGAAACTCCTCTTTTTCACGACGCGAAGAGTCTGAGGACGAATTTCACAATACTGGTGCACACCAAGAGACTTCAACTTCCTAAGCCGGGCCTCCTTCGCGGCCGCAGTTGGAACACCCAATGGGGTGAGTTCTCCTTTGAGTTCTCGCCAAGTATCGATGTCGCGCACAATGACGAGTCTCTTTGTTGTGACAAAAAGTTTGCTTGAGGCTTGGCCTCCGAACCCGGCGAAAATAATCTTGGGGAGAAACCGGCGCCAGGGGGAGCAAACCTCTGCATCCCAACCGGTCGTCGCCATCAGTATCTTTTCGTCGGATTCCGTGATGAGCCCACCCATATCGGAATATATCCTCCCCAGGCCGTCGAAGTCGCCTGCGCGGACAGGTGGATGCGCGCGATGGTCCGATTCCATTTAAGGCACCAGGAGGAGAGTTGGGACCGGCGGATCAATCGAGTTGAGGAACCTCGCCTCCGCGGCCAGTTCGTTTAAGAGTCGAATCAAAGCGTCCTCTGCGACGCTTGAGGGTATTTCGCTGCCGAAGATATATTCGAAAAGGAATGTGATCGTACTGCCGGGTGTGCTGACTATCTGCACGGCGAGAGTGTTCGGCATGATGCCAAGCAGAGCCTCGGCACCAACAGCGATCGTTAGGCCGAGCTGCCATCCGAGCATGGCCGCAGCCCCGTAGAGAGGGACGACAGCGATGATAGTGTCGACGACGATGGTGCCCGCACTTTCGTAATGTGAGAGCCGGTTGATTGGGTTGTCGGCTTGACTAGCTTGGAAGACTTCATAAGACGCCAAGATTCCACCGACAGCAATCGCCGCGGCAACTCCCAACCGAATCTTGAGTCCCGCCCCAAGGAGTTGCCCCTTGAAGAGCCCTCTGATAAGCACCGTGTCCGACCTCACTATCCCGAACACGGCCGTCGCACCCGCAAGGACATAAACGCTTCCTTTAACAACATCCCCGTCCCGAAAAGCCAAGACGGCCTGGCTACCGAATATCACGAGAGTTGCCCCGATTGCCGCACCCCGCAGGGCCGACCTCAGCTGGGCATATTTGACGCCCGTCAGTAGCCGCGAATCGTCCAGATCATCGACGATTTCGCCCTGAATCTCCCGCTCAATCAGACGGACTTCCGTAAGCGTAACGCCCGGAATCTCCGGGTGCGCGACCCGTACTTTCACGGTCTGCGTGGCCGTCTCGCCGATGACGTAATACGGCTGATCGGTTTCGAGATTCGTGAGCTTCGTTATCGTGAAGGTCGATCTCCCAAAGGTCATCTCCTCCAGCGCGCCCGATGGGACGTTCAGCACCGGCACGAGGATGCTCGCGGTGAGCTGGCTCGTGATGGAGATGCCTTGCCGGATTATCTTGAAAACCCTGAGAGCGACGCCAAAGCCATCCTCCGATTTCCTGAGCCACTCGCCCTCGGGTGCCCACGTGATTGAGTCTTGGAAGGAGGCAACCTGTTCGGGAGAGTCGCCGAGGAGGTAGATGGCGTCCGCAGTCGCGGGCGCTTCAGAATCAAAGGGATCCCCTGTCCTGTACACGTAGACGGAGAAGTCGCCGAACGAGTGAAAGCCGGTCGTGAGTCCCGAGCCGGAATCGGGCAATGCAGACTCGAGCGCCTCCATGTCCGTGGAGAGGCGGGCCACGATTGTCTCAGCCCCTTCATGGACACGGGCGATGGCTGCGGCCGTGCTAACCAACGTGGCGTTCAAGGCGAATCTCGTAACTCTGGTTGCATGTGTGTCCAGCCACATCGGCATGAGGACCAGCGTCGCCATCGGCATGCCATCTCGCCGAACGACGTTTTCCTCCCGCGCGACCGTCTCGGGAATGCGTAACTGGAACGCATATGCGTGGCCATCGATGGCCGCGCCCACCGCCAGGTTCTGGTAAGAAGGCGGCGTGGCAGGGAAGTCGGTCCCTTGGAAGAGCGAGTACACCAAGGCGGGCACGACGGTCTCGCTTCCGAAGTCCGCCTCCGGGCGAATGGAGAACTGCAGGATGAACGCCTGGGGCTTGGAAAGCCGAATCGGGACTTCGAAGGAGGTATGGTAGAACAGGCTGCCCGATTCGTCACGAATCGGCACATCCCTGATGTTGACGAAGTCTACGTTGGACGCGCGATCGTCGTGGATGTACTCGAAGCGATATTGACGCGGCTCCCAGAAATCGCAGGCTCCGTAGTTGATTGTTGCTGTGCCAAAACCTTGCTGACCTAGATCGTCCGCCCCGGTCGCGGTGAAGTTCTTCTCCCCACCGTCGACTAAGACCTGGTTGATCGTCGCGACGACATTCTCGATCGACTCGTCGCTGCTCCGTGTTGCGTCGCTCGTGTGGTCGGACAAGAACACGCAGGAGCCGTCGTCGATGCGATACGTCCAGATGCTCGCGGAGACGCCTTGGACGCCGAGCGCATGGAACTTCTGCGTGAACCGGATCAGTCCGGGCTCGAAGGTCGTTTTCCAGGGCAAGTCCCAGAGCTCCGTGGGGGAAAGGTCCAGACCGTCGATCACTCCGTCGTCGTCCGTGTCTGACAGGAGGGGATTCGTCGGTCTTCGATTCAGGCCCGTGACCTCATCCAGATCGGAGAGCCCGTCCCGGTCGGTATCGGGATCCGTTGGGTCCGTGATGAACCCGGATCGCGAGACTCCGTCCCACTCCTCGTTGTCGGCCAGTTCGTCCCCATCCGTATCCGCCATCACAGGTGACGTCACGAGTAGGCGTTCCACCACAAGGCCGTCAATCTCCGCGCGGAACGCGCGGGGTGTCACCTCGAGATAATCGGAAAGGGAGTCCTCGTCCGTATCGGTCAGCGTGGGATCCGATCCATACGTCCGGCGCTCCCGACCATCGGCGAGACCGTCCCGATCTGTATCCGCATCCGTGGGGTCTGTGAGGGACACCCCCGCTTGCGGGAGGAGCTCAGCGCCGTCGGGGAGTCCGTCATGGTCCGTATCGAAGTCGAAAGGATCGGTGCGGATGCTCCGATCGACCGACACGCCATCAATCGTAAATCGGAAGGTGCGCGAGGCGATCTCTTGGCCATCCGGGAGAAGGTCCCCGTCGAGATCAGGGAGGACGGCCACGGTGCCGATCGTCATTCGCTCAGCGCCGTCTGCGATTCCGTCATCATCCGTGTCTGGAAGTTCCGGGACGGTCCGGGAAGCGAGGAAGACCGCTGCGCTCCGAATTACTCCAAGATCAACGCCCGAGTTCCGGATGGTCACCTGCCAAGTGCGGACGCCCGCCAAGTCCTCGAGAGCGAGGTCGGATCCGACGAGACCGTCCGACTCCGACAGGCTTCGGGACCGGGCGACATCGAGGAGCAGATGGACGCCTTGCCGTGAGTGGCTAATCTGGGGACGCCACGGGACGCGGAAACTCTCGAACACCTCCACGAATCCACCGGAGGAGAGCGGCACCGCCCGGGCCACAGGGTTGACCGTGAGGGCCGGCAGATCCCCCGTGCTCGTCCCGGCTCCCAGGTTGCAGGCGGGTGAACAGGGAGGGGGCGGTGCGTTGTCTTTGTTGTTCACCACAGCCGTCACGGACCGCACCGCCTCGTTGCCCGCGAGGTCCCTCGCGCGGACCTCGAACGTGTGCAATTCGTTCGAGAGGTCGAGCGTCTCATATGGGAAAGCGTACGGCTCATCGTGGCGGACGTCGACGAGGGCTCCATCAATCCATAGCTCCACCACGGCGACCCCTTGAGCATCGAAGACATCCGCGTCGATCAGCGCAAGGCCCGCGAGCGTATCCGTGCTGCTCGGGTGAAGGAGCGAGAGCTCGGGGGCGCTGCGATCAATGAATACCAAAATGTCGCGCGAAGATCGCGGTGCGCTCCCATCTCCGTCCGGCGAATCCGCGATGACGACTAGCTCGTGACTCCCTTCCGCCCAAGCATCGGAGGGCCATGGGATCGCGAAAGCGCCGGTCGGATCCACCTCCCCAGTGGCGACCAGTTCCCCATCCACTCGGAGTTGGACGACCGAAGCTCCTCGCGCCACACTCCCGCGAACGTCGACCACTCCGCGAGCCGAAGTTCCGTACGATGGAGTGAGAATCGCGGCTCCACGCACCTGCAAGCCGGGATCCCACAGGAGTTGCGTTCGAGGGCCCGCGGGGCCGGCAACGGTGAGCGCGACGGACAGGTCGTCGGAGTGCGGATGGTCGATCGCCAAGTCAACCGCTGCAGAAGCAACGGCTCCCGCTACGGGGGGTGCTTCAATCTCGATGGTCGTGAGCTGCCCGGGGAGGATTTCCCTCGCGATTGGAACGGACCAAGCGCGTGCCACGTAGATCCTCGCCTCTTCCTCGAGGTCCTGGAGGCCGTCCCCATCGGTGTCCCTCGCTCCCGTATCGACGAGGAAGTCATCGAAGTAGAGAGAATACCAAGCCCCGGTCAACCCGGCCGCGCAAAGGAACCCAATGGACACCTTCACGTACTCCGCGGATTGCCACGGGGCCGAGGGAAAGTCGGCCGTAGGATTCCGGCCGTGGTCGGTCCAGACATTGAGGGCGCTCGGCGCAGGAAGTACGACGTCGGACATCGTCGGTGCGCACCGCCCCGCATTGCGGCTCGCGTGGTACGAGGTGATGTATCGGTACCGTCCGAGGGCGTGGTAGCTCGCATCGAGGAGATCGAGGCTGATGCCGGCCGCGTACGCGTCCCACGGGGAGGTGACGACGTCCTGCAATCGATCGTACAGGATGGACACGTGCAACCCCGTCATCGGGGCCTTGCGCGTCGGGTACACCGCGTAGCCGTACGCGGACCCGAAGTCCCGCACTGCCCAGCCCCGAATGTCCACGTGAAAGGCACGTGTCCCGGACCGTCCGAATCCCGAGGCGTATCCAGCCGAGGCGCGATCGCCGAGATGGAAATGCGTGAACGGAAGCCAGAAGTCATCCTCCATATCGTCGATGAACGCCTCGACGGATCCGGATCCCGCGAGCAACATCCCAACGAAGCCAATCGCTACGACTAGTCTCCATGAGCCGCGCATGATTCCTCCCCCGAAGCACAGGGGCCGCGGCCCCGGCACTCCCTCCGAGTTCGTGATTCGAGACCCAGCTATTTGAAAGTACTCTGCAGATGTAACAGTCCGGTCTGAATAATTGGTGGTCCAATCCGAATTCCGGTTTTCCTTAGCGCCAGCCCAAGTCGGATAGGAATAGCGATATGCGCAAGGAATATAACGGTGTAATACTTCGGACAGCCCGGAGCGAAGGACGATGGCCGCTTACGCGCATCCCGAAGTCTTGGTCGACACGAGCTGGGTGAAGGGGAACATTGGCAACGAGACGGTGCGGATCGTCGAGGTCGACTATGACCCGACGCCGAACTACAACCTGGGCCACATCCCGGGGTCGGTCCTAATCGATTGGAAGAAGGACATCAACGATCCTGTCAAGCGGGACATCGTCTCGAAGGAAGGCGTCGAGGCCCTCTTCGGCCGTCTCGGCATCTCGAACGACCATCAGATCGTGCTGTACGGCGACTTCAACAACTGGTTCGCGGCGTTCGCCTTCTGGGTGTTCAAGTATTACGGCGTCGCCAACGTCGTCCTCCTGAACGGCGGTCGGAAGAAGTGGATCGAGCAGGACCTGCCCGTGACCAAGGACGTGCCGTCGTTCCCGACGACGACATTCAGGGCGAAGGAACCGGACGAGAGTCTCCGGGTCTACCTCGCCTACGTGCGGGAGGCGTACAAGCAGGCGGGGAAGGTCCTCGTCGACGTGCGCGGGCCGAAAGAGTTCAGCGGCGAGATCCTCGCGCCGCCGGAGTATCCGACCGAGCACGCGCAGCGTGGCGGGCACATCCCCGGGGCGAAGAACATCCCCTGGGCGCAAGCCGTCAACGAGGACGGGACGTTCAAGGCGCCGGAGGAGCTGAAGGCCCTCTACGAGCCGAAAGGCGTGACGCCGGACAAGGAGGTCATCGCGTACTGCCGGATCGGCGAACGGTCGTCCCACACCTGGTTCGTCCTGAAGTACCTCCTCGGCTACCCGCACGTCCGGAACTACGACGGCTCCTGGACGGAATGGGGCAACCTCGTGCGGACGCCCATCGAGAAGCCCTAGGCTTCTGGCGACAACCCTAGAAACTGCACGCGGCCGGGAGGTCGATGAACCGAGGAAGTGTAGCTTTCGTCACTCCCCCTACGGATCCCCCTAGCTATCTGACTCGGCAACAGAGCCCGAAATAAGTGTTCCAACCGCTTCCTTAGGCCTTGGTTCTACTGAAGCCCGCAAGCTGTCAACCCCGAAGATCTCACTACGACTGCGCATGCAACTCGAGGGTTTCTCCTAAGCTGGTGGGCTGCGCAATCGACTTCGGGCAAAGAATGCAAAAGCAACCGCGAGAGAGACGGACGTGATCAGAAAGAAGATCAGTGAAAATGACCGCCAAGTGCCTATGTCAAACTCGGAATTCATGACCTGCACGATCAGGCCGCGCACCATGACGAGGGTAAGAACTGAAAAGAAGGCAATCATGAACCAGACCGGTATGAGATCCCTTACCCGGAGACGCCTCCTCGCCGTGGGTTCAGATGGAGATTCCGTATTCATTAGTCACCACATGCGAAGCGATACCCGCCTCGGTGCCGACGAAGCCCACGAAAGTGATCGCGTCCTCAACATCGCTCATGACTGCTGTAAGTACTTTTCGAAGGGTCTTGAGGAAGTCCTCACCAGCCACTTTCTTGAAGAGCTTAACCACCCCGAAGAAGGAGACGATGAACGCTAATTCGTCAAAGAACGCGAGGAGGCCGCCATGGACCAATGGATCGTTCGTCCCGAGAGCATTCATGATTTGTTCCGTGAACAGTCCCGACGCCAGCTCGACTAACAATCCGACCAGCGAGGAAGCAGCTACCGCGGGCCACTTTGTTTGGGGTGTAATCTTCTTCGTGTCCTTGTACAACTCCCAAATTGCTCCCCCGAGGATGATGAGGCCGATGGCGCCCTTGAACACGAGCCCGAGGGTGTTGTTTAGGGCGCTTTCGCTAATCGTATCGACAACGGTCCCGATGAGTTGCAATATGGTCGCAGCGACAACCGCCTTAAGCAGCGCCTCCGTGGTGAGATGGCTAATCAGCGTCTTGACAACGGCCGCGGTCCCGCCTGAGAGGATGGCCAAGACCGCCGTGATCCCGGCTTCAGCCACCTCGAGGACTTCAAAGACATTTTCGATGATATCCCTGACCTTCACAACGGCTCCTATGACCAATGGAATCCCGAGAAGGAGAGACGTCAAGGTCCCCTTGTTGCGGAATAGGCCGGTGACGGCAGTCGTCAGCCCGCTCATCGCGTTTTGAATGAGGGCGCTAAATCCGTTGATGATAGTCGTAAACAGCCCGACGACGAAGTCCTTCACCCAGTTGAAGAGCGAAACCGCCGCATCGGCGATCTTTTGAGCAACCGTCGTAACCGCTTGCCAGAGCGCCCCGAGCGACCTCATGCCCCATTCCACGATCGCCGTCGCTAGGTCAGTGAGGAAGGTCCCCAGGGCCACGAGACCTTTGTAGATCAGTTGGCCCACATACACGAGCGAGTTCACGACCGTCGATGTCACGGCCCCGATTTTCGACCAGAAATCCTGCGGCAGAGCCCCCGTTGGACCGTTCGTCACGGCCTGCCAAGGCAGGATCTTGACGACATCGTACGGGAGGTTCGCGACGAGAGCCTGCGAGGTTATGTCTACGTAGGAATGCGACCAACCTCCTGACGCGTTCATGAGGAGTCGATTCAAGACGTCGTTTGCCTGCGAACCAGTGAGAGCACCTGCAATGACGGCGGCAACGCCGTCGGAAATCGCAGCCTTCGAGAGATCGTCCCCATAAATCGGCACGTTCGAGAGAGGAGCGTACAATCCGGCCGCGAAATCTGCCTTGAGTTTCGTATCGAGGAAGATGGATCGCGGCACGAGAATCGTGTCGATTCCGGATTCCAGGGGCGACGATGCGGAATCGACGTTCAGGGAGAAGACAAAGAACCGGTCCTGGGATGCCGTCCGAATCATCCCCGCGGCCGAGGTGACCGTCGTTTGTGGGTCCGTGATCAAGATTGTTTTCGCCTTCGACAATGCGACAGTCGACACGTCGAATTTGTACCAAGAATTCCCATTCGAGAAAGTCTGCGAGGGAATCCCGGTATTGAGCGAATACGACTGCGCTTGATCCACGAGAATGTCGTCCCCCCTGCCCGGATTGATTGCCCACGCCGTCATGCGCAGAGTGAAGGTCGAGACATCGTCGGGCACGTCGGCGTAATAGCTCATTTGGAAAGACGCGGTCGACCAGATGTTGGCGAAGCAACCGAGCGACCAGTACCCATCCTCCGTTGCCTGGAGATGCTGTGTAACCCAAGTGTACGCATCGTTCACGCGGACAATGCCGACGAGTTCAGGAGTGCACCAAGGCGACGCTCCGTGATGAATCCTGTTCACCGTCACCCGCACGACGAGGTTATGTAGCGGGTCGATGTCCAGATTGTCCCGCACACCGTCGCCGTCCGTGTCGATGGACAGGGGATTCGTTCCCTTCGTAACCGTTTCGAAGGAATCACCCCACGTGTCCCCATCCGTGTCGGACAGCTGGGGATCCGTGATCCAACCGTCTCGGCCATACGTCGTCTCTTCTGAGTCGTTCAAGCCATCGGCATCGGTGTCCGCCAGGATCGGAGACGTGCGAATCGTGAACAGGATGCTGTATTTCTCGAGAATCCCGCCCGAGGCCCAAGATGAAAGGGAAAGGGTGTATGTCCCGCCGCCAAACATGGAGGAAGGCAGGTTCGTCGAGCTGAAGTTGACGAGGCCACTCCCCTGATGATTCCGCAGGACGAGGCTGTTTGCCCCTTGGCTCAGCGACAGATAGAAATTTGACACGTCGATCGTTGAGAGCCCGTAGCTTACAGTCACCTTCTCCACCGGACCGGCGATGCGCACGGCGAGAGGCACGGTAATGGAGGTTCCGGCCGACATCCTCGACGGCATCGCGACCTCCTTCATGTAGCGCTCTTGTCCGTCAACCAGGTTGTCGTGGTCAGTGTCGGGATCCGAAGGGTCCGTCTTGACGCCGAACACGGAGGTCCCGTACCATTCCTCGTTGTCTTTCAGCCCGTCCCCGTCGGTGTCCGCGGACGATGGGGAGGTCGTCACGGTGCGCGTGATGCTCGCGCCGTTGATTGTCAGGATCAGGGATCGCGGGTTAACCTCTGTCCAATCCGAGAATGTGTCCCCGTCCGTATCCGTCAAGGTGGCGTTCGCGTTGTAAGTCAGCTCTCCCAGGTGCGTGCCGATAGTAAACCCATCCCAGAGTCCGTCGGCGTCCGTGTCCACGCTCAGCGGGTTGGTGATCGTGCGGTCAACTCCGAGGGATCGTTCCTCTCCGTCGCTCAAGCCGTCGCCGTCCGTGTCAGCGTTGATCGGGGAGGTCGTGAAGGGGGCCAGTGTCGTCACAACCCCGTTCAGAGTCAACGTCAACGAATGGGGTACAATTTCGTAATCATCGGTCAGGCCATCTCCATCGGAATCCCGAGCCACCGGTAGCGTGCCCCAGAACGTGGCTTCGGTGCCGTCCAAGATCCCATCGCCATCCGTGTCCGCTTTCAAGGGGTCGGACTTCGCTTCGAACCGTAGGGTAAAGGCGGTGATCTGGCCTGCCGTCGGAGCAGTCCAATCGCGGATGATGAGATGCCAATACAAACGGGACATGAAGGTGGAGACCGGGAAACTGGGGCGAAGGATGCGAGAGACGTTCTCTGCCGCGCTTGCGGAGCTCTGCGCGTTCACGAGGTCAACGACAACGGTCGCCTTCGTTCCGACATCCACCTCACCTCGCTTCCATTCGGATGCGAGGATCCCCACTGTTGATGCGGATGACGTCGCGGAGGTCGATACTGCCGAAGTCTTCGTTCCGACTGAGCTCAGTCCGGTCGGGCCGGTAGGGCAGCGCCTGGGCGTGCAAATGATCTCGTTGAATACTGTCACGGAAATGGCGGCGCTTGCGGTCTTGGAAGCTGAATCCGTCGCAATGACGCTAAGCGAATGCGTGTCATCTGTGGTCAACGTCGTGTCCCAACTCCAAGTCCATGGGGAAGCGGTGGCGGTGTACTGGAGCGACCCGTCGAGGTAGAAGCTGACTTTACTGATCGTCTTCCCGGAGGCCGCGGTGGGACTTGCGGTCACCGTCCGGATGCCCTTGACCACGCCCCCATTCACAGGGGTTGTAATACAGACGAGCGGGAAAGTGCTCGCCGTCACGGTGACCGATTGGGATGATGTGAGGTAGGGAGCCGCTACCTCGGTCGCGATGGCCTTCAGGATATGCTGAATGTTCGAACAGTAGCCGGATGTCCCCCAACCCGACGAGTATCCGTTTGTCCCCGCATTGGGAGACAAGACCTTCGCCAGGAAAAGCCCGTCGATATAGAAGGCGACCGACGAGATGCCGGAAGGATCGGTCGCAGTGACCTTGATAGTGACTGTGTCGCTCACGGTGGACCCGGCCGCCGGAGAGACCCAGGTGACTTGAGGCGGCTGGTCGACATTGACGGTGATCTCGCTCCACGCCTTCCCGCCAATCGTGTCATACTGGGTCACGTTCAGCTTGACTGCCCCTTCCGGTCGCCCGCTCGTGTTCCAGGTCCAGCTGAAGTTGCTTCCGACGGGCGTGGAGACCGTCGCGCTCAAGACGCCGCTCACGCGGAATTCGACTTTCGATGTGATCTCCGGCCGCAAGACCGAGGCAACGACTGGGACCAGTCCTGACACGTAGGCATTGGATGCAGGCTGCGTGATGCTCACCTTGTCGAGCCGACGACCGGGATCCCACACGTACCGATCGACCCAGACCGATCCATCCCAGTAGCCGATCTGGGCCGTGAGATCGGTTTTTCGCGCATGGTCTACTGTGAAGTTCGCCAACCCGAGGATGGGATTCCCCCAGAATTGAGCGAGCGAGGCGGAGCTCGAAGCGACGTTTGTACCATCGTCGGGCACGTTGAGGGGTAAGCCCCCGGCCGCCGAATCCTGGACGTAGACCGTGCTCGTTTCTTGGTTGTTCGTGAGACCGTCACCGTCCGAATCGCTGCGGAGGTACGCCTCCAATTCAGCAATCTTCGGCTGATTCGTTCCCGAGGTCAGGTCGATGGTTACTTTCATCCCCGACGCAAATGAGACGACTACCGAGGCGACCACGTCGCGGACTGAGTTCGTCGTGGTGGACCAGAGCTTCTCCCCCGTTTCGAAAGCTCCGTTCGCATTCGTGTCGAGGTACAAGGAAAGACCGGGATAGATCGTGCTGCCGCTCAGGAAGTGGATGTGGACCTCGTTCACATAGGCTCTGGGTGAGAAAGCAACGGCGATCCAACCCGTCGTTGTGGAACTCTGCCAATAGGTCGACGTGCTGCCGTCGATGGCGTTCGCGTGTCCATTCACCCCGGAAAACCCGGACGAGCTCGCGCTCCCCCCATTCGACGCCAACGAGTGATTGAGCTCATTGTCCGATGTGGGCGGGCTCGCGCGGACACCTACCGAATTGAACGCCAGGAAGACCATGAGTAGGGCACAAGCCGTCGCTAAGACGCGAGTCGATGAATGCATCTAATCCCTCCACCTACGGCGACGCAGATGTCGTCAAACGGGCCTATGGTTTGTGGTACGGATTTTAGAAGTCAGACCGTCTACTGAAGGGGACAACATGATGATGTGGCCGTGACGCCGGGCCTCCACGACTCCCTGAGACCGGAGCTTTCCGATGTGGTATGCGACGCTCGCGGCCTTGAGACCCACAACCTGGCCGAGCTCGTGGATTCCGGCGGAATGAAGCTCCGACAAAGCCGCAAGGAGGACACGTTCACAGACCGTCACATGGGGTCGCTTCTGATCTGCGACGTCTCCCGGAATGTAGTGGCATTTCCTGCCACTTGCCTCGAAGGATCGCAATAGACCTGCGCGTTCCAGCCGATGGATGTGGTACGCGAGCGTCCCATTGGACACCTGTAGGTTCCGCTGGAGTTCGCGGTGGTGGGTGCCTGGATTCGCGTGCACCGCATCAACGATCCGCTGGCGAGAGGGGTGCTCAAGAAGACGGCCCTTCTTCAGGCGCCCAACTAAGATCGGAACCGGAATTGTTAGCAATCGAAGCTGTCCGAAAGCGTTAGCGAGGGAATCTTCTGGCGCCTCGTGGTGCGTGAAATTCGTGGGTCGGCAAGTCGAATCCGAGCGATTCTCGTCTTGCTCATTTGGTGCAGCGAGATCAAAGGAAGCATCACCGACTTGTGGTGTCACAGCCGCGTCGCATGGATTGGACAGGGCCGGAGAGTCGTCTACCGCGCCGACGCTCGGGATTGAATCGGCCGAGCGAGCGCTCGGGACAGAATTGATGCTGACGAGCGCCATGAAAAGTGCTATCGCTAGTATGGAACCTAAGAGCCCGCTGGTCATCCGCGTGAACGGGAAGCCCATCGCAAGGCGGCCCTCCTCCAAGTGCGACGAGGGAGATAAAGCAGGAGTACTATCTCACTACGACCGAGGATCATCCGCACGTCCGGAACTACGACGGCGCCTGGACCGTTCCAGAGGGCTGATAAGCCCGTCTCGCCGTTGCCGCGTCCATGCCACGACCCACGAGGCAAGATGCGCAGGTCCTGCTCACGCTGATGGACATCTTCCTCTCGAATTCCGTGCGCGAAGCTCGGAAGTGGTGGCGAAGCTTGCAGGACGGCCTGAGCCTCGAGGAATTCGAGAAACGATTTCCCCGGGGGAGCGAAGGATGGGAACACTTCTCGACGATGGCGATCTTCTGGGAGACGGCGGGTTCACTCATGCGACGCGGACTTCTCCAGGAGGATCTCGCCTTCGACACATTCATGGATGCCCCACCCTGGGGAAAGGTCGAACGGATCGTTCGCGACCGCCGCAAGCGGGAGAGAGCTCCCGCCGAGGGTGAGAACTTCGAATGGATCGCAGGAAGGGCGAAGACCTGGGTGAAGAAACGAGAGGCGGCCATTCGCAAAGCGAACGCTTCTCGCCGAACTCGGGAATAGACCTATCCACATCTCTGACTATGGTTTCGCCGCCGAAACGACGACGCTCTTCGCCCCGAAGGATTTCGTGATCCGCTTCGTGCTCTCCGAGGACGATTTCGCGAAGTAGTCGACCTTCCGTAGAATCCGAACATCGCAGAATCCCGCGTCCTGAATCGTCGCCAGGTATTCCTTCTCCACCGCCGCGCCGCCGATGCAGTCCGCCCAGAGCTGCGGGTTCAGCCCGCAGACCGCGCCGACGTCCTCTTCCACGACGATGTCCGCGAGCTGCAGGCGACCACCATGCTTCAGCACCCGAAAAATCTCCTCAAACGCTGCGGGCTTGTCCGGCACGAGGTTCAGCACTCCGTTGCTCGTGACCACGTCCACGCTCCCGTCGGGCAGCGGGATCTTCGTTGCGTCCCCCTCGAGGATTTGGACATTTCGCGCACCCATCTTCGCGATGTTCGTCCGTGCCTTCGCGATCATCGCGGGCGTAATGTCCAGGCCGTACACCGTCCCCTTAGGGCCGACCTTCAGGGCGGTGTACAGGACATCCGTCCCGGAGCCCGAGCCGATGTCGAGCACCGTGTCGCCCGGCCGCATCACGTTCGCGGCGTGCGGGTACCCGACGCCAGCAAATGACTCCGTCGCGGTCGGGGGCAGCTTCCGGAGATCCTCCTCCGGATAGCCGAGATACCGGAGCGCCTCGAGGCCGAGGGGAAAGTGGTACGCTTTGTCCGGCCGCGTGGCGACCTCCGTATAGAGGGACTGCACGGCCTTCGTGACGATCGGTTTCAAGTCGGATACCGCTTCGACCTGGACCTCGGGCGGCACATGGGAGACTTTCACGAGGTCCATCGGGAGCTTCTCTAGCCTCTTGTCTGCCCAGCGCCAAGCGCCGATGCCGTCGAACGTATGCGAGGTCAGCAGGCCCGCCTTCGCCAGTCTCTCGAGTCGACGAGCCGCGTCCTCATCGGGAATCTGGAAGACCTCTGCGATCTCGTGGGCGGGCATGAGGGCCCGGTGGTGTTCTACATACTCCAGAATGTCCGCGGGGCTCCGCTTCGGGAGGCCCGGCGCAAGGTCATCGATGATCGTCTCGAACGGCTTTGCGGTGAACGTCTCACCCTTGACGACCTGGCGTCCATCGCGGTTCCGGATCAGAAGGGAGAGAAAGTTCACGCCGCTCTGATGCATCTCGTGGATGTCTGCGTCAAGCGCCTTCGCGACCTCTTCGGTGTGGAAGTCTTTCCTCAGCCGCTTCCCTTCCAACCCGACCTCCTCCGCGAGCCGGATGAGTTCGTCGTCCGTGGCCGGCCGACATTCGAGGCCGAACGCCTCCATCATGCGACGCAGATATCGAGCCGCGAGCTCCTCGGACTGAAACTGGGCGGCCTTGAACGAACGGCAAGCGGGATACGAACTCGTCACGCCCGTCCGCAGATAGTAGTCCGGCCGGACAGGCATCTTCGTTAACTCAATTGACTCGCGGATCCAGTCCAACGCAGTGTGCTCGTCCACGCCGTACTCCCGCATCCATTCCCGGAGACTCTCGAACTGCCCGCCCATCTTGTACGTGACCTTCAGGTTCTCCCCGTAGACCGCTTTCAGCCGTTGGAGGACCGGCTCGAGGCCCCATGACCACCAGCACCAAGGATCCGCGAAATGAACGATCTCAACCGAAGCTTGAAACGACGTAGGTTCCACCGAGGATTGGCATCGACCGGAGGAGCCTTAAGCGTATTCGGCGGGAGGAACGTTGGAGCCAATGCCCGAACGAACAGGCCATCGGCGATTGCCGCATGATGAAGTGACCATCACACCTGCGGGCGTGGCGAGGTACCTCCTCGGCTACCCGAACGAGGACTCCAGGCGCCCCGGAGTATTCCCATCCGACTGCTATCCCGCAAGAATGGATTAATAGCGAGCACCCGATTCCGTCTCCATGGCAACTTACTTCGGGTTGTGGAAGGCCAACACGAGCCTTCCGCCTCCGCCAACCCCGGCGGAGCAGATCAAGCAGCAAGAAGGATTTGACGCATTGCTTCGTGGCCAGCTGAAGTCGGGACGGCTCCGCGAGGTACACGCATTCCTCGAAGGCGGCGCAGGGTACTTCATCACCGGCGACGTCACCGAAGAACAGGCCTTTGAGGAATTGGCGGTTTGGGCCCCCTACGTCTCGTTCGAACTCCATCGGACGATTCCATTCCCGAAGGCGAGCGAGATCGTCCTAAGGGCTCTCAGCAAGCGGGCCGGAAAGGCATAGCCCTCGGCCGACAGGATTCCTCATTCGAAGCTTTCGGAGTCCCAGCGAGCGGCCTCCGACTTCACTCCGGATTAGCCCGGTCTAGCTCTTCGCCGAAATCGCCACCCACGCCGCGAGAACCGCCAGCTTTTCCTCCGCTCGCCACGGACCTTCGGCGTGGCGTCCTAGATTCGCCAAGGTCCGTTTCAAAGCGTCCTCTCCAGAAGGAATCGCGTCGATGGCGGCCTTGAAGGCGGTCTTCTCTGGGAGGACAACGCAGGCAAGGTGATGCGCTCGTAGCTCGTCTTCGAGGACGGTCCGAAACAGACGTCCTTCCATCGCGTGGGCGCGAATGTGCGGACTGCGGATGGTCGACGGGTCGATCAGGCTGCCCGTCACGATTCCGGCGCAATGCGGGGCCCACGCGTTCGCTAGGCACTCCGACAAGAGTTTTCCGATTGACTGAGCCGTGACGCGCCGGACGACCTCCAGCCGCTTCTTAATTCGATCCCCATCCAGCTCCAACTCGCCTTGCGCCTCGTCCACGGCGTGGAACGGCTGCCGAGACTCCGGAACCGTCGGATCGCACAGGTCGAGGTGGCGAGTACGGAGGAGGGTCGGCGACGACGCAGGACCCGAAACGACCGCGGCGGCAGCCCACCCGGACTTGACGCGGAATCCCAGCGCAACGTTCGCCATCGCGGAAGAATCGATGCACGCAGGAAAAGGGTTTCGCGAGCGGCAGCCCGGCTCATCGTATCCGCGCTTGGCCTGAAGCGGTTCAATCGAAATCGTCCTACCGCTCCAAAGAGCCTCGCTCTGATGGAAGTTCGAGTTCACCTTCCCGTTGAGGAGCCAGGGATCAGCACGAGGACGGCGGCACGGGATTGAAGCCGAACTCGAAATGATAGCAATTGCCGCTGAAGTCCAGGTTCACGCCCCCGGGCGGGGTCGAACGGAACGTCATGCTCTTCCCCGTGCAAGGGTTCAGCCAGCCGCCGTTCCCGCCATTCATGATGTCGAAGAAGCCGCCGAAGCCGTCTCCGTTTGCATTGATCGTATAGCCGTGGACGGCGATGTCGTGGGCTCCGTTCGTGACCGCGATCCCGGAGATGGTGTCAATCGCTTCTCCGGTCGGAACCCCGCCCGCGCAAATTGGCCCATCCGCGGTCGCCTTGCCGTTCAGCAGGGTGACGCCGTATGTGCCGGATCCGTCGAGCAAGACGCCCCCCGTGTCGTCTGCGGTCGTGATCGTATACACGACGAGGACGTTGTACGAGTCGTGGACGAAGATGCCGCGGCCGTCGTCGTATGTGAATTCATTACAGCCGTTCCCGGTGGGGAGGGTGCACGGCTGACCGATCGTTAGGTCGTGACTGTCCGTGACGGAGAGGCCGTTCCCCATCGCCTTGAGCTTGCTCTCAATGACCGTGATATGGTCCGAGCCGCTCACCCGGACCCCGTCGGAGCCGAACTTGTTGATGCTCTCGTTGTCGAGGATGATGAAGCTCGAGCCGTCGATCCGTATGCCCACGGAGCCACCGGCTTCACCCGAATTCGCGTCGACCTGCGAGACTCTTGTCTGCGTGTGGACGTTCACAATCCAAACCAGGACCGCGCCCTTTGGCGGGGCCGTGGTCCAGTTCGACTGCACGCAGTCGATGTTGAAGAACTTCGTGACCTTTCCTTTAGAGTTGTCGACTTTGAGCCCGTATCCTGGCGTCAGGTCCTTCAGTTGGAGTTTCGCGATCAGATACGGATCGTCCGGCCTGCCGGATCCGGACACCACCCCGTTCGCTGCGGTGAAGTCCGAATCTTGTTTGATGAGAATCGGCCCGTGATGCGTCGGACCGCAGCTCGCCGCTGCGGCGGGTGGTGGGACGATCGTGAGCACAAACGTGGAGAGGGCGATGAGGACCCCTACCCCGGCGATTCGAACCGTTCGCGTCTTCGTCCAGACCGCAGAGTGTCCCTTTGTCAGCTCCCTGCCCCGGAGCGGTATCGGGGGAATCGTATTTGAAAAGGGAAGGTTCCCGGAGAGGATAGAGTTAAACGTCCCGCTCAATTTCCGCATCCGGGGATCCGATGGAACGGAAGGCGAGCGCTCAATGGAACGGGGGTCTGAAAGACGGGAAGGGCGCGGTATCGACGGCGAGCGGCGCGCTGAAAGGCGTTCCGTACAGTTTCGCGATGCGATTCGGCGACACGCCGGGGACGAATCCGGAAGAACTCGTGGCCGCCGCGCATGCGGGGTGTTTCTCGATGGCCTTATCGGGCGAACTGGAGAAGGTCGGCTATCGGCCGGAACGCATTGACACGAAGGCGACCCTGAACTTCGACAAGACGGAAGCCGGCTGGACGATCAAGTCGATCCACCTCGATGTCACCGCGAAGGTCCCCGGCGCCGATCCCGGGAAGTTCCAGGCCGCCGCGATGGCGGCAGAGAAAGGGTGCCCGATTTCCCGCCTCCTGAAGGCGGAGATCACGATGAGCGCGAGACTCGCCTAGGATTCTCAGGCCCTTCGGCGGTTCGACACATCCGGCCCCTGGAGAGAGGAGTCGATTCCTCCTCCCGGCCGGGCCACCTCAAGCGGGCTCTTCTGGCATTTCGCGAACCGCTCTCCCCGAGGGGATTTTGGTCTCTCGGATAGGAGGTTCACAGGAGCTCCTATGTGTCGCTCAAGACCCCGAAGAGGTCTGGATCCTCCGTGAACGTCGCACAGACGGACATGGGAACGGAATAGAACAGGATGCCAGCGGATTTGGTGGTGGCCCAGTATGCGAACACGCGAGGGTCGCGCGTCAACGACCCAGACCTGGAGCGCTATCTGCGCGATGAGTACCCCGGCGGCATGACCGTCGAGGCCCTCCTCGCGGGTACGGTCCGGCCCAATGGCGGGGTCCGAGCGGCCTTCGTCCGATTCGTCAGGGCCGTCTTGCGGGACTTCGACCGGCTCAAGTCGACGCCCGCTCCGATGGCCCCCTGAGGGGACCCACGACCGAGGAAGGCGCTCGAAGTACCCAAAGGACGAAGGTGACACGCCATGGTCTACATTATCGCGATCCTGCTCCTGCTCGCGCGGTATGCCGCGCAGTGGGTCCGATTCCAGTAGGCCTTGGAACGGGGTGTGAAGCCGGCGCCGGTTGTTTCGAGGCGCCGGACCTTTCTTTCTCGTCATACTGTCCGCTTTCCTGGGCCAAGAAATGTGTGGTCGGCTTTGTGAAGGACCCGGACGGGATCTGGCTCGAGCTCTACAAGGAGGGGGAGCAGTCAGGGCATCCGCTCACGCGCGCGAAGGCGAACCATTCCGCCGGCGCGCTTAGAAGTTCCCGGCGGCAGTCACGATGTCCTGCTGGTGGACCGGCGTGGATACAAATTCGAACCCATACCACCACGTGACCGATTCTACGTTGTTTGTGTCTGTCCATACCGCGTGAAACACGTTGTCGGAACCGACCGCCAGGCCCGTGTAGTCACCGATGAACCCGCCGCCGAAGTGGTACCGCGAATTGACCGGATGGGTGGTCACGGTCTTCGTCACCCCCGTAGTGAGATCGGCCACGACATAGTCCAGCCGAGCATTGTGGGTGTAATTGCCGGGCGCGTTCGTCAGCCCGGAAACGGTGGGTGTAACGCAGTTAATTCGACCGACCGCGGTTGGGCTTGCGGGCTTGTCGCAGGTTTGCCACGGCGAGACGACATCTGCTGCATATGCAGACATGTACACTCTTCCAGACGGTGAAACGGCGATCCCCGGCCAGAACGTGTCCACCCGGCGCGCGGCGGGAGCGGTGAGCATCGTTTTGCCATCCCGTTGGGTGACGGGATAGTCAATCGCGACGCGGTTCGAGGCATCCAAAGCCGTGAAGATCGGCACCGGGGTACTCCATGTAGCGCCTCCATTCGTGGACTTGCTCCACACGGCCGACGAATGGCATTTGCTGTAGAGGGAGGCGCTGGCACACACCGGGTCGGCGGCGTAACTTGTCGCGTTGGTCACCTCGGAGGACCACGCGACGTACAAGGTCCCGTCCGGTGCGATGTCCGCCGCCGGGAAGCTGTTCACGCGGAACACCGTGTTTGCTGGAGGGGCGATATCGATGAGAGGAGCCACAGCGATGGGCGAGCTGAACGAAACTCCGCCATCCGTGGAGGCGACCATCCAAATGCTGTCGAACGGTCCGAAACGAGTGCTCCCATCCCAGAAAACGTAGACCGTCCCGTCCGGGCCCACGACGATCCGCGACCCCTGGTCGTAGAGCACGTTGCTCACGATCAACCGGGGATCGCTGAACGTGGCGCCGCCATCCTTTGAGTAGACGAACGCGATCGGTGACTGGACATATCCGCCGGTGTGCGGGTTGAAGACGAACCGCGTCCAGCTCACGTACACTCGATCCTGGAACGGACTCCCGACGTGCGAGTCCACGCCGATCCACTCTTTGTCGTTCAACGTGGAGGGCGCGGTGGTCGGGTTGATGAACGTCGGCGGGCCCCAGGAGAGCGCTTCCTTGGAGTCAAAGGTGCCTTTGTTCACGGCGACCGTGTTCGGCGGTGAGGTCCGATCGAATCCGAGTCCCGCGTAGAAGACGTGGCCAGCGCTGTCGAACGCGAGGCTCGGGTCACCGCCGGCATCATAGATCCCACCGGTCAATCGCTCGACCCCCGGGATCATGGTGCCCAGATGCGCGGGGTCCGTGGGGGTGCAGCACCATGTCAGCCCTCCGTCGTTCGAGAAGTACGTGCCGGAGTAGCCGTCCCCCAGGGCGCTGCATGGCGTCCCCGCGATTGCGCAGGACCACGTCCGGCTGGCGTAATCGTTCATCGCCACGACGATTCGGTTCGGGTTGCTGGGATCGACCGCGATCGCCGGCTCGTTCTGGGACGCGGCATTCGAGTCCTGGTTGACGACCACGTCTGGTATCGAAACCGATGTACCATCGAGCGGACTCGACAACACGTATCTGGGCGTGATCGCATCCGGTGAATAGGGAGGGGAAGCCCCGACGTCCAGCTTATCGGCTTCTTGCTCGATGAGAGCGGACGTTCGAAGGTACAATCCTTGCGTTCCTCGAATCGAGGCGACCTTTCCCGCCAACGTCGTGATGTCATACGTTGGCGACGAGGATGCGTTCGACGATGCGGCGGACACCTGGACTCCGGCGGCAATCACCGCGAAGCCCAGCATGACGAGAACCAGCGGAACGATCGACTTCATAGAAGTCCCCCACGTCCGCGGCCTGCAACTCCGATCAGTCCTTTAACCCTGTTGCAAACCGACAACGTGACGCGGGAACCGCTCGGAAAACGGTCATCGGCGCTCTCAAATTCGATAATGAATTCGTTCGTTCGATGCCTGGCTCTCGCGACGCGCTCGCACCCGTCCTCCAGACGAACGATGTCGGCATGAGCGCGCGTCCCACGCGATTATATACTCGCGCCATGATGTGTTTTCCGCGGGGATTGGAGATGCCGAACTACATTACCCTCGGGAATTGGACGGAGCAAGGAATCAAGAACGTGAAGGAGTCGCCCAAGCGTGCGGACGCCGTGGCTGCCTTGGCCAACAAGCTCGGTGCCAAGATGCAGATTTTCTACACGATGGGGCGATACGACATCGTGGCCCTGACGGAAGCGCCAAACGACGATGTCGCGATGCAACTCCTTCTCGAAATCGGGAAGCTCGGGAACGTCAAGACGCAGACGCTGAAGGCATGGACGACCTCCGAAGCGACGAAGGTCATCTCGAAGATCCAGTGAGCGTTTCGATTTCCTCGACGTCACGTAGGGGCAGCGAAGCGGTTCACTGTGCGACGACAATCGTCCCGACCATATTGGGATGGATGGTGCAGTAGTACTGATAGCTGCCTGCCTGCGTGAACGTGTAACTCCACGTGCGCAAAGTGGTGAACGTGCCTGAATCGAAGAGGCCAGACTTGTTTGTCACCGTGTGGCCCGTCGAATCTTTGTTGAGCCAAGTGACCTTTCCCCCGGCCGACAGGTGGACGGTGAAGGTCGTTGGCTGGTACGCTCCCACCGTGGCGGGATCTGATACAATCGCGACATCCGCCGATCCCGCCTCGAGGCCTCCACGGATGACCGCGCCGCCGATCGCGCCGACGACAAGGCCCCCGACGACGAAGCCAATGACCGCAACGGCGAGCAACCCTCCCGAGGACATCGGGGTCGCGAGGTACCGTTTCTGGTTGAGTCCCGCCTTCGTGTTGATGAAAGACAAAACCGAAAAGACGACGGCGAGCAGCAGTAGGGGGAGGACACTCACCGCCAGCCAGAATCCCGAATCGGCAGGATTGGACAGGCTGGTCAGGATGAATGAAGAGAACAAGATGACCAGCACGATCGCGACCGCAGCCCCGAGAACGTACGCCCATCGCTTCTGTCGCAAGGTGAACGCAGCGGCGATGAGAAACAGCGCGACGAATAGGAAGAGGAACAGGAGCAGGCCGCCCCCGGCCGTGATTCCGCCCGCTAGGACGACCGGGAGTGCCAGGACGACGAGTGCGAGCGCACTATACGTCAGCGCGCCCGCAATCACCCAGAGCGAGAACGGAGTCCCACGCATCCGGGCCCACATGCTTTCGGTTCCCGCCAGGGAATCCCCTCGCCCGGGCCCGCACGTATTTCGGGTACTTCGCGATTGCGGTCGCCCCAGGCCGTGCCAGGGCGAATCCGCACAAACACCCTAGCGACAGGGCAAACTGTTTTGTGAGGGACGGAACTAGGGGGCTCTCCGTGCGTGCCGTTCGGTTCGAATCTGGAGGCGCGATCAAACTCATCCAGCTTCCGAACCCGCAACCACGCGCCGAGGACGTCCTGGTGCAGGTCCTCGCTGCCGGCGTCTGCCGAACGGACCTCCACCTCCTCGATGAGGTCAAGGCCGGGGAGCACTCGCCACTCATTCCCGGTCACGAAATCGTGGGCCGAATCACGAAAGTTGGCGAGGATGTGTACACCGCGAAGGTCGGCGACCTGGTCGGAGTGCATTTCGAGCAACCGTGCGGACGGTGCCGGCAATGCCGCCGCCAGAGGACGAACCTCTGCGAAGACGGGACTACGCTGGGCTTCGATGCGCCGGGTGGCTACGCGGAGTTCGTCGTCGCGAAACAGACCACCATTCTGCCGCTGCCGCCGAAACTCGACTTGGCACTGGCCGCCCCGCTCGGATGCAGCGGCGCCACCGCCTACCGGGCGGTTGTCGCGCTCGGGCAGGCGGAGGAAGAGGATTTGGTCGTCATCATCGGTGCCGGCGGCGTCGGCCTTTCCGCCATCCAAGTCTCGAAGGCGTACAATGCCCGCGTCTTCGCGATCGAACCGAGGGAGGAGGCGCGGAAGGCGGCCCTCGACTCCGGCGCGGACCAGGCCGTTGGTCCGGACGAAGCGCGTGCCGCGTTTCGAGATTTCGCCGCCGACGCGGGCGCCGACGTAGCGATCGATTTCGTCGGGACGAAGGCCACGTTCGACCTTGGACGGTCCCTACTCGGGCCGGGAGGTCGGTTTGTCGCCGTCGCCCCCGGCTCGGAAGCCATCGAAGTCTCCGCAAACGATCTCGTGGACGGAGGCAAAGCGTATCTCGGCGCGTACTCCTCGACGATGGCCGACTTTGCGCGGGCGATCTCGCTCGCCGAGGCGGGCCGTCTCCGCCCCGTCGTCACGCGAAAAGCTCCGCTCGCGAATGCCGCGGAGGTGCTCAACGATCTCCGAGACGGGAAGATCATCGGACGTGCGGTGCTCTTCCCAGGGCCCATGCAACTGTGAGTCCAGACCGAAGCGATCTCGAAGAACGTTCACCCGCCGCCACCGGGTCTCGTCGACGCGGAGGTCACGTCACCTTTCGGACCAGGAAGTGGAACAGGTTCCCTTCCTTCCGCTCATCGATGACCGGCTGTCCCGTCTGGTCCGACCAGCGGACCATCTCGATCGGCGACGTCGGATCGTCCGTCACGAGGTGGACGACATCCCCAACCTCGATCCGGGTGAGCAGCTCGTTCAGCTTCGCGAGGACCGCCGAACACTCGATGCCGATCTCGAACATCTCGTGATCGGGGAAGGCCGCGAAGCAACGAACCCGCAAGGCCGCGATCTGTTTCGTGAGGAATGGGCGCGCGTCCATCGCGGACCGCAAGCCCCGACCTTCTTCCTCGAAATTCGTCGGTTGCAAGCGGGCAAACCATCCACCGTCATAAGAGGCGTCGGTCAACCTCCGAGGCCTCGCAAGGACGTCGGCGTTCACGTCTCGGAGGACTCCGCTGATCGGCGCTCGGATCGGACCGAAATATCTCCCGCTCTCCAGGAGCCCGACGGCGGCGCCGCGGGCGTACTCGACTCCGAGCGGTTTCGCGGCGACCTTCATGACGGGCCCGGCGAGCGCGGCGAGGATGCTGGTGATCCCGACGATTACGTCCCCTGACTCGAGCGGGCGGGCCCAGACGAGTCCCTCCGCGTCGTAGAGCAGGTCGTCCGGGAACTCGCAGCGCTCGATCTTCATGAAGAAGATTCCTCAACAAGGAGGACGTCCGCGAGGAGGAGTTCCGTATCGGCGTCGGATTGGACACTCAGTTCCGGTGCGTCCAAGAGCGTCGCAGCACCGAGAGGCGACACCGTCGCACCGTTCACCCGTACAGGCCCGCCGCCGAGGACGTACAGGTAGGCGCCCCGATGCTCTTCGAGAGGGTGCGAGATCTTCTTACCTCCCTCCAGGAACGCCGAGAACACGCGGGCATCCGACAGGATCGTCAGGCCGTCTCGGTCTTCGTTCGACACGAGTGGGAGGAACCGGTTTGTCCGGTCCGCTTTTTCCACCGCCCTTTGCTCGACGGATGGTTCGAGGCCCGGCTCCGACGGGAGGAACCACATCTGGACGAACCGCATGGGCGCGTCCTTGCGGTTGTTGATCTCGGAGTGCCACATGCCGTGGCCGACCGTCGTGTGCTGGACCCAGCCCTCCTTCAGGACGCCGCCTTCGCCGTTCTCGTCCGCGTGGCGGAACTCGCCGCCCGCGCAGTACGTGACGACCTCGATTTCCCGGTGCGGATGCAATGGCCACACGGCTCCGGGAGTCAGCGTGTCATCGTTGAAGACCCGCAACGTGCCGAAGCGCATCCACCGCGGGTCGAAGTAGCGATCGAAGGAGAAATGCCAGCGACCGTGACAGGTGCCCCCGTCGATCGGAATGTCGACCTGATGGATCGACGCCGGTGCCCGAACCGTAATCATCGGCGCTTCGAACGCGTCGGTGGAGTTTGAAAGTTTGGGGCACGGCGATTCCGGCACAAATCACCGAAATCATTTTGGCCTCGGGAGGACGCTTCGCAGCGGGTCCGCGACTCCCCATGCCGCCCACGTTCGACGCTCTCCGCATCGTCTCCCTCGGTTCCGGGTTCGCCTGGTGGGCCGTCGGGATCGTCCCCGCGATTCGGACGCGCCTCGCCTCGCGGTTGGAGCGCGCCGTTGCGGCCACGGCCTTCTTCCTCGGAGGATGGGCGTTCCTCGACGCCGTGTATCCGGCATTCGCGGGGGTCTCTCCGACGCCGGACGTCGTGTTCATCGGTCTGCGGGTCACGCTCATCTCGTTCGCAACCTTGGCTCTCCTCCTGACGACGAAATGGATGGCCCGAGGCCGATCCCGCTACGACGCGCTGCTCGTCCTCCCGCTCATCGGCTCCCTTGGACTCGTGTGGACCGAGCTCCCATCGAGGGCGGGAAGTCCATCGTGGGGCTACGGACTGTGGGCGGCTCAGCAGCTCGTTTACGTCGGCGCGTCAATCGTCCTGTCGGCTTCGCTGGTTCGAGGACGAACGGACCCCTCGGCGGGCTTCCGTCGGCGCTCGCTCTGGACGGTCGCGATCTTGGTCGTGGCGGTCGCCGTTTCACTGTCCGCGAACCTGTACGCGACCCTGACATCCGCCTTTGATGAAGGCTGGGCCTCGGCCTCGCTCATCATCGCGGCGGGCCTCGGCCTCGCCGTGATCCTGCCTCTGTCGGTCGACGACTGGAACAAGGCGTTCCGCGGGGCGTCGGCGATCCAAGAACGCGTCACCGCGATCTACATGTTCTACCGCACCGGCGAGCCCCTCGTCGCGCTGGCGTCGAGCCGGAACCTTCCGATCGGAGCGGAGCAGCTCGAAGGCCTCCTCGCCGTCGTCGGGAACTTCGTGGAGACGAGCGTCCCGCTGTCCCGGGGGTACGCGGTCACGGCGATGCGGTACGAGGGACTCGGAATCGTCGCGGTCCGCGGGGAATTCGTCATCGTCGCGGCGGTCTACGACGGGCCCGCGTACGACGCGCTCCGGGGCGAGCTCACCCAGGCCCTGAAGGTCTTCGAGGAACGGAGCTGGCGGCAGCTCGGCACGTGGGAAGACGCGACGACGGTCGCAGAATCGGCCGCGGAGGAGCTCTCGAACTTCCTGGAGCACCCGGAGCGCACGGTCCCGCCACGCCTCCCGAAAGTCTCGCCGCCCGAGGTGAAGTCGGGGAAAGCGTCGTGACGAGGGCAAGCCTTTTCGGCTGCCGCCGATTCCGCGGTTCCATGGAGCGGAAGAACGTCGCGTCCGGGGCGCGTTGGGAGCCGATCGTGGGATACTCGCGGGCCGTCCGCGTGGGGGCGTACGTGGCGGTCGCCGGCACGACCGCAACGGACCCACAGGGGAAGGTCGTCTCTCCTGGAGACCCGTACGGCCAGGCCTTCCACATCTTCCGCAAGATCGAGACGGCGCTCACTCAGGCGGGCGCGCGACTCGAGGATGTCGTGCGGACGCGCATCTTCCTCACGAACATCGAGGATTGGGAGAAGGTGGGCCGGGCGCACGCGGAGTTCTTCCACGAAATCCGTCCTGCCGCAACCTTGGTCGAAGTGAGCCGCCTCATCGACCCTGAGGCCCTCGTCGAAATCGAGGCCGACGCAGTCCTCGTTCCCCCCTGAGCAATCGTTAAGTCTCATACTCCCTTGGCGGCGGCATGGCCCGCGCCGCCCCTTGGCACGGCGAAGTCGTCTCGATCCATATCGCTCCGAAGGCGGAGGACCCGATGCGGTCCGTCCGGACCGTCCGGGCGATCGCAGGGAGAGGTCTCGAAGGCGACCGTTACTTCAGAGCATCCGGCACGTACTCGGACCGGCCCGGACCCGCCCGAGAAATCACGTTGATCGAATCCGAGGCGATCGCGGCGATGGCGCTCGATAATGACCTCGCGATCTCCCCGGGCGATGCGCGTCGGAATGTCGTCACGCGAGGAGTGCCCCTGAACCATCTCGTCGGCCAGGAATTCCTCGTGGGGGGCGTCCGGCTCCGTGGCATCCGACTGTGCGAGCCGTGCTCCCATCTGGAGGGACTGACGCGACGGGGCGTGCTCGCCGGGTTGATCCACCGAGGCGGACTTCGCGCCCAGATCCTCATCGGAGGAGAGATCCGGGTAGGCAATCCGATCGTTCCCGCGGATGCGTCCGAAGCTCGGGCCGCGGCTCCGCTGACGAGCGCCGAAGAGCACTGACCGGAGAGATCGGGGCCGCCAGCGAGGTACCGTTTCGGCATCGGGCACATCCTTAATTGCCCGTCTGCAATCATGCCCGCCGAATGGTGACGCCGCGGACCGAGACCGAGCGCGCGGTGTTCGAGGTCTGGAAGGAACTCCGGCCGGACGAGGCGTTCGTGTTCGGCTTGGACGAATGCGCGGGTCGTCTGTTCATCCCGAACCAGCGGCGCGTCGACAGCCTCCTGGCCAAGATCTCTCGGATCCAGAAGGGGGCGACGAGCCCCGTCGAACGGAAGCTACTCGCCTCGTTCCGCGCGAGCCTCGAGCTCCGAGAGCCTGCGCGGCTTCCGCAGACATTGCTCGAATCCCTCTTCGGGTACATGATCAAAGAAGGCGTGAAAACGAATCACATTCGCGCCCTGGCCACGGACGGCCGGAAAGCGCTCGACGCGAGCCGGAAGCGGGCCCGCGGACCGACCGCCCCGGGGATGCGGGCGCTCGTCCAGCTCGCATGCAACGGCCTCAATGAAATCCTGAAGGTCGTAGAAACCGAGCTCCGCGACGGGGACGCACGAGCCGCGATTGAGTCGCTCATCGTCGCGAACCGACGATACGCGAAGGCCTTCGATTTGCCGGGCTTCTCGCCCGAGGGAACGTTCGACGAGACGTACGCGTTGTTCAAGCGGGCGGGGTGCGGCCTCGGTCGATCCCGGTCCTACGCGCGCGCCCTCCGAGATTTCTGGGACTACACGCAGACGCCGGGCCAAGTCGAGGCCGCCGGACTTCGGATGATGCGGCGGGAGCTGCCGCACTTCAAGGCCTTGGTCGAGCGAATCGCGAACGAACTCCATTGCGAGCCGACCGCAGAGGCGGCGACCAAAGCGCTCAAGGAGAAACGAGGCCTGCGCCCGAACCAGATCCTTCCCTTCCTCCACGAAGTCCGCGAACCCGCCCAGCGAGTCGCCGACCGGCACGTCGTCGCAATCAACCCGGGCTACGCGACGGAAATCATCGAGACGCCGCCGTATTTGGCGAACTCGACGCCGTCGGGTGCGGCGTACGGCCTCGACACGCTGACGGACCACTCGCGGGAGATCTTCCTCGCGACGACGGACGAGCGCAGCGCGGCACGGCCGTGTCCGGGAGAACTCCTGAACCTCCTCGTCCACGAGGAATATGGCCACTGTGTGCACGGCTCGAACTCGGCGAACAGGTTCGCCGCTTCGCCGGATCTCTTGAGCCTCATCGGCTCGACATTCCAATGCGTCTCGGAGGGAATCGCCTTCCAACGGGAGCTCGAGTTCCTGCCTGTGCTGCAGGAGATTGCTGCGGGCAAGCTCTCCGGCACGGACGAGGACACCTTCGCGACGTCGCTCGAGCGCTGGGGCGGCATCGGCCGGGTCGCGCGAGAATACGAGTTCCTCGCGTCGCTCTGGAGGATCGTCCGGTTCTTGCGGGTCATCGGGGATGCCCGGATCAATTCGGGCAAGCAGGATCTCGTCCACTTCATCGAGTGGGCCCATCGAACCACGGGACTGGAGCGGGCGACGGTCTACTACCAGCTCTTTCCCGCCCACCAAATCATCGGGCCGGGCTACGCATCGACGTACGCGATCATCGGCGAGCGGATTCGTGAGCTGCAGCAGGACGCCCTGAAACGTGGGAAGAGCCTTCGCGACTTCAACGCGTACGCGAGCTCGATCGGGTGGCCGCCCAAGTCGGTCTTCGAATCCAAGCTCGAAGCATGGGTCCGCATCGACTGAGACTCATCCCGAGCGAATCGCGGAATCGACGGAATCCTTTATGCAGGCATCCACGATTGCGGCGCGCCTCCTCCGATGAAACGAGGATTGGGACGACCGTGGCGGCTCAGAAGCGGACTCGGAAAAAGGCGGCGCGGAAACCGTCTGCTCCGCAGAAGAAACGCTACGACATGGCGCTCATCCAGCGCGGTGCGCGTCTCCGCCGGTCCCCGTTCTTCGACAAGACGTGGGAGGCAGGCTGTAAGGCCTACACTGTGTACAACCACACCTTCCTCCCGAGCTACTACGACGATCCCGTGAACGAATATTGGCATTTGCTCAAACACGTCGCCCTGTGGGACGTGGCGGTCGAACGGAACGTCGAGATCAGCGGACCCGATGGACTCGCGTTCATGCAGCTCCTCACCCCGCGGGACATGACGAAGTGCCAGGTCGGCCAGGGGAAGTACGTCCTCATCACGGACGAGGACGGCGGCATCTTGAACGATCCCGTCCTTCTCCGCCTCGAGGAGAACCGATTCTGGATCGCCCTCGCGGACAGCGACATCCTGCTGTGGGCGAAGGGCGTCGCGCGTCACGCCGGCATGAAGGTGACGATCCGGGAGCCGGACGCCTCGCCGCTCCAGGTCCAGGGTCCGAAGTCGAAAGCCCTGATGGCGGACCTGTTCGGCGAAAAGGTCACGTCCCTTCCATACTACTTCTTTCTAAGAGCGGAGCTCGACGGGATCCCCCTCCTCGTCACTCGCACCGGTTGGACGGGCGAGGTCGGATACGAGCTCTATCTGCTCGACAGTTCTCAGGGCGGGCGTCTCTGGGACACAGTCGTCAAGGCGGGGAAGAAGTACAACCTCCGGCCCACGGGTCCCTCGGATATCCGCCGCATCGAGGCGGGCATCCTGAACTACGGCGCGGACATGACGATCGAGAACAACCCGTACGAAGTCGGACTCGGGTGGACCGTCGACCTCGACAAGCCGGGCGATTTCATCGGCAAGGCCGCCCTTGAGCGCATCAAGGACGAAGGCCCGAAGTGGAAACTGGTCGGGATCGAGATCGACGGGCAGCCAATCGAATTCAACATGACGAAATGGACCGTGAGCGCCCGGGGAAGGCCGGTCGGCCGGGTCACGTCCGCGATTCACTCACCGCGGCTGAAGGCGAACATCGGGTACGCGATGTTACCGATCGTGCACGCCGACATGGGCACGGAACTCACGGTCGATCACCCGAACGGCCCACGGACCGCGACGGTCGTCAAGAAGCCGTTCCTCGACCCGGGCAAAGAAATTCCGAAGGCGTAGGACTTCCCGATCGGTCCTGCGAATTGTAGACAAAAAAATCAGATGCGCGAACGAGATCGGCCGCTTTTACGAATGTCCCGGGATGCGGGGCCGTGGAGGCCCCGAACGCCAAGGCCAAGGTGGTGGTGATCGGCGACACCGGCGTCGGGAAACGAAGTTTGGTGCGTCGCTCTGCGTTTGATCCCTATGCCGACCGATACCTGGAATCCTTCGGAGCGAAGGTATCGAAGAAGGAAATCCTCCTCCCGGTGCGCCTGCGAGACGGGACGGTCCTGGACCTAATCTTGTTGACCATCAGGGCGGGCGCATTGAAGGGACGTGGTCGGACGTTCGCGGCCCGGGCCGTCGGGATTTTCGCGGTATGTGACGCCACCCGCCGCGACAGCCTGGCCCACTGGCCCACCTGGCGGACTTCATTCGAATCGTCTTGGCCGTTTCGGGCGAGATCCCGGTGGTCGTCGCCGTGAACAATTGGGACATGGAAGCCGAACGCGCAATCGGGGTCGAGGAGGTAGCCGCGTTCTCGCAGGCATACGGTTCTGAGTTCTTCCTGATCTCGGCCACAGGAGACCAGGTGGAAGCGGCCTTCCAATCTCTTGGCGAGCGGATCGTCCTGTTCCGACGCGCGAAGGCCGAACGAGAGAGTCAGGGACCGCCGTAGACTGGAATCGCTGCACCCGTAATCGGTGCGGCGTCCTCCGAGCACAGCCAGCGGATCACGCGCGCGACTTGATCCGTCTTGACCCACTTCGAGAAGTTCGCCTTCGGCATCGCTTCGCGATTCGGCGGCGTGTCCATGATCCGCGGCATGACGCAGTTCACCCGCACGTTCGCGGACTTGAGCTCCCGCGCCAAGCTCTCCGTCAGGCGGTTCACGCCCGACTTGCTCGCGGAGTACAGAAACGATTCTTCATCTCCTTGAAGGGCCGCCTCGCTTGAGACGCTCACGATCGCGCCTCCCTTTGCTGCCCGCATCGAGGGGACGACCGCCTTGCACGCGAGGAACGCGGACATGAGGTTCAACGCGATCGCCCGATCGAAGTCCTCCGAGGACGTGTTTTCGACGGGACCCGCCATGTACCCGCCGATCGTGTTGACGAGGACGTCGATCCGTTTGAGTCGCGTGAGGATTTCTTTCGCGACTCGGTCCATCTCTCCCGCTTGCGTGACGTCCGCCTTGAGGAGCGTCACGTTCTTGCCAAGGGCTCCGAGGAGCTTCTCGAAATACGGGATCTCGCGGTCCAACAGATACACGGCCACCACGGTGGCGCCTGTTTCCGCGAACGCCTTGCACACGGAGGAGCCGAGGTAGCCCGTTCCGCCGGTCACGACGACGACTTTTCCGTCCAACCCGCCACCCACCACCGGTAGGCCGTCGCGTTTCATGAGTCTGGCGCCTTCCGGCCAAACGGGGAAATCCCGGGGGAGCGATGGCTGGCCGTGTGTGCGACGAGGTCCGCGAGGCGTTCGTCGCCCGCGTGAAGGCGATCGACCCGGTCTTCAAGCGAGGTGACCTGGAGCATTTCTGGCCGATGCTGCACGAGCTGGTGGCCATGGCCCCCGAGCGCCGCGACCTCTCCCAGAAGAAGTCTCACTACCTCGCGAGCTTGGCGGTGCGGTCTCTCGGCCGTGACGATCCGCGATCCGCCCTCGCCTTCCTCGATTACGCGGACCGCTCGATTGACTCGGGACACCTCACCCCGTTCCTCGTCGCGGAGCGGGTCGACTTCCGTCGACAGGCCGACGTGATCCTGAAAGCCCGAAGGCCTCGCTAGCGAGACGGGCTATGCGGTTCCAGATTGCAGAATCCGGGCGATCCGTTCGCCTCGAAGTGGCTGGCTCGCGCGGCCCATCCCGGGAAAGTCGATCGTCCGAACGTCGATCCCCTTGAGGTCCGCAGCATACCCGACAACCGACTGTCGGTACTCCAGGGAAAGGAGGTCGACGACGAGGCGCGGATGAATCGAGTCCAGATAGAAGGCCAGGATTTGGGGGAGACCGCGGCCGTGCCACCAACGATTCATCTTGCCGAACGGTGGCGTCGGCTCGGCCATCGACAAGGCGTATGCTGGGACGGTGTCGCGCGAGGCCACCAATCCCCGGAGTCCGGAGGCGATGACGACTTCGACGTTCGGGGCGCGTTGCGCCCAAGCTTCCTCGGGGATGCTCATGTACATGTTACCCTGGAAGCGACGGTACGCCGGAAGGAGTCCACCGGGACGCACGGACCCTGTCGGGCTCTTGTGAAGGACTTCCTCCCGGTGCCCTTCGAGCTTCGCTCGGATCGTGGCGGGAAGGGCGGCCGCGATCGAGTCGACCTCCGGAGCATCCGACGACCCGCCTCTCGCCTTGCGAGTGCTCTCGGGAATCAACACGACAATCTCCGGTTTCGCCATCGGGGGTCGGGAAGGCGGCTTCGTGCATTAGCTCTTGCGACCGCGGGGAATCGAGACTGCGCGCTTCGATTCTTAGCGGGCCGCCGCCTTGGTCCCGGTCCCGACGACATTGGATTTTGTCGCCAACCACCGAGCGACGACGTCCTCATGGCCCCGCGCGTACATGGTCGCTGGCAGGGTCCGCGGATCCAGGTACGACAATTCCGTATACCACGGCGGGACCTGGAGCTCGTACTCTTTCGGCGGCGTCCCGTCGACGAAGAACCAGATGTCGTAGTGCATCTCTCCAGGGGCCATTTTGGACGGATAGAAGTCTACCTCCGATCGAGGCTCGGAGTACCGGAGTCCTGAAATTCCCAGGATTTCCTCGCCAATCCTCCGCGCGGCTTCCCGCGAATCCTCGCCGAGCTTCAGGTGGGTGGCGGGAACTGTCCACCCCCATCCATGGGTCCGTCGTCGTTCCGGCTCTAACCCGGCAAGCGCCTCCCATTGCGGGTCGTCCGCGTATTTGCCCAGGAGGATCTGACCGCGACGGGTGACGAACAGGTACGCGCACACGCACATCCCGCCCGCCGGGACCTGCTCGAATCCCAAGGGCGGGGGATGCTTCATGAGCCAAAGAAACGGACCCGTGCCCGGCACGAATCGGGGAGGACGCACCGCGGCAAAGGCCTTGCGGTCCAAACAGATAAGAGCCGCGCGGGCGTGGCCGTCCAACGATGACTCGGCAATCGCGGAAGCGCAAGTACAAGCGACTCTTCCTCGCAGCCGATCTCCACGGGTCCGAGATCACCTTTCGGAAGTTTCTGGCCGCCGCCACGTTCTACGATGCGGACGCCCTCCTCATCGGAGGGGATCTGACCGCCAAATCAATCACGCCGATCGTCCAGCAGAGAGACGGCCGCTACCAGACGCGCCTCGCGGGCGGAGCGCGCGACAACCTCACAGATGCCGAGTTGCCGCCCATTGAGAAAGCGATCGCGGACTCCGGTCCGTATCCGGTCCGGATGACCGAGGACGAGTACGCCCGCTTCCGGGCGAACCCGGACAAAGTCGAGTCGCTCTTCACGGACCGGATGATCGACCAGATTCGGCGATGGACCGAGATGGCCGAGAAGCACCTGGCCCCGCTCGACATCCCATTGTATTGGATCGGTGGCAACGACGACAAGTCCGAGGCCCTATTGCAGGCGGAGTCAACGCCTCACGTCCACTTTATCGACGAGAAGGTGGTCCGGTTCGACGAGGACCATGAGATCCTGGGATTCGGATGGACGAATCCGTCGCCGTGGCGCACGCCGAGGGAGCTCTCGGAAGACGGACTCAAGAGACGTCTCGATCCGCTCCTGAGCCGCGTGGAGGATCCGGCTCGCTGCATCTACCTGATGCACGCGCCTCCGTATGGGACCGGGTTGGACATCGCGCCGAAACTCGATGCGACGACCGATCCGCCGCGTCCGGTGGTGCAGGGAGGACAACAGGTCTTGATTCCGGTCGGCAGCACGACCTTCCGTTCCGCGATCCTCGAGACGCAACCGGTCCTCGGTCTCCACGGGCACATCCACGAGACGAAGAACGCGGCCAAGCTCAAGCGGACCGTCTGCGTCGACCCGGGCTCGGAGTACAGCTCGGGGACCCTGCGAGGAGCGATCGTCAACCTCGAGCGGGACCGCGTGCTGGGTTACCAGTTCACGACCGGCTGATCCGGTCGCCTAGATCGGGGGCACTTCCTTATACGCGAGGTCGAGGTTGATTCCTCGGCTCCGAAGGTACGCCCGGCGCACGAAGTAGTACACGGTCCAGCCGACGAAAATCGCGACCATGATGAGCAGCGATTTCACACCGTCAAAGCCGGCCGACACATTCGCGATTCCGAGGAACGGCTCGGTGATGTACCAGTAGAGCATCCACGCGCTGAAGCCCGCGGCGATGAGCCCGCAAATCGTGATGAGTGGGATTGGACCGACTTTGTATTTTGCGATCGGAGACGTCTGGTACACCTCCCGGCGGGTTCTGGGGAAGACCGCACCTCCAATCGCGGTCCCGATGTACATGACCGTCGCGACCGCCGTAACCGCCAGGGTGTACGTCGTGTATCCGGGCACCATGTTGTAGATGTACGCGTACAGGAAACCGCCTAGGATCAGGAAGATGACGTGGGCGTTGACCGGTGTATGGGTCCGCGGGCTCACATGGCTCACTGCCCGCGGAAGCGCCCCGTCAATCGACATCGCGACCGCGACCCGCGTCCAGCCCACGATGACGTTGAAGACCACCTGGAGCGCATTGAGCAGGATTCCGATGATCATCAGGAACAGGATGATCGGATTGTCGGTGAGGACCATGGCCAGGTTGCTGAACCAGGGCGCGATCGGCGCGCCCGACCCCGCGGCGGCCGCAAGCCATTGCTGGTCGACCGTGCCGACCATGGCGATCGCGAGCACGGCCATCATCAGGGTGCTCACGAGGCCCCCGCCGAGATTGATGAACATCTGGTTCCGCAGGCTTTGGGCGCCTTGGATCTCACCGGCCTGCTCCTGTGCGTATCCGACCCACCCCAAGCTGGTTAGAGCGACAGGGGTGATCAAGAGGGTGCCCAGAAGGTCGAACGCCCGGTTGGGCGTGAAGCCGTTCGCAATCGCGTTGGAGAGCACTCCCTGGTATGCGCCGGGTCCGGAACCAGCAATGATCGTAGCCGCACGATCATAACGACCGATGAACGTCGCGGTCGGCGTGATGAAGAACATCACGACCATGACGAGATAACTAAGAAGGAACCCGTACCACATGACCCACTGGATCTGGACGAACCATCGGAAGCTCTTGATGAGGATGAGTGCGGCGAATGTCGACGTGACCATCGTGGTCACCATGGCACCCATCGGGGTCGAGAACCAAACGCCCCAATCGATGAACATCGTGTTGCCGGTCGTGAGTCCGAGCCCGGTGAAGAGTGGCGCAAAGCCCAAGATCGCAACCAGCCACCCCCCGAGGGCTTGCCACTGGAGGAAGAACGTAATGATCATCGTCGAGACGATGGCGAATCCAAGCCATGGGCGCAGCGTCCGACTCTGGAACACATAATCGCCGCCCGTCCGGGGCATCGCGGAAGCTAGTCCGGCGTACACGACGGCCAGGAACCCGGTGAAAACACCGGTGATAAAGATCCCCAGCCAGATGCTCGCCCCGGGATACAGGATGATCGTCGTGATGTACACCCAGGGGAAAATGATCCCGATGTTCAGGATGTTGTACGCGAACGCCGAGTACGGTGACATCACCCGGACGAGTCCCGAGGCCCGTCGCGTAAACACTTGGACTTGCGCGGTCGCCTGCTGCCCCGGTCTCGCAAAAACGTCGACTTCGCCCACGGGCTCTCGACCCCCGCCCCGCGGCCGGTAACCGGTCATCCGGTCATCAAGCTTTTGCCACGCACATTTCGATTCGTCAGGGACGCTACGTGCGCATCCTTATACGGACTTAGGGATTCGCGCGAACCGCGTTGGCTGCGGCGAGCCTCCCACATCCGCCGTTGGTTCGGTCACGGAGGCCGCCCGCCTCACCCTCGTGCGATCATGCCAAACGAACCGTCCTTCGTGGCTCTCGGAGAAGCCGATTTCCTCCGCGCGGCGCGGGCAATCGTCGACGCGGCCCAAGCCCAAGGGACGTCGTTGCGAATCCTGGGTTCCCTCGGCATTTACGCACACTCGCTGCACGTGCCTGAGTCCATCTCGGTCCTGCACCGCGTGGGACGCATCAGCGAAGGCACGCCCCTCTTCACGGATCTCGACCTGATGGGATACGCGAGTCAGGGCCGGTCGATCAGCCGCGTGTTCGAGAGCCTCGGGTTCAAGCCGGACGACATGATCAACGGGTTCTTCGGCGACCGACGGCTCGTGTACTACGAGGGCCAGAATCGGTTCCACGTCGACATCTTCCTCGACCGGCTCGAATTCAGCCATGACGTCCTGTTCGGAAAGAAACCCGGCAACGGACGGCTGGAGCTCGACTCGCCCACGATTTCCCTCACGGACATGGTCCTCGAGAAGCTGCAGATCCACCGGATCGGACGGAAGGACCTCGTGGACCTGATCGTGCTGTTCCTTGGGCACGACGTGAGACGCGCGGCGAACGGCGATCGCGAGGCGATCGACGCCGGACACATCGCGAATCTCCTCGCGGACGACTGGGGGTTCTGGTATGAATCGACGCAGAACCTCGCGAAGTCGAGACAGTTGCTGGGGAACTTCGTTGCCGAAGGGAAAGTCCCCGGGGATTTCGCTGAGCGAATCGACAGTCGGATCGGAAAGCTCGAGGCCGCGCTCCAGTCCTTCCCAAAAGGGCGGGCGTGGCAGAAACGAGCCAAGGTCGGCACGGCGAAACCATGGTTCCGCGAGGTCGAGGAAATCGTCCGATGAGGTAAGGGTTCAGAGCTCGAAGGACTTTCGGCACGCTTATGCGCCACGTCCGCCTACCACGCCCGAAGACGGTCGCCACTTCCAAACACCGTTTTGCAGGAGGCATCTTCAATGGCCAAGCCCGCGCCGCCGCATGCCGTCGTCTTGGGCGATGCCCGGATCACGATCAATGCAATTCCCGCGCAGGTGTTCGAAGCGCTCACGAATCCGGAACGGCTGGTCGAGTGGTGGGGAGACGACGTCCGCGTCGATGCCCAGATCGGCGGGGTGTACGAAGCGACCCTTCCGAATCGACGACTCGAGGCGACGATCACGACGATCGAGGGCCCCCGGAAGCTCTCCTTTGCGTGGCCGCTCTCGAAAGAGGATCGATCCGTCGTGACAACGGTGGCGTACGAACTCTATCCGAAAGGGCCGCAGACCGCCGTGCATGTCACCCACCACTCTCCCGAAGCGGTGGCGGGGGATTGGGGTGCCATGTGGCAGCAGGCACTCGACTTGCTGAAGTCCTATGTCGAGACGCCGCAGCCGGCATCCGACGGATGAGCCGACCGAGGGTCGGGGGCGCCGAACAATCTTTCAAACCCTTCGCGGTTCGAGGTGAGAAGTGTGTCGATGCCCGTCTCGCCGATTCGAAAGCTCAACTCGATCTGGGTGCATGTCCGCGACATCAAGAAAGCCCGCGCTTTCTATCATGACGTCCTTGGTCTGAAAGAGATCTGGTACGATGAAGAGGGAGAGTCCGCCTCGTTCCGAATTCCACGGGGCCCGCCGCTCTCGATGCACGTCCAAGGAAGGGATGAGCTTGGTCGCTCCGCGGGGACCGTTTCGGGGATCTACTTCTCCGTCGTGGATGTAAAGCGCGCCGCACGCGCAATCGAGCGAAAGGGCGGGATCGTCACGGACCGCCCAGAGAAGAAACCGTGGGGGAATTGGAACGCGACGATCGCGGACCCGGACGGGAACGAATTCGTCCTCACGGATTGATCGGGTGCTCTGTCAGCGGTTCTCGTCATACGCTTGTTGCAGCCAACCGAGCACCTCTGAATCCACCTCATCAGGTGCCGTGAGTCCAATTTGAACCTGCATGGTCTCTTGAATCTTCGAGGGCTGGAGGCGCCCCTTGGGCTTCCGCCCTTCCAACCGCAGACCGAGATCGACGCGGTTCTTCGTCGTCGCTTGGATCCGGGCGAATGTCCGGCGAGGAGAGACGAGCGAGACATAGGTCTTGCGCGCCTGGATTGTGACCTGGCCGAGACCCGCCGCAGCGTCGATGAGAGCGTCGAAGATCGGCCGGAGCTGCGCCCGGTCTGCGTACTGTCCGTCAATGAGCTCATCGGCCGTCGCAAGGAGAAAATCCGGGTAGCCGAACCGCTCCATGACCAAGAGCGACTGTGCGTAGCCAGTCACGCCCTGCTTCGTGAGCCATAGCCGAAGAGACTCCTCGTCGTCCAAACGCTCCCGCTGGATCCGCCGATTCCAAGTTCCCACTCCCTCCCCCGTGCGCTCCTTCAGGAGCCGCGCGGACATGTCCTTCATTCCTTGCCAGTCACGTGTCTTGGCCATATCAATTCCCGCCGTGCGACCGTCGCCCGATGGATGGAATCGGGAAAAAACCTTCGGGAGTCGTGACGACGGATGCGGTACCTAGAGGAAGCACGCGTTTGAGACCCGCAGCCGAACGAGACTCACATAATCCAAAGGTTAAATAACTAGTGTGTTATATTGTGTCGGAGACGGAACCCATGATCGAGAAACTGACGCACGTACCGATCGTCGTGAGCGACCAAGAGAAGGCCCTGAAGTTCTACACCGAGGTGCTCGGGTTCGAGAAGCGGGCGGATTACCAGAACCCTGGCAACCCCCGATGGCTCACCGTCGCACCCAAGGGGACGGACGTCGAGCTGATCCTCTTCGAAGGCAAATACAAGCTGGATCCTCGCGCGCCGCCCGAAGCCGGGAGCGGGGGCAATCACTTCGTTTTCCGGACGAACGATTGCCGCAAGGACTTCGAGATCTTCAAGGCGCGCGGACTGAAGTTCAAGGACCCCGCGCCCGTCGAGGCGAACTACGGCATCGCGGCCTACTTCACCGACCCGGACGGCAACCACCTCACGCTGCTCCAGCCGGGGCCCGTGCCGGCCCAGAGCCAGCGGAAGGCATGATCCGTGCTCGGGATGAAGAAATACCCGAAGGACTACATCGCGGCGTGTCGCGCGAGGGTCGACGCCAACCTGCGTGCGTACCGAAGCCAGGTCGGCAAGACGCCCACCCAGGAATTCGAGGCCCGCTTCTTCAACGACCAAGTCCTCCTCCTGGACTACATGTTCGTGCACCGGCTCTCAGGCATCGAAGGCAAGGATGGCAACCCGCTGAACGAGGTCCGCGTGCTGTGCAATTCGATCCTGCTCAACCGGGGCAAGCTTCAAGTCGACAGGCTCCCGGGGTGGCCGAACTCGGCCGTTGCGGGAATCAAGCTCCCCCCGGAGAAGTCCGTGCTGAAGCTCAAGGAGGGCGACGAGGTCCGGCTGAGCGAAGCCGACTTCGAGCGCCTCTCCAAAGTCTTTTTCGCCGAGCTTGAGAAGAAGTTCGGGCGATGACAGCCGTGTCGACGAACGTCTTCCTCGCAATCTCGGACCCAACGCGCCGCGCGGTCCTCGACCTTCTTGCGACCGGCAGGCGGAAGGCAGGCGATATCGCCGCCAGGTTCCGGCACCTCACGCAGCCCGCCGTGTCCCGCCACCTCAAGGTCCTCCGCGAGGCGGGGCTCGTGAGCGTCGAAGTGAATGCGCAGCAGCGGATTTACGAGTTGAAACCTGAGGGACTTGGGGAACTCTACGAGTGGGTCGCGAAGTACCAAGCGATGTGGCCCGACACACTCGAGGCCCTGGAACGGTATCTCGATGCCCGGGCGGTCCGTCAAAAGCCGAAGGGGAAGAAGCGATGACGAGCCGTATCCTTCAAATGGACACAGGGTTGCCGTACGAGAAGCGAGCGGCGGTTTGAATATGCACCGACAGGTATCACGGCACGCTAGGCCAGGAGAACGAATCCAAGTGACGACGCCGCACTCCTCGCGGGCGGGCACCGTGACGTTCGAGGGCGACTACGCCACCATCACCTTTGAACGACGCATCCGCCACCCGATCCAGGTCGTGTGGGAAGCGCTGACCGAGTCCGAGCACCTCGCGCACTGGTACATGACGAGGGCTCGCCTCGACGCGCGCGAGGGAGGGAGCATCGAGTACTGGAGCGGGCCAGCCCAATACCATGTGACGGGGAAGATCCTCACGTGGCAGCCGCCGCGGGTCCTCGAGCACGAGTGGAACGTCGAGCCCCGGAAGGAACTCCCGAAGGGCGAGAAAAGCATCGTTCGCTGGGAGCTAACCCCGGATGGCGATGGCACGATCCTCCGAATCACGCACAAGCGGCTCACGCGCCCGACCGCGATTGGCTTCATGTCGGGCATCCACGCCTTCCTCGACCGGCTCGAGGACGAACTCGACGGCGTACCGCTCGTGGACTGGCGCACTCGCGTCGACGAGGTCCGGCCGAACTACCCAGGGTGGGAGGCGCGCCGATAGGACGAATCGTTTCTGGCCGCAGCCTAGGGCCTGCGCCGTTTGGTGTTCCGTTTCGGGCGCGCGGTCTCCCTTTGCTTCGCCCGGCCCGCCTTGTCAGCGGGTCGGTACACCAGCTTGACGACGCCTTTGCTGAAAGTCGTTGACTCGACGAGCCTCAGGCTCGCCTGGCTTCCTTCGTCGAAGAGGCGCTTTCCGCGACCCAAGACAAGCGGGTAGACGAGCAACCGGAATTCGTCGATCAGGCTGTGCGGCAATAGAGACCGTATCAGGCCGGGACTGCCGTGGATCACGATGTCCCGCCCCGGTTGCTGTTTCAACTTCGAGACTTCGGCCGCAAGATCGCCCTTGATCAAGTGCGAGTTGTTCCACGCGAGTTTCCTCAAGGTCCTCGACGCGACGAACTTCGGCATGCTGTTGAACTGGTCCGCGAACCCGTCCGGGTCTTTCCTGCCGGGCCAAGCCGCCGCGAACCCCTCATACGTCACACGTCCCAGGAGGAGCGCGTCCGAGGCGCGGGTCTCGTCGAGCTTGAACTTCTGGGTCTCCTCGCTCCAAAATGGGAAGCTCCACTTCTCGGGCGATTCGACGACGCCGTCCAGCGACACGAACAGGGTGGCGGCCAACGTGCGCGTTCCAGGCATCGATTCAGTTCCGTCCGTGCAACCGAAGACCAATACTTCAGTCTTCGGGGAGGCGCGGAGCGGCAAGGTCATGAATCGGAACTCGATGAAGAGACCACGGTGGGCGCCGCATTGGAGCCGATCCAGGACGGCCGTGCGGGATCCCCTCCGGCCCTGCGCCGCGTGATCACGCTCCGCCACGCGGTCGCCATCTACGTGAGTTCGCTCCTCGGATCGGGCATCTTCGTCATCCCAGGACTTGCGGCTCGGATCGCAGGACCCGCCTCGATCGTCTCGTGGATGTTGTTGTCGCTCGCGAGCTATCCGTTCGCCTACACCTTCGCGAAGCTCTCCGCGAAGCGACCGGAATCCGGAGGAATCTACGCCTTCGCGCGAGACGGCATCGGCCTCCGCGCCGGGGCGGCGACCGCTTGGCTCTTTCTGGCCTGGGCCGTCCTCGGCGCCCCGGCGGCGACTGTCGCGGCGGCGTCGTACCTCGCCTTTGTCTTCCCCTTGACCCGGCTGGACATCTACCTCGCAGCCGCGAGCATCCTCATCCTGGCATTCGTCGTCAACTACGTCGGCATCCGCTTCACCGGGCGGGTGCAACTCGCCACGGTGGCCGCCATTCTCGTCGCCCTCGTCATCGCGGTCGTCGCATCCGCCCCGAGAGTCCGACCGGCCAACTACACGCCGTTCCTCCCGAGTGGGCTGGGGTCGATCGGCACGGCGGCTGCCCTGATAGTCTGGTCCTACCTGGGGTACGAGAACACCTCCAACGTGGCGGAGGAATTCCGGAATCCGGAGCGGGATTTCCACCGCAGCGTGGTCATCAGCGTCTTCCTCATCAGCGGCCTCTACCTTGCCATTGCCGTCGTCACGGTCGGCACCGGCGCATACACGGCCGGGGGCGGGGCCACCCCCTTTGCCGCGATGATGTCGGACGCCTTCGGTTCCTACGGCGGGGCGATCGTCGCGCTCCTTGCGGTCTTCGTTACCTTCGGCACCGTCAACGCGTACGTGGCGGGGATGGCCCGGGTCTACTACGCCGCGGCGCGGGACGGCGTGTTCCCGCGGACGCTCGCCACCGTGGATCGCCGGACCGGCGTTCCCGCCCATGCCCTCGTCTTCCTCATTGTCTTGGTCCTCGTGAGCCTGATGGCGTTCTACCTTGTGGACGTGGACTTTGTGACCGCGTTCCTCATGGCGAGCGGGGCGGCCGTCTTGACGTACGTCATCGGCTCGGTCGCGGGAATCCGGCTTCTCAACGAACGAGGGATGCGGCGGGTGCTTCCGTGGATCTCCCTCCTGGTGTCCCTGGCCCTCCTACCGTTCATCGGCGTGCTCCTGGCGGCGAGCGTGGCCATCGCCGCCGCGGGACTTCTCGCCAGCTGGGTGTTGTCTCGACGAGAACGAGGCGCGGTCCCGGGAACGTGAGGACGCCCTTCGGCTGCTGTTGGACTGTCGGCCGGGACCGACCTAGCCGAACGCCGCGATGGTGTGAACATGGACCGGATGGGTCGCGATGTAGCGGCCAAGGGGACGGTAGACCCAGTACGTGTGCCACGCGTACCAGGAGGGGCCGTAGAGTGGGACCGCCGCTAGAGGGGCGGGAATCGGCGGGATCGCGCCCGGCGGGAGGTTTGCCGCGAGATAGCCCAGCCCGAGGGGCGCCACCCCGTAGCACATCACGAGGGCGAGGTTCTCGATTTCCAACGTGAGCTCGAAGAAGTTTCTCCGGGTGATCGCGCTGATGCAGTCCCGGAACACGTCGATCGCCTCGAAGGGCTCAAGCGGACTAGCAGCCAGCATGGCCGAGGGAGCATGGGGAGGGTCGAAGACGCCGGCGAGGTGGGACGCCATGAAGGCAAATCGATCGACCATCGCCCCCGCCTCGATCGGAGCCGAGGCCAGAATCGAGGCCGCCGCCTCCACGACCAGGCCGTCCTTGTACCCGCGATCCGTCATCCCGGCCAGGGCGGCATCGAAACGCGCCAATGCCACATCCACGGAGTACGAGGACCGTGCGAGCGCGGAGAGCAGGATCGCGTTGAGGGGCGGTCGCCGACGGTGAATCTCGTCGATTCGAGAGAATACCAGGTCCCACCAGCTCGGGTCCAGGTCCGCCATCGCCGCCGCGGCAAAGATCCGGTCTTCCGGCAGAATTCCGTGAGACTCCAGCACAATCCGGAGGCGCTCGAAATTCGTGCGGACCGTCTGGAGATCCCCGGGAAGGGAGGCGAGCACCGTGGAACCGACCAATCGGTCCTCCTTGTTCCAGCTGCCCCAGTTCACGGACATGTTGAAGAACTCGAAGGATTGCGCCAGGAGGCTCGGGTCCAAGGACCGTTTCGCGAGGACGATCGACGCGAAGCGCAGGTCGACCGTCGTAAACGGATCTCCGAATGTGACGTCGTTGTCCGCGCGCATCTGTTCCGTCAGGACAAGACCGCGATAAGTGAGGTCCGCGCGCTGGATCGTGTCGAAGAGTCCTCCGCGGTACGTGGACAAATCCTGCTGGAACTGCTCGAATGACCGGCCTTCGAGATGTTTCTGCCACGTGGAGAGATCTTCGAGGACGCTTCGTCCGAGAAGGGTCGGCTTGACATACTCCTGCGTCGGACCGTTCCAGACAAGGGAGTCGACGCTCGTCTTCTGCCCAGCAATCTCTTCGAGCTCCCGGATCATCTGTTGGAGCTCGGGAGGTGCAGTGGGACCGGGGGTCGCCAGGGCCTGGCGGGAGAGTTCGCGCACTCGGTCTCGGAGGGTCGGCAGGGTCGCCGTCGCGCTCAACCACCGGTCTCGGGTGGCTACGTCCACCGGGCTGAGGATGCCTTGATCGACGAAGAGACGTCTCTCGTCCGGGCGCATGTCGACCGGTTGACGGTCCTGGACCGCTTGCAAAAGAGCCCGAGCGCGTCCGCTGTCCACCTACGTCCCCACCCTGGAAGCCACCTCAATCTCCACGCCGCACACGTCCGCATCGATGGTGGGTTCGACCTCAAGGACGAGGCGCTCGCCTCGCCGTTCGAACGCCACGTGGGGATCGGCCGCGCAGGCCCGTTCCATCGTCTCGAGAATCCACGTGCGTCGCGCAGCAGCCTGGCGCAGGATGCGCCATCGCCGATCGACCTCCAGAGCGAGGGCCTCCAACGCGTAGAAGGCCTCGTACACATTTCGATGGAATTGACGTTCAATCTCCTCGCGGACCGCCTCGGAGTCGCGGACGGGAATCTCCTCGATCCCCTCGAGGTCCGCGAAATGCATCGTGCCATCGGGGGCCACCACGGCGTCCTTGTCGAGCCAGACATCGTGGTACCCGAGACCCGCGTAGACGCCGCGGCCGTCGTCGTGGCGCAAACTCCGCGCGTACAGGGTGAGCGCGGCAACCGAGGAGCGGGCCATGTTCTCGAGGAATCGTTCCGCCGCTTCGAAGGACCCGATTCCGAACATCTCGAACACGCGAGCCGTGTCCACGCCGAACGTCACGGGGCTGTGGAAGTAGACCCGGACGTTGGAGGGCATCAGCCGGATCTCCTGCCAATACGTTCCCACGTAGCGCCGATACCAGTAGAACTGCGAGGCGATCGATGCGTACTCGTCCGGGAGGCGGACGAGGGCGACGACCGGACACACCGGGAAGCCGGCGATCTGTCCCTCCTGCGCACGGAGGCTCGTCAGGAGCCCAATCGCGGCGTTGTCGGGAGCCTGCCCTCCGTATGGGGTGTTCCCGAACCACCGTTCGCCGGTGATGAAACCCGATGCGGCCCCGTCCTCTCCGGCAAGCGCGTCGACGAAGCGTCGGTCCCGGCAGATGCTCCGCGCTCGGGAACCGGTGAGGGGGACATTCTCGTACGCGTCCGTCGCGGCTCCGCAGCCTTTCACCGCGGCCACGAACTCGCGATCCCCGATGACCCATCGGCGTTTCGGAAGCAGCGCGGATCGGTTGTCGTCTCGCACTCCTTCGACCGCCACCACCCCATGAGCGCGTCCGGCGAGCTTCCAGAGAATCTCCGGAACATAACAGCCCGCGACATCCGCGGACAAGAACCGCTCGAATCGAGGGTCGCCGAACGCCTCGACATCCCGCTGCAGCCGCACGAGGCGGACGGCATCGTTTGGGACCCAGACGGCCTCGCGGACCATCAGGTCTGCCTCTGCTGCGCCGCGGGAGCCGCCTCCGGGTCTCGCGAATAGTAGACCGTCTCCCCGAAG
>Ga0209761_1000077_pt1 | contig 47668 bp, 52 predicted proteins | sample GraSoi013_1_40cm_4_FD_185818 | JGI IMG/M metagenome (GOLD analysis project Ga0209761, IMG submission 185818) | Grasslands soil microbial communities from the Angelo Coastal Reserve, California, USA - Sample 09_25_2013_1_40cm (SPAdes) (version 2) | ecosystem: Environmental > Terrestrial > Soil >... | reverse complement strand
ATCCAGGGCCGGTTTACCGACTACCAGTATGCCCACGCCCTCATAGGCGGTCCATGGCTCACCATGGCTCGCCTCTCATCTTGGGCGTTTAACAGCAACCAGTACTACGTTGCGGTCCCGTCTCATGAGACCGGGCACATTTTCGGAGCAACAGACGAATACGACACGGCACTGGAGTATTCGGGTTACCTCTGGACACCTGACGCGGACGGGTCCTTAGGCCTCATGAACCGAAATACGCTCGCGGTGAGCACGAGCACTGAAGCGCAAGTAGGCCACGTAGACTGCAACGGAGATGGGATCCCTGATATTATGGAGACAAGACCAGCCATCGTTGTCAACTCACCACCTACCGTCATAACAAGCCCAGTCACGACAGTCATGGGAGAAGCCATGGCCACTTCGTATCCCACCCTTCGTCCCGGAGGAAGAGACATATCCATTGGTAGAATTTCCGCGGTCCAATATAGTATCGATCAAGGAACACTGACAGACGCGCTGCTCACTCCAAACAACGTCAGCAAGACCATCCGAGACTTTGCCTTCAACATCACAAATCCATCAGGCGGATCTCACAACATCACCATCCAAGCCATGAACTCTGCAGGAATATTTGCCAGCACAACCTTCACGATACAGGTCCCTGTCGGGACACCATCCTTCCAAAAGTTCGTGGCGTCCGCAGGCTCACACCACATCGGTCTACGAAAGTCGTCAGAAGAAACCCTGCTAGCCGATGTTAACATAACAGGAGTCCCTGCATACGTATACGTCCAGTTCAAAATGGTGGGAGGCAACAACACCGCGTACTTCGTCACTTCTCAGGTTACCAGACTGAGCGTTGGCGAAGAGACTATCATTCAGACTAGTTGGACCCCCCCGCCGATTAGAGCAAGGTACCAGACCGAGGCAACAATCTTCTACTCCCAATTACCAATCCAGCCAAATGCTCCAGGATGGAGCGCCGGGCCAACCTCAAACTTCACCTTCATCGTCACAAAATAGCCCAGTCACCTCGACTCAATATCTGAACAACGACTTACTCCTTCAAACTCTGAAGCTTCCCCTGACCTCGACCCTAACTTCTCTAGCCTTCCGTGGAAGACTGCATCCACGGACTATGACCGGCTAGTCTTGCAGATTTTTCAAGGAGAGAGTGCACATATTAGTTCATGGCTGAAGACTGGGTAGAGGCGAGAGACAAAGCAGTACTAAACACGGTTTACTACTGCGAGACGTGCAACGTCATCATTGAACTTGGAGATGCTGACATCTCTATCCACAAGAAAGATCTTCCGCACCACAAGATGCGGCGCGTAATGATCCTACGATGCAGCCGTTGCGGAAACGTGGTCACCGACTCCTATGCAGAATACAGCCCCGAGAAAAACCAGTTCTGGTGCAAGAACTGCATCTCAGAAACAGGAGCTGAAACCTTCCACTCCGCCTAGCACTCCCTTTATACTCCGAACGGAAAACCCGGAACATCACGAGGCAATGCCGTCTCCTTGAACATTGATGTTGTCAGGAAGGAAATCCCAGTAACCTCACGACGAGCATATTTCGATAACGCGGGGACTGGGCCGCCCTCGATCAATGTTCTAAACGCGATCCACGAGTACTTGGCTGACTGGCGCGACTATGGCGAAAACTGGGAAGAATGGCTGCCTATCATCATCGAATCACGTCGGCTCTTCGGGAAGATGATCGGAGCAAGCCTAGAGGAGGTCGCGAGTGTCCCGAACGTCAGCTCAGCTCTCACCGCGTTGGCGAGTAGTATCAAGTACAAACCGAACGGGAACATCGTCATAAGCGAGCTGAACTTTCCCACGAACATCTACCTCTGGCATCTCCAGAAGAAGCACGGCCGCACAAACGAGGTTCGGCTACTAAGAAAGGACCAGAATGGCGTCGTCCCTCTAGAAGAGTGGGAGAAGGCGATTGATGATGACACCTCGATCGTCTCAGTCGACTACGTCTCATGGACGAACGGCTGCCGAGAAAAGATCCGAGAGATCGCAAAGATCGCTCACGAGCACAACGCGTTCGTCATAGCAGACTCCTTCCACGGACTAGGAGTCTTCCCGATCAATGCCAAACAAGACGGAGTCGATGCATTGGCCTGCGGCATGTACAAGTGGATGCAGGGACCCCACGGCGCTGCCTACCTATACACGCACCGCGATAGGCTGAGTGAGCTGGACCCCAACTACATCGGCTGGCACGGCGTAGAGGACTCAGTTGTTAGAAGATTGTCCAAGCAGGAAGACTTGTTCGGCAAACCATTCAACATCGACGACGCAGAGCCCGCGTTAGACGCGACTCGCTTCGAGGGAGGAAGCTGGGGAGTAGTCTCGATCGTCGGAGCGGAGGCCGCCCTCGAATACGCGCTCAAGCATGACCAGCAAGAAAGACACCATCGGGTCCTCAAAGTAACAGACCGTCTAATCGACGGTTTGAAGAAGAAAGAACGAAAAATAGTCACACCACTACAGTCTGAGCGTCGAAGTGGAATAGTAGTCTTCGAAGACGAGGACCCTCAAGCAACCTTCAACAAGCTAAAGTCACTGAACATCACCGTCGCGAGTAGAGTCAAGGCTATACGCGTATCCCCTCACTACTACAATACCGAGGAGGAAATCGACAAACTCCTCGCAGCCCTGTGACCTCACAGATTGAAAATTCTAGTAATCAACAACTACAAGGAACCCGAAAAGGCGAAACAAGCACTCAACAACATAACACTCTGCGCCGGTCAACGCCCTGAGATGCTGGACTACAAGACTGCTCGACTGCACGATGTCGTTTTGCAGAAAGACCCTGACATTACGATTCTTACCGGCTCAAACTTCATGCTATCAAAGCCCGACACAAGATTAGTGTTCCAGCCTGAGATGGATCTGGTCAGAAAGCTAGACCAACCATTTCTCGGAATCTGCTTCGGCCACCAACTAATCGGCTCCGCCTACGGGGCGGAAGTCTTGGACCTTGGCCATACCGTTCGAGAATTCAAAGAGATCAAACTGATAGGAAACGATCCCTTATTCGACGGACTCCCCGGTTCAATTAGAGTGTCCGAGTCGCACCGTCAAGCTCTAAACCGGGTCCCCGAAGGATTCCGCCACCTAGCTGAATCAGAAACATCAAAGGTTGAAGCCATCGGCCATCAGACACGACCCGTCTACGGCCTACAGTTCCATCCGGAAAGATCGGATGAGAAGCATCCTCATGGACGCATGATCATTCAGAACTTTTTGAAGCTCGCTGAGAAATTCTGACTTGAGTTTCTAGATTGGGAGATAGTGCGGAAGAAGCTTTACGTCTATCACCATCGCGAGAAACACGATGGCCAAGTACGGGCTGGAGAATTTGAAGGCTGTCCATGCCTGAGCTTTGGTCGGATTGGCGACTAGCCGAAGGTCGACGAGAATCATGCCGAGACCCAATATAGTAGCGGTCACCAGATAGATGATACCAAACCCTCCCAGAGAAGGTAGAACAAACGCTAGGGAGAGGGGAACCAGTAAGAAGGTGTTGAGTGCAATGTACTGCGCTGTCTTCTTCTCACCCACCACCACCGGCAGCATGGGGATTCCCGCCTTCGAATAGTCACCCACAGCTCTCATAGCCAATGCCCAGAAATGGCTGGGAGTCCAGACGAAGACCAAGAGGGCCATCAACCATGGCGCCGGTGCTGTAAGCTGTCCCGTCGCCGCGGCCCAGCCTGCCAAGGGGGCGCAGCTTCCCGCCGAGCCTCCCAGAACAATGTTGAGGCTGGTTCGACGCTTGAGATATTTCGTGTAGAACAGTACGTAGATGGCTGCGCCTAGGATGATGAAGAGTCCAGCTAACAAGGGCAGGAACAGTGCGGAGATTAGCGCGCTAATGCCGATAAGTGCAAGGCCGAAGAGGAGCGCGCGGACTGGGGAAACCTCTCCCTGAGGAATTGGTCTCCAACTCGTACGTCCCATCGTTCGATCCACATCCCGGTCAAGATAGCAATTCAATGCTCCTGCTCCTCCTGAGGCGAGAGTCCCCGCGACGAGGACGGCGACGAGACGAACGATATTGATACTTGACGAAGCAACTAGAAAGGCCGCTACCGCGGTAAAGTCTAGCAAGTAAACGATCCTCGGCTTCATCAGCTCATAATATGCGCGGACACTGCTGGAGCGTCTCACCTGCAATTCGAGGACTAGTGAATCGGGCAAAAACGCGGGTAAAAGGGTTTTAGAAGCGACTGTACAGAATCGTGCTGGCCGCGGTCCGACAGATGTGTAAGGGAGCCGAAGAATTCGACTATTGGTAGAGAAGGCATTCCACTGTTCTGTCCCCAACGACTGTCTGTTTCAGCTGCTCAGGTACTCTGAATTGAACAATCAATGATTCGCCTTGCACGGCAACCGATTGGACTGCCTGCTGCATCGGGGACGTGGCCTTCGCGAGTACCGCTTTCACTTTTTCAGCCAGTCTCTGAGGATCTTGGGTCCCTATCCTTCGGCCGGCTGCAAATCCCTTCGCCCACCAATCGTCGATTGACCCGAGGGCTTCGGCGTCATCGACAGCTCTCATGCTTCCCGACAAATGCTCATCTAGAAGATCGATAAAGTCGCGGCCTTCCCAGCCGCAAGTACTCAAAACCGCTGGACAACGAGGATGGAATCGGCATCCAGCTGGGGGATAGACCGCGTCAGGCACCTCTCCTTTAGGAAGGATTTTTGGAGCTCGTTTTCGGGGGTCCGGTATGGGAATGGCCCGAAGGAGGGCTTGAGTGTAGGGATGTTTGGGATCTTGGTAGATGCCTCTGGCAGATCCTATCTCCACTATTCGGCCTAGGTACATGATGGCGATGCGATTACAGAGGAACTTGGCGGTTGCAAGATCGTGCGTGATAAAAAGATAGGTGAGATTGTGTTTCTGCTTGAGCTCTAGCATTAGCTGGAGAACCTTTGCTCTAATAGACATGTCCAGCATGGCCACGGGCTCGTCCGCAACTATGAGCTGAGGCTTGAGAATTATGGCCCTGGCTATCACCGCCCGTTGCTTTTGGCCACCGCTAACCTCCGATGGGTATTTGTCGTAGAGCTGTTCTTCCGGGGTAAGTCCGACTTCGCGCATTGCACCAAGAACCTGCTTCTTCACATCTTCCTCGCGCCAAGCTAGACCATGGATCTTCAGGGGATGCCCGATCGCTCGACCGATGGACATGGCGGGGTTGAGAGATGCGTGAGGGTCCTGGAAGATTATCTGCATCCGGGTTCGTAGAGGCCGTAGTTGTTTTTCTTTCAAGCTCGTGATGTTCGTCCCTTCAAATTTGATTATGCCTGAGGTTGGATCCACAAGTCTCAGTATCGCGCGTCCAGTGGTGGTCTTGCCGCAACCGCTCTCTCCCACTAGTCCGAAAATTTCTCCAGGCTTGAGGGTGAAGGAGACTCCGTCGACCGCATGCACGAACAATTTCTCCCTCCGGAACAGTCTCTGTATGAAAGGTCCTTTGACAGGATAGTACACCCGTAGGTTCTCAACCTCCAGTAATGATTTCTCTTGGTATTGTCCTGCGGGTTCGAGTGTCAGAGGAAATCCTTTCCGAAATGGCAGGCGGCAAGCTGATCTTTGCGAAACTGTTCTAGCGGTGGAATCTTCTCTTGACATACGGCCTGCGCGTAGGGACATCGGGGATGAAAGCGACAGCCTGTGGGTGGGGACAGGAGGTCAGGTGGCACGCCATCGATTGAGTGCAGTTCCTTTGTGTCCAGATGAATAATCGACTGCAGCAAGAGTCTAGTGTACGGGTGGACCGGTCTGGTGAAGATATCGTCCACTGATCCAACTTCCACAATCTTCCCGGCATAGAATACTGCGACCCTGTCGCATACCTCTGCAACAATGCCAAGGTTGTGCGTAATCAGCAGGAGGGACATTTTGTACGTCCGCTTCAAGTCCTCAAGAATCTCAAGGATCTGGGCCTCGACAATTACGTCAAGAGAGGTTGTCGGCTCGTCGGCCACCAAGAGGGATGGGTTGAGAACCAGAGCCAGCGCTATCATGATGCGCTGTCGCATCCCGCCTGAGAATTCATGAGGATAGTTCCCTATGCGGGACTCGGGGACCCGCATTGAGGCTAATGCGGCCTCCGCTCTGGCCAGGGCTTCATGCCTCGAAACTCGCTGATGCGCCTTTATTGTCTCAATGAAGTGGTCCTCGATCGTCATGAGGGGGTTGAGCCGGGTCATCGGATCCTGAAAGATGAGGGCAATTTCCTCTCCACGAATGTGTCTGATTCTCGCTTTATCTAGTTGGCCAAGCTCTTCCCCTCGAAAAAATAGGCTTCCCTTTACCTCGGTCCGTGGGGGAAGTATTTCCAGAACGGCTTTGCCGAGAGTAGACTTGCCACTCCCAGTCTCCCCGACTATTCCGATAGACTCCCCGCTGGCCACATCCAGACTAATATCGTCGAGCGCGTGCACATATCCCATCTGGGTAGCGTAATGAACTGAAAGATCTTGAACACTGAGTAATGGGTTCGACTACGCTCTCCCCTTCTTGAGGAGGGGGTTGATCAAATCGTTCAGTCCTTCACCCAGAAAGCTCAGCCCAACTGTGAGAAGGATGATCATCAGACCAGGGAAGAAGGAGGTCCACCAGACTCCATCCGTGAGGAATTGTTGCGCGACGCTAAGGTCCAGTCCCCAGTCAGGGGTTGGAAGTTGTATCCCAAGTCCGAGATAGCTTAGACCCGCCGCGGTGAGAATTGCGTCAGCAGCGCTCAGGGCAAAGATGACAGGTATGGTTATCAGAACATTGTAGCCAATGTAAAGCCACATGATTGTCCAGGGTCTTGCTCCGAGACTGCGAGCAGCCTCAACATAGGTCTCCTCTCTCACTGAGAGAGTCTGGTTCCTCGTCACTCGATAGTAGAGGGGAATGTAGATGACGGTGATTGCTATGCCTATGTTGAATGGACCCTTGCCGAGCATTGCCGCTACCAAAGCAGCTAAGAGTAAGCCTGGGAAGGCGTAGACCGAGTCCATGACGAGCAGGATCGTCTTGTCTATGGATCCTCCAACGTACCCAGAGTAGAGGCCTACGGGGAATCCAACGGCAAGGGCAAGGATCACTCCAATAGCCATCACCTCAAGAGATGTTTGGGCTCCCCAAAGAACTCTAGTTAACACGTCTTGTCCGAGGTTATCGGTTCCCATCCAATGGCTGAAACTAGGAGGGGCGCAAGCTCCGCATAACGGGTTGGGCGGAGTGAGAAACTGAGAGTTGGGACCCACTGCAGGATATGGAGCGATTATTGGTGCAAGAACAGCGATTAGGATGAATGCGACGAGAATTCCAAGGCCGATCCAGCTCATAACTCCGGCAAGTGTCCGACGTTTTTCCAGCATCGGAAGCATCAATCGTCCCAGGAAGGAGCGAGGGAGGATTAGCTGGGTCTTTTGCTGGTTGGTCGCGTGACCGGACGCTTCTGTCAGTATCTCACCCTCGGATCGATGACGCCGCTGAGAATATCCACAAGGATCGAAATCAGTACGATAATGAAACTGAAGATTATGATGGTTCCCTGTATTAGGGGATAGTCTTGGACCTCTATCGAGTCGATTAGAAGCCTTCCCATGCCGTCCCAGTTGAACGTCGTCTCAGTAAGGACTGCTCCAGCGAATAGTATTGCAAACTCGAGCCCGAGAACAGTAATGACTGGGATAAGGGCGTTCTTGAAAGCATATCGTGAGATGATAGTACGCTCTTTGATGCCTCTTGCTCGTGCTGCTTCGACGTAGTCGGCGTTGATCGTTCTCAACAGGTTTGCTCGGACAGTCTTGGCGAAGAACCCACTCAAGACAAGGCCGAGCGTCAGACAGGGAAGGGCTAGGTGACGGATTGCGATGACGAACAGGTCTAGACGGCCGGCGAGCAACGAGTCAATCGTGTAGAGCCCGGTTATCGTAGCGGGGGGAGAAGGGGAAATATCAAAACGCGAATTTACTGGAAGCCACCGTAGATCTACGGCAAAGAGAAGCTGCAACATCAATCCCAGCCAGAAGACAGGTATCACGAAGATTGTCGTCCCGTAGAGCCTGCCCACAACGTCTACGACCTTGTCCCTGTTAATGCCAGAGATCAGTCCGACGCTAATCCCGATAGTTGAAGCGACGATCATCGACCCGATAGAGAGCTCAATCGTGGCCGGCAGCTTCTGCACGATCACGGTTATGACGCTCTGTCCTCCGTAATGGGCTCCGAGGGAGATGCCGAAGTTGCCGGTGAAGATCTGAACGATGTAAGTCACATATTGTTGCCAGTAAGGTTTGTCCAGGCCTAGTTGATGACGTAGGGCCATAATGACGCTGAGTGGGGCTCTCCCCCCGTAGAGGGCATAGATAGGGTCGCCAGGGATAATTCTGAGAACTGCGAAAACGACAGTTAGAAGAATGAGCAGCATTGGAAGGGCTAGGATTAGACGAGTGAGGCCGTATGCAAGGAGTGATCCTCGCCTAGGCATAGCTCTTGCTGGGCAGCTGGATAGAAAAAAACGTTGAGGAGAGTACGGGGATGGTCAGAGGTGGTTCTTGCTGATGTCTAAAGTCTGGAAGATGGAGAGGCCATACTGGGACAAGAGATTGCCGGCTTGGGTCAGATTTGGCACTGAACCATAGATTAGCTGGAAGACTGGTATGGAGTAGTTCATCACTGTCGGAATCATCGTCCATAATGGGTCGACTTGGCTATTGAAGACGTTGTTGATGATGAGTGATCTGTCTACAGCGTAGGCGATGGCTCTGCGTAGCAGAACGTTGTTGAAGGGAGCTGTCTTCACGTTGAAGACTAGATACCGTATCTGTGGGCTCGCGCCAAAGTCTACCTTGAGCCCGAGCGAGGAGGCCTGGATTTGGAGTGAGGTTATGTCTTGAGGGTTGAGTGTGCGGTAAGCCATGTCGATCGCGCCTGCGACTATGTCGTTCTTGAGCTGGGTCGCCGTGCTTTCTGACTTTACGTTGACTGTGCCTATTATCGGAACCGAGGCGAAGCCGCTAGTGCCGTAGATTGCAGGTCCGTAGTAACTAGGGTTCTTTGTGAGCGTAAGGCTCTGGTCCTGAGTATACGCAGTTAGCTTGTATGGTCCGGATCCAACTACCTTGTTAAGCTGGGTCGGCTGCGCCCCAGTCATATTGTACGCGTTAGGACCATAGATTGGGACGGGTGCGGAGACCGAGAAAGCCATGAGCTGATTGAAGAATCCTACGGGTTGATGCAGGTGAAATACGATGGTGTTTGGGTCAGGTGTGTCAATGTTTATGGTGAACTTGGGGTTAGCTGTGCTGGTTGTGTTGCCTAGCTCTCCTACCTGGGAAAGAAGGAAGGCTGCGCTTCCTGGAAGGTTGAGGGTGATCGCGCGAATAATCGATTTTTTCACCACGGTCGAGTTGATCACATTTCCGTCGGAAAAGGTTGGCAGGGGTGTTCGCAGGGTATAGGTCCATGTCTTCAGGTCGGAGCTGACGCCATTGCCAATCGAAGGAACGGTGGCGGCAAGACCGGGTAGGAGGGTAGTGTTGGTGGGGCTGTATACTAGCAACGTGTCGAAGATTTGGTTTATGATCTCGATGGAGAAATAGTCGTAGGCGTAGGCAGGATCCAGCGACTTGATTCTGTCAGTAGTGCCGACGTTCAAAGTATTTGGATTATTCGTGTTGCTCATGAAGAAGTACCGGAACGCGACGGGGTGCAAGAACACGCCATTGATTCCATTCTTGTAGACTATGTTGGCCTTTCCCTCAAACAGAGGGATGTAGGGCACATCACTCGCTAGCTGCGTCTGGATTTGTGTGAAAAGCTGGCTTCTGACGGTCGAGCTGGAATTGCCAGCTTCCCAAGCGAGCCAGTTATCCATGGTGCTGTTACTGTACTCCGATCCGAGCGACGCGGCGCCCGCAGTTCCTAGAAACGGAGAGGCGTAGTCGTCAGCGTCAAAGTAATCAGGGTACCAGCCCAACAGGAAGAACGGAAGGTTTCCATTTCCGAAGTCCGTGGTGTACTGAGCCCAAGGCTCTGATTTCAGCTGGACGTTTATCTTTCCAGTCTTCTCAATAGCACTTGCAATCACCTGCGCCACTGTAGGTTCAGTGTCACCGTAGTGTCCGTCGCTGTTGTACCAGAGCGGGATGGTGAACTGTGAGGGCGGTCGGAGAAGTAGTGCTGCGCTCACTGCGCCCACTGCGAGGATGGCGATCACGACTATTGCAATGATTAGTTTCTTCTGCCTCTGCCATAATGATGGCATCGCTGAGATTGTAGGTTGAGTCAATTCTTTCGCAATATGGCATGCAACTTAGCTTTATGAGCGTTGTCATTTTCGACGAAAAACCTACACAGAGCAAATCGAATGAAGTCTGGGACACGTTGGATCATTCCGGATATGCACGAATCGTGCTTCTTGCAAAGCAGAACCTCGCTCGTTTAATGAGTCCTTGAGATGAGTTCGAATGGGATGGTTATCTAAACGTACTTGTTGGAGAATGAAGGTCCACAACTGGCCCCATTCGAAGTCCAATTCTGGCGAGACCGTGCGAGAAAAGTGTGAGGGACCCTTCGGGGTCCAGAACCCAAGTCCCAGAGATCGAGAGAACCGACCCTTATCTGATTAGTCTTCACTCCTAGAAGTGACGGAAAGCCCGTTCGCCTGTCATGATCATGGCGATTCCATGCTGATCGCATGCTCTGACCAATTCCTGATCTTCGACTGATCCTCCGGGTTGAACAATCGAAGTCAAGCCCTCTCTTGCAACCGCCTCTACATTGTCCATTTTCGGCAAGAATCCGTCCGAGGCCATTACGCTGCCTTTCAGATCGTGGCCGAACTTGTGCGCCTTCTCGATACAGGATTCGATTGCACCGATTCTATCCTGTTGTCCCGTCCCAATCGCGAGGGACGCATCGTTCTTCCAGAACACGACAGCATTAGACCGGACCTCGCAAATTACCCACCAGGAATGCAGAAGAGCGTGATACTCTGTTTCCGATGGTGAGCGTTTCGTAGCCACGGGCAGCTGCTTAAGTTGTTCTAATGATTGTATTCCTGTTAAGTAGGCATCCTCGAGTATCAGCGACCTATCATCGAGCACAACTATGTCGGGAGGATGTTGATCATGATTAGAGCCCGGGACCTTTCCAATCCGAGTATCCTTTTTCGCCTGAAAGACCGTAATCGCGGATTCCTCATAGTCAGGTGCGTAGACCACCTCGACAAACGTCTTCGACAATTCTTCCGCCGTAGACTTGTCAACCATACGGTTGAGAACAACAACGCCGCCAAATGCCGCTCTTGGATCCGCATCTCGAGCTCGCGCATAGACAGAAGACAATGCTTCCCCCTTACGTGCGACAGAGACTCCTGACGGGTTGAGATGCTTCATCACTGCCACAGCCGGCTCGTCAAAGTACCTGACAATTCGCATTCCATGGCTCCCATCCTCGATATTCGTGGCCGAGGGTCCGTCCTTTCCCCATTTGATCCACTCTACACTTCCTATCCCTCCCTTGGAATGTTTAGGCTTGTACAGTGCCGCTTTCTGGTGCGGGTTCGTCCCATACCGTAATCCATGAACCTCTGCACCAATCGTCCATTGTACTTTGGAATACTCGAAAACTTTTCCCCCGAGTTCCAGTCTCAGAACTTGTGGAAAGTCCTCCTTCTGAGCGGTCCGGTAGATCCTCCGAATCTCCTGCTTGCTCATCGAGCCCGACCCATCAAATAATCCCGTATTGCACTATCGTAGTCTGCTGTTAGAACGAATGCTTCTCGGGCCAGCCGCTGCCGCAGCTCGTTCCCCACATATCCCTTCCTCTCCAGCTCCAATACGACACCCTCATACTGCAAGGGGCTAGTTACAGGAACAACTCGGTGGTTCAACAATGCACCTTTTCCCGCGGCCCGGATCAGCGCCACTCCTCCAATGTCAATATTGTCAACGGCCCTTCGAAGATTCTCAGGATCAGCCTTGACAACCTCCTGGAAAGGATAGAGATTCACTACCACAAAGTCCAAGGGCTCAATCCCGTTAGCCTCTAGATACTTCTGTTGCGCAGGGTCTTTCCAATCCCCCAGAATCCCGCCGTGAATCCTCGGATGCAACGTCTTGACAAGCCCCCCAGGCATCTCCGAGACTTGAGTATACTCTGACACGTCCACGACGTTAAAGCCAAGTTTCCGAACCGTCTCGGCAGTTCCTCCAGACCCCAGCATCTTGACTTGGAGCTTCGAGAATATCCAGGCCAGCCGGTCCAGCCCTGTCTTATCGTAGACCGAGAGCAGGGCGTTACCAGGCAAAACCCTTTCCCTCTGAACAGTGTCTGCAGTGATATTTAGTCTCGGGCCATCGTCATACCTGTTCCAGGGCCCGGGTAATCTCTAATCGAGAAGCTCGTACCGAGGGATACAGACTTCCAATCAGCACAGCAACAAGAGCGAGAATCAAGGCCTGAACGATCGCGCCATAAGGTATGATGAAGGGAATAAAGAAACCAGCAAGACTAGTGCTGTTAGTAGCTCCCTTCAACAGCAATAGTCCACCAGGCACAGCTAGTAGGAACCCGAAGAAGCCGAGAAACGTTCCCTCGCCAAGAAATAATCCAGTAATCTGCAGCCTGCTCACACCCTGCGATCGCAAGAGTCCTATCTCCCTCCTCCGGTCTGACACGCTCATGATCATGGTTGCGCCGATGCCGAGACTCGCTATCAACAATGCGAAATAGAGAATCAGCAATATCAATGCAAAAATCCTGTTGATCGTACCATTCACAAGTGACAGGAGTTCGCCGAGCGTTAATGAGTTCTCGCCGAAGTTGTACTGTGGGAACATTGTCGTGATGTCTCGAGCGACGCCTGCAGCCTGAGACTTGTATTGTGACCTGAGGTCCACTAGGAAGAGCGGGGCCGTGTCGCTCCCTGCAAAGTACTCTCGTTGGGAGGCGAACGATACCACCACCGAATCACTTGCAAAGTGTTCTCCGAACTGGATATACTGTAGAACTGGACCGGTGAAAACTCCTGCAACCGTAAAGGGTACAGTGGAGTTGGTGTTGTTAACTGTCGAGTTTCTTGTCAGAATCGAGAGCTGGTCTCCTACGACGACACCAAGCTTGGATGCTAAGGAATCTGGAATCAGAAGCGATCGGTTATCGGCAACGAGCCGAGAGTAGACTTGGGAAACGGTCGGCGAGTTTACGAAAGTGTAGGAGATGATATTTGGGAAAACTGACGGGTCCACGGCGAGAATCCCGATACTGCTGTTTCCACTCTTTCCGAGTGCTTTCGCGGGATGGTCGCTGGGAGAGAGAGGTGTCGCACTAGCAACTTGCGTTATTCTTATGAGGTTGCTAGTGAAGCTAATCGGAATTGACTGATTCGCAACTAGTATGATGTCGGCCCCAAGCGCCTCTTGGATTCCCTGCTGGAGCGCCTCCTGGACGCCGCTCTGGATCCCCCCTATCATTATGGCGAAGCTGAGTGTTATCGCAATCATCCCAAATGATACCGTGCTGCGCAATAGTCTCCTTCTGCCGCTCCGCGACGCAACATACCGGACCGTTCTAGATGCGGGGAACACGAGCAACATGATTGCTCGGCCAGTTCTTCCGAAAAAGACCGCTCCGAGGAGGATGAGGCCGATTGGGACGAGTATCACGTCCAAGTAGGCGATGTGGAATGGTGTGAGTCGGAGCGACTCACTTGCTCCCAGCCCGAGCAAAACAATCCCCGTTAGACTGACTCCTGAGAGGGGTAGCTGTCTCCTCTCGTTCCTGGCTGAGGGTCTAATCGCCTGAATTATGTTTATTCTGCTCGCGGAGATTGCTGGATAAAGAGCTCCCGCGAAGACGGCCGAGAATCCAGCGACTAGACCGGTGATAGCAATGCTCGGAGTTAACTCGGCGACCGGGAGGCTTGGAACGTTGAACGTGGTCTCGAAGACTGATGTGAACAGTCGAGCTAGCCCAAGGCCGCCGAGTATTCCTGCGATTGTGCCCAGGGCTCCAATTAGAAGTCCCTCGGCAAGGAAGATTCTGAAAATCTGGCTTCGAGAACTGCCAACGGCACGCATTATTCCGATCTCATAGGTTCTCTCCATAACTGTCATGAATAGAGTGTTGAAAACGATGAAAGAGCAGACGACGAGCGAGATAGCGATCATGACATTCAATCCTATTTGGAAGCCAGCAGTCTGGGCGCTAATGCGCTGGACGGCCTCCGCCTTTGGAGCGCTCACATCGTAGAGCGGGAGCAATTTCTGAAGATCATTCTCGACCAGCAATGCCTTGGTGGAGTCGTAGAGGCTTGCGTAGATGTGAGTGATCTGTCCGCCTAAGCCAAGGTCCGATTGCAAGTCTGGTAGGTACATGTAGATAGATGAGCCGAGATTTCGAAGGGGATAGTTGATCCCTGCGACTCGCAGAGGTAACGGTTTGATGTTACCCTGTGATGTTAGAGTGAATATTTCGAAAGTTGAGTCGACGCTTAGTCCATACTTCTCAGCTAGTATGTTATCGACTACAGCCTCACCAAAAGAGACTCTTGACGATCCAGTGATGTTGAAGGTGGCATAGTCGAAATCAGTCTTCGGATCAACCCCTACCATGAAGAATGTAGTGTTGGACGCGGAATTGCCGATCGCTCCGAGCCAGTTGAGCCTTTGAGTGGCTTGCCGGACCAAAGGATCGCTCAACACTTTGCTGAGAGTCTGATTCGGGTAGAACGGAGCCTCGGTGCCGTAAGTCACTACTATGTCCGTTGCCCCCCAAAACTTGTTGATGTAATTGTCGAACTCGCCAAGGGCGCTGGCGGTTGCCATGTTGATTCCTACAAGAAGAGCGACACCAAGGAATACAGCCGCAATGGTAAGGATGGTACGGGCCCGACGTTTTGGAAGGCTTCGAGAGGCAATTTTCGCGGATAGCAATTCTTCCACCCGATAGTCTTAGTTGGGCTGGGATAACGAGCGTCCCGGTTCAGGCGGCAGGGGTTCTACTGCTCTGATGGTCCGCCGCTGTCCAATCAATGGCTCGCGGACTTTCTCCGTAATTCTCCCGTCCCTCATCTCGACGAGACGATCCGCTTTCTCAGCCACAACTGGATCGTGAGTTACCACCACGACCGAAGAACCCTCCTGCTTAGCCATACTGTGCATTAGCTGAACTACTTCGAAGCCTGTCTGAGTGTCAAGATCGCCGGTCGGCTCATCGGCAAGAACAATTCGCGGATGATTGGCGAGCGCCCTCGCAATAGCGACCCGCTGCTGTTCTCCCCCGCTCAACTCGTCCGGGAGATGATCCGTCCGGTCCTGAAGCCCCACTCGGCGCAGAAGCTCCATCGCCCGGTCTCTCGACTCTTTCCGTTTGACTCCCGACGTTATGAGTGGAAGCTCAACATTCTCTAACGCTGTTAGAACTGGAATGAGATTATGGAACTGGAATACGAAGCCTATCTTGTGCCGTCTCAGCTTCGTCAATTGTCCATCATTCATTCTGATTATGTCCTCACCATCCACCAGGGCCCTACCCGAACTGGGCTTGTCCAAGGTCCCGATTATGTTGAGAAGCGTTGTCTTACCTGATCCGGAAGGACCCATTATCACCATGAATTCGCTCTGCTGGATTTTCAGTGTGACACCGCGGAGTGCATTTACCGTGACCTTTCCTAGCCGGTAGCTCTTCTCTAGATTTTCTAGCTCTACAACGGCTGGAACTTGCAAGCGCGGTCTCCGAACAACCTTCTAGTGGTCAATTCTGAGCTATGAAACCTGCGTTCGGCGAACTTGGACGAAGCGCTTTAGACTAGGCCCGAATCGTCGATTCCCATGGCGCCGAGAATCGTTATTCTTGACATTGAGACTTCTTCTCTAGAAGCCGACGCCGGCATTGTACTAGGGGCAGGTCTCCTGCCGGAGACTGGCAAGAGCGAATACTTCGAGGCTAAGAGGACTGATCAGGAGAAGGCTCTGCTAGTCAAGCTTCTCAAGCGGTTGGAAGCATACGACGCGATCGTGACTTGGAGCGGTCGAGGCTTCGATACTCCCTTTCTCACAACTCGTCTCTTGAAGCATGGCTTGGACCCTCTTCCACTTCTGGGCAAGATGCAACTTGATCTGAACGAAGTCGTCAGGTCTCGTCTCCGTCTGACTTTCACCTACCTAGATCACGTCTGCGACTTCTTTGGGATTCACCGCGATAAGGGACCTATGGGATTAGAAGTTCCTCACTTGTTCGTGAAAGCCTTGGAAGGGGACGAGACAGCCTTGAAGTCGATCAAGGATCACTGCCTCGACGATCTCAAAGTCACCCGAGAGGTCTTCTTGAAGCTCAGACCGTTGTTGGAGAATCAGTTGTCCTAGAAGACGCCGAACGGTGTCTGGATCCCGACGAGCGCGTTCAGCAAGGCTAGTATTACTATGTAGATGCTGAATAGGCCGAGGCTGATTACAAGGTTCTTCTTCCAGTGCAGACTCCAAGCTATCCCAAAAGGAACCCCAACAGTAAAACCGATAACATGGGCAATGTACGCCACGCTTGGATCGTAGCCTGGTATCACGCTTGGAGCGTAGACGAGTGCGACGTTCAGGACGAAGTAGATTATCGCCACGAGTCCTTGGGGTGCGAGGAAGAGCCAACTAAACTTGAGAGGAGACATTAGCATCACGATAGCTGCGAGCGTGAAAATTGCCGCACTTGCCCCCAGCATGCCCGTGTCGGGGCCGTAGATTCCGATGATTGGTGGCAGTAGGAAGCTTGTGAATCCCCCCAGAAAGAAGACCAGGAGATGATTGTTCCGCCCGATCATCTTTTCCAAAGTGTTGCCGAAGACAAAGAGAAAAGGCAGATTGCCGAGCAGGTGCTCCCAGCTCGCGTGAACAAACAAAGCTGTGACGAGGGTCCAGACGCGTCCAGCATAGAGATTGTTGAGGCTAAAGACCAGATTCTGATCGGTCCAGTTTGGATCCTGCTGCCACGCGTAGAGGCTCGCTAACACGCAGCCCAACATCAGGAACCAGTTTACGCGCATGGACTATGGGACCGGGATAGAGAGGGAGGAGGGATGAGAGGTATTTCAGAAGTATCTAACTCGGGAACCGGAAAGACCGTTCTTGGCATTACTTGGAGTAGGATCGGGGAAATGGCTCCCGAGTGTCCCGCGAACGCTTGGACGAGGCTCCCAAAAAAAATGGGGTCTGAACGGCCTAAAGTCGACACTCTCTACGTTGATGTGAGAGTACAGTTGTGCGAGGTCGTAGACGCGCTCGTGGTCGTTGTGCTCTGCTGGGATATACCCGTACTAGACGTGCCGCTGATAGGGGCGAACGCGTTGCCCAGAACGTAAGCGGTCGCGCCAGCTCCGATCCCGACTAGAAGCACTAGGAGCAACACCGATCGTAGCGAGAAGCCACGAGATACAACTGGTTGAGTTTCTTGAAGCGACATTTTCATCTCTCACCTCCTCGAATATCGAGTGGTAGGCGAAGACCATGACGATTCTCCTAGGAATTCGGTTAAATGATGTCAACCAAGCATCGATTCGATTTCTTAGAATCTGAGCTTCAGCCAAGTTTCTAGCTTACAGCTTCGAAAGCAAACCGCGAAACCTGGCGGTGAAAAACGTTCGTGGCAGCCGTTATTGTGCGCATTTCGTCGTTAAACAATTAGTACAGACTTTTCCCTATCATTTGGACCAACACAGGTTTTCGAGTTATGGAGTGGCATGCCCTGTGTCCACACTCGACCGATCAGTAACCATCACTAGTTACGCGACCCGTAAGCCTCCTGACAGCGCAGTTGGCCTTAGGATTAGGGGATTGCAAAACAATGCTATTCAGCAATCTTGTCCACCTAAAGGCGCTCCTAATGGTTCTCACGGCCGCCGTAGGAACCATCGCAGGGGGCACGATGCTCAGCTCATACGTGAACGGCAGTAAAACCGGCCCCTCATTTCTCCTCACGATGAATCCTTCAACATCGTCACTCGAGCAAGGCGCGTCCCTTACCTCTACTATAAGCATCATCAGCGTCAACAGCTTCTCAGGAACAGTATCATTGTCCCTATTCTTTACAGGTTCAAAACTCCCCGCGTCAGTAAGCCCTTCCAGTGTGAGTGTCCCGGGCAACGGCACAGCAACGTCCACATTGACTGTCACCGCAACTAGTAACGTTGGAAGCTACAACATAGTTGTCATTGGGATCGCAACTAGTCACGGAAAGACCAACTATGCATCGACCACGTTGGAAGTCCAAGTCACCTCCAACCAAGACTTCACGATCACATCCTCTCCGTCGAGCATCCTCAACACTTTTGGAACCAGCAACACAGCGACCATCACGGTCACAAGCTTGAACAGCTACGCTGGGACCATCGGTCTGACAGTAACAGCGCCCTTCGGCTACATCTCTGTGACGGGCAGCCAAAACCCTCTGATACTATCGGCTGGCGGAACATCCTTCAGCACTCTCAACATAACCACCAGTCTCAGCACGAACCTCGGAACCTACAATATCACGGTAACTGGGACCGCTGGAGCACGAGTTCATTCAACCGTCATTAGCCTCACGGTGGTCGACCCCGTTGTACCGCCGCCCGTAATCGAATCCTTGAAGCTAAACAGTTACCAATTCACCAACAGCACGAATCTATCTCTTAATCTCCAAAACACTGGAAATACATCCGTGACATTGACGTCCTACGTGGTACGGGACTCATCTGGAGACACGTGGAGTCTTGGAAACTGGGCGGGACCCACGATAATACCTAATGGTTCTGGCACAGCAAGCATCCTGATTGGCACCAACTGCCCCGGTTGCGTCTACGGCGGAATACCTGGTTTGTTCTTCCAATTCACAGCAGGACAAACGTACACAGTCATCGTGACGACCACCAATAACAACCAATTCTCATTCACAGTAACCCGATAAAAAGCTGGATACAACTCCCAGTCGACTTTCTTATCCTCGCAAAGGTATCATGTGCCGCTCATCTGGACAGACCCAGATCGATTCTCTCATGAAGGTAGTGCTGCGATAGCATTGCCGTCCGTGCACTGTGCAGAACATCCGACCTCTGAGAATCTCCGGCAACACTCCCTCCTCGACCACGCTTGCCTCCCTCGACGGATCAGATAATGAGTTCGATCCTTGCTCAGAGAGCGGGTTGTCGAGAGGCTTGCTCATCCGTTGCTTCCGCAGCCATTCTATCTCACAACGGGCGCATTAAGCATAGCCCCGCTCACTCAATCCAGCTATAGCGGCTCGTTGACCGTATATCTCCACAGATTTCTGGGGAAATAAACTGGGCGAAAAGCGCCGGTGCTCAACTCTAGTAGCGCTGGTTTACGAGAAATTGACTATCCAGCATTTCAGAAGATGAGTCATAGAGGGAGTTGTCCAAAGGATGAGATTAGTTAAGCGAATTGGAAAACCTCTCGTCCGGTGGATCGCGTTGCTGGAGATCTAAGCTCCAACTCGCATGATTACCTACGGGTGGGGTTAGCTATGGATTCTCGGGAGTGATTCTGGCTCTGACTCATTTGACTGTGCCCATTGCTCCTTTTTTCGAGCCCGATCTCGCTAAATTGAGCCCATTTCCCATCAATCGACCGAACTTCTTTTATGGCGACACTTGCGCGAGCCGGTATCGAGGATTATCATATGCCTAAGAAACCCAAACAAGCTAAGAAGTCTAAACCGAAGAAAGCTAAGGTTGATCCTGTTCCGAAGGGCTTCCACACAGTAACTCCTTACCTGGCAATTAGTGGGGCCGCTGCGGCCATCGATTGGTACAAGAAAGCCTTTGGAGCGAAGGAGCTCGCGCGTCAACCCACACCCGATGGAAAACTGATGCATGCTCGGATCAGGATCGGAGATTCAATTGTGATGATGTCCGACGTGTTCCCAGGTGCTAATGCGCAAGCAGCGGACGTTCTTGGTAACAGCCCAGTCACTCTGCATGTCTATGTGAAAAACGTTGACAAGTTCTGGCATCAAGCTGTCGATGCCGGTGCCAAGGTGACGATGCCGTTGGACAATCAGTTCTGGGGTGAACGCTATGGTCAGCTTACCGACCCGTTTGGTCACCATTGGTCATTGTCAGAACAGATCAAAATGAGCAAGGCAGAGAGGGATGAGAAACAGAAGCAGGCAATGTCAATGTTCTCTCAGGGACAGCACCCGGAAGCACCAGAGCAGACTACGCCGGCTCAATAGCTACGTAAGTAGTCTCTTCCAGAGAAAGTGGGCCCTAGTTTCAAACCCCAGTTTTCCATACAATTCTATAGCCGCGATCTCCACGGCTGGAACGGATAAGGTCACGAGATCTATCTCTTTCTGTTTGAACGCTCCGAATAATGCTGTCAGCAACGATGTGGCGATTCCCCGCCGCCTGTAATCTTCGTCTACCCCGAGCGTCTCAATTGACGCTACCTTTCTAGATTTCCATTTGTCGAGAGTTTCCGCTGGAGGACTCGATTCTCTTCCACATACGAATCCAACGATCTTCTTGTTGAACTCAGCTACAAAGAAGAATTCTGGATTTGCGGAATGAAATCCCTCAATGTCAGCCCTTGTCGTTGTTGCGTCCCAAGAACCGTATCTTTCCGCTAATACTAGAACCTGGTCAAGGTCACTGACTTGGAATTTCCTAACTCTCGTTTTGACGGCTGTTCTTTCCCTCACGTTTCGTTGCTGTATAGTCAAAGATTTGGCCCCTGTGCCCCCTTTTGGGGCATTGTCATATCCTCACAACCACCATGCTCCGGTCATCTCGGTACTGCCGGGCTCGCCTTCCAATCTCTCCAAGAGCATATTCAACTATCCTCCTAGGCTCTTTCTGCCTCGCTACCGCTTCCAATACCTCGTCCTGGTTCAGCACCGCAGTAACCCCATCAGTTGCCAGGATGAGGTGGTCTCCTGTCCTGATTTCTTCGTTGTAGACTGTTGCTCCTTCAAAGTATTCTCCGATTGTGTTGGTCAGGAAGCCTTCTCGGTTCTGGGGTGCTGTTTTCAATATCATCGCGTTGTCTCGGATTAGGAAACCGTAGCTGTCTCCCGCATGAGCAATCCTGACCTTTCCGTCGGCCAAGTGTGCTGCGGTGAGTGTACTAGACCCGATTCCAGGGCTCTTCTTCTTTTCTTCCAAAACTATCCTGTTGACTTGCGGGATTGTCTCTGCCAAGTCGCCTTTGAACATCAACCTGAGGCTGCTAATGGCAAGTCGGCTTGCAGGTCCTCCGCCGTAGGGCATTGTTACCCCGTCAGCTACGGCATACAGTCCTAATCTGTCCTCAACCAGAATAGTGTCTTCGTTCTCCTTGTGGTCTTCACCTTTGATGGAGGCCCCGTAAGAGACGGTTCTTGGAGTAAGCAACATTCGGACGCTACGCTGTTGTCAGTCGGATAAAAAAACGGTATTGGGAGTTTGACTTGTGGGCGTGTTACTTTTTGGCGTAGATTTTGCCGCTGCTTTCGCCGGTGGACATGTTGCCTTGCCCTTCGACCCAGCCGGTCGAATTGTTAAGCCAGGCTAGTTTGGGTGACTGGGTCATGAAGTGTAGTTCTCCTTCCCAGGTGCCGGTCTGCGGACCGCTCATGCGGCCTTGGCCGCCTCCCCAGACTACGATCATGTCTCCGTCTTTGGTGTTGTGGATGGATTTTAGCTGCCAGTCATTGGTTCCGTCCGTCTTGAGGCTGACACTGACTGTATCGATGTGTCCAGCGTGGTATTTGCCGCTGACTTCTCCGTGATCATTCATCTCTAATTGAACGCCGTTGGGACCGATGTCCTTGATGGTAGTGCTGTTGTTCTTAGCCTTGAACTCGAATAGAAGTTCGCCCTTCGTTTTTTGTGTTTGAGCTTGCATGATTCTTGTTCAAACCTGCGACCTTTGTCGAGGCTATAAGAACGTTCCCGGCTGAGACCCATACAAAAGTCAGAAAAGACGCCGATGATTCACATTCTCATCACGTATTCGAGACCAGAGGTTAGTTGCACTCGGGTCCATCCAAAAAATCGTATGTAGAATTTCAAAATCGCGAAAAAAAACAAGCATTCTTTTTTCAAAAAATTTGTTTTTCCCGATCTCGCGCGCCCCCGGACCATTATCGTCATCAGTCGCCTCATGCGCCCGTGTAGAAACCTGACTTCCATACTATGCCATTATCGAACCCGCGTCGCTACTTCTTCCAGACCTCTCCTCCAGTGTAAGGGTCCAGAAAGTTCAGCTCTGTATCCAAGACCTGCTGGTAGACCTTTCCAGCCTCGGTCCGTCCATAGTATGTGACTCGGCCGTCTATCGTTGCGGTGACCAAGGACGTTCTTGTCAAAATGCCTGCAGGTCCGAGAAGGCGATCGAAGGCTCTATCGTCTCCGCCGAAGGGTCCATTCAAGAGGGTGCTTTTTGCGCATTTGTCAGCAAAGAGCTCTATCATCTTCAATACGGTAAGTCTCTTCTCCGCTTCTTTCTTGGTGTCGGGAGACAGCGGCAACGGCTATCGGCCGAGTTTTTCAGCTAGAGCTTGGAGTCGGGCGTATCTTTCGCGTAGTCTTAGTAGGTTGTAGATGGAGATTACGGAGAGTGCGAAGAGGACGAAGGTTAAGGCTGTCTCGAAGAGACCGGGTACTGGCCCGGGGCCAAACCTCGGAGGGAAGAGGATTATTCTCACCAGCGAGGCAACAGCGAGGAAGAGCGCGAAGACGGCGATGAGAGCATTAGTCGTGATGATGCTCAGGAGATCCGCCGCCATTCGTTGAGTGTCCTCCTTCAACGCGGCGAGTAGTTCCTTTAGGATGGGATCGTCGATAGAAGACATGGTTCTAGACTAGGTCTCCTTGTGAAAGAGACCAATAGTGAACTGCGAGTTTTTGAGGATTTAAGCAGATTCCTAGGAGAACAACCATCTTCATCTCATTAAGACCGTATGTCGAGGAAAATGTCACAAACAGAAACGCAACCAGCAGCAAGAAAGAGCTTCTCAACACGCTCACTGCTACTAGTCATTCTACTCGTAGGACTCGGTGCCGGCACAGCCGCGTACGTTCTCGCTAGCGCATCTGCCGCCGCTAACACTGCATCGAACCAAAATGGTCTCAACACTTACAATGGACAGTGGCCTGGCTTGAGGGGGGCCGGGCCACTCGGCTGGGAGACGCGAGACAATGGGAGCTTCACATCGTTCAGAGCTGCAAGCACCATTACAAATGTAACAGTCACCGGCTTCAACATCGTCGACAGCAGCCACCTTACGGTGACTCTATCGTACCAAGGAACAGGAACCACGCCAGCAGCAACAATCGTCGTCGTAGCGCCAGGCCTCAGCGGCAGCAACACAATCTCAGCAGGATGGAGCAGCCCAACAACCGTAAGCGTCCACGTAATCGGCTCCGCCAGCCTCTCGTCGAGTGCAACCTGCCTACGAGTGTTGGTTGTGCCTCTCACAGGAGCATAGGAGATTGACTCCGCGTCAATCAAACCCCCTGTTTTTTTACCGATCTCCTAATGAAGTGTGGCAAGGGATGAATGAATAGGGTTCTCTTCCTGATATCGGCTAATCGACTGACGGACTGTTAGTGGTGTACCGTCTTTACTCGTCCCCAGCCAGGTCCCTCTGACTTGAGACCTGATATTCCGAAGCTCCAGGAAATCTTAGGTGTAACCCGAAGATACTTGCCGGGGCCAAAACTACCTTGATGATCTAAGACCTCGGCTGTACCATATACTTTGATTGCCCTTGGTTTCCAAGGATCGATAGACTCCAGGTCGTCAATTGTCAGTGCAACAAACTTGTTCCCGTTCTTCACGTTATGGTATTTCAGCGTCCGGTGGAAAATATCTTGGCTGTGGCTTCCTACCCAGAAGTATCTTCCATCGAATTCAAACCCGACGGGCACAACATCAGGCTGGCCCTTACCGGACACTGTGGCGCGCCTAGTCAAACGTTGAGATTTCAAATATTGAGTTTCAGCTTCAGAGAACGTACAATAGCCCTTCTACGCCCTTTTCGGTTCGAGTCTGGATATATTGACTACTCTTGACTATTGACCAAATCTCTTCATCATGAGAGAATCTTCGCAGGAATGCGATGTCAGACTCAGTGGTCTTGATTGTTTTCTCCTTTAAAACAGAACAGGACCGGACTAATTGCATCTCTCTCGATGAGGGCCCTCTCCATTGCGCTCAGAGAGCGAGCGAAAGCCATCTCGGTATCGGTTGACGGGATTCGCATGTCCATTATGATGTCCCAGAAAATGTAGGGCTCCCATGAAAAGTGCTTCAGGTCGAACAGCCTTTTCAGGGGTCTATACATGTCCTCGAACCGGTTGAGATGCTCCTTTCTTGCGGGTGCTAGCCATTCTTCCCTGACTTGATTCACTGAAGCCTTGAGATCATTAGAAAGCTTCTTGTCGGATCTGAACCAGCGCGCCTGTTCCAAGATTCTTCGAATATGGTAGAACCAAGCGGCTGAGCGACGATCGAATTTATCGTAAGCGTACTCGACACAGATTACTCGTCCCTTCGGACCAAGAAGGCTCTGAACCTTTTCGAGAACCTTGCCAGGATGAGGAATATGATGCAGAGAGCGGTTGAAGACCACGAAATCAAACTTCCTGTCTGCGCTCTTCCAGACACCAAAGTCCGAAACCTCGTATTCCAGCCTTCCACGTTCAGAATTGTAAGGATCAGTGTTCATCGCTTGCTTTGCAATCTTGACCGTCTCTGCATTGACATCGATGCCAAGCAAGTGGTGGCCTCTCCGCGCCAGTTCTAGGCTGAGGTAACCTCTTCCACAGCCCACCTCGAGTATCCTTTGTTTATGGCCTGGGACAAGCCTGTTAACGAGACGGAACATCTCCCCAAAAGTCAGCTCTGCAAGGTAGGGCTGCCTCCAGGGGCTTCCCTGCATGGAGGGCCAGCTCTTTAGTTGACGAAGGTCTGGGGTAAAGCCCAAAGGTGGACGAGTACTTACCACGATGTTCCTGGATCGAGTGTAATTGACCAGAATGAAAAACTTGCATTGAGATCTTTGTTCTACGCCAGAGCATCATTGTATAAAGCGTCGAGGGTAGAGAACGTCTCTTCAGGTGTGGAAGGGCTCACAGGGAGAATTTCTTCCGCAATAGACCTCTCAAGTATCTGCCTAATACAGTAGCGGAGCTTCGTAGGATTCATACCGGCTTCAACATACCACATGGGATGATCCATGTTCACATAGACGGTTCGGACGCCACTCTTGTCAGTTTCAACATATGCCTGGCCCCGGTCTCCACCATGTGCAACATCGAAGGCGAGAATCTGGTCCTTGAGATGGATAATACTCCGGGTGACTTCCCGACTATGTCTCTTTCCCTTTCTGTGCTTCCTCTCTCCGAGAACGATCTCCTTCCTAGTCTTGCCCGGTACCACGTTAATCTTCGGAGTGACTCTTGGAGTTAGCATTGCCTTTGAGAGGATCTGAACGTTTCTTCGAAGACTTCGACGAAGCCTCTCAGCAATCTCTCGATTGAGATACTGGATACTTCTTAGCTCCCTTCTGCTAGCTGTCTGTCTCAGAAACTTGTAGACCCTGTTCCTAACGAAGCCTCGCATTGCTTTCTCGAAAACGCGCCACTGGGCGCTGTCATGTTCGAACTCGTTTCCTCCGGGGAGGCGTCGAAGGAAGTCAGCGTTGACCCATCCCTGGATGCGTGACAAGCCGTGAGTCCGGTACTGGTCCAAACCGAAGAACTGGTGCTGGAGACAGGTGATGTGTTTCTGCTGGACGCTTATTCCTGCCTCGGATATTCCAGCTCTGACCTTTGATATCGGCATTATCATGATCTCCCCCGTTATTCTCCCGTATTCAGTGGCGATGCTGACTGGGAGCAACGTCGAACCTCTCAACTCCTCAGGTTTTACCTGTTCTCCATTGACCGAGACTTCGAAGGGTCCGTAGCCTCGGAGGGCGAGAACATTGGCCCGTGCTAGTAGAGCTCTCCGGACGTCTACGGGATCAGGTTTCTTGGTTAGTGAGCGTATTCGAATTCTCAAACCATCATGATCCAGAGGTGCTTGGATGAGCCGGAGTGGTCTCCATGTCGATTGGTCTGTAGCGTCCCAGTGTTTGTCGATTAGGTTCTCCGTCAGAGTAATCGTGCGGTCGAATCGGCCTTTGTGGACTTGAAGCTCCAAATCTTTACCCACTGTAAGCCAGGCTAGGCTCCCCATGCCGTACGATTCTCGTATCGGACGCTTGTACTTGCTTGAGAAGCCTTCGTCAGTTAACTTCCCCTTGGTGAGGAACTCTCGCAGACCACTGAGGTCCATGCCGTTCCCCCATTCCTCATATTCGATGGTAGAGCCGCTCTCTGGAATCATGATTTCGACCTTGGTGGCTTCGCCCCACATCCAAGAGTTGACCACGAGCTCTACGAAAAACTGGGCCGCGTCAGTGTACTGGCGTCCCAAGGTTTTGATGATGCTCTTGTGAGTGGAGACCCGAAGCTCATCATCCACCATAGAATGGACCGATCTAGCAGGATGAGCGCGTCTCCTAGAGGCCAACGCTGGAATCTCTTGTCGCATGGAATCTCGGCCGGATAATGGAATGATGTAACCCATCTCGACAAAGCGCGGGAATCAAAGAAAACTGAACAACTTACCGGTCAAGAATCTATTTCGATGCGCCAGCCGTTCTGGCTAGCGCTCAGACCCACAAATTACCGCGTTCTATCTTGATCCCGTAATTTGCGACGAGTTCACACATTTCTTTGTACATCCTCTCAGAGGAAGCAACAACATATTCTACAGTAGTCGGGACGAACCCACACATCTTCTCGACGAGCTCCTTGAAATCCTTCGGTTCCTTGTCTAAATCGAAGACGATCTTCCAGAACCAGCTAGTCGTGGTCACATATCTCCGGTTCAAGAGAAGGACTATCCTCGCAGCATCCTCCGCGAGCACGCGCCCTCTCGACAATACTCCGACCTTGTCGTCTATCACTATGGCGTTTCTCATAACCGCCATAGACTCGGTCATCATCATGAACGACTTTCGAATCGCTTCAACAGAACCCGCTTTGTCATTCTTCGCGACCGCGTCATCGAGCTTTCTGAACCATCCGTCCCGCTCGTAAAGAGCAATTCTGTTTCTATACTGGTCCGCCTCCCAAGGCCAGTTGTCAGTTAATCGTTCGGCGGCATCCAGAATGTCTGAAGCCTTGAAATATTCAATCTGTATGATGAGTCCACGATGAAGATAGTACTTCATCGGAATCTCAGCTTGATCACGAACTACAACAATTAACTCCAAGTCGGAATAAGGACGGTCAAGTTTCTTTGATGTTGAGCCACAGACATAAACCGCTAGTATATCGGGCCCGTATTTTTCGACGACACGGACTGAAATTTGGCGTGCGATCCTCATTCGGTCTTCGTGGGTAAACTTTCGTAGTTTAGGGATCAAAATGGACCAATCCTTCTTGTCGGATGATTCTGCTCGGCGTGGCTTTCATAAGTACGGTTCTCTTGCCTTGACCTATTCTTTGTGAGGAAGGCAGCGTGGTAGAGACTGAGACAGTTCATCGCGAAGCATCGACACCGGAGACTCGGAGGAACAAGCTGAACGAGCTTTCTGGAAGGGACTGGATTAAGTTCACAAAGTCATGGTTTGTCCATCGGCCCGAGCCTCGAGGAAAGCGGAAGATCCGACATCCGGCCTCATTTCCGGAATCCCTAGTCAAAGACTTCATTTCTTTTTTCACCAAGAAAGGCGAGCTCGTGGTTGATCCTTTCGTCGGAACCGGAAGCACCTTAGTAGCCGCACTAGAGACAGGTCGCCCGGGAATAGGATTTGAGATTGTCAAAAGGTACGCCGACATATCGAGAGAACGGGTCAAAGAGGCCCTGACTCGGAACAGGGCACGTGAGGAAGCGATGGAGGACGGATCGTCTTGGGCCAAGATCCTTACAGCCGACTCGACAAGACTATCCAAGATCTGGAGAGAGAAAGGTTTCCCTCCGCCCGACTATTGCATTACGTCGCCTCCCTATTGGAATCAGCTGAGGAAGAGTCACATGCGGCAGAAGAGTCGCATGGAAAAAGGCCTAGACACGGCCTATAGCGATGATCCTGATGAGATTGGCAACATAGAAGATTATCACGATTTCTTGGGTGCTTTGAAACGTGCCTTCGATGAAGTCTACAAAGTCATGAGACCGAAGGGCTACCTGACGATTATTACGAACAATGTTTTCAGTGATGGAAGAATGTATCCGCTCGCGTTCGATACAGTCTCAACTCTTTCCCAAGAACCGTTCGCTTGGACTCCGAAGGATGAGAAGGTGTGGTGTCAGGATGACAAGGCCCTTCTCCCGTTAGGAGTCTTCAACGCCTGGGTGGGGAATAGACATCACCAGTACTGCTTGATCTTCAGGAAAGAGGGATAGGCGACGACCGCCCCTAGCATGAATATGTTAAAGAAGGGGTAAATATACGCGGAAATTAATACAAACTTGTAATGACTCCCGGCAGCTACGTTGTCGAAGTCATCGTCGAGAATAAGCCGCTAGCCCGAGACCCTGAAGGAGAGACGATACACCAGAATCTCATCCTGAAAGGCGGCTACAAACAAGTGACTAGTGTCCGCGCAGGCAAACTCCTACGGATGAACGTCGAAGCCAACAGTCCGGAAGATGCACGCGCGATAGTCCGCAAGCTCTCCGATGACCTACGAATCTACAACCCAGCAGCTCACACAATCCAAGTCAGAACGGTAGGATAACCTAGTAATGGTAAAGGTCGCAGTAATCCAATACCCGGGAAGCAACTGCGACCTAGACGCCCTAGAAATTCTCCGAGGAGTTGTCAAGGCAAGGACAGATCTTGTCTGGCACAAAGATTTGGAACATGATGACTATGATGCATATGTTCTTCCCGGGGGATTCAGCTACGGCGACTATCTCCGGGCTGGTGCAATTGCTGCCACGAGTCCAAGCCTCAGAATTGTCAAGGAGGCCGCTGAGGGTGGCAAACCGGTTCTGGGAATTTGCAATGGCTTCCAAATCCTAGTAGAGGCTGGACTTTTGCCGGGAGCAGTATTACGCAATAGCACGCTTCGCTTCGTCTGCACATGGACTAGATTGAGAGTCGAAACCACCCGCACACCCTTCACGAGTAAGGCCGAGAGAGGACAGGTGCTAGAAATTCCCGTAGCGCATAATGAGGGACGCTACTATCTGGACAAGGAACAAATCCCGGAGCTAGAGAAAAACCAGCAGATCGTCTTCAGGTATGTGAATGAAGAGAAAGAACCGACGGAAGACGCTAATCCTAACGGGTCAGTCGACAACATCGCTGGCATATCCAATCAGAAGGGCAATGTCATGGGCCTGATGCCGCATCCTGAAAGAGCCTCGTTACAAGAGCTCTCACCAGACAACCAAACAGATGGTCGACTCATTTTCGACTCTATGATGAGAACGCTAAACGGGTAAAGAGCGTAAGATGAGAAGTCTATGTTCAAGATTCAATGCTTTACCCGCGGAAAACAAAGATCCCTCAGCTGAATCAGACACGCATTCTCCTCCACCATCAGTGTTTGGGATTATTGTTGTAGGATTGCTCGCTGGATTAGTCGTTGGCCTGCTGGCCGGCCCAAACTTCACTCTGCAGGGGTTCTTCCTCGGTTTTGCGGGAGGAGCATTGATAACCGCGGGTCTCTACTTCTACACTGCGGGAAGGAGCCGACCTGCAAGATGAGCGAGCCCGCCCGTTCCAAGCGTAGAATAGCCCTCGGGGTCTTCGCCATAATCATGGGATGTGTATCGTTGGTTGGGTTGTCTAGCACCAGCTACTACTTCGGCCTCGGCATCTTTGGTGGAGCGTACGGCGCAGTTATGATAGCCCTCGGGGTGGCCCTTATCGCAAAGAAGGAGACGGTCACCGGATGACCGGCTCGAAAGATGATAGCCGGAGGCCGAGTCCGATTCCGCGTGCGGTCCTTGCTGGACTTATTGCTGGAATTGCAGCGGGAATCGTGAGCTTCTACGTCGTCGGCCCAGTGGGATTGATAATAGGGTTCATTGCGGGAGCAATAGTGGGCTCGCGAACAGTTCTCCTGACGAACAAAGCAAGAGAACAGGACCAATGACCATCGTCCAGGTTCAGAAACCGAACCTGACGGACGAGGAGATTCGCTTCGCGGTCAAGAAGCTCGGGCGTGAGCCCAATGAGGTCGAGTGGGCCATGCTCGAGGCGCAGTGGAGCGAGCACTGCAGCTACAAGTCGAGCAAGCCACTGCTTAGACTTCTGCCCAGCAAGGGACCTCGAGTAATCGTAGGACCCGGGTCTGACGCTGGAGTCATTGATGTTGGAAATGGGTGGGTCATTACGCTTCACATTGAATCTCACAATCATCCGAGCGCAATCGATCCTTACGGTGGTGCGGCCACCGGTGTAGGAGGTGTCGTCAGGGATATCCTCTCACTAGGGACCCGTCCCATTGCGCTACTCGATCCCCTTCGATTTGGTAGCATAGAAACCAGCCACAGTCGCTGGCTCTTCGACAATGTGGTTCGCGGAATCGGCTCTTATGGGAACTGCATCGGAGTGCCAACGGTCGGAGGCGAAGTCGAGTTTGACCACTCCTTCGAGCGAAACTGTCTCGTGGATGTTGTCTGTCTCGGCCTCGGCCGCAGGGACAAGCTCGTTCTCGGCAGACCTAGTCGACCAGGGGACCTAGTGTATATTGTGGGAGGAAGCACCGGACGCGATGGGATTCAAGGTGCCAGTTTCGCTAGCAGAACTCTAACAGAAAGATCTGATTGCGAAAGATCTGCAGTCCAGGTTCCAGATCCATTCACCAAGAAGCTGATCATCGAAGCAATCCTAGAAGCCGTCGATGCAGGCATTGTTCAGGGAATGAAAGACCTCGGAGGTGGAGGCCTGGCTTGTGGACTCTCGGAGATGGCCTCGAAGGCTGGGATGGGCATGGAGATCAACCTCGACAATGTTCGGACCCGCGAGCCCGGCATGCGCCCAGGTGAGATCCTGATCAGTGAATCCCAGGAACGCATGATTGTTGTTGTTAAGCCCAAGGATGAAGGGAAGCTCACGCGGATTCTGGATAAATGGGAACTCGGCTACTCACGCATCGGCCATCTCACAAAAGACGGAATACTCCGCATAAGACACCAAAACCGCTTGGTTGCTGAGGCGCCTGCCAAGTTTGTCGCGGAAGCACCCTTGTCTCCGCGGTCCAGCAGAAAGCCCTCCTACATTGACGAATTAGCCGACGCTCCTGAACCTACGATTCCGGAGGACCTCAACGCTACTCTGTTAGCGCTTCTTGGTAGCCCGAACATTTGCAGTCGAGCATGGATCTACCGCCAGTACGATTTCGAAGTAGGACTTCGAACAATCATCAAACCGGGACAAGCAGACAGCGCCATCCTAAGACTTCCCAACAGCAGAACACTCGCAGTTACGACCGATGGCAACAGCAAACAAGCCTTCTTGGACCCGTATTGGGGAACGGTTGGACTTCTCAGCGAAGCTTTCTCCAACCTCGTCGCTACGGGGGCTGAGCCAATCGCCGTTGTCGACCACCTTCAATATGGCAATCCTGGCAACTCAGAGGTCTACTGGACCTTCAAGGAAGCAATTCGGGCTATCCGAGACTATCTCAAGGCTACGCGGGTCCCGTGCGTTGGAGGAAAGGTCAGTTTCTACAACGAAGACGCTCAGACCAGGACTGCGATCAAACCTTCACCTGTAATTGCAGCCTTAGGACTCCGAAATGCCAGAGCACCGAAGGTTATCTCGGCTCTCGCCAAGGAAGGAGATGATCTACTGACCGTTGGAACAACCTTCCGAGAACTCGGCGGAAGCGAGTACTATGAGAGCGTTCGGGGACTAGTTGGTGGACGGGTCCCGAAGGTCAATCTGAAAACAGAGAGACAACTCCTCCGAACTGTCACGAAAATTATTGAAAGCGGAGTGGTCGAAGCCGCTCACGACATATCGAAAGGGGGACTGGCGGTAAGTCTGGCAGAAATGGCCATCCAAGGCCAGAAAGGATTCACAGTAAATCTAGACAATGTGCCAGCCAAGACCACAAGCCTCGCTCAATTGCTATTTTCTGAGTCGAAGCCGAGATTCGTTCTAGAATCACGAGCGAAGAATACGACGCGCATACTTCAGAGACTGAGAGCGGTCAGAATCAAAGCAGCGAAGATCGGGAGAGTCCAAGGAAATAGAATAGAATTCGAATCCAGCAGAGAACCTCTCATCGCGGTCCCGGTTGCCTCAGGTGCCGAAGCTTGGTCCAAGACCCTTTCCAAGACAATGGAAGCTGCCCCATGACTATCGACGACACTGGTTTGTTTTAGATGATCGTGTCAAGAAAGAGCTATACACGGCCTGAAATTGATACAGGTTTGTAATTGAACCTGAGGGGCTTCAATAACGATCCCATTGTCAGAGCGAAGAGTCGTGTCCTCGCTCGCCCCGAGCTAATCCAGACTCCACAAATCGACCTCGAAGGTGAAGGCCACACCGTAAAGGAACAGTGTGGAGTCATTGGAATCTATTCGTTAAAGAACGAGCCGGTCGCCGAACGCATCGTCAAAGGACTCTCAGCCCTCCAACACAGAGGCCAAGAATCCTGGGGCCTGGCCACGCCTAACGAGCCTATAATCAAAGGCCTCGGACTAATCGGCATAGGGGCGGCATCCAATGCCCGGAAGATTCTGCGCCTAGAGAGTAACCGAGGCATAGGCCACACTCGCTATTCCACACGGGGACGAACAAACCTCGAGAACGCTCATCCATTGGATATTCATGGGGAGTTTGCTATCGCCCAGAACGGGACCATCGCCAACACGGAAGACTTGGAGCCTCTGGTAAAAAGCGAGTTCCCGATCATAGACTCAAACTCGGACACCAAGCTGGCAGGATACAGGCTCCTACAGCACTATCGTCGAGAACATGACTGGACACGAGCCTTCACCCGGCTGGCCAAGGAAATCAGCGGGTCCTACAGCTTCGTCATTGTCACACAGGAGGGCGAGGTGCTCGCCGCCAGGGACGAGTCAGGTTTTCGCCCACTATGTCTAGGCTGGGATGAAGAGACTCGAACGAATCTTGTTGCCTCTGAGAGCTGTGCTCTGACGGCACTTCATGCCGAGCTTGTCCGGGACGTTCAGCCGGGCGAGCTCGTCCGTTTCAACCAGGATGGTGTAACAGTCACAGAGTTTGCAGAGTCTCCCCATCATCACTGCGCGTTTGAATACACCTACTTTGCGCATCCTAGCAGCAAGATCGAAGACCACTACGTCTACGAAGCACGACGACAACTAGGGAGAGTTCTTGCTCGGAAATATCCCTTCAAGGCAGACGTAGTGATACCAGTCCCCGACTCTGCCCGGCCAGCCGCTCTAGGGTACTCAGAGGAGAGTGGGATACCTCTGGAAGAGGGGTTGATGAAAGACCGGTATCGGAGGAAGGGGAGTCTAAGGAGCTTCATCGAGCCTACGGATGAGAGCCGGGAAGAGATCGTCAGAGAGATCATAACCATCAGACCCGTAGTCGATGGGAAGAACGTCATCGTGGTCGACGACAGCATAGTACGGGGGACCAGCAGCAAGAACATCGTACGAGCGCTGCGCGACGCAGGCGCCAAGAAGGTCTACATGGTCGTAACCTTTCCACCCATACGCCACCCATGCTACATGGGCATCGATTTTCCCACACGCGGCGAGCTTCTGGCGACCAAGGTCGACGGCGATACAATGTCGATTCCAGAATTAAACAGAATGGTTGCCAATGAGATCGGCGTCGACGGTCTCGGCTACAACGACATCGAAGGACTGAGCAAAGGAATCGGACTCAACCAGAACGAAATGTGCTTCGCCTGCGTAACAGGCGAGTATCTCGGATTGAAGAAGAACCCCGTACTCCGGACCCGGGAAGAAATGAAGGCCTAACAATCGACCCGGCCCGAGTCCATATGAAGATCCTCATCGTCGGAAGCGGCGGCCGAGAACACGCACTCACCTGGGCCCTGTCGAAGGACCCGAACGTCAAGCAGATCTACGCAGCCCCTGGCAATCCAGGCATCGCAGAAATCGCCACCTGCGTTCCAACCGCCTCGAACAACAATGACGAGCTCGCCTCGTTTGCATCAAAGCACAGAATCGACCTGACTGTCGTCGGACCTGAGGCTTCATTGGGCGCAGGAATAGTCGACGCGTTCAGAAAACAGAATCTCGCGATTTTTGGGCCCGACAGGCAAGCAGCTCGTATTGAAACATCAAAGAGCTTCGCTAAAGAGCTCTGCACCAGATACGCCCTACCAACGCCGCGCTGGGAGACCTTCACAAGCAAGTCAAGAGCAATTAGAGCTCTTGACGAGCTCGGCCCCCCATGGGTGATCAAAGCAGACGGACTCGCAGCGGGCAAAGGAACGACCGTCACTAAGGACCGGTTCGAAGCTGAGGCGGCGATTCAGAGGGAATTAGTACGAGATCCAAAGAGAATCGTGATGGAGGAGTTCATCGACGGATGGGAGGCAAGCTTCACGGCAACCGTTTCGGCAGTTCGGGTCCAATGGTTAGCACCTGTCTTTCAGGACTACAAGCCAGCCTTTGATGGCGATTCTGGACCAAACACCGGAGGTATGGGTGTCTATACTCCAGTCCCCTCCGTGACCCAATCGCTCGTCGAGAAGGTAAGGAAGAAGATTCTGGACCCTGTAGCGGCGGCGCTAGCGAAGGAGGGTGCTCCTTTCCAAGGAGTTCTATACCTGAATGTCATCGTCAAGCATGGGACCGAAGACCCCTACGTGTTAGAGTTCAACGCACGATTAGGAGATCCTGAAGCTCAGGGAATGATGCCACTAATCAAACGCGGACTCTTCGCTCACCTGAACGCTGTTGCAGCAGACTCAAAGAGGCCACCAATACCAGAATGCTCCCAATCCGCGTCTGTCGTAGTTGTCCTCGCGTCCAAGGGATATCCAGAAAATCCCTCGACTGGAGATCCGATCACTCTTCGCCCATTAACTCACAGCAGCATTGTCATATTTCACGCGGGAACAGCCAGAAACCCGACTGGGCAACTCGTAACCGCGGGCGGGCGCGTCCTGAACGTGGCCGCAACCGGACCCGACATCGAATCAGCCCGGAAAGATGCCTATTCAGTGATCGGGAACGCGATACAGTTTCCAGGAATGCAGTATCGATCTGACATCGGGAGCGGCCAAATACGACGCAGACAACTAGACCCAATCAAAACGTGACCCACGGTGCAAGACTGCATATTCTGTAAGATCGTGAGAAAAGAACTGTCCTCTTACTTGATCTTTGAAGACGAGAATTTCATCGCGTTCCTCGACATTCGACCACTAAACCCCGGACACACGCTGGTTTCACCGAAGAAGCATCATCGCTGGGTCTGGGATGTCCCAGAGGTTGGAAGGTACTTCGAGACAGTTCGCATGATCGCGAAAACTCTCCAGAAGACCATGAACACGGAATGGGTAGTTGCCGATATTGGAGGGATGGGCGTGGCACATGCTCATGTTCACGTGGTCCCCAGATTCACAGGAGATGGGCATGGAGAATTCGTGAATGCGAAGAACGTCAAAGACATATCAGCGGAAGAGATGAAAAGAATTGCTGAAAAAATCAGAAACGGCTTGCATCGAGCCAACGCCGCGTAAGCGGGAAAGAGGTGTGGCTTTCGAGCTCCCGACTCAACCGTCTGCCACCAAGCATCAAGTTGCTTGCCGAGAAGTTTCGAGAGGGGCTACTGACGAGTCTAGGAGGCAACCTCGTGGGCGCCTACCTGCATGGCTCCATAGCGTTTCCCGAGTATAACCCCAAGGCTGGAGACATCGACTTCTATGTTGTAGTTCGTCGATCTCTCAATAGGAGAGAGATTGAGAGTTTGAATCGTCTGCATCGATCATTGGCCGCCAAGTATGGGTTCGGAAATAAGCTGGACGGATTCTACATTCCATATGCCACGGCGCGAAGACGGGAGAACCCCAGAAATCTCGTCTACGGAGCCCATGGCAGAATTCATCGTGGAGGCTCGGATGATGCTTGGCCCCTCCACCGAGAACATTTCGCTCGCTGGGCCTACCTTCGACTCTTCGGTCCTGGGGCTAGCAGAATCTTCCCACGAGCGTACTGGTCAGAAATTAGAACCGCGCTTTATCGACAGTTGGTCTATGCGAGGAAGATCATTGATAGTGATCCCTGGTGGTCAGTCCTCAATCTCTGTAGGCTCGTGTACAATTTCGAGAAAGGAGGTATTGCCGTCTCGAAGCTGGGCGCGGCTAAATGGGCTTTGAAGAGACTCCCATCGCGTTGGAAACCAGTTATCAGGTCAGCCGTCAGGACATACAAGGGGGTTGCAGATAGAAGAGATCGCACGATACTGGTGGGCGGTGCGAGAAAGTTTCTTGGATTCGCGTCCGTCCGAGTCATCGCTTTCGACATAGCATGGAATTCCCGGCGGCAAACGACCGCATATCTTAGAAAGAGCCGGACCGGATCGAGGAGATAATCTTGGTTCCTATCGGTGTACTGGTCTCGGGACGCGGCTCCAATCTAGAATCGATCTTGGACGCCGTTAATGGAAAGTACATCACGAAGGGCCAGGTGAATGTTGTCGTCTGTAACAAACCAGGTATCGGAGCGCTTGAGATAGCCAAGAAACACCGCGTGCAGACGGTAGTTCTGGACGACAAGGGACTGCCGAAAATGGACCCCGAGTACGATCAGAAGACTATAGCCACTCTCGAGACTCACGGAGTGACTCCTAAGGACGGTCTTGTTGCTCTTGCAGGCTACTTTCGAATCATCAGCCCACAATTCGTCGACCACTATCATAACAGAATCATGAACGTGCATCCGGCGCTGCTTCCCGCTTTCTCTGGCCTCGAACCGCAGAAACGCGCGTTGGAACACGGAGTGAAGATTTCCGGAGCCACCGTCCATTTCGTCGCGAAGGAGGTGGATGCAGGGCCAATAATTCTCCAAGCCCATGTCCCAGTCCGGGACGATGATACGGTTGAAACCCTGTCAGATAGAATTCTGCGGCAGGAGCATCGGCTCTACCCGGAAGCGATCAGGCTCTTCACTGAGGATCTGTTGAAGATCGAAGGGAGGAGAGTTGCGCTCAAGACTTGACTGCAGTAGTTCTAGACGGTAGGCGTGTTGCTTCTGAGGTCAATAGACAAGTCGCAGTCCAGGTTGGACATCTAGCGAAGCGGGGTATCAAGCCTTTCCTCGCGACCATTCAGGTCGGGGACGACCCTGCTAGCTCTAGCTATCTCAGAGGGAAACACAAGGCCGCCGAAGAAGTTGGAATCCAGTCCGAGAACCATCATTTGCCCACAGACACGCCTCAAGAGAAGCTTGAAGCTCTGCTAGGCCAGCTGAACACGAACCCCGGAGTCCACGGAATCCTCGTCCAACTCCCCCTGCCACATGGTTTTGATGAGGATAGAATCATTGAGAGAATAATTCCCTACAAAGACGTGGACGGGCTGCACCCGATCAACGAGGGAAGGCTGGCTACTGGCAAGGAAGAGCTCGTGCCGTGTACTCCGAAGGGAATCGTCAAACTACTGACTCATTACAAGGTCCCTATTCCGGGACAGCGAGCAGTCATCATCAATCGAACGACACTTGTCGGTAGACCCCTGGCCAACCTCTTTCTCAATAGAGATGCGACCGTAACGATATGCCACTCGAAGACGCCTAATCTTGCTCAGATAACAAAGACAGCGGAAATCCTTGTCAGCGCAGTGGGACGACAAAACTTCCAGATCAAACCGGACCACATTAAACCCAAAGCGGCGGTAATCGATGTCGGTCTAACGCGCGTTGAGGGAAAACTCCGGGGCGACGTCGATTTTGAAGCTGTCAGCAAACTAGCCGGATTCATTACTCCCGTCCCCGGAGGAGTAGGGCCAATGACAGTCGCATGCCTGCTAGAGAACACAGTCCTAGCGGCCAACATCCAAACGAGAGGAGGATAGAAGGAGAAGAATTGCCTCAATCAATAGTCAGGAATGTAGAGCCGAACGAACTGGCAGCGTTGCCGAAGAACATGCAAGACTGGACCTCTGGCCTTATCGAGCTTCCCGGAACCAAGAGTGTTCTATCGTCTACCGCTTTTGATCCTACGGGTTGTTTCGTTGCTGAGGACAAAGGGTCGGTTGTTGGCTGCGTCGCTGTCACAAACCTTCCCCGGAAGAACTGGCTGGTCATAAGATACCTCGTTGCCAAGCGCGCGCTGTCTCGGGTGTATGATGTGGAGAAACTGCTCAGCAGAGCACTAGAGCATGTCGAGACAAAGAAGCCCGAGTTCCTCAGAGCAACTACACCTTCGATACAGCCGTACGTCGATGTTTACAAGAGCTTCGCGTTCAAACCCATTCGAAGAGACTTCAGGATAACATGGGATCTAACAGGGACCATTGAATCGCCTAACAAGCAGGTTGAGATCAGAGAAGTCACCGAGAAGACTGCCCCAGAAATCGCCGAAGTTTACGTCGAATCTATCCGTCCCTATTGGGATTGGCAGACAGAAGAACAGGGAGGCGAAGAAGCTGTCACCAAAAACTTCGGAGATGGTCTAAAGAGAGGAGAGAGATGGTTATCCGGTCATGTTGGAAACGAGCTGGTTGGATTTACAGGTCTCATCCCCGATTACTACAAGACGGGGGATGCCCGTTTTCGAGGTGCGTTCGTGCTTCCAGAATATCGAGGAAAAGGTTACGGCCGGATACTCATGAACCAGGTTTCAAGCTGGGCAAAAAGAAAGGGTCAGAACAAGATGACCGTGTACACCTTCTCATACCTAGACAGCCTTGCACCGGGAGCCCTGTTATACATCAAGTCCGGCGGTAAGATCGAGAGCGAGTATCTCCAGCTACAGCGGGCATGAACATACGCGAAACCATTCCTATTGTATAGCTTCAAGATTTAACGGACGGGTGTGACGGTTTGACCGAGGCTCAGATCGCAGTCGAGAAAGAGAACCTAAGACGATACATGCTTCGTTTGAGAGACCGACAATCAATCGGAGAGATCGAGGAGAAGAGTCGGGACATCATTGACCAAGTGTTGCATCTTCACGAGTACGTCCGAGCCAGAGGTATAGCTTGTTACGTCAGTAAAGACAGCGAGGTCAACACTAGATTCCTGATCCGAGCGGCTCTTGACCAAGAAAAGCGTGTCCTTATTCCAGTCGTGAAGAAGGGAGAGATAGAACTCTTCTTCTCGGAAATCAAGGACCTAGGAAGCGAACTGGCTCCCGGCACCTTCGGCATTCTAGAGCCTAAGCCGGAGTTTGCCCGCCCTGTGAGCCTCGATGCTGTTGACGTGATTCTCGTTCCAGGTATCGTCTGGGATCGTGAAGGATACCGGCTGGGCTGGGGGCGAGGATACTTTGACCGGGTCATCAAGAGCCTGCCCCCGCATGTTCGTTCTGCCGGCCTGGCGTTCAACATGCAGCTTATCGGTCGAGTGCCCCGAGATCAGTTTGATGTACCAGTGGATATGGTTGTGACTGAGTCTCGTGTGATACGGGGTCGTCGATGACAAGAAGCGTCAGTATTCTGATGGGATCTGAGAGCGACCGGGAAATCGCAAAGAAAGCCGAGATCATTCTGGACAAGCTCGGAGTCCCATATGAGACAAAGGTCCTGTCTAGCCACCGGAACCACAAGGAACTTGACAAGTACGTTGAGACGTCGAGGGCAGATGTCTTCATCACGATCGCGGGTCTCTCCGCGGCCCTCCCGGGCTTTGTGGCGTCACTATCGACAAAGCCTGTTATCGGGGTCCCGGTCTCTGGGAAGCTGAACCTCGATTCGATTCTTGCAATCGTCCAATTACCCTCGGGAGTCCCCGTCGGGACCGTCGGTCTCGACAACGGCACGAACGCCGGACTGCTAGCCGCGCAGATCCTGGCCTTGTCGGACTCAGAGGTCTTCAAGAAGCTCACCATGTATCGGAGCGGGCAACTGTAGGATGCAAGAATCTATGGAGAATCTCTCGGCCCCCTTCAAACGGGGAAAAGTCAAAGACGTCTACGACATAGGACATGACCAACTACTCTTCATCTTCACCGACCGGGTCTCAGCCTATGATGTGGTTCTGCCCTCAACCATTCCAAGAAAGGGCGAAGTTCTCTGCAAGCTGGCGGCTTTCTGGTTCAATAATCTCAACACGCCCCACCACATGGTCAGCGTCGAAGATACGAACCGGATGGTTGTTAGGAAGCTGAAGATGATTCCTGTGGAGTCTGTGGTTCGAGGATATCTTTACGGTAGCCTTTACGAGCGGTTGACGAAGGGCGAGATCTCGCTTCCTGTAGAACCCGTCTTGGCCGCGAAGCTTCCCGAGCCGTACTTTGACCCTACGACGAAGTCCAATGTGAAGGATGAGCCAGTCACGGTTGAGCAGATTGAGGAGGAGGGCTGGTTGGACTCGAAACGGCTGGAGGCAGTCAGAGGCAAGACCCTTGAGATTTACAGCAAGATGTCTGTGAGGGCTGAGAAGGCTGGTTTCATACTTGCTGATCTCAAACTGGAATTCGGTTTCGACAAGCAAGAGAACATTGTACTGGGTGATTCTATAGGACCTGATGAGTTCAGATTATGGCCCAAGGCCAACTATTCTCCTGGGAAGATTCAGGAGAGCTATGACAAGCAGCCGATCCGGGACTGGCTTGGAAAAGTCGGCTACAAGAAGACGCTCGATGAGACAAGAAGAGAGGGACAGCCCACGCCTCGGCCCCCGGACCTTCCATCCGACCTTATCCAAGAAACAAGTCGGCGATACATTATCGCGTATGAGCGTTTGACCGGACTGAAGCTGTAGATTTGCCCCGGCCTCGCATGACCTATGCCAAGGCAGGGGTCGATGCGAGGCACATCCACGAAACCCACAAGGTGCTGGCTCGCAAGCTAGAGTCTACTTTTGCGACCCGAAAGGGCAAGGTTGGATGGCCAATCTTTCCGATCGGCCACTACGCTGGTCTTGTGGACTTGGGTGGTGGAAGGGTGTTGAGCCTTCACACTGACAGTGTTGGGACGAAGGTCATCATTGCTCAGATGATGAGGAAGTATGATACGATCGGGATAGACTGTGTCGCGATGTGCGCAAACGATCTGATCTGCACAGGCGCGGATCCCATCAGCTTCCTAGACTACATGGCCATGAGCAGACCCAATCGCGCGATCGTTGAGAAGGTTGCGATTGGCCTCGTGAGAGGTGCGAGGGAAGCAGAGATAGCGATTGTTGGAGGAGAGACAGCTATCGTCCCGGAACTCTTAGCAGAGAATGGAGGGTTCGATCTAGTCGGGTTCGCAACAGGAATCTGCGAGAAGAGAAGCCTGATTCTCGGTGACAGGGTTCGAGAACACGACGTCATAATAGGAGCTGCCAGTTCAGGCATCCACTCAAACGGACTCAGCCTGGCAAGAAAAGTACTCCTAAGGAAATACAAGCTCAACGAGACACCGCCAGGGCTAGAGAGAAGCCTTGGCAAGGAACTTCTAGAGCCTACAAGAATCTACGTAAAGGCCGTGAAGGAACTAGTGGAAAAGGCGGAGGTCCACGGCCTCGCCCATATCACGGGTGGAGGAGCCTTCCTGAAACTGGGAAGGGTGATCGGACAAGCCAGACTTGGCGCAGAACTCGACGAGTTACCGCAACCGCCGGAAATATTCCGACTCATAAAACGAGCCGGACGCATACAGGACACAGAAATGTACCGTACGTTCAACATGGGAGTAGGTTTGATCGTTATCTGCCCAGGGACTCAAGTGGAGGAGGTAATTCGTGCGTTCAGCAAACACCGACAAAGCGCAAGACGGATAGGGCGCATAGAAGGGAAACCGGGAATCAGAATCAAAGGCAAACCGCTGAATTGAGTGGTTTGGATCCTAGCCATAAGTCGTATGAACAGTGGAAACTCCCTCTTCAAGAGCTTCGACATACAGATAGGTGAAGCGGAGACCCAGCGCTTCGCAATAAGACCCTCTTGATCGAGGACCCGGCTACTGCTTTGTTGGTGACGGAACGGTTTATGTTTGAGCCAGCGAAGCCTCAATCGATTTTCCTTGGGTCTTAGGGAGCTACTGATCCCTCAAGAGAAGATATTCTTTCAACTCCTAGAGCAAGAGTCCAAGAACGTTCTCGCTGGCGCTCTTGAACTCGATGATCTCGTGCAGAATTTCGACCAATTGGCCGACAAACGGAACAAGATCAAGGATATCGAACACCAAGGAGATAACATCGTCCATTCAATCTACGACCGCCTCATCAAAACCTTCATCACACCGATCGACCGAGAAGACATCAGCAAACTGGCCTCTCTCTACGACGACGTTCTAGACTACATCTACGCGGCTGTGAACCGCATCTACCTATACGAGGTCAGTTCTCCTACTGAGCCGATGAGGAGATTTACCGATCTCGTGGTGAAGTCTGTTCGGGAAATCGATTTTGCCTTTGCAAGTATTCACAAGATCAAGGCTCCCGAGGTCGAGAGTCGAATCATCGAGGTTGACCGGTTGGAAAACGAGGCTGATGTCGTTCTCAACGAGGCTGTCGCAGCCTTGTTCAAGACGAATGATGCAATTTCAATAATCAAGCTTAAGGAGATTTACGAGTTGATGGAGACCATCACGGACAAGTGTGAGGATGTAGTCCAGGTGATTCGAGACATCATTCTGGAATACTCATAGGTCAAGAGCTCATATGGCAACGGTTATCGTCCCCGTGGGGATAGTCATCTTTGTAATTCTTGTCGCGTTAGTCTTTGACTTCTTGAATGGTTTCCATGACGCGGCCAACTCAGTGGCTACCGTTGTATCTACTCGGGTCCTGTCGCCGCGAATAGCGGTTCTATGGGCCGCCTTCTTCAACTTTGTAGCAGCCTTTGCATTCGGCGTAAACGTCGCGTCCACCATCGGGAAGGGAACAATAGACCCGGCGATTGTGACTGCTTGGCTTCTCCTGTCAACTTTAATCGGGGCGATTGCGTGGGATATCATTACTTGGTGGTTTGGTCTGCCCACCAGCTCATCCCACGCTCTGGTGGGCGGGCTGATCGGCGCGGGAGTGGTTAAGGGAGGGTGGGGAGTTGTACAAGTCTCAGGGGTGAGCAAGATACTGCTCTTCATCGTGTTATCGCCGCTGATCGGACTTCTGGCTGCAATTGGTCTCATCCTCTTGACCACTAGAATCGCAACTAGATTTCCACGCTCAACCGCGGACCATAGCTTCCGTCGACTGCAACTAGTATCCGCAGCTCTGTACAGTCTGGGTCACGGCACGAATGATGCTCAGAAGACGATGGGAATAATCGCTGCTCTGCTGTTCGCACAAGGGCTACTTGGAGCGGTCTTCTTTGTTCCGTTCTATGTTATCTTGATGGCTGGAACAGCCATGGGTCTTGGAACGTACTTTGGAGGTTGGAGGATAGTTCGAACCATGGGCATGAAGATAACCAAACTACATCCCTTCGGGGGATTCAGTGCTGAGACCGCTGCAGCCACGACCCTTTTCGCAACAGCGTCACTCGGGATACCTGTAAGCACGACCCACACTATTGCGGGCGCGATAATGGGTGTGGGTTCCACACGCCGCTTGTCCGCGGTTAGATGGGGTGTAGCCAGACGAATCGTCTATGCATGGGTCCTAACGATACCCGCCGCTGCTTTGATAGCCGGAGTCATGTACTATTTGCTCTCCTCAGCGGGACTAAGATAGCGCCCTGAAATGCCCATTTCAAGTTTCGAAATGAACTGGAGAATGGGCAGTAGCCTGCTCGGACTTGTTTAAAGAAAAAGAAGGGTCCGGTCCGACGCATGGAATCGTGTATTACATTCGGCGGGCGCTCTGCCAGAGACCTACGATGTTTCCTTCGGTGTCCTTGAAGTAGGCTGTGAAGCCCATGTCAGCAACTGGCTCTTTCTTCCGTACCATCTTGCCGCCTAGCTTCTCAATGTTCTTCAACGCAGCCTCAATGTCAGGAACATCGACAGTGATTACGGTGTTCTTGACTTCGCTGTTGCGTTTCGTCAGTCCGCCGTTGATGGCTCCTGGCTTAGTGGGCTGCTGGGTCTTCTGGTCCATCTCTGTGGTTCCAACCATGTGGTACTCCATTCCGGGGTACTTGCTGATGTCCCATCCGAAGGCTTTCTGGTAGAAGCTCTTTGCGCGTTCCTCGTTGTCGGCCGGTATCTCAAAGTGTACGACCCTCGTATGATGCATATTCTGCACTTGAAGGGGGCGGGCGGGAAATCCGTCTAATAAATACTCGCTATACTTTTCTTCCCTTTTTGAATTGGAGTCAAGCGTCCTTAATGGCCGATCGGACCCGGGATTACCGCTTTGCTGAATCACTGGTGACGGATTTCTTAAAACTCCCGCTCGAATGCGGGTTATTCGGTTCCTAATGCGCGAAACGATGTTCGACGAATCATACAACATACGAGAAGTTCTTGACGACGTAATAGAGAGAGTAACTCTACGCGAGAAACTCATCCAGACAGCGAAAGGATTTGCTGAGAAGAAGAAGGAAGAAAGATACACACTAGCGATTAGACAGTTTGAGAATCTCATGACTGACTTCCTCAGACTTTACCAGCCTATACTCGAGAGACTTCGCAGCTATCGAGAAGGCCTACAGAAAGAACTCTCCACTTTGAAGTCATCTCTCGCAACCGTCAACGGAATGCTGGAAGTCTCGAAAGGAATTGAGGGCTTGGCTGCTAGACTGCAGCGATTGGAGAGCGATGGTCAAGAGCTCGATGAGACGATCAAGGAGAAAAGCAAGATCGGCGATAAGATAGACGACCTTTTCAACAGAATCAGGACTCACAATCCAGGGATTCCGGGGCCTGGAAGAGACTCGTTCGCCGACGTAATGTCGGGAATGCCTAAAGACCTATTCCCCGAAGAGCCGACAAGAGAAGCTCCAAGCGCCAAAAAGGCATCAACGCGCGGCTAAGGCTCTCATAGAGCCACCGCCCTCGAATTTGTCCAGTCGAATTCTGTTTCTTTCAGCGAACTGAACTCGGCCTCCCCGCAAGGGTTTGAGACCGGTCACGCATCACTGCATACGCGATTGCAACCGCAATGAGAACCGCCACAGTCGTGCCGATTATTGAGTCGGTAAACGGTCCGCTCGCGAGAGACCCTGTTGTGGACAGGATCACTTCTGATACGGTACTAAAAGCAATGATTGCCACATCGACTCCAAGAGTTAGGACCCGTGCTCTAGCCTTGCCCATCAAAAGCAAGTAACCTGCGGGGAAGGCCATTAGTCCGAGGAACACGTGAACGATACCTAGAGTTTTCCCTGACGCGTCAATCGAAAAGTAGACTAGCGCTGCACCGCCGAGCAGGACGATTCCCCCGACGATGAATTCTAGAACTGCTAGGAGTAACGCTCTCCTTCTTAGATTTGTGTTCATATGCGTTCGTATAGTCTGCATTTCTGTTCCCATCAAGCTTATCCTGGAGCCGGATTATCTAAGAACGCTCCTAAGACTCGTCGCGGTTTGGGACAGTTCTGTTCTGCGGGGTCCTGTCCAAGAACGCGAAGGAGCTTGGGGGATTTGTTAAGAATCAGAAGAGACTCTCAATATGCTGCGGGTTCGTGGAAATGAAGGTTCATCTCTGGTTTCGGATAACCTCGATCGTCGTGTTTCTACAGATCGCGCTTGGCGGGCTGTTAACATTCAGTTTGATCACGTCTTTGCCGCATATCATCACTGGATTTGCAGTCCTCGCCTTTGCCATAGTCACTCTGGTTGTGGCTCAGACTCTGAAACCGCCCTTTCGGCCGTTGCAGGGTCTCTCCGTCGGATTGGTCTTGTTGATCATAGTGCAGATTATCCTCGGATTCACCACTCTGAGCACTGGCAATCTGGTGATCGCATGGGTCCATCTGCTGGTTGCTATGGGCATTTACGGGATGGTGATTGCTGGAACCTTCATGTCAATGAGACTGGACTACCGCGCTAGAGAGCAATCGCCTCCGAGTGTCGGGCCACAAGCCTAACTTCTCGGCTGCTGTATTCCTACTGTCGCCAGCATCTTCCTCTCAGAGCTGGGCGCGTTAATCGATATCGTCCTCACGCGCCTTTCGACTTCACTTTCGATCCAGTCGAAGACCTGCACAACCCTCTCGGCAATAGTCATGCTGGCAGATATCACGCCCGGTTGTTGTTTGACCCATTCGAGAATATCGTTTCCCTCTGCAACGTTGGCTCCCGTAAAACCGAAAACCGAGCCGTCTTGCGAATCGGAAGCTCTGAAGATCACGTTGCCTATTTTCGCGACGACAGATTTCTCTACTTCCGATTTCCTGCCCTTTTCGCTCTGCACTCTTAGCTGGTAGGATATGCCCTCGGTCTTTCTCAGATCGACCATCGGCATGGTGAAGATTGCGGTCTCTTTCATCATCACGTTGAGTCTCCGTTTGACGGTCCTCGTCGAGACCTTGAGCTGCTCCGCGAGTTCGTCCAGTTTCCTTTCTGCTTCTCTCAACAAGAGGCTGACTATCTCCCAGTCCAATTTCGTCATACGAAACTTGGTCGTCCTAATCCCAAGCCCCGGGACCCACGAGACCTCGCCCTCAACTCCCATGCCGACTATCAACTTCGAGAAATCCTGATCCTGGTTCGCCAGCAGGGTGACCAGCACGCTCTTGTCGTAGGTGCTACCGATGTTAATGACGCCCTCGACCTTGGCGAGATGTGGGATTGCGACCTGCTTCGACTCTCTGTCTTGGAACTCGATTCGAAGAGAAGCGAACGTGCGTCCGAGCAAAGCTGGGTTCGGAACTAGGCGATAACCAATTAGAAATCCGGTGTCCTTTAGATGCTTGACTCTGTTTCTGACAGTCTCCTCGTCGACGCCTAGCTTCGCAGCGATTTCAATGTATGACTTTTTTATGTTCCAGATGTCCGGTGAGCCCCAGAGCTCTCTCATGAGATCCGAGTACGACTTGTCCCGGAGCGACAAAGTATTCCCACTCAGCTGATGCCTGTCTCTCTTCTTCCTCTCCTTGCTATAAACTGTCCAAAAACGCGGGGGTCGTTTGGGATTGGCTTAGGAAGAACGGGCACGCAGTAGTTTCATGAGCTGGCGACTCAGTGTCCTAGTTTCACAAAATAGGATAGACGCTTCCGGGACCCCATCCCCATACTCCTCACCATTCGAGAAATGGAGAAAATCATATGGTAACAATCGCTGAAGTCCGCGAAGTAGACGCTTCTACAGACGAAGTCTGGGACATAGTCTCTGATGTGGACAAGGACCCTGAATACTGGAGTGGACTGACCTCGATCCGCAACATTCGGAAGGATGGAAACCTGATCGAACGGGAAGTCGTCGTCGGATTCATGGGGAGGAAGGGGACGCAGAGGATCCAGCTAGTCCCGAAAGAGTCGATACAACTAACCATGATCGACGGACCGTTACGAGGGTCAAGAGAGATCAAACTGGTTCCGTTGGAAGCGAGGAGGACGAAGATTGATGTCTCATGGGATATTCAATTTTCAGCAATCCCCGATTTTGCACAGGGCTTTGTGAGATCCCGCCTCGAAGAAAGCACC
>Ga0209761_1000076_pt1 | contig 47793 bp, 35 predicted proteins | sample GraSoi013_1_40cm_4_FD_185818 | JGI IMG/M metagenome (GOLD analysis project Ga0209761, IMG submission 185818) | Grasslands soil microbial communities from the Angelo Coastal Reserve, California, USA - Sample 09_25_2013_1_40cm (SPAdes) (version 2) | ecosystem: Environmental > Terrestrial > Soil >... | reverse complement strand
GTCGAAGCGGTGGACGGCTCTCGGCTTGGGTATCGGCGAGGCATCCCTGTTCGAAACGCCGAAACGAGACCGTCTCATCCTCGACGAGATCCCGGCCCGGACCGTTGCCGAGGCGGAAGGTCGGGCGTACACGGGCCTCCTCGGGCTCCTGCTGGCCGGGGTCGAGGCCGGCACGATTCCCGTCTCCCGAGCACAGGAGATTCTGGAGAAACTGGCCCGGAGTTCGTTCCGGATGAGCACGGACCTGTATGCAGAGGTGCTCCGCCGGCTGAGGGACCAGTCGTGAGCCCTCGGGTTCGACCGATCACGCGCGCTCCAACTCGGAATCGTCACACCCATGGCTGCTTTCGGGAATTCAGCGTGTCCGGCTAGTCCGAGGGCAGCTTCGGCGTCCGATGCCACGGCAGGTTCCGAGGTCGCAGGGCCACCCGGAACGCGGCCCGGATCAGTGCGGCGAGCTGGAGGATCCAGTAGGCATACAGCCCAGGGAGAAGCCAGAGGATTTTTCGATCGCGGGTCAGGGCGGCTTCAGCCACGACGAGGGGGGCGAGGAGGAGCTGAGACCCGAGCAGACCGTACAACCAGGCGAGGAGGGCGCCTGGTACCGTTCCTAATATTGCGAACAGGGCGAGGGAACCGAACGAAAGTATGGAGCTCACGAGGAACACAAGGGGGGAGCAGAGATACAGAAACGCATCGATTCGCTCCCGGCGAGTCTGGCCGGCTCGGAACCGGCGGCGAGCGGATCGGGCGAATACCTGCAAGGCGCCGCTCCACCACCGCTCTCGCTGGCGAACGAGATGCGAGGCCCGATACACGGGCTGGATCCAGACGTTCGCGTCGAGCATCCCGACTCGCACGCCGGATTGCGAGAGACGCAGCGAGTACTCGAGGTCCTCCGTGAGGCAGGCCTCGTCCCACGGCCCTAGCGCCTCGAGGACGCTCCGGCGAAGGAACATCCCGGTGCCGGCGAGGTGCATGAACAACCCGAACCGTTCCTTCGCGGCCTGCAAGCCCTGGAACCAGAACCGCGTCTCGTAGTAGTTCAGCCGGGTAATCGCGTTGGTGTGCTGGTTCATGACGCGGGGGACGGCCTGAACCACGCTCACGTCCGGGTGATCGTGGAAGTACTTCGCAACGCGGAGGAGGAGGTCCGGCTGGTAGCGGGTGTCGGAGTCGAAGACCGCGATCACGTCTCCGCGGGCGTGGGCGATGGCCCGGTTCAGGGCGAGCGGCTTCCCTTTCGACAGGCCGCCGGAGAGGCATTGGACGTTCGGGAGGGCGGCGGCGAGGCGCCGGCCGATTGTCGGCGTCGCATCGACGGATCCGTCCTCGACCAGGAGGACTTCCTTGAGCTCGATCGGATACTGCAGTCGGTCCGCGCAGCGCAGGGCGCCCTCGATCACGATCTCCTCGTCCCGCGCCGGGATGACGATGCTGACAGACGGCAGGTCGACCGGATTGCGCAAGGACCCCTTGTCGAACGGTTTCGGACCGCCCCGCGTCATCCGGAGGCCGAGGAAGATGAGGATCGTATGGTAGCCGGCGATCACGTAGAAGGCGAGGGCGAGGCCGACGAGCAGGGCCGTCGAAAGCTCGCCCCACATCCGCTCGGTATCGGGCGTCCCACATAAAGCCCTGACCGTTTCGCGTCGTCTCGGCGTCCGCCCCGAGAGGGCGTGGCGAGGAAATCCGCGAGACCGGGAATCCGAGAAGATCATGGCGTCGATACCATGATATAGAAGAGATGGTATCTGTACCATTGATGACGACAGTGGTGCCGGTCGACCGCGCCGGAAGGATCGTGATCCCGAAGGAGACTCGAGAAGCGCAAGGCATCGCTCCCGGGACCAAGTTCCTCCTCATCGAAGGAAAGGACGGCAGCCTGTGGCTCCAGCGGTTGGACCCGCAAGAGCTCGCTCGCCGCATCCGCGAGGAACTCCACGGAATCGATTTGGCCCCGCTCGTCGCGAAGGTCGAAGCCGAGATAGACGCGCTCGCGGCTTCGAAATACCCGTCCGCGGCGCGTCGCTAGACGCGGAGGGCCCCGGTGGCCACGCCGGTTCCGGCGATCCTGCTCGACGCGAATGTCTTCGTCTCGGCGATCAAGCCGGTTCCAAGGGTCACCGATTCGCTCCGACTCCTCGTGCATCTGCTGGATGCGGGCGTTCGCCTCGTTGGCAATGAAATCCTCGCGGAGGAGTACTTGCGCTACGCACAGCTTTTGCCCTCGCCCACCGCGGCCGCACTCGCCGCATCGATCCTTGAACCGATGGAGATCACTCACGTCGAGGAACGCTTCGTCCGCGCATGCGCGCCCTATTTCGGCGCGAAGAGCGCAAAGGATTGCGTGCACGCCGCAACCTGCCTGCAGCTGGGGGCGACACTCGTGTCGAACGATCACGATTTCGATGCGGTTGAGCGAGCTGGCGTGATCCGCCGCATGACGACCGGCGAAGCAATCCGCCGGTGGCTCGGTCCTCGCAAGCGGTGAGTTGGCGAGACCGACGATGTCGACAGCCGTTTGGCGGTCGACCTGCTGATCCCCAAAGAGACGTGGGCATGCCGCCTCGCGGCAGAAACCCTTTACTACGCGTCACGAGTCCGGAGCGCCCTGGACGGGGACGACGGATTGGAGAACGAAGAGGGTCGGCATCGGTCTCTCGGCGATTCGGCCGCCCGGTTGTGGTTGGCCTCTGCTCTCCTGCTCGCGACGAATCTCATTTGGATCCTCGCGGTCGCCCTGAACCTCCTGGGCCCGCTCGGTCCGTTGAGCGCGGGCATCTTGGGATGGGTCGCCTTGAGTGCGGATTTGCCCGGCGTTGCTCTCCTGGCTGCGGCGTACGCCGGCTTGACGCGGGAACAGGAACGCACATCGAGCCGTCTTCGGTCGGCGATCGTCTGGGGATTCGTCGGCTGGGTGGTCCTGTCGGCCTCCTGGCGATTCCTGCTGCCTCTGACGACGGGGACGGACGTGCAAGACCTGTTCGCCGGTCTGCTCGGAGCCAATCCGGGTACGCTCGCGCTGGCGAAGAAAGCGTGGGCAAGCGTCCAAGAGATTTTCGTCGCGTGGATTGCCGCGGCGGGTTTGTTCTTCGTCGTCCACCTGCTCATCGCGATTGACTATCGAAGGGCGTCCGACGTGGAATGGGCCAAGGGCGTGCCCGCGTATGCGTGGCTCCTGGGCACAGGCTTGTCGTTCGTCTCGACGATCCTGATTGTGGCCGCGCTCCTCCCCGTGTTGGGCGGAGGCTTCATCGGATCGACCTTCACCGCGGGAGCGATTGGGAAGTTGCTCGTCGCCCCGAACATCATGCTGTCGGGATACGTCTCGAGCCTACAACTGGGCCGAGCCGCCATCGCTGCGCGACGGACCGCGGGCCGGGGCTAAGCGTTCGTGCAGAATGTGCTGACCCAATACGGGTTCGAGGGAGTGGGCCCGGGGCCCGCGCAGACCTTCGCCTGGGCGTACGTGAACGGTCCTTCGAGCGACCCAGAGGAGAGGACGGTGGACCAGGTGATCAGCGGGGTGACCAAGAACGAGTCGCCCAGGGTGAGGCCCAAGACGTTGCCGGAGAACGGCCCCGAGAACGGAGCGTTCACAGTGGCTCCCGCGGGAACCGTGAGGGGAACTTTGATTGTAATCGTCGTATCTAACCGGCCGTCCGGCGCCCCTTCGGGCGTCTCGGGCGCCAGGGATTGGATCCGCACGGAGGCGGCGGTGAGGCGAATATCCGTGGACGCGTGATTCGTCACCCTCATGATGCCGACGATCTTCCCATCCGGTCCGGACGGATGGACGACGTTCTGGACAGCCGCGGTGAGCGTGAGGTTGCTGTCGTCAATGACCGTGACGGTCATCCGCAGAAGGCCCGGGGACGCCATCGCGGTGACCATCAGGACGACGGATAGGATGGGCAGCGGCAGGAGATGCTTCTTCCGACCCCAGGGCGCACGGCGAAAACGTGTTTCGGCTACGGTCCTCATCTGCGGAACTCCCCCAGAACTCAGGGCGCTGGCGCGGTGACCGCGATCCCCCTCGTTCCAGACTATACACTGCAGTACTCATGATATAATCGTTCCGGCAACTTCTCCGCCACAGTCCACTCCGGTCTCAAGAATGAGACCAACAAACCTGGCAAGTGATATGCGTCGAAACAGCGGCTAAGAGGCAGCGTTGGCCGAGACCAACGGCCTCGTCACCAAGCGACGCTTGGCGGCAAAACATCTTATACTCTTGCGGAAACTGCGCCTTGCCCCCATGGAGGGATTTCGCGGCGATCACTGACTACGGCCAGCCAATCGGCGAGGGTATTCCGCCTAGAGGGAAACCGCTCAGCATTTTGGTTGCCATTCCCGCGTTCAACGAGGGCCCCACCATCGGCTCAGTGGTTCTCCGAGCGAAGCAGCATGCCGAAGAGGTCGTCGTCATCGACGACGGGTCGACGGACGACACCGCGGAAATTGCTTCCCTCGCTGGAGCCCATGTAATTCAACATGCGAGAAACCTCGGGAAAGGGGCGGCAATTCGAAGTGCGTGGCTCTTCGCCCGGGAGAGACACCCGAAGGTCTTAGTCTTGATCGACGCAGACCACCAGCATGACCCGAAGGACATCCCGCGAATCGTCGAACCGATCCTTGCCGGCGATGCTGACGTAGTCCTCGGCGTGCGCTGGGGGAAAACCTCTAGGATGCCACTGTATCGCCGATTCGGCAAACGTGCGCTTGACTACGCAACCGCAGCTGCGACGAAGAATGGCATGTTGACGGACTCCCAGTGCGGCTTCCGCGTGTTCTCGTCCCGAGCCCTGAGCGCAATCGAACCGACCGATAACGGGCTCTCCATCGAGTCCCAAATGCTTATGGAAGCTCAGGAAACGAAGCTTCGGATTCAAGAAGTGAACATCGACGCCCGGTATGACTTGGACGGATCGACTGTCACTCCCGGTCGCCATGGATCCAGTGTCCTTGGCCGGATCATCACACTAGTCTCTGAAAAGCGACCCCTCCTGTTCTTCGGCGTTGGAGGCGCGGCGTTGCTCTTGATCGCGTCGGCGCTCGGCGTCATCGTCCTGCAGACATACTACTCGACCTCACCCCACCAACTGGCCGTTGGATACATGTTCATCGTGGTGTTCCTCGGAATCATCGGCATAATAACGATTTTCATTGGTGTCACGCTGAACGTCCTGACGCGAATGTCGAGAAGATGAAGGCAGACTGTCATTTGATGAGGAGCTAAGTTCCTTGGTCGCCGCGCTTGACGAGTCCATTGAGATAGCTCTCGAAGGCGTCAACTATCGTCTGCCAGTCATTCCCGGACACAAAAGCTCGCGCTTGCGCTCCGAGCCCGGGCAATAGTCCTTCGCGCGCGAGTTCCAAGGCGCGGGGAACGACTTGTTCCGGACCGTCTACGTACACAACCCCGTGACCCTCACCGAACTCTCGGACCAGGCCAGGAAGACGAGTCGCTAGAACCGGTTTCGCCGCCGCCATGTACTCGTACATCTTAATCGGGACAATGTCTTCCATTACCTTGTCGCGTAGGGCCGCGAGCAGGCAGATATCGCTGGCCGCGAGATAGGCCGGAATCTGCGCATACGGGAGCCACTCGAGGGTGACTATTCGATTCCCGCCTTCCCCGTCCTTCCGCAGAGTCTGCAAGCCGGCCCAAACAGGCCCCTTCCCAACGACGAGCAACTTCAAATTCTTGGTCGACAGACCGCCTCCGAGAATCGCCTGGGCCACCTCCACAAGGCCCGAGAACGGATACATCCAACCCATGAAGAACAGAACGAGCTCGTCCTCGGCAAGACCTAGTTTCGATCTAATCCTTCGACCATCGGCGGAATCGTAGCGAGCGAGGTCCACCCCCGCATGCAGCACCTTCGATTGCCCTTCTCGAGCGCCCATTGCAAGGGCATAGTCGTGGAGACTTTGATTAATCGATAGGACGAGCGACGACCGGTGGAGGTTCGATTCCTCCAGGACTTTCGAGAGTCCACGGAAGGTGGGCTCCGGGACCAAGCGATGCAGGGTGTCGATAAGGTAATAGACGAACGGGATGCGGCGCCTCCAGCTAAGCCAGACTCCCGCAAAGCCATTTAGGATGCCCAGACCGACGACGACATCAGGTCGAAATTCGCGGATTTGCCGCCGAATCTCGAGGCTGTGTGAAATCGCGGATGAAAGATAATCCAGGATCCGGACACGGATGAAGGCCGGCCGGACGACGGTGATGGAAACGTCGTCACACACTTTGTGCACGCCGGCAAAGACCCGCCTGGGGGCAATCCGCTCTCGTGGACTGCGATCCCGCCAACCAATCTCGAAGTCGATGACGCGGACCTCGTGACCTCGCTGAACCATCCGCTCGAACAGGTGATGGGACTGATGAGGCCCCCTCTCGATCCAATCCGATTCTTGAAGGACGAGAATGCGCACGGAAACCAGGCCTGGAATGCACCCCCGGGAATTGAAGGCGAGGGTGACGCGAGCCTAGAACTCAGCAGACTTCGAGATGTTATCCCAGTTCTTCTTGAACCAGCGGTGAACCTCGCGCAAGCCGTCTTTGAACTCCATCTTGGGTTCGTATTTGAGGATTTTGCGGGCCTTTTCGATTGAGGCCAGAAGACGAGGCTTCTTGTCCCAGTTCCGACGCTCTTTGAAGATGACTCCTGCCGCGTTGCCCGTGAGTTCGTTCACCCACCCGGCGAGGTCTGCGATTCGAATTTCGCGCCCCGTAGCGAGATTGATTGCTTCTCCAATCGCCTCATCGTAATGGGCGCACGCAAGAAGGCCGCTGACAATGTCGCCCACATACGCGAAGTCTCGCGTCTCTTCGCCGGTGCCGGTAATCGGGAGGGCCTTTCCGTTCATTGCCCAGTAGAAGAAATTTGGAATCACGTTCCGGTACCTCCCGGGGACCTCGCCGGGTCCGTAGGAGTTGAAGAACCGCGGGTTCACCACGGGGAGATCGTAGAGGCTGTGGAACATGCTCGTGTAGAGCTCGCCGAGCATCTTCGTGACCTGATAGGGCGTGTAGAGCTGCGTGGAGACGTACTCCTCTGTGAAGGGCATGGGGGTGTCCGGTCCATAGATGCCGCAGCCCGACGAGGCGTAGATGAAGCGATTCACGCCCACCAGGTGGGCGTGCTCGAGGACCTTCAAAGTTCCGAGGCCATTGACCTGGAGATCGAGCTCCGGGTGGTCGACGGAGTTCTGGTTGGCGAAGTGGGCGGCGAGGTGGTACACGATGTGGGGGCGCTCTTTGAAGGCTCGCCGAAGATCTCCGTCCTTGGTCACGTCGCCGCGTAAGAACTGAATCTTGGGCCCCCGGGGGATATTCCACTCGGAGGCGGACGAGAGGTTGTCGAAGAGAACGATACGCTTCACCTCAAACTCTTCGAGGGCGTTTACGAGATTCGTGCCGATGGACCCGCCGCCGCCGGTTACGAGGATGGTCTTGCGGCGAAAGGTTTCGGAGAGATCGTCCATTTCACTCCGCGATCCCGTACTGGCGTTTCATCCACTCCACCGTCCGCGGGATGCCTTCCTCCGGCGAGACTTTCGGGGCGTGTTTCAAATCCCGGATCGCCTTGGAGCAGTCCACCGGTTTGGTCTTCGTCGTGAAGGGCTCCGCGTCTTTGTACGTGACGATCGAGTCGTCACGGCCCACGGTCTTCAGGATGAGATCCGAATAGCCTTTGATGTCCCGCTCCCATTCCGGCCGGCCCGCGACGTTGTAGACCTCACCGGGAATGAAGTTGTTCACGATGTTCGCGAAAGTACGGCAGGTGTCCTCGACGTAGTCGATGATCCTCTTGTGGCCTTTGTAGACCGTGTACGGCCTGTTGTGTAAGGCGTGGTAGATGAATTTCGGAATGAAGCCGCGGTACGGAGTGAAGTGCTCGCCTGGGCCGTAGCAGTTAACCGGCCTGACACGAACGGTTTCCGTGCCGAACTGAGCCGCCGAGTTCAAGCACATGAGCTCGCCGACCCATTTTGTGATTGCATAGTCGTTGAGCTGTTTGATTGCGACCCTTTCCATCGTGTCCTCGGACATGAGCCCGTGGTGGTCACCGTACACCTCGGCGCTGCTGAAGAAAATGAGCCGGAAGTTGCGTTGCTCCTGAAGTCGAATCACGTTCTTTGTTCCAACGGCGTTGGTGAGCCACAGGTTTTCATAGTAATCCTCACCATTCCAACGTCCGTATTCCGCGGCCAGGTGATACACAAAGTCGAATGCCGGGTCTTGAAAGAGCCTCTCGAGTTGACGGAACTCCCTAACGTCGCATCTAATGGAGATGTCACTGTTTGCGCTGACAACATCGCAGGCCAACACTTCGTGACCACGAGCGACTAGCTCTTCAGTAAGGTGGGTTCCGACAAAACCGTTCGCCCCCGTGACAAGGATCCGAAGCGTTTCCAATTTCCACACTCCGCAACGGGTGACCTCACGCCGGGAAGACGAACAGAACGGCATGATATAAAAACCACCACCGCACAGTCGAGCCCGAGAGCCAAATGCATTGAACGCACCCGGCCCAGAAGCCCTTCCAAATATGATCTTCAAAATACCATATTCGAGGCTGCGTGTCGCAAGGATGATCACGGGCTACTGGACAGGCGCGCCTGCTAGAATCTCGAGGACTGTCGATGCGACTCCAGTACCCGAAGATGAATGGCACGACGTGATCGGCGAAGAAGAGTGGCGTGTTGAGGCGCGCGGTAGCTTTCCAAGCTGGCCCACACGCAAGCTGTCTTCGAGGCAAGTAGATACTGCATCAGGGCACCCCCTCGCTCAGGTGCGACGCTCCGGAAACAAGGTGTGTCCTGAAGGCGACGAGGATTGCGCGTAGCGCACATAGTCCGAATGATCGAGCGACAAAAGGGCGTGTCCACCGAGCCGTCGGGATGAAATAGTTATGGGCGATTGACTGGAAGGCTCCTCTTCAGATGTCCTCGGGCATGCAAATTCGATCCGAACTTGGTCGAATCGTTCCGTATGGCTAGCCTTTCGGTGCGAACGTGTCGACCGTCACGATCCTCTGCTCGGACACATCCTCGAACGCTCTTGGGAGGGCGTGGGTTCTGGCGGAAATCCTCAAAGACAGCTTTGATGTCGAAATAGTCGGCCCGAGGTTCCACGAGAATCGTTGGTTTCCGCTTCGTGATTACCCCGGCGTGACGGATGTTCGAATACCAATTCCGCCCGCGTTGATACTGCGAGTTCGCGAGTTGGTTAGCGCTATTAATGGAGATGTCGTTTATGCTTCAAAACTGCGACCATCATCGTTTGGCATCGGCCTCCTGGCGAGGGCTGCTAAACAGATTAAGCTGGCGCTCGACATCGATGACTGGGAACCAGGTTTCTTCCTGGACTTGCCGCGATTTGTGAGGCTCGTTCGTTTTCCTCTCCAGTTCGCACATCCGAACGGGTTCCCGTACGTTTCCGCGCTCGAGCATCTATCGAGGCGGGCAGATTTCGTAAGCGTCGCATCAACACCGCTTCAACGAAGACTTGGTGGCTTTCTGCTCTACCACGTGCGTGACACGGACATCCTGGATCCTGCGCGCTATCAAGCGGCGAAAACGCGCTCCGAGCTCGGCTTGGACGGCTGCTACTGCGTAATGTTCCTCGGAACACCGGGAGAACACAAAGGCCTGGAGGAACTTGCCCGGGCCGTCGCGCAGTCAGGAGTAAAGGAGTTGTGCTTGGCTATTGTTGGAGGCGTGGACAATGCATGGGTCAAGGGAATCCAGGGGCGTTACGGTAGTGCAGTTCGCATTCTCGCGCAACAGCCGATGGCCCGACTGGGAGAGATTCTATCGGCTGCAGACTTGGTCTGTCTGCCGCAACAACCTTCGCGATATGGTTCCTACCAGATGCCTGCGAAAGTCTTTGATGCGATGGCAATGGCGAAGCCGATCATCGCGACTCAAGTCAGTGACCTCCCTTACGTACTCAAGAACTGCGGACTAATCGTGCCTCCGTCGGACACCGAGGCGCTCACGGAAAGCATATTGAGGCTCTATCGCGATCCCGAACTCGCCTCACAGCTCGGACGGCGCGCGAGGACGAGATGCATCGAGAATTTCAGCTTTAGAAGCGCACGAAGAGGCCTCGTTCCCTTGTTCAAGCAGTTGGTCGGAGAGTAGTACCGTGCCTTACACGAGAGGATGTGACCATGGCTACGTAATGTGGATCCTCGCATTCCTTTCACTAAGTCTCCTCTTCGTTCACAACCAGATAGCTAGTCTCCTGGGCGTCGATCCTTATCTAACATTTTGGGCTGCATTCCTCGCGGGACTTACGCCGCCCTTCTATCGACTGGTGAGCGTGAAGACAAGCCGCCGAGAGGCGGTGCCAGCTCTGGCGTATGTCATACTTCTTTCTTCGTACCTACTCCTGCTACGACAAGTCTATGCGGCGGCCTCCCCGTTCTTTGGATTAGATACGTACTTCGACGTGGGTGCGGTGCGGTTGCTTCAGACCACCGGATTCGCGCCAGGGTCCCCTACGAGCACTCCGTTGCAAGGGATAGTCGACTTCCCGACTGTTCACTTCTTGGCGGTTGAAGTCATCTCTGTTGCTAACCTTGGGCTTCTCCAAACGGTGAGCTCGCTTTCGTTCTTTTTGTCTGCTTTGTCGACATTGTTCTTTTTCCTCGCAATTAGGCAACGAGCGCTTCCGTGGTCCGCGCGAGTGGTTCTCGTCCTTGCATTCACGAGCACGAATCTCTTCCTCCAACTCTACTTCGGGCGGCAAATGCTCGGCCTGGTGCTGTTCCTCGCCATCCTATATTGGATAGTGCGAGATCACAAGCCATCCATTGAAGGCTCCCTCGTTCTGGTCCTCCTCATCGTGGCTCTGGTTCCCGCCCACCAAATATCAGCACCAATCGAGCTTCTAGTCATGATCGTGTTCAGTTCCGTGGCGAATGTCACCGCAAGAAGGCTCAGAGCTGCGCGTCCTACGAGTTCTGGCCCTCGGTCGGACGCCATGCTGTTACTCGCCACTGTCCTCTTCGCGTATTGGCTCATAGTCACTCTGAGTGTTCCCGCCCTTCTAGCAAAGGTAGGCTATGTCTTGTCGAATCCTGGTCTCCCGTCTTCAGGGGGGTTCCACTTTCCTTTGAGGGCGCAGGTCGGGATAGTTCTTTTACTCTCAACTCTTGGCGGAATCAGCCTCTTTGTCTTGAACATCGCCAGAACAGCTACCAACAAAAGGCTACCTGAGACAAGCATTGCTCTTGTTCTAAGCGCGGGCATCCTTTTCGTGGTATCATTCGCACTCGTGCCAATTGGAGTGCCTCTTGACCTGATTCGCTTTCTGCTCTTCATACAGCCTCTCGTACTCATCGGCCTGGCCCGCAGTCCAGGTGCTTCGATCCTCTCACGCCGCATCGCCGTTCCATTGATGGTGGCGGTCGTCATTGCCAATATGCTCATCCTCCCGCCATACTTGAGCACACCAGCCGCAAATCCAGACTATGCACACGGAGAAATCAGACTATTCGTGCTTCCTTCTGAGCTGCGAGCCATTGCGTGGTTGCCACGCAACCAAGTCGCTCTCGGCGACCACTACTTCTTGATGGCAGGATTCTACAACGATGACTACTCCATACTTGTCAATCAATCGCTCATTGCTAATCCAATGACAACACCTAGGCCTTATCAGTGGTATCTCTACGACACCGGTTACTCGAATAGGATACTGGATCGCCTGAACTACACGTACTCCACCTTGAGTGCAGCTTCCGCATTATATCTCAACCTAAGTCCCGATTTCAACAGGGTCTATGACAATGGTAATGTCAAAGCGTTCCTTGTTGAGGGCTGAGGGTGACTCTCTTGATTTCAGTCGCCATGAAGGATTGCCGCAGTGCAAGAAGAGCCCGCGTCCGCCGAACTGTCGCCCTATCGACGCGATTTGAGCTGCGTCTCCTGCAATCTCCTGCGAGCGGGGATCAAAAGCACCAACGCCTTCCGGTCCGTTCGGTACCGTTCAGGTCCCCCCCGTTGGGAGATGACGCTCGAGGCATGTCTGGAAAACGAGTGTACATCCCGGCAACCTTTCGCAACATGATTTCATCCTTCCGGCAGAATCCATCGGCATCGCTCTGGGCACCAGGTTCAGGTCGGAATCGACATTCCGCAAGACAAACCAGGGGGCATGAAGCCGCCGAATGGCAAAGAGAACGGGAGAGGGAACGGCGACACCTAGGGATTTGCCGGATGACGATGACAATGATGATTCCGGGTGTTCGGATCAGAGTCCTACTCTTCCTCGAATCTCAAGTTCGAATCCGGCGCGGGCCCCCGGTAATGGTTCCGGAGCTCACGCGGGATTTGTCCCTAGCGTGCGTGGAGACCACCGTCGTCACACCAGAGCGGCCGGCCTCATCGAATGTTAAACGGGCGAACTGCGTCGTAGCCCGTTCCGCTGAAGTCATGGGAGTCCGGCGTCGGGAGAGTTTTTCTTGCTCTCGGGCTCAGGGCGGCGGGGAGTAGCATGAGGGTCCTGCATGTGCTCGCGTCTCGGTCACGCAGCTGGGGCGGACCTCCTATGATGGTCGCGAACCTCTCGCGCAGCTTGGCGCAACTTGGTATTGACAGCGTGATTTTGGCCCTGGACAGAAAATCGTCGCCCAACGTTGAGTTCGCGGACGGCGTCATCGTAAGGAGCTGTGGCGTCGCGGCTATTTCCAGAATGGCAATACCCGCCAATTCAAGAATCATCGGAATCCTAACTGAGGAGATTTCAAATGCCGACGTGGTGCACATCCACGAAATCTGGCATTTCCCGCATGTCCTCGCGGCAGTAGCTAGTCACTTCGCACACCGTCGATACATTCTCTCCCCGCACGGAGAGCTCGAGCCGTTATACGCTGGAGCCCATGTCGCCGCGAAGCTACTACTCTGGCATCTCTATCAAAGGAGAATCTTGAACGGCGCTTCCATTGTTCATGCCCTGACGGCCCGAGAAGAGCGGAATGTGAAATTGGCTGGCGTGAAAGCACCAATCAGAGTCGTTCCTAATGGAGTAGATGTCGAAATCGTGGACCAACTTGTGAGGAAGAGCGGGGTGCCTGACGGGAGGGCGGGCAACGAGAGTGTTCCGTACATCTTGTATCTCGGCCGAATAGACCCAAAGAAGAACATTGACGTCCTGCTCGAAGCTTTCTCGATAGTTGCAAAGGCGACCCCAGAAATCCAATTGGTCATTGCAGGTCCCGATCCTTACAAATTTTGGCGCCGTCTGTGCGGTATCGCGGCGAAACTCGAGCTAGGTGACAGGTTGCAGTATCTCGGATTCATAGACGAAAGTCTAAAGTTCCGCTTGATAGCGAACGCGAAGCTTTTCGTGCTGCCGTCGATGGCTGAAGGCCTCAGCATGGCAGCGCTAGAGGCATTGGCTTGCCGAACACCTGTTGTTGCCTCAGAGACAGCGAATCTCCCTGAAGTTCAGGCAGCAAATGCGGGCCGAGTCGTTTCACCCACGCCTCAGAACCTCGCGGGCGCCTTTCTTGAGATTCTCGAGGATGATGCTCTTCGAGAATCTATGCGATCAAATGCACGTGGGCTGGTGGAGCGCGTTTTCTCGAGCACCTCCATGGCGAGGGGGATGGCCACATTATATCGCGAACTCTTGTCGCAATAACCCGGGATCGACGCCGAAATCCTTCGACAGGACCACACCTCAGCCGGCGTGCAGTGATCGGTAGATGTCTTCCAGCTGCAACGCAACTCGCAGGGGAGAGAAGTGATCCTCCACCAACTTGCGAGACCTACTTCCCATTCGGCGCCTATCTTCACCCATCACGTCGGACATTCGAACTAGACCCTCGGCAATGGAGTCCAGATCGTAGTTCACGCAGAAACCTGCAGAGTACTCTTCGAGCCAAGGGATTTCGGCTTGCGCTGTGGTCACGATCGGAGTCTGACACGCAGCGGCCTCCAAGGCAGCTAACGATGTTTCCTCATAGATCGAGGGCGTAATTGCAAAGGCGTGAGAGTCGACAAGGGCCTCCAGTTTGTCGTGTCCGTAAATAGGACCGAGGAATAGCACCCGGTCCAGAATACTCAGAGCCGAGGCTAGCGCCTTGAGATGACCCAAATAACCCCCTTCATCTTTTCCGGCAATCACAAGCATGTGCTTCGATCGCGGGAAGGCTTTCGAAAAGGCTCGCATTAACATCTCGACGCCTTTGAACCTGTGAATTCGACCGATGAAGAGGTATGTCTGCTCGATGCCTCGCAATTCTGCGAATTTCGAAACGAAGCTCCCGCCTCTAGGGAGGGAAGCGTACTCATCTAGGTTAACGCAGAGAGGTACCAGATGGACTTTGGTCTGTTCCACCCCCCAATTCTCGCAGACTTGCATCTCGTGCTTCGTCTGGCCGAGGGCCGCCCCCACCTGCCCTGCCATCTTTCGCAGAAAGACGGCGTCGTACAAGCGCTTGGGAATCTTGTCCAAGCCGCCGACCCGAGGCAATGAGCCGAGGGGGGAAAATACGAGCGGCGCCTTCCTGAACCTGGCTCCGATGTACCCAACCACGTTTAGAAGACTCCTTGTTTGAAAAAGATGGACAACGTCTGCGTCACGGAAACCAGACAGAACGTCCATACGGGGAATCGGTAGGAAGACCTTCCTACGCCACGCTAACTGGTTCGATAAGTTCTTCACACGGATTACCCGATAACTCTCGCTCCGCGGGGACGAGAAGCGGTGAACGTCGAGCACGTCAGTTGTTAATACAACAATCTCGTGGCCCATCTTTGCGAGTTGGTTCGCGAGCGTGGCTACTAACCTCGGAGGTCCTCCATATCCCCACGCCGGAGCGAAGGAGTCAACGACCAATACGACTTTCATTGCGCCAAATTCCTCTTGACAGGATTTTTCGTGGCGACGCGCATTATAGCCTGCTCTACACCGTCAGCCAGATGCTTGATGGTGAAACCTCCCGCGATAATTTGCTGAGATGAGGACCCAAAGGATCCTCTTAGCTCCGCGTCGCTGGCCAGCTCTTCAATCCGTTGCGCCAGCGTGTTGACGTCGCCGGGCTGGAAGACGAATCCGTTAACACTGTCCTTCACGAGGTCTCGGCTACATCCTGCATTGCTCGAACAGAGAATCGGGGTCCCGCAGGCCATCGCTTCGTTGACGACGAGTCCCCACACCTCCTCACGTGAAGGGAGCACCAACATGTCGGCAAGCGCATAGTAGTCCGGCAAGTCTCGGTACTGGATATTGCCGGTAAAGACAACTTCTTTCAAGCCTCTTGACAGGTGCGTCAACGAGGACCTCTCCCTCCCGTCGCCCACTACGACTAGGCCAACATCACGTTTCTGCTGGACAATGCTCATCGCGCGAATCAGACTGTCCACACCTTTCCTTTCAATCAACTGGCCGACATACAAGACCAGCACACTTGCGTTGAGGCCAAGCTGTTCCCGCAGGTTTTTGCGGATTGTGACCCGGTTTCTCCGCATCACAGATTCCTTGAAGAAGCTAGTGTCGACCGTGTTGGGTGCGATCGAAATCTCCGCCCGCGGTGCACCCAGACATATGAGGTAATCTCGTGCGGCCGACCCGTAGGCAATGAAGCCATCGACGTTCGCTACGAACCACTTAAGATAAGGCCTTAGCGCCGGCTTCAGCCAGTGCTTCTCGCCTTGCGTTGAACCTGACCAGAGGAGGAATGGAATGCCCGCAGTCTTTGCAGAATAGAATGCGAGCTGATTCGTAATTGAGGAGTATCCGGACGACACAATTACCTCAGGCCTCTCTCTTGAGAGTTTCTGTAAGATGCTGAGGTTTACATGGACCGTGGAGGTGTCTCTGTCCCCGAATGCGAAGTGACTCCCACGGAGGATGACGTGCCGGAATTCGACCCCTCCCTCGACTTTCCATTCCCGATTTCGCTCGGACTCCCCCATAGAATAGACAACGATGTCGAGTGTAGGCCGACTTGCAATCTCGTTGAACACCGGCACCATATACGGAGTCAGGATATTGTGGACTATTGAAACCCTAACTCTCTCCATTTTTGCATCCCGTCCGTACAATCATACTCGCTCGCATCGCATCACAAAATCCGAAGAGAGAAGGGAGGGCCAGAGTCCAGACAGTGTTCCTAATTGACTCGAGGACACCAGCTTGGCAATTTGGAATCCACATTCAGCTAGAAGCCACCGCAGATCCGGGAGGGTGTACGAATGAAGGTAGCCTCCGTTCCAAGATCGGTTTTGGGCGATGTCCGAGGCTCCTGTGGGCGGAAACCGCCCCGCCAGTAGCGTCAGCCTCCTTGGCAGCCAGACCAAATTTGCGACTTGCAGCAGAAGGACCCCCTGTGGCACGAGCACGCGACGGACTTCATCGAGGAAGAAGAATGGGTCGTAGGCGTATTCGAAGGTTCCGAGACAAATCACGCAAGTGACACTGGCATCGCGGAACGGGAGACCATCGTCCATGTCACCCGTGATTAGCCGGATGTTCGGTGCGTTAGGCACCCTGTTGGCACTCTGGAGCCTCTGCCTCAGCAAGTCAAATCCGATAGCGAGCTCAAATCTACGTGCGGAAGCACGCAGCAATCTCCCGGTCCCGCAACCCAGCTCAAGGAGAACCCGTCCTTCTGGCATCAGGCGAAGTGCAACCTCCTCTCTTCGCGAGAGGCCCCCGGAAGGTCGCTCGCCTGCGTATTTCCTGAGAAACAAGCGCAGCTTGGCGGTACCCACCTGTCTCCGCCCTCCGACGGGTGTTCTAACTAGCCTCCCCGATGGCCAGCAAGAGCGTGGACGCAACAGAAGTGATGGCGTCACTTTGAAGAAAAGGGTGGATTGGAAGAGACAAGATGGTCTCCGCGAGCCTTCGTGAAACGGAGTATGGTACATGCTTGGATGAGTATCTGCTAAAGGCAGGCTGATCGACAATCGCTACGGGGTAGTGCACACCTGTGCCAATGCCGGACTCGGCCAGTCTGCTCTGAACATGGCCTCGATTTTCAACTGTAACGACGAACTGATGATATACGTGCCTCCCTCCGCTCGTTTCCTCTTGCATTCCCAGACCCGAAGCCGACGCCAATAACCTGCGGTAGAGCCTTGCGTTTCGACGCCGCCGATCGTTCTCACCTGGCAAGTATCTGAGCTTGGTTCTAAGGACTGCTGCTTGAATTTCGTCCAGACGCGAGCATAGTCCTCGCTCGAGGCTCGAATAGATGCCACTCATTCCGTACATCCTGAGCGACTTCAACTTCTCAGCAAGGGTCGCTGAATCGGTCACAACCATGCCGCCATCACCAAACCCGCCCAAGTTCTTCGTGGGATAGAAACTGTAGCAACCAGCTTCTCCAAAGCTGCCAACCGGCCGCCGATTGAATATGGCGCCGTGCGACTGGGCACAATCCTCTACCACATGCAGGTCGTGTTTGGCAGAAAATTCCATCAACGCCTGCATGTCGCATGGGTTGCCGTAAAGGTGAACCGGAATTATCGCCTTCGTTCTCGGGCTAAGAGCTCTTCTGGTTTGCGAGCTATCCATGACGAGCGAGTTGGGAGAAGGATCGACAAAAACGGGCTTCGCCCCCGAATTGAGTATCGCCATCGCAGTCGGAGACGCTGTGTTGGCGACCGTGATAACTTCGTCACCTTTCTTGATACCTAATGCCATAAGGGACAGCGTGAGCGCGTCGGTTCCGGAGGCAACTCCGACGCCGTAACGGACACCGGAGTAGGATGCGAATTCGCTTTCGAAACGCTGCACATTCTCGCCGAGCACGAACTTCCCGCTCACGAGGACCTTCATCAGCGACTCATTGATTGCCTTGGCGTGCCTGCGGTATGCCGATGCCAGATCGATCAGGGGCAGTTCCTTGTCAACTTTACCAGTAGTGTGACTTGAACCGCTCATAGTACTCGACCGTCCTCCTCAGGCCGAGCTCGAGGGGAATTGTTGGACTCCAGCCGGTGAGATCTGAGAACTGGGAATAATCGGCGATGTAGTCGCCAATCTCAACAGCTTTCCGTTCAGGTGGGAAAGGTTTGGGAACAATCTTCATCGACGGACGGATCTTTCTCAGGATCTCCGCAATGCCTCGAACGGAAGTTGGGTATCCCCCGACATTCATTGCTCTTCCTTCGGTTCTGCATATGGCAGCCAGAAGACAAGCGTCAACGACATCGTCGACGTATGTGAAGTCCCTCAGCTGGCGACCGCGTCCATATACTTCAACTGGCGCACCGTCGATGCATAGCCGCACAAACCAATTCACGAATCCTTGCTTAGAATGTTTCATGACGTTTCTGGGGCCGTAGGTGTTTGTAAGGCGAATCGAGGTAGCCCGAAGACCGTAACTCCTGTTGTAAAGCAAGCAATATTGCTCGTAAGCGTGCTTGGAGATTCCGTTGGTGTCCACAGGCGCTATCGGGTGATTCTCTTTGACAGGTGTTTTCGTGATTCTGCCATATTGTACCCGCGAGCCGGTGTAAACAAGTTTCAGATCTGAAGGGGACTTGCGACAGGCTTCAAGCAACGGCAGATGAGAAACACAGTTCATCTCGAGGTCCATCAACGGATCCGCCATGCTAACCACATGGCTTACTTGAGCAGCTAAGTCGAAGACATAGTCGCAATCGCGAACAACGGATGTAATACGCGAGTACTTCGCGATGTCAGAGACGACAAGGGTCACCTCATTTCGAATGGGATCGATGTTGAATTCGTTCGCACCTCCCGACTCATACTTCTTGTCGATTATCGTTACTCTAGCACCCATCTGAGCAAGCCGGATTGCGAGATTGCTACCGATGAAACCGAGACCACCGGTGACGAGAACGTTCGCGTCTCGGAAGGCCGGAAGAGCAGCTTCCAGGGCCGTGGGCTTGAGAGCTACTTGGGTTGACAAGGCGACACCTCATTAGCTGCGTCCTGAATTCCTCATTTGTCGCCAGCTCCCTACGGGAACGAGACAACGGATGCGTCCACTGGTATCTAAACGTGAACACGCGACAACGGCGGGCGGCTGGAGCGATTTCTTTGAACAGGTGGCGCAATCAGCTGACGCCTTTCATCGCCTATGTGAGCCAAGGCAATTAGAAGGACGAACGAGGAAAACGATTAAACGACCGGCTCGCCTGCACCTGGCCAGAGGCTCGCGGTGCGGCTGCATTTTCAGGAGAAACCTTGGGACCTCTATGCGGCCATTGGCTATACGGCCTTCATATCCATAGCCCTTCTAGTACTGAACGTTGGGAACCTACTCGCGGTCCTCCTCGTTCTCTTCATCCCGGGCTATGTCCTTGTTGCAGCACTGTTCCCAGGGGCCCTCATGCCGGAGAAGTTGGAGATCGACTGGGTCGAGCGGATCGCTCTGTCTTTCGGTCTTAGCATCGCGGTCGTCCCACTCCTCGGCCTCCTCCTCAACTTCACGCCGTGGGGGATACGCTTCGCGCCTATCGTGGCGACGATCGCGGGCTTCACTTTCGGCGTCGGCTATGCTGCGTATTGGCGCCGGATGCAACTGCCGCATGAACAGCGTCTCTCCCTTACCATGGACCTCTCAATGCCGGAATGGGCCGGGTACAGCACTCTCGACAAAGGACTGACAATCGGCCTCGCGGCGAGCATCATCGTCGCCGGAGGCACCCTCGCTTACGTGGTTCTAACGCCGCGACCCGGGGAGACCTTCACGGAGTTCTACATCCTCGGTCCCGGCGGCAACGCCGCCGGCTACCCGACGGCTTTGAACGTCTCCCAGCCTGGAACTGTGACTTTAGGCATTGCGAACCACGAGGCCGCGAACGTCAATTACTATGTCCGCATCGACGTCGTCGGCGTGCAGCTCGTATACAACGCCTCGTCGGGATCCAACGAGACCGTCGAGGTCAACCGCACGACCTGGTCCACGTTCAACGTCACCCTAGCCGACGGCCAAAACTGGACCCAGCCCTACACGTTCCGAATCAACGACACGGGCCTCTGGAAGGTCCAGGTGCTCCTCTTTAAGGACGGCGACTTCTCGAGCGCGTACCGGGAACTTCATTTGTACGTCCGCGTGACTTAAGAAGTCGCCCGGCACGGAAAGAGACGAGGTCAGGACTGAACGGACGTTAACCGGATGGAGTCTTTCAAATCGGGTCGCATCATCGCGAGTTCGAATGTCGCGCGGAGCCAGCCTACTTTGTCGCCCACGTCATATCTTCGCCCCGGATAGACAACCCCGTAGACCGCTTCTTGTCGGAGCTGGCCTGCGATCGCGTCCGAGAGCTGTAGTTCGGACCCCTTCCCCAGACCTGTGGCACGCAGGTGCTGGAAAATCGCCGGAGTGAGCACGTACCGACCGATCGTCGCGAGGTCGGACCGTACTTCGGAAGGAGAAGGCTTCTCGACGAGAGTGGTGAGCCGAAAGACTCCGCGCTCAACTTCGTTTCCCGTCGCGATGCCGTAACGCCCCACGTGCTCCTTGGGCACCTTCTGCATTGCGATCACCGGCGCGTGCAATCGCCGATGGACGTCGAGAAGATAACCCATGCAAGGCGGCTCGAACGTCAAGTCGTCTCCGAGAAGCACCGCGAACGGTTCCGTGCCGACGAAGGATTCAGCCTGGAGCACCGCGTCTCCCAGCCCGCGGGGACTGGACTGACGCACGTACATGATGCGAACCTTCCTGAGAAGGCTCGCGAGGTCCTCGAGCGCGCTGTTCCGTTCGCCTGGTGCGAGATGTGCTTCGAACTCTGAGTTCGCATCGAAGTGATCTTCGATCGCGCGCTTCCCCCGGCCGGTGACGATGAGAATGTCCCTGATTCCCGCGTCCGCCGCCTCCTCGACGACGTACTGGATTGCGGGTTTGTCGACGACCGGAATCATTTCTTTGGCTTGGGCCTTCGTATACGGAAGGAAGCGCGTGCCCAGCCCGGCAGCGGGGATGACAGCCTTCATTCGCTCATGCGGAACCGTGGGGCCGCGCTTAAACTCATCTTCCTCGGATTGGGAATCTGCCGAGGATCGTCCGGTCGTTCAGCCGCCGAGAACCACCAGGCGCATTCCTTCAAGGGCCCGTCGATTCAGGATGCGACGTCCGTCGATGACAACCTTCTGGCGCATTCCCCGGAAATCCGCGGCGGTAAGTTCGCGCCATACGGGCCAGTCGTTGTGCACGATGCACGCATCCGCGCGCGCCAATGCGCTGCGCAAATCTCCCGCGATCTCCACCCCCGGCACTTCATCCCCGAACACGTCCCGGACGACGGGATCGTAGCCGACAACCTTCGCGCCCTTTCGAAGGAGCGCACGGACCAAGGGGATTGCGCGTGACTCTCGGATGTCGTCCGAGCCGCCCTTGAACGAGAGACCCAGGATCGCCACCCGCTTCCCTCGCAGGGTGCCCAATGCCGCTTCCGTGAGGCGCAAGGCCCGAAGAGGTTGTGAATCGTTGAGGCCGAGGACGGCCGTTAGGATCCGCGCACGGTATCCTTTCGCACGACCCTCCGCAACAAGCGCATGAACGTCCTTCGGAAAACACGAACCGCCAAAGCCAAGTCCGGCCCTCAAGAACTTCGGGTTGATCCGCGGGTCCAGGCCCATTCCTTCCACGACGTCGTCCACGTTGATCCCCTCGAAGGCGTCACAGAGGTTCGCGAGTTCGTTCGCGAAGGACACCTTCGTGGCGAGGAACGCATTCGTCGCGTACTTGACCATCTCCGCGGTCCGTAGGCTCGTGGCCATCGTCGGCGCGTGGATCGAAGAATAGATTGCCTCCAGAGCTTGCCTCGACCGATCGTCGATTGCGCCGATTACGACGCGGTCCGGATGCAAGGCATCTTGTACCGCACTGCCTTCTCGCAGGAACTCGGGGTTCACGCCGAGCCCGAAGCCTGGCCCGGCCTTCTTCTTCGACGTCTTCTCGAGCGCTGGACGCAGGACGCCGTCCGTCGTCCCGGGGAGAACGGTCGACTTAACGATGACGACCTTGTAGCCTTCGACCGAGCCCAATGCACGGCCCACAGTCTGGGCGGCTTTCCGCACGTAAGTCAAATCGATGGATCCGTCCTTCCTCGAAGGTGTTCCAACGCTCAAGAACACGGCTTCCGCCTGGCGCGCGGCACCCTCCACGTCGGTTGTGAAGGAGAGTCGACCTGCCCTGAGGGACCTAGCGAGCGCCTCCGGCAACTCCGGCTCGTAGTGCGTCGTCTTTCCCGCCCGGAGGTCGTCAACGATCTTTCCGTCGATGTCAGCGCCAACGACCTCGTGGCCCCACTCTGTGAAAGCGACGGCGGTCGCGAGGCCGACGTGGCCCGTCCCGACGATCGCAATATGCGTCATCGGGCGGAGAAATCACCTAACAGGCTTAAGGGCGCGCCGCCCCGGGATCGACCGCACGACCTGGTCCACGCGTTCAACGTCCCCCTAGTCGAAGGCCAGAACTGGACCCAGCCCTACACCTTCCGGATCAATTATACGGGCCTCTGGAAGGTCCAGTTCCTCCTCTTCAAGGACGGCGACTTCTCCGCCGCGTACCGGGAGCTCTATTTGTTCGTTCGTGTCCAGTAAGCAACGGGCTACGTCCTGGTGGGCGCTCCGAGCCGGTCGTTCGGTAGCGAGGCCATTCATGGGCTGGACCCTTAACAGGAGCCTATGCGTCTCCCTGTGGCCAGCGGTACACGATGGGCGTGTGTGGTGTGTGTACGCGTCATCCGTCTCGCTGTCGGAACCTACCATCGCGCCTTACGGTGCGAAGGATTTGCGTGCCAGCAATCGCAAAGGCGAACACTGTCGTCCCAAGAAGCCATCCATCCGCCGTGGTGATTGTCGCCGCCTCGGCCGCCCCTTTGGGAGTGACCGAGAGGACTGCCGGAATTGAGGCGGCCGCATGCGTAGGATTGCACGACGGATCTGTGAAAGTGGTGGAGGCGTCGGAGGGTAACCGCGCTCCGGAGTATTGGACACTGGAAGGGGAGCCAGATGCGAGCGCGGCGATCTCGGCGCCGGTCAATGCGCGCGAGAAGACGCGGACCTCGTCGATGTCTCCAACGAAGTCGCTTGCAACGTTCCCCACCACGGTCTGCGTGGACGTCCGGACGGAGGTGGTGGGATTCGTTGTGGCTTGGGCGACGAGCACGCCGTCCACGTAGAGTTCCGCCAGACCCGCACGTAGGACGCCGGTCGCGTGATGCCAAGTGCCGTCGTTGTACGCGAGCGGGCTCGCGGCCGACGTCGTCACATCCGGTCCAATCGCCTGGTAGAAGACGATGTTGAACCTTCCGTCGGTCTGTATTCGCAACTCCCACGAATACCCGCCTCCCTGGATTCCACTGTAATACGGCGAGGGATTCGTCGTCCACCGGAACCACGCCGCGACCGTGAAGTCCGTGGCGGGTACGGAAATCGGAGGAGCCGTGATCCGGTCTCCCGCGTTGAAGTGCCTCGCCCGACCGACTTTCCCGGCGATGTCCGTCGTGCCCGTCATCGTCCCGTGATTCGCATGCCCCGACAGATCCTTCATTCGCCCGTCGAACAGGAGGGTCTGCATGTCGTATCTGAGGACGGGGCCGCCGGCGGGCGGAGGCGGCGCAAGTGCGGCGATCTCCGCCGCAGTCAACGCGTGAGAGTAGACGCGGACCTCGTCGATGTCTCCAATGAACCCACTGGCGACCTGGCCAATGGTTGTCTGTGTAGCCGTCCGCACCGAAGCAATCGGATTCGACGTGTCCTGGGCGACGAGGACGCCGTCCACGTAGAGCTCCGCCAGACCGGATCGCAACACGCCGGCTGCGTGATGCCACGTCCCGTCGTTGTATGCGAGAGGGCTCGCGACTTCCGTCACGATGTCGGGTGAGATGGCTTGGTAGAACACGATGCCAAATCGACCGTCGGCCCTCACTCGAAGCTCCCACGAACAGCAGCCGCCACCCTGCATTCCGCTGTAGTACGGCGATGGGTTGGTGGTCCAATTGAACCAGGCCGCGACCGTGAAGTCCAGCCCCGTAACGGGAATCGCAGGAGCCGTGATCCGATCGGCACCGGCGAAGTGCCTTGCCCGACCGAGCTTTCCAAGGACATCCGTCGTACCCGTCATCACCCCCTGATGTCCCTGCCCAGAAAGATCTTCCATCCATCCGCCAGCAGTGAGAGTCTCCATGTCGTAGGACAGGACGAGGCCGTCGGCCCGCGGTGGCGGAGGCGGCGCAAGGGCGGCAATCTCCCCGACGGTGAGGGCACGGGTGTAAATGAGGACCTCGTCGATGTCTCCAGTGAGGTAACTCGCAACCTGCCCAACGATGGTCTGTGTGGACGTCCGAATCGATGTGATTGGATTCGTCGTGTCCCGAGCGACGAGCACGCCATCGACGTAGAGTTCCGCGAGCCCGTTTCTGAGCACGCCGGCTGCGTGATGCCACGTCCCGTCGTTGTATGCGAGAGGGCTCGCGACTTCCGTCACCACGTCCGGCCCGATTGATTGATAGAAGACCGCGCCGAATCGACCGTCGGCCTTCACACGCAGCTCCCACGAGCAACATTCGCCACCTTGAACTCCGCTGTAGTACGGCGATGGATTCGACGTCCACCGGAACCAACCGGCGATCGCGAAATCGGTGCCCGGGACGGAAATCGCGGGAGCTGTGATCCGGTCACCGCTTCCGCCGAAGTGCCTCGCTAGGCCGACTTTCCCAGAGACGATGGTCGTGCCCGTTATCGTCCCATCGTTTCCATGTCCCGAGAGATCCTTCTCAAGTCCAGAACCCGTGAGGGTCTCCATGTCGTAGGCGAGAAGAGGATCGCCGACCGTGACGGTGAAGCCCGAGGTGCGTGTAATCGTGCCATCAGTGGCCTGGACGGTTACGACATATGTACCTGCTGGAGTGCTCGATGACGTGGCGAGCGTGAGGTTCACGGTGCTCGTGGGATTAGCCGTGGGCGGCGTAAACGCGCACGTTGCTCCCGCGGGGAGGCCGGCGCAGGAGTATTGGACGCTGTGGCTCGGACCGAAGGTTCGTTGGGCTTTTATGGTCGCGTTCACCGATCCCCCGTGCACGGCGACGAAGCCCGAGGACGGGCTGGTCGAGAGGGAGAAATCGAACGGGGCGGGCGGCGGGGTCTCACCGAGCGCGGGGGCCCAGGCAGAACGCGGCGCTCCGAGGCCCGCGCCCAAGGTGCCTCCCGAGGCAGAGACCGTCTGCCATTTGGAGAGATCCCAGTTGTCCACCACCGCGAGCGCGCCGAAGATCCGATCCATGTCCCTCGCCCAGGGAACGTCCTTTGAGTCTGGAGTCATAGTGAAACCCCAGCTGCTGGCGAACTCGTCCTCCACGCGCCCGGCGGGAGAGAATTCCACGTCGAGTCCGTAGACGGACCAGCCTGCGTTGTCCACGACATACGCCCCGTAGTTCTGGAAAGCATGAGCGAAGATCTTCGCGGGCTCCGTCTCCAGGCCCATGCCGTCCACATCAATCGAGGCGGGGAGGGCGAGGAGAGCGCCCATCCGAAGGGCCGCGTTCGTGCCACCATAGCATGTGGGTGCGCAAAGGTCCGCGACGGTCGCGGGCCAGCGGAACCCTGCCGTGGAGGTGTCGAAGAACAAGTTCGCTTGGCCGTCGAGGCTCACCTTCATCGCATGTCGGATGACGCCACCGGGCACGAGCTCCCCGAGTCGGATGGTACCGCCAATCGAGGAGAGCTTCGACCCGCCATGGCCTCCGGAGACGCCGGTGCCGTCGAGCAGCTCGTCCTTCTGGAACCACCAGAGCGTGACGGGTCCATCAGTCGTGCAGTGGGTGTACGGCTGTCCTTGGATCAGCGTCTTGCCGTCCGCATCGAGGATGGCCACGGCGTGATTCGGCGTCGAGGTCAGCGTCGCGCCCTCCACGATGAAACCCGCAGGGATTGGTGCCTCAAACTGAACTGCGCCCTGGATATCGCATCGGCTCCGGCCCGTCCACGCATCAGCGTTGAGATACACAGGTGTGATCGGCGCGCCGGGATCGACGATGAGCACGTCCGGATCCGTCGTCATGCCTCGGGCGGTCGCCTGGGCGATCCCCGCCGGGACATAGGCGGCGGAGGCCCCAATCGGCAGGTTCCAGACGCTGTCCGAGGAGAACGGCCAGAAGCGGAGATCGCGGCTCGGCGCAAGCGGCTTCTCAAAGAGCACTGAGAGCTTCGGTCTGTTGGCCAGGATGGCTTCGCTCGAACCGTAGTCGACCCCGTCGCCACCGGTCGAGGTGAGGAGCACGCCATTGTTCGGATCGCCATCCGCCCACTTCTGGACGATGAACGTCACATTGATGGAGAAGGACCCGGCCGGAGTCGGCGTGAATGTGAAGACCGGATCGGCGGTCCGTGGCAGACCTGGTGTCGTGAATGTGTTCCACGTCACCGTTGCTTCATTCCAGGAATCGAGCAGCTGGATGATATCCTCCCTGGATCCTGGGTCAGAAATGTGCATCTGCAGGGTCGCGCTCAGGATCCGGGCCCCCCGGGGGACCTGCCCTTCGCTCGTCCCGAGGAACGAGGGGAACTTGATCAAACTCCGGCAAATCCGCCCGGCGCCCCCCATACAGCTCGCGTCGATCTGGAGCGTGGAGAATCCGCCCTGAGGGGTAGTTGGCATTCCGCTGTCGATGGTCGCATCGTCCGTTTCGCTAAACGGACCTCCGTCCCCCTTTTGGTACGTGCGCGTGATCCGCGTCGCAACCGTGACGTCGAACGGCGTGGCCACACTCGCGGACGTGTTCGAGGCCGTCACCGTGATGCGGTAGTTGGCCTCCGGCGTGGAGGCTCCCGTCGCGACGGACACCGTGGATGTGAACGGCGGATTCCCACTCGAAGGGGAAGCGCTGCAGGTCGCCGCAAGCGGACATCCGGAGACCGCCAGGCTGACCGGCTCCAGAGATGACCCGATCACAGAGGCCGTGGTCGACGCCGTCTCGCCCGGCTGCGCGTGGGCGGTGCTCGGATCCGTCGAGATCACGAACCCCGCGGCCGGACTCTTCGTCAAGGTGAAGGAGTCGACGATGCCCGCGCTGTTGTCTTTGAACTCATACCGGATCGTTGTGGGCGAGACTTGGAACCATCCGAACCCTTTCGCTCCTCGACACGCGGCCACCCACGCGTCCGTTCGGCAGGTCGGAACGCCGCCCGAAAGCCCACCCGTTCCGATAATCAAGTAGATTGGCGCGCCCGGCGTGTTGTACGAATTCCCGGTCTGGGCGACGGTCTGGAAGGCGACCGGATACGTCCTTCCATACGTGTGGTCGTGGCCTGCGAGGACCAGGTCCACGTGGCGGTTCACGAGGATGTCCTCGATCTGGTCTGTGTTCGGTGGGGTTGTCGGAGTCGGATCGCACAGGAGGGGGAAGACCGGAGAGCTCTGCATGTCGTAGCACGGGAAGTGATGATAGACGATGATCCAACGAATCGTCGGATTCGCATTCGCCGCGGCGAGCTTGCCGTCGACCCAGCCGCGGATCGCCGCGGAGCCCGCAAGGCCGGTGCACGCTTGGGGCGTGCCGTCCACCCCGTCGGCCCGGTCCGTCGTGCTGCCGCCCCAGTCCATCGTCACGAAGTACGTGTTCCCCCAGGTGAACGCGTAGGTCCGCTCGTTTCCAGGGAGGGTGGAGTACGCGCAATGGACCGCGGTCGGCGTGTTGTCGGTTCCCGGTTCATTCACTTCGTGGTTGCCGGCCGCGGATTGCAGGAAGGCGCTTTGTGCAAAGATCTGCCACTTGTCGTACGTGCCTTTGACACCGGACTCCGCAAGGGAATAGTAGAGGTCCCCCAGGGGAAGCACGAGATTCGGGTTGAGCTTCGCGATCTCGTTCGATGTCGTCAGCGTCTGGTTCGTGTTGCCCCAATCGCCGGCGGCCGCGAACGTGAACGTGTCGGCGGCGCCTTTCGGGGGGGCGGCGCGGAACGACGCCTGCCCGAAGACCGAGCTCATGGCGGCGTCGCCGACTCGGTAATAGTACCTCGCGCCCGGCGTTAGCAGCGTGAGATTAGCCCGATGGAGGAAGCTGCCGCCCGGCGAGGTGTAGTCGGTGCCCGACGTATGGAACTCGTACGGCGGCCCGAGGGACCGCCCCCATTCGGCGCGCGAGGTGCTCGCGCTCGCGGTGTACCAGGTGATCGCGGCGGTCGACGGGTCATCGAGGTAACTGAGGTGCACGCCGAGCGGCGGATTCGGACCGGATGGTACCGCACCTGCCCCAAACGATGGGAGGAGCGCGAGACCGGTGAGGACCACGATGATCGCGATGGACGATGCCCAGAACCCGTTCCAGCGTATGACTTGCAAGCCCTCCAACCCTCTGGCCCCGAGGGAACCGCATCATCCCTTCGTTGCTATGAGAAGATATGACCGCAAATGACTTAGTCTTTTCACCACGTCGTACGGAGGAAACTGGTTTTGGGGTTAGCCTTGGAATTTCGATCCGCAAAGCCGTCCTGCCGCGCGTTGCGCGCTTATCGTTTCTGATACTCTCGTCGTCGACTTTATTGATGCCCATCCGGGTGTTCCGAGTCCTTATGGCCAGCTCTCGGAGACGGCCCCTCCCCAATTGGAAGCTCCCCAGGGGTCCGAGGCGACACCTGCCGAAACGGGCCCGTGCCCTCCGTACCGCGTGGGTGCTGTTCATCGTCATCGGCGCGCCGCTCGGCTTCATGGCCGCCCTCGGGCCCATGGCCTACGCCGGCATCTACATCGAGCCCCTTCGACAGTTCTGGCAACCGTGGCCCCCGGACATCCTGAAAGGCCTCGGCGGTGTCCTGGGGTTCGCAGTGACGTTGGGATACCTCATGTATCGCAAGGGGCGCTACACGGGATACCGATCGGGAGCGATCTCCGAACGTGCGACGGCTAGAAACCGTTCCGAGGGTCGGGTGACCATGGCGAACCCAGCACCGTCTCGAGAAACGCCTGACATGATATCGAACCCGCCGCCGCCTCCCGAAATGCCTCCCCAGATTCCGGTCCAGTGACCAGGGTCGTCGCCGCTCGGCAAGATCATGTTGGTTTGCCGCGGAAGCCTAGGCCTTCTTCCGGATCCTCTCTGCCGTTGGCTTCTAGTAAAGCGGCTCCCCCGGCCTGCTTCTTCGAACCGTCTCCCAACTTCACGCAGCGACGCGAGTGAGTCCGGCAGATCCGGCTCTTCGAGGAGGGATCATTCCGCGCCGGAGCGGCTTCCCGAGATGCGAATGAAAGCAACGCCGGGCAGCCCTTTGAACGCCGGATCCCCGGTCAGGAACTGAAGCCGTCTCCTCTGAGCCAGGTGGTAGCTCACTGCGTCGACATACGAAATCCGTGACCTTCGACGGGGCCACGACACCCTCATGTCCATGGCGGCGAGAATCTCCGAGAGGGAAAACTCGATCAGGATGGATTCAAACGATGCGACGATCTCCCGAGCCTTCTGCCGAGCGCTGCCGTCTCGGAGAAGGGCGTAGTACACCTCCATCAAATTGAGCCAGCTGGTTCTGCCTCTCCCTGATTCGAAATACGGACGGATTTTCGGATCCGACAAGTTGGCCAGAATCGCCGACGAGTCGTAGAAATACTTAGAGATCGTCCCAGCCTTCCTTCATCTCCCGGATCAGGTCCGGGAGATTCCGACGGAACTTCCACGTTCCGCTGAGCTCGCTGGGCGTCGGGACCCTCCGTCGAATCTCGACCTCGAGGTAGTCGCCGTCTCGAATGTTCTGACTTCGCGCCACCGCGGCGGGGACGATCAGGCCAAGGGAGTTTCCCCATCGCTTGACGCGCGTAATCATGGCGTCATGTTATACGGCTAGTTATACATATAGCTTGCCGAAAGGGTGGCGAAAGTGATGTCCCGGAGAGCGAGAACAACCCCGGAACGACTTAACCCCAGAGCGTCCAGGCGAATCGAACTAGTCGGAGCCCGTGTCCTCGGTCTCTTTCTCGTGGTCTTCGTCGGTGTGGCCGGATCGCTTCCGGGCCCACGGAGGCATCTCGCCGGTTCGGAGGGCGATCGCGGAGCGGGCGACGGCTCGAAACGGCTCCGAGGGTCGGGTCAACGTGACAAACCCCGCCGCGTCTCCGGAAACCGCCGGCCCGATGTCGAATCCCCCGCCCCCTCCTGACATGCCGCCGCAGATTCCGGTCCAATAACGCCGAACCGAAAAAAGGCCGCGAAACGCGGGCTGTTCTCCCGGGACCGGAGGCTCTCCCATCAGTTCGCCGGATGCACGACGATGTTCCCGCCTTGGAGGTCCCCGCTGCTCCCCGGAGGCTGGCCTCCAGCGAAGTGGTACTGGACGCCGGTCTTGTCCAGGATGACGACCTGGTACGTGTCGATCCCGTTGTGGTTCGAGGTCCCCGTGTTGTCCCAGGCGTCGACGCGGAATTGGTAATTCCCGTCGCTCCAAACGACCAGACCCGTGGCGGAGTCGATTTTCTGGATCGTCCCCTTGCCCTGGAAGTACGCGTGACCGCCGGAGATCCCGAACCCGATCCACGCCGTGCTCTTGAACATGTAGTCGTAGCCGTTCGATCGGTACACGTACACGGAGTGACCTTGGGTGTTCCCGGACTTCGAATAGCGCACGACGAAGCCGAAGTTGCCGTGGCTCCCGCTCGAATCCACGATCCAACCCCCGCCCGTGCTGAAGGATCCCGTTGGCAGGTACACCGTAAGCACAGACGGTTCCGAATTGGGGCCTGCGTAGTACGGGTTCGCCGCGTCGAACTTCACGAGGACGAGATAGGAATTCTCCGCGAGGTTCGAGATGGAAACCGTTGCAATGCCGATGCCCGGAGTGCTCGTCGGCACGACCGCGATAGGCGGAGAGGTGTACTTGATGATCGGCGTTGGATCCGATGTCTGGACCACGAAAATGACGCGAGCCCGAGACAAGTCGCCCAGGGATCCGTCGAGGGACTCGTACACGGTCGCGCGCAAATTGAGGGTGCTCGAGGTCGTCGGCACGATCGTGTCGCCGGTATACGCGGCCGTCGCGTCTTCCTTGAAGACCTGGAACCCCTGGGAGTTCGAACGCGGCAGGTAGCTCGCATCGCCTGAGAACGACGCGCTCACGGTACACGCCCCCGCCCCACGGTCCAGGACCAAAGTCGTCATCGCGAGCCCCGTGCCATCCGTCACCGCGGAAGCGGTCTGGCTCCCGAGCGCGAACGTGATCGTCTTCCCGGAGACGTAGCTCTGCGACGCGACGTCGAAGAACGTCGCCTTGAGCAATACGACATCGGAGTACTGACCGGACACGTCCCCGCTGTAGGTGACCATGACGAACCCCGCGACCACGTTGGCGCCCCGCGGGGCCTCCGCGTTGCCCGCCTTGTCCACCGCGTAGTACTCGATCGTCCAGGGGCCCGGAGAACCCATCGTGAAGGGGGCCGTGTAAACGCCGAAGACGGGCACCGTGCCCCCAGTCGGATAGACGCGATAGCGAATCGTCGAGACTCCCGAAGCACTGTCCGTGGCGCCGAGGGAGAAGGTCGTCGTGGCGCGAACGTACGTCGGCGCGGTCCCAAATTTCGGTGCACCGACCGTCAGCGTGGAAACCGGCGAGGTCGTGTCGCGGACGGTCACGTGGAAGGACTTCGTCCCGACGTTTCCGTGGGAGTCCGCGGCCGAGCAACTCACCAGGGTCGTTCCCAGGGGAAACGTCGAGCCGGACGCGGGCGTGCACGTAACCGGTACCGACCCGTCGACGATGTCCGTGGCCGATGCGCTGAAGGAGACGGCGGTGCCCGCAGGCGAGACGGCCTCGACGACGATGTCGGCCGGGACGGTCAGGCCCGGCGGCGTCGTGTCGACGACGGTGATGGTGAAGGACGCGGAGCCCATGTTCCCGTGGGCGTCCGTCGCGACACACGTCACGGTCGTCGTGCCGAATCCGAATGTCGAGCCGGACGCGGGCGCGCACGAGACTCCGACAGAGCCGTCGACGACGTCCGTCGCCGTCGACACGAAGGTGGCCATCGCACCGCTCGGTCCCGTGGCCTCGATCATTCGGTTCGGCGGGACCGTCACCACGGGTGGGGTGGTGTCCCGGACAGTAATCGTGAACGTGGCGGAACCGGTGTTGCCGTGCGCGTCGGCGGCGGAACACCTCACGGTCGTCACCCCGAGCGGGAACGTCGCTCCCGAGGGACGTGCGCAAGCCGGCGTGAGGGAGCCGTCCACGAGATCGGAAGCGGACGAAACGTAGGAGACGGATGCCCCCGATGCGCTCGTGGCCTCTCGGACGATGCCTCCCGGCACCGTGATGTGCGGCGGAGTGGTGTCCCGGACCGTAACCGCAAACGAGGAGGAGCCCGTGTTTCCATGGGCATCCCTCGCGGTGCAATCGACGCGCGTCGTGCCGAGTGGGAACGTGGATCCTGAAGACGAGCTGCAGCTCGCAGTGACGGGGCCGTCGACGATGTCCGTCGCGCCCGCGGAGAACGGAACCGTGGCACCTCCTGGACCGGTCGCCTCGGCGGTGATGTCCGCGGGGACCGTCAGTGACGGGGGCGTCGTATCGACGACGATGACATCAAAGGACCTCGACGCCAAGTTCCCGTGGGAATCAATCGCCGTGCACATCACGGTCGTCGTCCCGAGCGGGAACATTGAGCTCGAAGTCGGGGTACACTGGGCCGCGACCGAACCGTCGACGAAGTCCGATGCGGATGCGGAGAACCCGACGGTTGCGCCGCTCGGGCCGGTCGCTTCGGCGGTTATCGTACCGGGAAGTACGAGGGTTGGTGGCGTCGTGTCCCGGACCGCCACTTCGAACGAACCGGTCGCGCTGTTGCCATGGGCATCCGTCGCCGTACAAAGGACGACCGTAGTCCCCAAGGGGAGCATCGACCCCGAGGCCGGGCTACACGACACCGGTACGGGGCCGTCCACGATGTCCGTCGCGGAGGGAACGAAGGAAACCACGGCCCCTGATGGCCCGGTCGCCTCTGCGATCGCATCGGCCGGGATCGTCAACGCCGGCGGGGTCGTGTCTTGAACGATCACGTCGAACGATCCCGACGCGGTATTCCCTGCGACATCGGTCGCTGAACAAGATACACTCGTCGTGCCGATCGCGAACGTCGAACCGGGGAGCGGTGTGCAATGGACCGGAATCGCACCATCGACCAAATCGTCGGCGGAGGCCGCGAAGGAGACGATCGCTCCGAACGATCCGGTCGCTTCCCGAGTGATGTCCGCCGGGAGGGAGAGCGCAGGCGGGGTTGTATCGACCACGCTCACCTCAAAGGTCGACGCTCCCGTGTTGCCGGCCGAGTCGGTGGCCGTGCAGGTGACGGCGGTCGAGCCGAGCGAGAAGGTGGATCCGGACGTCGGAGCGCATGAAACCGCCATGGACCCGTCGACGATATCCGAAGCCGACGAGGAGAACGTGACGACGGCCCCCGTCGGTCCCGTCGCCTCGACCGAGAACGGGAAGGGTACCGTCACAATCGGTGGCGTGGTGTCTCGGATCGTGATGGTGAATGTGGCCGTCACCGCATTCGCATGGAAGTCGGTGGCGGTGCAATCGACGCGCGTCGTGCCGAGCGGGAACATGAATTCTGAAGACGGGCTGCAGGTGGCCGTGACGGGGCCGTCGACGATGTCTGTCGCTCCAACGGAGAACGGAACCGTGGCGCCGCCTGGACCGGTCGCCTCGGCGGTGATGTCCGCAGGAACCGTCAGCGACGGGGGCGTCGTATCGACGACGTGGATCGTGAAGGACGCGATGCCCGTGTTGCCGTGGGCATCTGTGGCCCGGCACACCACCGTCGTGGCGCCGAATCCGAACGTTGAGCCGGAGGCCGGAGTACAGACCGGGGTCAGCCTTCCGTCGACGAGGTCATCGGCGGTTACGACGAAGATTCCGGTCGCGCCGGACGCGCCCGTCGCTTCGAGGGTGATGCCGGGAGGAGAGGTCATCGTCGGAGGCGTCGTGTCGACTACGATGACGTCGAAGGATCCCGATGCGGTGTTCCCGTGAGAATCGGTCGCGGTGCACATCACGGTCGTCGTCCCGAGTGGGAACATCGAACTCGACGTTGGAGTACAGGGAGCCGCGACCGGACCGCTGACGAGGTCCGATGCGGATGCGGAGAACCCGACGGCTGCGCCGCTCGGGCCGGTCGCTTCGGCGGTGATCGTACCGGGAAGTACGAGGGTTGGTGGGGTTGTGTCCTGGACCGTCACGTCGAACGAACCCGCGGCGGGGTTGCCATGCGCATCCGTCGCCGTACAAAGGACGACCGTGGTCCCCAAGGGGAACGTCCATTCCGATGCGGGGCTACAGGACACCGCAACCGACCCGTCCACAAGGTCCGTCGCGGAGGGAGCGAAGAAGACGGAGGCCCCCGACGGCCCGGTCGCTTCCGCGATCATATCGGCCGGGAGCGTCAGCGCCGGTGGCGTCGTGTCTCGGACAATCACGTCGAACGATCCTGACGCAACGTTTCCTGCGGCGTCTGTCGTCGAGCAAGACACACTCGTGGTGCCAATCGAGAACGTCGAACCGGAGAGTGGGATGCAATGGACCGGGACCGTACCATCGACGAGGTCGTTCGCAGAGACCGTGAAGGAGACGACCGCACCGGATGGGCCCGTCGCTTCCTGAGTGATGTCCGTCGGGAGGGACAGCGCGGGCGGGGTTGTATCAACGACACTCGCTTCGAAAGTGGCCGCTCCCGTGTTGCCGGCCGAGTCGGTGGCCGTGCAGGTGACGACTTTCGTGCCGAGCGGGAAGATGGATCCGGACGTCGGAGAGCATGAAACCGTCACGAAGCCGTCGACGATATCCGAAGCCGACGAGGAGAACGTGACGACGGCCCCCGTCGGAGCGGTGGCCTCGACCGAGATCGAGGATGGAACGGTCACGATCGGTGGCGTTGTGTCCACGACGGTGACGACGAACGCACCGGTCGCGGCGTTGCCGGCCGCGTCGGAAACGGAACAGTGCACGGTCGTCGTGCCCAAGGGGAACATCGATCCCGATGCAGGCGCGCACGCTGGGACAAGCACGCCGTCGACGATGTCCGACGCACTCACGGAGTACGTCACCGCGGCGCCCGAGGAACTCGTCGCCTCAACGCTGAACGCGCCCGGTAGTACGAGGGCCGGCGGCGTCGTGTCGTGCACCGTGATCGTGAAGGACGCGAATCCGAGGTTGCCGTGAGCGTCCGTGGCGGAGCACGTCACCGAGGTCACACCGAGCGGGAACGTCGAACCGGATGGAAGGGAGCAGGATGCCGACAACGGTCCATCCACGGTGTCCGTCGCGGACGCCGTGAAGGTGGCCAGGGCGCCTCCCGGGCCGGTCGCCTCGAGGCTCATGCTGACGGGGACCGTCACGAGCGGGGCCGTTGTGTCTCGGACTGTTACCGTGAATGTGGCGGTCGCGACGTTCCCGTGCCCGTCGGTGGCTGTGCAATCGACCCGCGTCGCGCCGAGCGGGAACACGAAACCTGACGACGGGCTGCAGGTCGCTGCAACGGGGCCGTCGACGATGTCGGTCGCTCCGACGGAGAACGGGACCGCGGCGCCGCCGGGTCCGGTCGCCTCGGAGATGATGTCCGCGGGAACCGTCAGCGATGGGGGCGTCGTGTCGACGACGCGGATCGTGAACGTGGAGGACCCGGTGTTTCCGTGCGCGTCGGTGGCGGAGCACGTCACGGTCGTCTCTCCGAGTGGGAAGGTGGATCCGGAGGAAGGTGCGCACGTCGGCGTGATGGATCCGTCCACGAGATCCGAAGCGGACGAAACGTAGGACAGGGAGGCCCCCGACGCCCCCGTGGCCTCTCGGACGATGTCTGCCGGCACCGTGATGTGTGGCGAGGTGGTGTCCCGGACGGTAATCGTGAACATCGCGGAACCGGTGTTTCCGTGCGCGTCCGTGGCGGTGCAACTCACGACTATGCTTCCAAGGGTGAACGCGGATCCGGATGTCGGGGAACAGGAAGGTAAGAGGGCGCCGTCGACGAGGTCCGAGGCACTTGCTGAAAACGTCACAACAGCTCCACCGGGCCCGGTCGCCTCCGCGGAGAGCGACGCGGGGACCGTCAGCGATGGAGGCGTCGTGTCCACCACATGGACCGTAAAGGAGGCGGAGGCGACGTTTCCGGAGAAGTCGGTCGCCGTGCACGTGACCAGCGTGTCACCAAGAGGGAACGAAGAGCCCGACGCATGGTCGCAGGAGACATGGGGACTCGGATCCACGAGGTCGATGGCCGACGCTGGGGAATACGTCGCCGCCGCTCCGGAAGCGCTCGTGGCCTCACGGGTGATATCTGCGGAGACCGCGAGAGACGGACGAGTCGTATCGACGACAATCACTTTGAAGGAGGCACTTGCGGAGTTTCCGTGCGAATCCGTCGCGGAACAGGCCACGGTCGTCGTGCCCAGCGTGAACGTGGATCCGGACGCGGGGCTGCACGATGCGAGAACGGATCCGTCCACGAGATCGGAAGCGGAAGCGGAGAACGTGACTCTGGCTCCGCCCGGCCCGGTCGCTTCGACCGTTCGATCCGAAGGCACACTGAGAACCGGAGGCGTCGTGTCTCGAATCGTCACCGTGAATGTGCGGGTCGCTGTATTGCCCGCGACGTCTCTCGCAGTGCATGAGACGGTGGTTACGCCCAAGGGGAACGTCGATCCGGATGCGGGCGAACAAACCAGAGAACTAAGGCCACTGACGGAATCGGAAGCCGACGCCGAATATGTGACGGAGGCACCGGAGGAGGACGTGGCCTCAGCGACCATCGGGGATGGGAGAGTGAGGGTCGGCGGGGTGGTGTCAATCCGGATCGTGAACGGCCCCGCCGTGGCGGTGTTTCCGGTCTTGTCTCTTGCCGAACAGGTAAATGTGTGCGGCCCTTGCGTTGATATCGTCACCGACCCGGTCGCGTCTTTCTTATCGCTCGACAAGGAGAAGGTTACGGTCCCGTCGGTGCATGCAATCGCATCCGCCTTCGTATCAAGCTGACCGTCGTCATGGGCTGTGATACTTCCCGCGACCGGAGATGTGACGAACCAACCATTCGGGTTGGGTGACGGGAAGGTGACGGAAAAGGTCGGAGGCGTGGTGTCCGCGTCCGTGAACGTAGTCGTCGCGGTGTTGACCCAATCGCTGGCGACGACTGAGTAGGTGCCCTGAATTCCATCGAGCTGGTACGTTGTGACGAACGCACCCGTAGCGTCCGACGTCACGTTCCAGCTGTTGGTCGAGTTATCCGGCCGAGTCACGGCGACGGTCACGTTCGCGTCCGGGAGGAAGCCAGCCCCATAGATCGTTACAATTTGCTCAGGCGCATAATCCGGCTTGTCGGTCGAAAGCGTCGGAAGTCCGTCGGCTCGAGCGAGCGCCGATGAAAGAAGGATCAGCGCCAGCACCACGATCAAGAGCGCCGCCGAGCCGAAGAGTGCGGAGAAGAACGCCCGACGTTCCGAGTTTGGCCCCCCGGCGTTCCCTGTCACAATTCCCTCCAATGAGTTCGTTGCGATGATAGCTATTTATTGGCTGTGGAACACTTTTTGCTCTCATTCCTACAATCGTGAGCGATATCGACAGGCGGACGAGGCAACCGGCCCTCCGACGTCTCTCGATCGTCTAACGGAATCGCATCGTGTCCTGGAAATTTTCGAAGTCACCCGACAGACGATCAGATCCTGGCCGTGGACAATGAGACGGGGACGGGCCGGCGTCTAATGGCGGAAAGGTCGGTGAAAGGGATCGAAACGGTGACCGGAGAGGCCGGTCGGAGGGCCAAACGAATCTCGCCTCACACGCCGTCCCAAAAATCGTCCTCCCACAAGTCCCTCAGAGCATCTTCGGTGGCCTGAAGAAGCGGGGCGAACTCATCGTTCAGGATCCATTCGACGTCGGCCTTCTTGTGAAGGACCAGGGCGTCTCCGGACTCGAGAAGCACAAGGTCCGTATCCCGACCGAGCTTGTGCCTCGCACGAACTTCCTTTGGAATCACAATCTGGCCTTTACTCGACATTTTCACGACATGCACAGTTAGTAAGACGGGTCTTACTTCTTGAACCTTGCCCTGGACGGCGTGAATGCAAACGAGTTGCGAACATTATCCATCTCGGCGGTTGGAGCGGAAGCCTTAGTGTGCATTCCTCGATCGACTGCACTAGCTCTGATAGGACGCCGCGGCGTGAGCGACCGTCGGAGCGCCGACGCTTGGCGCACCTCGGGGGACGCGGCCCTCACCTCCCGCGTTTCCTTGTTTCGCGTGCTCCGTTGCGCACGCCATGTGGACCCCACGCCCCGGTGAAACCTTCCCAGAGTCATAAGATCCGCCGGCACCGCCACCGACTACGGGACGGCCCGCCGCGGGTTCAGGTTCTTGCCCCCGTCGAATGAGAACGGCAAGACGACGACCGAGACATTTTCCGGATACAAAGGGCCACACCGCACCACGCCGAGGTTTAATATCGGGCCAGTTCATCCGTCGAGAGAAACGCGGAGGAGTGCGGGATCCAGCGTTCTGAACGGACGATCTTCAGCATGCGAGCGCTGGTGTTTGTTCTTGCCGGCGCCCTCGTCGCACTGGTCCTCGGGCTCTCGGCGCCCGGCGTCCGAGCCGCGGGGCCGACCCTCACAATCGTCTCCCCCGCGGACCACGCCGTCATTGGAAATGGGACCCCAGTCCCGGTCATTTTTGTCGTTTCCGACTTCAACCTCACGCCGCCGGGCACCGGAGGACCGGGGTCGTCTGCGACCGAGGGTCACGTGAACGTCTACGTGGACGGCGTCCTCAGCGTGACCACGAGTCACCAGACGATCATGCTCCCACTCGCATCGGGCAACTACACGATCCTGTTGAGGCTCGTGACCGACAACGGGACGGACCTCAGCCCGGACGTAGCGTCCTCGATCTCGGTCACGGTGACGCAAGGGCCCGCCGTCGGGACGCCGCGAATCGAGATCAGCAACGTGGAGATCATGTATCCGACCCCAGGACTCGTCTTGGGGCGCGATGTCATCGTCTCCTTCCGAATCACCGATTTCGCGCTCGTGTCCCCGGGACGCGGCGAGTCCGTCCCGAACGAGGGGCATGTCGCCGTGTTCCTGGACGGAGTCTACTACATGTCCGTGATGGCCTTCCGACCGATCCCCTTCTCTGACCTGGTCGACGGCGAACATACGGTCATGATCCGGCTGGTCGACGACGCGGGCCGGGCGTTGACGCCGGACGCGTCCGACTCGGTCACGTTCCGGATCCAGTTTGCGGCGATTATCGACATCAACCCATATCTGACGCTCTCGCAAATCGTCTTGGCGGGCGCGATCTTCGTCGTGTTGTTCTTCCGGCGCCTGCGCCGCAACATTCTCGCGACCCTCTCGGCCCGAATCAGGGGGGACACGTGACGCCGCCAAAGTCCGCCCCCACGCCTCCGACCGCGGCCCTTCGGAGTTCGAGCACATGGGTTCTCATCGCGCTGATCACCTTGCTAGTCGTTTCGCTTTCGAGTTCGCACGCGGCCGCGGCCACGCCATCGCTCACGATCTTGTCCCCGACCGAAGGAGCCGTTATTGCGAACGGCACTCCGGTCCTCGTCCATTTTCTCGCATCGAACTTCGCCTTCGTGCAGCCGGGGCGGGTCGGACAAGTCGGCGCATCGAACGAAGGTCACGCCAACGTGTTCCTTGACTCCCAGTCCGTCCGGCTCCTGACGGATGCCGAGCCGTTCTGGCTCGCCGTGACCTCCGGCGCCCATACGATTCGGATCCAGCTCGTCGCGGACAACGGGACGCCGCTGAATCCGGACGTAAGCGCGACCGTCGGCGTGGTCGCAACCCAGGGTCCGGCCGGCGGAGTTCCTCGCGTCGAAATCCTCTCTCCGGGGCCTCTCGAATCAACGGGCCATGGGACGTACGTGTCGTACCGGATTGAAAATTTCACGTTGGTCGAACCGCGAGGCCAACCGAACGCTCCGAACGAAGGTCATGTGCAGCTCCTTGTCGGGACCGACGTCGTGATGGAGGCGATTCAGTATGAGCCCGTCCTCCTGGTGTCGTTGCCGGAGGGAGACATCACGATCACGGTACGGCTGGTGAACAATGACAACACGGCGCTAAGTCCCGATGCCTCTGCGACGGTGCCGATTCACGTAATCGCGTCGTCCTCGGTGACGCTGCCGCTTGTCTCCAATGGCGGGATCGCGCTCCTGTTGGCCTTCGTCCTGATTGTCCTCATCCTGCGGCGACGCAAGGCGGGGGCCCGGCAGTCGAACGCCGGCCGCGGGAATCGCTAACATGACATTCGAGGATTGAACGTGAACGCGCGAACTTACGCCCTCGTCGTTGCGACGGTCGGGATGCTCATCGCCTCGGGAATCGCCGCCTCGGAGGGCCGCGCCGCCCCGTCGCCGACTCTGTCCATCGTCTCGCCGACTCCGAATGCGGTGATCGGCAACGGAACTCCGGTCGTGGTCGTCTTCGCCGTGACGAACTTCAACCTCACGGCTTCTACGAACGGGACGTCCTCGCCCAATTCCGGCCACGTCGATGTCTTCGTCGATGGTGCGCTGGCCGTAACGGCGAGCGTCAACACGATCGTGCTCGCACTTCCTTTCGGAGCGCATGCGATTCGGTTGCAGCTCGTGGCGATCAACGGGTCGGCGCTGAGTCCCGACGTCACGGCGTCGGTCGACGTCGTCGTGACCCGGGGATCCGCGGGCGGCATCCCGGGCCTATCCATTGTCGTCCCGCGCGACGGTGCGCTCGTCGGGACGGATTTCACGGTCTCCTTCCGCGTCACGAACTTCGTCCTCGTCGCGCCCGGCGGTCCCGCGGGCGTTCCGAATGAGGGCCATGTCCGTGTGGGACTCGACGGGGCCTACCACGCCACCTTGACGGACGAAGCGCCCCTGCATCTGAACTTGAAGGACGGTCCCCATGCCGTCACACTCGAGCTCGTGGGCAACGACGACCGTCCTCTGAGTCCTCCGGTCACGGTGAGCATTAATCTCACGGTGCAAGCGCTCCTCGGACGAGTCACCCCGTTCGACGCCACGCCGTTCCTGGCCCTCGCAAACCTGCTCATCGGGCTCGGGATCCTCGCGGCCATCTATCGCAAGCTGGAGGCCCGCTAATGGCGCGCACCCCAACGCGGTCGGTCCAGCCGAGGTCCTCCCTGGGAAGGGCAGCTGTGCTCGGAACACTCGTGCTCCTCGGGATCTTCCTGCTCGCGATCACGAGTCCCCCCACCGCGGCGGCGGGGCCGTCCCTGTCGATCCTCGCGCCCGCGAATGACCAGGTCGTCGGCAATGGGACGCCGGTGATCGTGAATTTCAACGTTACCAATTTCGTCCTCGTGCAGCCCGGCCGCGTGGGACAGGTGGTCAGTCCCGCGGAAGGCCACGTGGACCTGTACGTGGATGGCGTCTACAGTCGCCTGCTCACGCGGGTCGAGCCCGTCTCTCTCCCGCTCGAATCCGGTCGGCACACGATCCGACTTCAACTCGTTCAAGACGATGGGATGCCCCTCACCCCGGACGTCGTCGCATCCGTGCGCGTCGTCACGACCCATGGCCCCGCAGGGGGTACGCCAACGATTACCATCGCGTCGCCGAAACCCGGCCCGACCATCGCGCACGACTTGTACTTCGCCGTGGAAGTCACGAACTTCAGCCTCGTGGACGCTCACGGCCAACCGAACGCTCCCAACGAAGGCCATGTCCAGCTCCTCTTGAACGGCGTGCTCAACCAGGAGCCGCGTGCCTATGATCTCGGGTTCATCGTCGATGTTCCCGATGGGGACAACACGGTCATCGCGCGACTCGTCAACAACGACAACACTCCGTTGAATCCCGACGTATCGGCGAGCGTGGCGGTCCACATCCTCGGCGCGCCCGATCCGACCGGATCCGAACAAGTGACCGCCGGGGTCTCGCTGATTCTCGCCCTCATCCTGGTCGCCCTGCTCCTCCGTCGGCGAAAAGCGATTGCCCGTTTTTCGGCGCAGAAGCCCGCGAAGCCGTAGCCGAAACGAATTCGACGCAGCGTCATTCCGCGGCGTTCGCGTGGGCCTGTGGTTCGCTCGGAAGCCGGTGCCGCGAGAGCCACCAGCCGACGCCCAAAGCGAGGACGCCTCCGAGGATCCACGCCGTCGGCAACCAGTCGGGGTCCACGCCGCGGATGAGACCGATCGCCAGGAACGCCAAGGTCGAGACGCCGAGCGAGCTCCCCATCACGATCAGGGCGAGGGGGCGGCGGTCCACGTTGAACTGCGCCTTGTACAATTGGATCCCGGCCTTCGGCAAGGTCGCGAGCAGGAACAGTTGCAAGGCGAGTCCGTGCGCTCCGTAGGTTGTCCCTCCCACGATCGTCATGCCGATCGAGGCGACCAGGACGCCGAGCGCGACCATCGGGACCATGATGACGGTGAGGAGGCGTCGCATGCTGGATGCCAGCGAGCTCGGCAGGTGGTCGCGCAGCGAACCGTGGGCGAAGAGGGACTTCGACACCGACTCCGGGATGTAATTGAGGACCTCCGCGAGTTGCAAGGCGATGAAGAAGTAGGCGACGGGACTCGGGCCGACGAAAATCAGCATGATCGAAGGTCCGAGGCGGCTCGGGAGCGAGTAGGTGAAACCGTGGATCCAATTGCCAAACGAGAGGGAGGAGAGCTCTCGGATTCGGGTCGGGATGCCGTTCTCGTTCCGCGCGGGCCACACCCGCCACACCAGGAAGAGGCTCACGACGGTAATCGCGAACAGGGGCAGGGTGTACGATCCCAAGAGGCCGACGACACCGGCCGCCGCGACCGTGAACAGGAGGGCAATCTTCGCGAGGCCGTACGCCACGGCACGGTATGCGAGATACTCGCTCTTCCGTGCCGCCAGGATCGATCCGTCCGTGATCTGGAAACATGTCTGGGAAGTCGTCAGGGCGACGCTCAGCACGACGAGGACCACGAACTCTTGCGCGGCCGCCGCGTTACTGACCCGGAGGATCACCGCGGACAACACGATTCCCATGACCGAAGAGAGGCCCCCGCCGACGAGGAGGACCTGCCACATGAGGGCGCGAGGTCGATCGACGCGGCCGATGAACCGGACGAGTCCGTTGTCCAGGCCGAGAATGCCGATCGACGTCGCCAACGAAGAGAGGTTCACGAGGGACCCCGTGATTCCCACCGCGGACGAGGTGAACAGATGCGCCGCGAGGGCCCAGAAGGCGAAGCCCAAGATCGAATTCGAGATGCTCCCGGCGAACACCCAGCCCCCTTGCTCACGGACCAACTCCGCCTCGGACATCGGCCCGGTTGAGACGGTGGGCTTGATCCAAGGGAATTCCCAGCCTTCGATGACGCCCACGAATAGTGGGAGAGATAGCGAGGCGATAAGGATTTCTCGGGCCCTGCTCAGAGCGAGCGCCGCGGTGACGTCTTCGACGGGGAATCGACGACATGATGTCGCGGTCGCCACAAAAAAACCCGCGTCGATTCCGGGCCTGTTGTTTTATTCGAGAGAAGGAATTTTTTTCAGATATGGAGCCCATTTCGAAAACTCGCGGCGCTCATTCGACCGGCGTGCCCAAATCGATAAATACTCTGCGAAAATTCTCGCAGTGCGCCGGTGACCCGGATTCTGAACTCTGGTCGCCCGCATCCGCCCCCGAGCGAACTCGATTGCCCTGGCGACGAGCCCCCGCGATTCGCGTTCGAGTAACATCCGCCCCTTCCTGGAGAAATCTCTCATGGATTTACGGTTCAACCGCGTCGGCGCCGTGGCGGCGTCGATTCTCCTCGTCGTGGTCGCGCTCGTCGGCGCGAGTGTGCTCTCCGACCACCTCCCGGGGCCGACGCTCCCTGCGGAAGGAACGGTGCGAGAGCTGGCCACAGGCAACTTCGATCAGCTCGTCGTCGTCTTGATGGAGAACAAGAATCTCGATGAGGTCTACGGACCCGCCGCGTACATGACGGGGCTCGCAGACCTATATTCATTCTCCGAGGGTTGGGCGAGTATTACGAATCCCTCCCAGCCGAACTACATCGCGATCCTCGGGGGGAGCACCTTTGGCGTAAGCAGTGATGGAAACCACCCCAACCTCAACCACCCGACCATGGTGGACATCCTGGAGAACACGAGCAAGACGTGGAAGGCGTTCGCGGAAGACGCGAGCGGATCTGGCTGTTCGCTCGATCCCCCCCGCGGCGAAGACCATTTCCCGTTCCTATCGTACACGACGATCACGAATGACTCGGCGCGGTGCGCGAACCTACTCCCGGGTTCGTACAACGAAGTCATCAGTGCCTTCGACGCGGGGACGAACTTCATCTGGCTCACGCCGAACGACTGCAACAACATGCACAGCTGCTCCGTCGCGACCGGAGATGCGTGGATCGAGAGTTGGGTGCCGAATCTGTTGTTGGCCATGGCCGGCAAGAGAGCCGCGCTCATCATCATGTTCGACGAAGCTTACACGAGTCCGCCAGACATCTACATGAGTTTCAGCGGCCCGGCCACGAAGCTGGCCTACAAGTCGACGGCCTCATACAATCACTATTCTCTTCTCAAACTCGTGGAGGACGTCTGGGGTGGCGGGAACCTCGGACAAGGCGACGTGACCGCTCCGTCGCCATTGGAGTTCTTCAATTCAGGCGGCCCGGACTTCGCGCTCTCCGCGAACCCGACATCCGTCTCGTTCGTTGCCGGCCAATCGGCCACCTCGACGATCTCCCTTCACTCGACCGGCGGTTTCAGCGGCCCTGTCGACCTCGCCGCGACCTCTGCGCCCGGAGGAATCAACGTCTCATGCGTGCCTTCGAGCATCAGCGGCACCCAGACATCCACGTGTACGGTGGGCGGGTCGACTCCGGGATCCTACACTGTGACCGTCACTGGCACGAACGGGTCGCTCGTCCACACGACGTCGATTGGCGTCACAGTGACCGCGCCGCCGACTCCCGACTTCTCCATCTCCGCGAATCCGGCCGGCGTCTCGTTCGTCGCGGATCAATCCGCCACCTCGACCATCTCGCTCACCTCTACCGGCGGTTTCACGGGAACGGTCGCACTCACGGCCGCCTCCGCGCCGTCCGGAGTCACGGCCTCGTGCGCCCCCTCCAGCATCAGCGGCAGCCAGACATCGACCTGCACACTTGCCAGCTCGACGCCCGGATCGTTCACGGTCACGGTCACCGGAACGAGCGGATCCCTCGTGCACACGACATCGATCTCCGTCGCCGTGACGGCGCCAGCGGTCCCGGACTTCTCGATTACGGCGAGTCCGGACACGGTTTCGTTCGTGGCCGGCCAATCCGCCTTTTCCACGATTTCCCTCCAGTCGATGGGGGGTTTCAACGGAGCCGTCGCTCTCACGGCGGCCTCCATGCCCGCCGGGGTGACGATCTCGTGTGTGCCTGCGAGCATCAGCGGCACCCAGACGTCCGCCTGTACGTTGAGCGGCTCGGCCATCGGCTCGTACACGGTGGTCATCACCGGGACGAACGGGACGCTGTCCCACACCGCGTCGATTGCCGTCACGATCGCGACGTCCGGACCCACGGCCCGGTTCACCTTCACCCCGCCGTTTCCTCGGGTGGACAACTCGGTCTTCTTCGACGCCTCCTCGTCGACGGACCCGGATCCGAGTGCGACCCTGCAGGCTCGTTGGGACTGGGAAGGAGATGGCGCTTGGGATACCCCGTTGTCATCCAGTCTGACGATCGAGCACATCTTCACGAGCGCGGGAGCCTACTTGGTCAAGTTGGCAATCGTCGACTCGCACGGATTGACGGCCGGCATCGCTCAGTGGGTCGCGGTCCAGAATCCGGGAGGCGGGGACAAGACTCCACCTCAGGTCGCCATCCTTTCCCCGTCGAACGACACGGTCATCGAGTCCGCGAACGTCACCGTCATGGGCGTCGCCTGGGACGACGTGGCGGTCTCGGCCATCGAGCTGAGCACCGACAATACGACGTGGACGCCGACCTCCGGGACGACCTCGTGGTCCGGCAGCGTCCTCCTGAAGGCGGGGATGAATCTAATTTACGCACGTGCGATCGACACGTCGGGGAACGTGAGGACGGCCGTGGTCACGGTGATCGCGGAGCACTCGGACCAAGGCGTCACACCCGCGTCCCTGGCCGATCCGGAGATCCCGATCCTCCTGGGAATGTCCCCCGTCGTCGCCCTAGCGGCCATCCATGCGGTCCTCGCGAGCCGAACCCGGAGACCGCGGAAGAAGGGTAAGCGGCAAACGGCCGTCGTCGGTCGACCGGAACGGCGAGATCCTTGGCTCGGCGCGTCCGAAGGGATTATCAAACGATGACGGATTCCTAGGAACGCCTTCGGTCTCGAGCGCCGCGAGCCATGCTGTCCGAATCGGACGGAAACGGTGGAAGCGCCTTGACGATCTGGCGCATCGTCGCGCGGAGGGCCACCTCGGTCATCCCGCCTGCGGCAACGATGACCAGGACGACTTGCGCGTTCACCTTGCTCACAAAGACCCGGCGCCCGTCGATCATCAGGGAGACTTCGTGCGGGCTCGAGGCCCCGAGGGCGGTCATCATCGTCTCGATCGATCCGACGAGGGTCGCGGCCATGACACTCAAGACGTCGACGGGGACGGAGTTCCGGGTCCACGTGCCGAGTTGCGTCCCGGTGCGGGTGATGAGCAACACCGCTTCGAGCGGCTCTCGAGATTCGACCACGGAGGACAGGTCGATCGGCGTCGATGCGGTCACGGACATTCGGGGTACCAGGTGTTGCGTGCACCCGCCAGGCTAAAAGCAAGAAGGTCTCGCTATCAAATGCGTCAATTATGGACGAAACCGGTTCCGTGACGGCGCGCCGAATCATCCTCCGTGACCTGTACTAACAAGGTTTTAAGGAATTGACCGCTTCCGGCCGCCCCGATGCGCGGGGAGACACTTGGACTTCGCGCGGGGCCTCCGCTGCTGGCGCTCGGCTTGGCCTTGGTCATGTCCGTCGCCGCCCTCTCCGCGTCCGCCCACCCGGCAAGACTGGTTCCCGCGCAGGCCTTCCCACGAATCCCCGCCGCCTCGGGGACGAACTTCGATTATCTCGTGATCATCGTGATGGAGAATCACAACCTCTGTGACATCCTGGTATCTTGCGGCGGCTCGGCACGATACATGTCGAACCTCGCGGACGCTTGGGGATTGGCGCAGAACGATCACTATTGTAACGTCAATCCGAGCCTCCCGAACTACCTCTGCCTCTCCGGCGGCAGCGATTTCGGTTGCGGCGGCTACGACGGCGATCCGGATTCGAACCCGTGCACCAGCGCCGCTTGGAGTGCGCCGAATATCGTGGATCGACTCGAGGGCGCGGGCCTCACATGGAAAGCGTACATGGAGGATATGCCGGGCAACTGCTACGGCGCCAACTCCGGCGATTATGCGGTCCGACACAATCCGTTCGTGTACTACAACGACATCGTCAGCAACCCGACCCGATGCGGGCGGGTCGTCCCCGCCGGAGCATCCGACAGCGCCCTGATCAACGACCTCGCGTCGACGACGACCGCCTCAAACTACATGTGGCTCACGCCGAACAAGTGCAACGACATCCACAGCTGCCCAATCGGGACCGGCGATGCCTACCTGGCCGACCTGGTTCAGCGAATCCTGAGCAGTTCCGTCTTCATGACCCAGCGGGCCGCCCTCCTCATCACCTTTGACGAAGGATACGGCCAACCGATCTACACGGCCTGGGCCGGTCGCGTCGTGAAGCCCGCTTCCACCTCGTCCGTCGCTTACGATCACTTCTCGGTCCTCGCGACGATCGAGTCGAATTGGAACCTGTCGAATCTCACCGCGAACGACGGAG